>LXNI01002633.1_pt1 | contig 11927 bp, 8 predicted proteins | sample 809091 | NCBI WGS metagenome assembly LXNI01 (sample SAMN04870527, study PRJNA318959) | sponge metagenome | biome: 01000161; feature: marine sponge reef; material: water | host: Sarcotragus foetidus | place: Greece: Milos, Mediterranean Sea | collected 2013-05-29 | depth 5-7 m | reverse complement strand
ATCCCCTGGTTACACAACCGGGAATTGATCCTGGACTATGTCTGATGTCATCACTGTATCTGCTCTTGGAAATGCAGGGTACACAAGTTAAGAAAGGGAGTGATATACCTGAGAGGTTGTCTTTATGAACAAGATAGGCCTAATCGAAGGCTGCCCTCATCTATCTAGGGGGAACATCCCCCTGGATGTGCCTTCCCCACTCGCTTTTTTCTGTGCGTTGATTGGATTCTATCCGAACCCAAGTCCAAGCAGGATGATGCCTGATAGCATTGGCATCACCGCGCGAGCTTCCGCGCTTATCCACCTGTCAATACGTGTCATCCCCATGAAGACTGCGTTTTGGTATGCAGAATTAGTGAAATTATTTTCTGTACATCGATTCTGAGCACCTTTAGCGTGCCCAGATACGATCACACGGAATTCCGAGAAAATGACAGCGTCCAAAAACAGAGAATTCTGGAATTAATATGGCAATAACCGCACATCCATCAGATCATTTTCCCATTGCAGCGTTTCTGCATCTCCGGCTTCGTTGGTTTGCTGGAAACTGGGGCAATGGGATTGTATTCTGGCACTGGAACCACGGCATCCTGTGGTCTGTTGTATAACAGCGGGTGTACACAATTGGTACTGTGCTGAACCAGCCATCATCCATTGTCCATCACTCTACCGTCATCTCAGTTCCATGAGTAAATCCCGGCATTCTGCTCCCCCTCCCTTGACGGCAGCGTTTGACCGTGGACCTGCCAAGTACTTTCATGGTCGGAAAGAGATTTTAAGCAATTTCAATGAACTTACAGAGCGTGCGGTGCAGGCGAAGTCTGGCACGACCTTCCTGATTCAGGGGGCACCCGGCGCGGGAAAGACTGCCCTCCTTGAAGAATGTGAGAAAATGGCCAAAGATCAGGGATGGAAAACTGCGAAGATAGATCCGCCGGCCCTTTGGGATCCAGAGGCATTGCGTGATTTTCTTGGTTTGAGGAAATTTCCTATTACCGGCGGATCTTTGCAAATCGGCCCGAAAAACGTTGCGAGTGCTGCAATTACAGTTGAACTGACTAGCAGAACAATAGGAAAAATACTACGCAAGGGAAAGCAGCCATTGCTGCTCACTTTGGACGAAGCGCAAACACTGGGAACAACCAGTGCGCCCCCTTCTGACCAAACTAGAACTGTAACCAATGTGCTCAAGGCAATTCACAACGGGAATTTAAACCATCCCGTCATCCTGATGGCGGCTGGGCTGGGAACGACAGTAGATACCTTTGAATCATTGGGGATTTCGAGGTTTTCGGGGAAATGCTTTGTGGAATTGGGAGCATTGAGCAAAGAGTCTGAGCGTGCGGTCATCCACGATTGGCTCAAAAAGGACGGCGGGGCAAAAGGAGCTCCCGAGGAATGGATTGATGCCATTGCTCAGGAAACGCATGGGTGGCCGCAGCATATCTTATCCTATGTAGAACCCGCGGGGCGTCAACTGGATGCAAAAAAAAAGGTCATGACCACAGAGGGATTGAAGGCTGTCCTGGAAGCCGGGCGTGTCTTTCGATCAAGGTATTACGAACGACGGGCGGATGGTATTAGCAGAAAACAGCGCCGTAGTCTAGCAAAACTGATCGCGTACGTTCCATTAGGCGAGGGGTTGGATAAAGAGGACATCATGGCATCCCTAGCACAGGAGTACGGCCCCGATGAAGCAAAGAAGCTGTTTCGGAAAACATTGCTCAGGGGTATACTCCACAGGCATGGAGGGATCTATGCGGTCCCAATCCCCTCCATGCAGGATTGGCTGGTGTCCAATTATGCTCATATCCAGATCAAATCTCCACCTCAAACGGTGGGGCTTCGCGGGTCTGGCGGCAGACACATGGGGCCGGAGATAGGGCGGTGAGTGCCCATTTCTCGTCCTACATATAGAATGGTATTTCGCGTATCCCGAGTGGATACTCCCGGCCCAAGCACATGGACTAACGAAGCGGCATCCCCAGTAGAGGTGATGGACATGCGGGTTTATCTCCATAGTCCCAAATTTTTCACTCTTGCAGGAAAAAACGGATAACGGCTCCCTCCTCCCCCGAGATTACAAGCTTTAGGCGGATTGCTACCCCTTCGACACAGGAAATTTTGAGACGATTTCCACCCTCCATATGAATCAAAATGGACTTTATGATAGGCACTAGCTGCATCCACTACAGCAATGCTGTTTCCCCGGCAACGATCACTGTGCTGTTTTCATGCTCAACATCAAGGAAACAAAGATGCCTACGTAATCGCTTCGGAAGGCTCACCGGTCTTCCCATTCATCAAAGAACAAGTCACTGGCGTTCGTGACTCCAGAATTTAGTGTAGTAGGACAAAGTGGTACTTTAGTAATGGTGAGTGTCATTTATGCAGCCGGAGGTACATATATGTCATTGCGAGCCTTTTGAAGGGAAAACGGGGAAACTGAGCCCGAAATGATTATCCTGTCAGGATAAGTAGCAAAAATGGGTTTTGCCCAATATCTTATAGGGAGGATCCAATAAGAACAGTCCATCACTAAGGAGAACGAAATGGCTACTGGCATGCGCTTTGTTTGCCGTGGATGCGACAAAAGCATTGAGGCGTGGGACGACGGTAATCCTTACTACATGGAGAAGGGCCGGAAGCGATACGCATACCATCCAAGCAGTCTGTTGGCACTCTGCATCGGTAACGATTCTCCACACCTTTGTCTATCGTGTGGACATCAATTCATGGTTGATTCCAATGCACCGATCACGGAGTGTCCAAAGTGCAAGGCCGACATGATCGTATGTACGACGATGTTGGATGGCAAGGCATGTCCCTACTGCAAACAAGGGATGTTTGTTATGGACTTGGGATGGCTCGCAATTTCTTAAAAGGCACTTGAGGTAGGGTTGGGCTTGGTGAGCAGCGAACTCCTGTATCATCATATATCGCGGAGCATGTGGACAACCGTAGACGACACGACGCTCGGATACGCCAGTTTTCGGAGGCAGGATTCCACACTAAACCACTGCCCAGAAGTCGGGGGGCATATTCCAACCAAGTGAGCCACCAATACGATTGAAGTGGGCCACACTGCATAGCCTAGGCTGGCTTATCATTTGATTAATGGAACGTGAACAGAACGTCTGCAAATTCAACCGATCAAATTCCATACCTTGGTAACCAGTCCTCGCATTACTTGCATAAAGTCTATGGGCAAGGGATGAATCCGCTCCGCATTTTCATCAGCAGCGTGCAAAGTGAGTTCGCGGAGGAACGAGCGGAGCTGCGAGACTATGTCCGTAGCAACCCGCTGCTACGGCAATTCTTCGAGGTATTTCTGTTTGAGGACGTTCCGGCTTCGGATCGGCGCCCCGACGAGCTCTACCTAGAAGAAGTTGAACGGTCCGACATCTATGTTGGATTATTTGGAAGCGAGTATGGGACCGAAGACGATAAGGGAGTATCGCCGACAGAGCGAGAGTTTGATCACGCGGCTACAATAAGCAAACATCGCCTGATTTTTGTTAAGGATGTGGGTGACCGCGCCCGAAATCCGGAGATGCAGGCACTCATTGATAAGGCCCAAGCCAGCGTGATCAGAAAGCGGTTAACGCTCTTAACGAGTTCGTAACCGGACTCTACGCGGCGCTGGTGGAGTATTTGACAGCCACTGAAGTAATCCGCTCAACTCCATTTGATGCGGCACCCTGTGTAAAGGCTACCGTAGACGATCTCGATTCTGAGTGTATGGTTCGATTTATCCGCACGGCGCGCAGAGCCAGACAATTTCCGCTGACTGAAGATGCGTCCCCCGAGGAATTGTTAGAGCATCTGAACCTGCTCCACGATCGAGGACCGACGAATGCTGCGGTATTACTGTTCGGGATGACGCCGCAGCGGTTTCTGATCTCCTCCGAAATCAGGTGTGCACACTTCCACGGGACTGTTGTTAGCAAACCCATTCCCTCTTATCAAGTCTATAAGGGCACGGCGTTCAATTTGGTTGATCAGGCAGTGGATTTTGTGCTGAGCAAGATCAACCGATCAATTGGCACACGGGCGGAGACACCACATGCCCCCACAACCTACGAGATTCCGAAAGAAGTTGTGACTGAAGCCATCGTCAACGCGGTGGCCCACAGAGACTACACGAATAACGGAAGCGTACAAGTAATGCTCTTCGCAGACCGGTTGGAGGTGTGGAATCCCGGCAGTCTCCCGCCGTCGCTGACACTGGATAAACTGCGCGTCCACCACGGGTCAGTACCGGGCAACCCCTTGCTAGCGGAGTCCATGTACCTGGCCGAATACATCGAACGGATGGGAACGGGAACCCTGGACATGATTAGGCGCTGTGGTGAGGCCGGACTACCGGAGCCAGAATTCACAGTCACAGATGGCTTTGTCGCGACCATACGGCGGCCACGGAGTCAAGTCTGCACCGTGTCGGCATATTGCGGCCGCGAGCCACTGCCTGACGTCGACATATTGGCGCTGTATCCCAACAATACGTGGATAAGGTCACGAACCAACAAACACGGCGAGGCACACATCGGACTGCATTCCCTCCATTTGCCTATGACGGTGTTCGCTGCTGCTGCGGGCTTCGCTGCCTGCACAGAATACGGCTGGATGCCTGGAGAACGGACTCTCTCGCTGCAACTTGATTCATTAAACAACGGGGGTTCGGTTATCTTTCCCGAAGCGACTGGCTACATACCTGGGCTTAAGGGGAGACTGAATCCTATACGCGATTCCCAAGATCGGACCTACCTTTACACCTCAAATGTCGCCATCAACGATGGTCAATCACTGCCGGTATCGTTCGATTACGGTCAAAAGCTGCGCCTTACTGACGCTTATGGCAACGAAGTTGTGGCACGCGTTCTCGACATCGTAGGCCGATCAGCACTATTGGAGTATCGTGCAATTCGGATTCAGCCAGAGTCACAGCCAGAGTCACGGCCAGAGTCACTGGAATTGAGGGTACTCCGGCTCTTAGCAGCTGGACCGATGTCAAAGACCGAGTTGTCCACGAACTTGGGACAGAAGAAGATATCCGGTCAACTCAACAAGGTGGTTCGGTTGCTAGTCGACCAAGGGAAGATCGCTTTCACGCGGCCCGAAGTACCCCGAAGTCGGTTCCAAAAATATCAACTGACGGACAAGGGGCAAGCTGCGGTTGGAAGTATAAATGCAGAGAGATAAGTAGCATGAGCACCGTCAGGCAGCGTTAAATTCTCACACAGCAGCGCGTGGTCAAGAATACTAGGGGCTGCGAGCATCTTAGCAACTGAAAGGATCGTCTTAGCAACCTAGTATTGAGAAAACGCTTCATATTGACTGGCTGAAACACCAAGGTCGCAGCGACCCGCTCATCAATAAGGTGCTGCTCCGGCTAGCCTGAATTCCCGTTTTATTTTTCTTGCGGTGATTACGATGTTTTGAGAACTGTACCCGGAGGGTTTTGTAGTCAAGTCGGGGATATTCTGGCGTAATTCAGGGCATCCGGAAGCGACTAGGTAGTTCTCTTTCGCTCGTGCCCGAGGCTGGAAGAGGATTTCATTCTGGGCGATGGTTACCTTGCCGTCGTAATTGCCAACGCTCCTTCTTCATGGTTATCTGTCCAAATTATAACTGAATGTAGCCCGAACATTACATATCGCCCTAATTGGGGCCAGTCAAGATGGTGTCAGGATCGCTCCTTGCGATAGTCATACAATATCTCGGCCTCACCGGTCTCCAGACAAACCAGATCTTTCCCCCGAATGCGATAGATCTACATCTACACGCTGGTTCTCCGTATCCATGATCAGCTGAATAACATACCCGCAGAACTGAGTCCCAAGGTATATCACATCATTAAATCTATCACGGTTCCCTGCGTGAAAATGTTAACTATGATTCAGACAAAATTAATCATTCCATCCAAATCGTGGTAGAACCCATTGTTTACTGGGTAGGCGTTACCACCGGATGCGTGCACTTTGGCTCTTGATTTTCCTCCCATTATGGTCTGACACTGTTCCTGCGGACGGTCCACCCTTTGAACCCCAAGAAGCACTGGAAACCATCAAGGTACCCGATGGCTTACGTGTAGACCTTGTCGCGGCAGAACCCCTGGTGGCCGACCCTGTCGCTATGGATATTGATGAATATGGTCGAATTTGGGTCGCCGAAATGCCCGGCTATCCCTTGGATATTGGTGGATCTGGACGAATTAAAATCCTGCATGATACAAACCAGGATGGTCAACCTGATTCCGCAGCATTGTTCGCTGACGGACTTAGACTGCCGACCGGTATTATGCGCTGGAAGGATGGCGTCCTGGTAACCGATCCACCTGATATTCTCTATCTCCCGGACACCGATGGGGATTCCCGAGCAGACAGCCATATAGTAGTACTAACCGGGTTTGCACTTTCAAATCCGCAACACAATACAAATTCACCGCTCTACGGACTGACCAACTGGATTTACGTAGCTAACAACAGCACGATCTGGTGGACCGAAAAATATGCCGACCCCTTCGGTGATCAAGGAGACCATGTATATTTTCCCGACAGCCCTGAGGGCAAGCGTCTGCCGCGTAATGCTGCAGACCGGAACGTGCGTTTCCGACCAGATACCTATGAGCTTGAACTTCTTGGTGGGCGATCCCAGTTTGGACATACTTTTGACGCTTGGGGAAGGCATTTTTTAGTGGATAATAGTCATCACCACTCGGTGGAGGCCCTTGCTTCGCAATACTTGGAGCGGCGCCCTGATGTACCAATCCAAACAACCGTTCACAGAACACCCGACCACGGGGATGCTGCCGAAGTATATCCCATCACCATCAATCCCATACACCAGTTGCTGACTGATCGTGGAGTATTCACCTCTGCATGCGCACTGACTTGGCAGCTTGGAGGTTTGTTACCTGCACCATTTGACAGCAACATTACGCTGGTAGCGGAGCCGGTTCACAACCTTGTGCACATTGACCGAGTGGTTCCAGATGGGCCGGTTTTTCGGAGCGAGCGCGTACTCGAGAAGCGTGAGTTTCTCACTTCCACAGACAGCTGGTTCCGTCCAGTTAATTTCACCATTGGCCCCGATGGGGCTATATATGTTGTTGACTATTACCGGCAAATCATTGAGCACCCGGAGTGGATGGACGACAGTCTGGCGGCTTCTGGTGACCTACACCAAGGCACCGATCGCGGACGCATCTATCGTATTGTACCCGAAAACACTCCTGAACTAGACTGGCACGGGAAGCTCAACCTTGCCAATGCTGCTATAGACGAACTAGTCAGCAGATTGACCTCTGAGAATATCTGGTGGCGTCGGAATGCACAGCGCATTCTGGTGAGTCGGAATCATCAGGACGCGGTAGCCCTTCTCTCGGAAATGGCTGAATCCAGCACTTCTGCCTTAGGGCGACTTCATGCCCTTTGGACCTTGAATGGCTTGGGTGCACTCACAACCAGTCAGATTACGTTGGCACTTGATGATCCGCACCCTGGAGTGCGTGAAAATGCTATACGGCTGGCTGAACTGGTACTACCCGATAACCCTGAACTTGGGCAGAACCTGCTAACCATGACCGAGGACCCCGATGTCCGGGTTCGGTATCAGCTACTCAATACCCTTGGGTTCCTACCTGGCTCGGATGCTGCTAAACTTAAACTGCTCGAGCAAAATATTGAAAGCGAGTGGTTTCAAACGGCCGCACTCCTGGCACTTGATATCTCTGTCCTTGACCTCATGCAAACAGCAGTGTACGAGTTCACTGCGCCAGACCATATCATTGATCCCTTTGTCCTACGTCTGGCACGTATTCTCGCGAGAACAAATGGACTGGTACCTGCCCTAACCAATGAGTGGCCTGCTCTTGCTGCACGTTTGGAGGGGGCTGCGGAAGGTTTGCAGGAACGTCAGGATAAGCTTGCAATCTCACCAGAACTGTCTGGGCGTCTAGCAGAATTAGCCTTGGCACCTGATGATGACCTGGGCAAATCTGCCGTAGCGTTACTTGAAGCAGTGATCCTCCCCGAATCAAAGAGACTCGGACAAGCACAACTTATAGCGACTGACATTAACCAAACGGTGGAGACGAGAGTGCGGGCAGTGCGTATTCTGTCGCTTACCCCCGAGAATATCGAAATCCTGGCAGCGCTACTTGGCCCCTCCTATCCTGTAGAAGTCCAGCTTGCATCCGTGGAAGCGCTAGGGGCCCAACCAGGCACAGGGCCTGCACAGCTTTTGCTGCAATCCTGGCCTAATCTTTCACCACGCTCCCGAAATCGGGCACTGGACCAATTTTCCAGCCAGGATCGTGCAGATCTGTTAATTACTGCATTAGAAGAGGGAGCCGTTCTGCCTGAAGAAATCACTTGGCACCAACGTGTACGTTTGATGCGCGATACAGTAGAACCTGTCCGAAGCCGTGCGCGAGCAATCCTCAAAGTAAAGGATACCACTCCCGGCGCATTATCTATTCCTGACGGTCCGGGGAAAATTGATCATGGACAAGTACTCTTTGAAAACCTGTGTGCACAGTGCCACATGGCAGGGGAAGTAGGTGCAGGCACTATTGGACCAGATTTGGCTACTGTACAACATTGGCCACGCCATGCCCTGTTAGCCGAGCTTCAAAACCCCAGTCAGAGGATTGCCAGCGGTTACGAATCGTGGAGGTTGACGCGCACTAACGGTTCAACAATCGAGGGAACTATTGTCTCAGAAACCTCTTCAGCAATTACAATTAGCACCCTCACAGAAATGGTCGTGGTTCCACGACAAGATGTGAAGGAATTGACTGCAATACCCGGTTCGTTTATGCCACCGGGTCTTAACATGGCTCTTGAACCTGATGATCTGCGCGATTTGCTTAGCTTTCTAAGACAGGAGCTTCCCCAACAATAATCTTTCCACTTCCGATGCAAAAACTTTTGATACTCTTCACGGCAGCCTTGTTGTTCACTGCCTCTCAGACCATGGCACAGACCCCCGCTGTGCCCTCCCTCGACGCGTGGGAGATTCATGATCTTGATCGCCCGCAACCGGTTGTCGTTACTCCTGGAGAATTTACTCCCGCACCTCCACCCTCAGACGCTATTGTTCTATTTGATGGAACACACTTCGAGGAATGGATGCATGCAAACGGCGATGCAGTTAAATGGCATTTACGTGACGGTTACATGGAGGTGAATCCCGGTACCGGGATTATCAAAACCAAACGTTCGTTCGGCGACGTCCAGCTTCATATCGAATGGGCAACACCAAATAGTGGGACTGGACAGGACAGCGGTAACAGTGGCGTGTATCTCATGAACACCTATGAGGTACAAGTGCTCAATTCGTTCGAAAATGAGACCTATCCCGATGGACAGGCAGCATCGTTGTATGGGCAGTATCCCCCACTTGTGAACGCCAGCCGCCCACCGTTGGAATGGCAGGCCTACGATATTGTCTTCAGAAGACCCCACTTCGAGGAGGACGGTACACTGAAGCAACCAGCAAGAGTCACTGTTTTCCATAACGGTGTACTCGTTCAGGACAACGTGATCCTGACTGGACCTAGTGGGCATCGATCCCGTCCCCCATACCGGGTTCACGAGGATGCATTGCCACTCATCTTACAGGATCATAACGAACCTACACGCTTTCGCAATATCTGGATCCGTGACTTGGAAACAGATATGTAATCTATGAATGACCTTAATCGCAGGGATTGACATTGGCGGAACACGGACGCGCTGTGCGCTGGCGCGGAAGGATAAGCCACACGAAATTTACCGTAGGACGTCGGTAGCGACCCCGCAGCAAGGACCCGATGCGGTGCTTGATGTAATTGAGGACATGATTCGTGACAAGCTAGGAGTAGAAGAACCGTTATGTGCGGTTGGCTGCGCAGCGCCGGGCATGACGAATACGCAGTCTGGCGTAGTACTTGAGGCAACCAATCTGAATAACTGGACTGACGTTCCCCTAGTCGCCGAGCTTGAATCAAGATTTCAAGCACCTGCCGTTATAGAGAATGACGTTAATGCAGCTGTCATAGCGGAGACTCAACTGAGTGTATCCACTGAAATGTCCCCAGTTGTCTACGTGACCTTGAGTACGGGGGTAGCTGCTGGCATAGTCATTGACGGCAAAATCATGCGGGGAGCAAATTACTGCTCAGGCGAGATTGGCAGTATTATTCCCTCCCCTGAGTATCTCGGCCAAGATTGGCAACCGGGTGGATGTTTGGAGCAACTGGCGGGCGGCGTTGGCCTGGCTGCCCAATGGGCCAAAATCCAAGGTACTCCCTCGAACACAACGAGCGCACTAGAAGTGTTCCAAGCAGCTGATGCAGGAGATATTAAGGCGATCGCGTTGATCAATAAGGCTACAGACTACTTGGCACAGGCTATCGCAGCACTGGTCTGTATCCTTGATCCTGAAATTGTGATCCTGGGTGGAAGTATTGGGCTCGCTAGACCAAAAATTGCCGAACGTATGCGCAAGATATTAGCAGAATCAGTTCCTCACGCGCCCCCCATACTATCGTCCTATTTGGGAGAAGATGCTCCGCTCTTAGGTTCACTTATACTGGCTGGATCCTGCGCTGGTGACGCGTTTTCTGACTCGGCTGCTCCCTCTGCTTCAGGTTCACGCGCAGAAGTCAGTCCACCATTGTAACTCCCGTCCAATGCACGTCCGAGTGCCAACAAAATCCGGTCAACATCCAATCCCACAGCTAAGGCATATGCCTTGGTGAGACTGCGTAAATAGACCTCATGAAAACTCTCGTTATGATACAAGCCACTGGTCTCGTAGTCTTGTAATACTGATTTAGGGATGCGCGTCTCAACGTAAATGGTCTCTAACGAAACTCCTCGCTTTTTTCTGAGGGTACGTAGGTCAGATGCATACCGACGCCTTGCCTCTTCAAATTGGTCCCCAGCCATTGGTTTAGGATGATTAACCATTGATCCCGCTTCGTTTGAATACGAGCCAGATCCCAAAGTTGGTTTCCGCGGCCATTGGTTTCGGGTGGTTAACCATCGATCCAGCATGTCATGTGCAACCGAGCAGTGTAACGAAATAAGAAAATTTATCCAAACCCCAAGGCAGATACTGTCATGCTTTGATTGACTGGATTACGCAATGAAAAAATGTCCAGCTAACACATTAGCATTTAACTATCAACTGCCTCTGTTCTCCAATAAATGACTGCACAAGTGAAACCTGGGCCTTTACCACATGAAGGGAGATGCGCACTAGCAGAGCATCCATCTCAGATAGTACTGTCCTTATCCCAGCAGGACAGACCCACAAGGGGGCAATCTAAGCGCACACGCGAGTCAGTCGAGGACTGCTTGCCTGCACTGCTCAATCCCGTCGGGACGGCGAGATTCGAACTCGCGACCCCTTCAACCCCATTGAAGTGCGCTACCTGGCTGCGCTACGTCCCGGGATCAACAACTACGCTAATTGCTGCCTGATGTTCTCCAAGAACAAGCGCAAATTCAATAGCTCCTGCCGTTTTATACTACGCTGAGCAGGTGATTCATCACCTTCGTCCTCCAAGACCTGTCTAGCACCGGCTAATGTGTATTTGTTCACGCGAAGAAGCTCATAAATCCGATAAGCTGCCTCTAGATCATCCTTCGTGTAAGTCCGTCGGCCAGCATTGTTTTTTCTGGGATTGAGCTGGGGAAATTCATTTTCCCAATAACGCAAAACATGCGTCTCAACTCCAATCAGTTCCCCTACCTCCCCGATCGAGTAGTAGAGTTTTGTGGTTTTGTCCTTAGTCATCAAAGTACTTAGTAGGGGCTTCTACTAATTTAGTGAAACCCTCGTTTTTGAGACAGCATCTGGATACAGATCCAGTCCACCGAGATAGAAGTAAATTGCATTTGCTAGCCGTTTGGTATTTCGAAATCCGCGGCAAC
>LXNI01002632.1_pt1 | contig 11933 bp, 9 predicted proteins | sample 809091 | NCBI WGS metagenome assembly LXNI01 (sample SAMN04870527, study PRJNA318959) | sponge metagenome | biome: 01000161; feature: marine sponge reef; material: water | host: Sarcotragus foetidus | place: Greece: Milos, Mediterranean Sea | collected 2013-05-29 | depth 5-7 m | reverse complement strand
GAGATCGGGTTGCCCGGTGGAGTCTCGTTCCTGGAAGAGGACAGCGCCGGGGTGCTGGTGGCCACGACGTTGGGTGCCCGGGCGAGAACCCCGGTCGGATGGGTGGTGGATACCGTGCCGGAGTACCGAATAGGGGAGCTGGAGGGCGAGGAGCCATATCTCTTTACGAGCATTGCGAGCGTGCAGCAGCTCTCGGACGGGCGGGTTGTGGTGCTGGACAGAACGAGTTGTGAGTTGCGCTTCTTCAGCACGGACGGAATCTTCCTGGAGTATAAGGGAGGACGAGGCGAAGGGCCCGGGGAGTTCCATCCGGATGCCTCGCTGTGCGTTTTGGTGCCGTCCCCCGGTAACGATTCGTTGCGCGCCTTTGATGGCTCAAGACTGAGTTTTTTCGGCGACCACGGTCGGTTTAGCCATCGCCTGAGGGCATTGTGGAACGGCGAACGTGTGTCGCGCGTCCATGGCGTCGCCAGTGATAGGGTCTTGGTAGAAACTCGGTTCTTCTCCATATCTCGGGAGGTTGGGGTGTCTCCTGAGCCGTCCACTTCCGACTTCGCCCTGTTGGACCTCGATTCGTGGGAACCGGTTTGGGAGGGGTTCTTCCAGGCGTCTCGAGTATACTCCATCCCGGGGGATACCTTTTTTGACCTTCCCTTCGACATCATGCCGGATGCAGCGTTGGGCAGAGATGGCCTCTTTCTGACGCTGGGCGAGAATCAGGGGCCCGAGATCCTGGAGTATGATATGTCGGGCCGCCTGCGCCGAGTCATCCGTCTTGCCGAGCCGACGTTGGCACCCACGGTGAGAGATCTCAAGACGTTGGCCGAGTTCAGGCTTGATCCCTATGATATGCCGGACACCACTCGAGAGAGGCTTGCCCAAGCCCGCACACGCCAATACGAGGAGACGCAGCTGCCGAAGATAATGCCCGTCTTCTCGCGACTCCTGGTCGACGAGGTCGGTTGGCTGTGGGCGGAACTCTACCGGTTTGATGTCCGTCAGCCGGTGAGATGGCTCGTCTTCGGCCCGAATGGCGAGGGTCTCGGAAGTGTGGACATGCCACCGGATCTGGACGTGCGGCAGATCGGCCGCGATTTCGTACTGGGGGTGTGGGAAGACGAGTTCGGAGTGGAGTACGTGCGGCGGCATGCGCTCATGGGGCGGAGGTAGAGGACACGCCGAACTCCCCTACCAGTCCCTCCCCTTCCTCTTTTCCGGAGGCAGATCCAGCACCCCGCGGATATCCGAAAACCGGATCCGCGACCGGCGCGTGTCGGTCACCACGAGATCCCCGTCCACATCGCGCACCGTGACACTCCCCGAACCCCCACCGTTTACCCGAACGGTGCCGCCCACCGCCCCCACCTCGATGCTGCCCGAACCGTCCGAAATCACCACGTCTCCCCCCACACTACGAATCGTGAGCGATCCCGACCCGTCCTCGACGGTCACGTCGCCCGCCACATCCTCGATCCGGAGACTCCCCGAGCCGTCCTCGACGACCACAGAGGCCACGCTCCGAAGGCGCATGCTCCCGGACCCGTCACGCAGATCCACGTCGCCGACACCCGTGATCTCGACGCTGCCCGAGCTGTCGTCCACGCGCAGGTTCATCCCGGCGGGCACCTGCACGACCAGGTCGATGCGCGCGTACCGGTTCCGGCCGAGCCAGCCGCTGGAACCATTGCGCGGGTAGTCGGTGTCGAGCTCGCCTTCGTCCAACGACACGTCGAGAGCATCCATCCGTTCCCTGTCGGATGCGCACAGGGTGGCGTCAACGCGGACGTAGTCGATCCCGCTCCTTCCCGTGATGACCAGCTTGCCGGCGCCGGCCTCCAATCTCAGGCTCTCACCCGCCCTCTCGGTAAGGACCATCTCTTCGCGCAACTCGCAGTTGTCCTGGGCGGTGAGTACGGTGGGCGAAATGATCGCCGCGCCGAGTAGTGCCACCGCAGTCCGGATCGTTGGTCTCTTCATCCCTTCTTCCTTTCTGTTGGTTGTCCGGGGGACGCATGTGTTTCGTCCTTCCCTGACGATGGATGCGGACCAAAAGTTGCGAGCGGGTTGGGGAATCTGCCACCATATTGTATATTTCGATACGTAATATACATATGGAGAAACGGTAATGACGTATCATAATATAATCAGTCTCAGCGATGCCGAAGCGTCGTTCCTTACCACCCTTGCAGCCAGTGGGAAGCAGGTCTTCGTAACAAAGGATGGGTACGACGTGCTCGGGAAAGGCAGGTCGACCAGGGACACCCTGGCACGACTCGTCGCCAAGGGCTGGCTGGACCGAATCGAGAAGGGAAAGTACCTCATCGTTCCACTCGAAGCCGGCCCCGATCGCACCTGGACCGAGGACGCCCACGTCATTGCGGGACATCTGGTGAGTCCCGGCATGGTCAGCTATTGGTCCGCTCTCAACTACTGGAACCTCACCGAACAGGTTCCCCGCGTTACCTACGTTCAGACGACGGTCCGAAAGGAGAACCGCAGGCCACGGGTCCTCGGGATGCAGTTCCGGATCATTCGCGTGAAGCTTCGCAAGTTCTTCGGTAGCCACGGATACCGCGCCGGAGAATCGCAAGTCGAGGTCACGGATCGGGAAAAGACGATTGTGGATTGCCTCGACAGGCCCGACCTGAGCGGTGGACTGGACCAGGTCGGCAAGGCTTTAGTCTCAGGAGACGGCGACTTCGACTGGGACCGCACGACGATGTATCTGCGCCGTTTCGGCTCCGGCGCCGTTGTGAAACGCTTCGGCTTTCTGGTTGAGACCCTTGGGCTGACCCATCCTCCAGAGCCGAGGGTGCTCGATCAATGGCTGGGTCTCCGTAGTGCCGGAATCAGCAAGCTCGACCCGTCCACGCCAAGAGAGCCGCATCGGATTGCCACACGCTGGCGAATCGAGGTCAATCTCCCGGAAGAAGGGCTCACGGGGCGGGTATGATTCGGGACGCGGAGATCCGCCGGCTCGCGCGAATGGCGGGTGTCGAGCCTCGGATCATGGAGTTGGATTACGCACTCGGATGGGCCCTCCGGGGAATCGCCGACCACCCCAACTTGGCCCGGCGACTGGTCTTCAAGGGTGGAACCTGCCTGCGCAAATGCTACTTCGGGGACTACCGGTTCTCGGAAGACCTCGACTTTACCGCAACGCACTGGTTCGGATGGGAGGAGCTCAAGAGAGCCGTAACCGAGGCATTTGCGGAAACCCAGAAGGCCAGCGGAATCGACTTTGGAGCCCGGAGCGCGAAACTGAAAATCATCGACGACGAGTACGGGCGAGAGAGTCTACGGTTCACGGCTTACTGGCGAGGGCCTCATGCCACGGGTGGAACCGCACCCGGACTTCGTCTTGATATCACTCGGAACGAAGTGATGGCATTCGCCCCCGTGTCGCGTCCACTGCTTCACCCCTTCTCTGACGCCGATGATCTGGGAACTATCCAGCTGACGTGCTACGCCCTGGAAGAGGTCATGTCCGAAAAGGTGCGGGCCGTCCTCGGCCAACGGATCTACGCCGTGTCGAGAGACCTCTACGACATCTATGCGCTCCTGAACCATGTGGATGAGCAGAAGGTTCTGGCCAGCATGCCCCGGAAGCTGGATGCCAGGGGAGTGGATCTGGAGGCTATCCACCTGCATCGGATGACAGGTCGGAAGGACGAGTTCCAAGCCGATTGGGCACGGAATCTGGCCACCCTGCTCCCTCCCGGTGCTGAGGAGGAGTTCGACGACGTATGGAATGCGGTAGCGGAGTATGTGGAATGGATCGCTACTGCCGTTCCGTGACCGCGTGCCGTGAATCCACCCGCGGCATCATCCGCACCTCCACCCGCGGATAGGGAAACGACCACGCCGCCACGTACGTCGAGTCCCCAATCCACGCAATCCGCGGCAAGCTGTCGCTGACGAGCCCCCCGTTGCCCGTCTCCTGGTCGACCAGGTAGGTGCGCCGCCGGACCGCCTCCCACGCCCGGTCTTCACCGGTGCCGCGATGCTCGTACCGGACTGTCTGGAGAACGACGAACCCGGGTGGGAGGGCATGCGCCACGACGATGTACTCGGTGGGAGAGCTGCGGGGATGCACGGTGGGTGAGCTCGGCGAATTCTGGTAGACCAGACCCTGCGCGAAGTCCTCGATCAAAGCCGCCCACAGGAGGGTGTTGTCGGGCCGGAAGGCCCTGACGATCGGGAAGTAGTAGAACCCCCACACGAGGGTCGGAGGATCCTCGGCGCAGGCGATGCGTCCGTAGGATCGGTCGGTCCGGTCACTTGCGAATCTCGCCAGGTATGCGTCGGCGAAGGAGGACAGGACGGCTCCGTCGACCGTCGACACCTCGTGAATCACCAGCTCATCGTGCGCGAGGTTGGATGAGTGGACGAAGAGGCGGTCCTGAAGCGCGCACATGTCGATGATGGCCAGGGTCTCCGTGGCCCGGTCCCGCACCAGCGGACCCGCGAAGGCGTACCCCTCGGGGCCGGGCTCCAGCACCTTGGCCGGCGCGCCCAACTGCCCCACCACCAGACGCCCGTCGGGGAGGCGCACAAGGTCCCGGACGTTCCGGAACTCCTCAGGCCCCTCTCCCTTGCCGCCCACGCGGTGGAGGAAGTCGCCCGCGGCATCGAAGACGAGCACTTCTTCGGCCATGCCGTCCAGAATGTAGACGTTGCCGGCGGCGTCGCTGGCGGCCGCCGCGATCGAGCCCAGCAGATCCGGTCCGGTACCGTCGAGCGTCCCGACGTTGGTGCCCGGTGTCGCATCGAGGAGGGCCCGGCGGGCGGCTGACCACTGGGCGGCGCGCTCCGGGGTGGACAGTCCCTCGATCACCGTGTCCGCCCGGATGAGAGGGCTGCCGGGTGGGGGAAGGTTCTCTTCCGTCGGGTGCATGACGGCGTTTGCGGGGACGATGCCCTGCCGGCAGGAGGTGGTGAAGGCGAGGGTGGGGAGCAGGAGGGCCAGAAGGGCGAAGCATCTGGCGTCGCTTGGCGTGGTCATGGCAGGCCCCGGGTTGGCGTGGATCTGACCGTCTGACTTGTTGATACGAATCGCCCTATAGCGGCGGTTTCACCGGCCTGCCGGGCGTCCACGGCACGTGGCCTCGGTCCCCTCCATCCCCTACCAGCTCCTGCGTTCGCCGCGTGCCCCCTGACCGGCAGTCGCTTCAGAACCTGATGCGCGCTCCCAGGAGCAGGGCCGGCTGCGAGTTCGGGCCGAGACGCGGAGCAACAACGGGACTGAGATCAACCGTGGTGCTTCCAATCGGAATCGTCGTCCATGCTTCGCGCCTGATCAGGGCCCCTACACCGGCGCCAAGCCCACCGCCTATCGCACCCCAGACCAATCCGGCCACTACCGCAAGCTTGATGCCCGCTTCCGTGCATTCCTCGTTCGCGCCGAGAAGGGCATCGCACGTTTCTCCGACCAGGCGACCGTACAGTACCCCTGCTCCCACACCCACGCCACCACCGTAGTAGAGCCCTTTTTTCCACAGCGACTGGACACCTGCGCTCCGCTCAAGCCGAGTGATCTCTTCCTTGTCGAAGGATTGCTGCCTCCCATCATGAAGAAGCATCATCGCCCGACCGTCGACCGAAGTCACTTCGCCCACGACCGACTCGCCCGAGACGAGTATGCGAACCCGGTCGCCGACATTCTGGCCCGCCAAGGGGGTCGAAGAGAGACTCGCCCACAGGATGACCATGGAGACAATGAGGGTAGGGATCGATCGCGACCGGGTCATTTCCTTGCTCCTTGTGACTGTGGCTTCGGGACAGCGATTGGAGCAAAGATGCGAAGGGGGATAGGCGAACCGCGTCCCCTGATTTGGGGACCCTGAGCAGCAGTCCTTCGGTAGGCGCTAGAGCTTTACTTCACGTCTCATAGCGACGGTTTCACCGGCCTGCCCGGCGTCCACGGCACCCCCGCGTCGTCCAGCGCCCGGCGGAAATCGGCCATCGCGGCGACCAGTTCGTTGAGGGCCGGCAGTCGCTCCTCCAGGGCGGGGGCCGCGCGTTCCAGTGCCGAGCGCTCGGCCTCCGTGGCGGGTGCATAGATCTGATGGATCCCGTTGGCCTCGGCCAGGATGCGCTGGACCGGCTGCGGCCCGTCGCCCGTCTGCCTGCCGCCACCCCCGAAACCGCCAAAGCCACCGCCACCACCCCGCAGCCCCCGGATTACCTCGCCGGCCGCCTCGTCGAGGGAATCGGCCCGGGCCTGCAACTCCTCGCTCGTGTCGACGCGCCCCATCGCGGCCTCGATCCCCTGCAGCTCCTGCTGGATGGACTGCGCCTCGCGCACGGCGATGCCCAGCGTCGCGGAGAGGCGCCGATGCTTCAGCCGCAGTGCCTGCAGGTCGGCCAGTTGCGCGTCCGTCATCCCGATCAGGTCGTCCATGCGTACCGAGAACTCGCGTTCGAGCACGGTCGGGTCGCCCTCGTTCGGCGTGATCGTGAGGCGCGCGATGTACTGTCCGGGGAGCGCGGGGACACCTGCTCCGCCGCCGCCGCCAAATCCCCCAAATCCCCCGAATCCACCACCCGGCCCCCCACCGGAAGGCGCCGCTGGAGGACCGGACCACGGCGGATCGAGCCTCAGATTCCACTGCACCTGGTGAAGGCCCGCACCGCCCGGCGCCTCCAGCGTGCGCAGCGTCTGCCCATCCGTCGCCACGATCTCCAGCAGCCGTTCGCCCGATGTCCCCTGGGGCGCCATGAACGATACGGTGGTGCCGTACGCCGGATTGCTCGCCGAGTAGTTGCGATCCGCGTGCGTGCCCGTCGTGTGCGAGGTATTGACGACGTGGGCCAGCGGGTCGCGGACCGGGAACAGGTACGGTCCCTCGGCCGCCTTCGCCTCGGCGAGCCCGCGGATGGCGTTGAGGTCGTCGATCACGTAGAAGCCGCGGCCGTGGGTCGCCACCACCAGGGCGTCGTCGCGCGGGTGGATCTTGAGGTCGTGGACGGGCGAGGGGGGGATGCCATTTTCCAGCGGCACCCACGATTCACCACCGTTCAGCGACACGAACGGCCGGATCTCGGTGCCCACGAAGAGCAGGTTCGGGTCCTCGTGGTGCTCGGCGAAGGCGCGCACGTTGCCGAACTCCGGCAGGTCGCCCGCGATCGATGTCCAGCTTTCCCCCATGTCGGTGCTCTTCAGCACGTAGGGGTGGAAGTCGTTGCTGCGATGGCCGTCGAGGGTGGCGTAGAGCGTGGCCTCGTCGTGGGCGGACCAGCGGACGCGGCTTACGTAGGTGGTGTCGGGCACGCCGGGTAAGACGGTCATCTTACGCCAGGTCTGGCCGTCGTCGGTGGTGACCGAGATGGTGCCGTCGTCGGTGCCGGTGGCGATGTGGCCCGGACGGAGCGAGGAGACGTGCATGGTCGAGATGTTGGAGAAGACGGCGGTGCCCTGATGGCGGGAGACCGCGTTGCGGGCGGGAATCGAGCCCATCATGGGCAGGTCGTCGCGGTCGATCTCACGGGTGAGGTCCTCGCCCAGCACCTCCCAGGAATCGCCGCGGTTGGGGCTCTTGAAGACGTGGTTGCCGGCGAAGTAGACGGTGGCCGGGTCGAAGGGCGAGAGCTGGATCGGGGAGCTCCAGTTGAACCGGTAGGGGTCCTCGCCGGGCGCGGGGCGCGGCCGGATCGATTTGCGTTCGCCGGTGCGCCGGTTGTAGCGCTGGATGTTGCCGTTCTGCGACTCCACGAAGGCGATGTTGTGGTCGTTCGGGTCGATGGCGGCGAAGAACCCGTCTCCACCGGCCATCCGGATCCAGTCGGCGTTCCCGATCCCCATGCTGTTGCGGGTCCGGCTCGGGCCGCCCCAGGTCGAGTTGTCCTGCAGTCCCCCGTAGATCCCGAAGAACGGTTCCTGCATGTCCAGGCCCACCGCGTAGAACTGGCTGACGGGCAGGTTCGGGGAGAAGTCCCACGTGTCGCCCCGGTCGTGGGAGACGTAGAACCCGCCGTCGTTGCCCAGCAGGATGTGCGACGGGTCCTCGGGGTTGATCCACATGGAGTGGTGGTCGACGTGGGTGGTGCGCGCGATCCGCTCCCAGTTGGCCCCGCCGTCGGTGGAGCGCTGCAGGGGTACGCCAAGGTGGTAGACGACTTCGGGGTCCTGCGGGTCGACGCGGATCTGGCCGAAGAACCACGGGATGGACGCGATGTCGCTCATCTTGCGCCAGCCCCGGCCGCCGTTGTCGGTGCGGTAGACGCCCTGCTCCGACCCTTCGATGACGGCGTAGACGGTGCCGGGATGACTGAGGCTGATGTCGAGCCCGATGCGCCCCATGTCGGAGGTGGGGAGACCGTTGCTCAGCTTCGTCCAGGTGGCCCCGCCGTCGACGGTCTTGTAGATGCCGCTGCCGGGTCCGCCGCCCACGTAGCTGTAGGCGCGGCGTTCGCGTTGAAGGGCGGACGCGTATAGCACGTCGGGGTTGGTCGGGTCCATGGCCAGATCGGTCACGCCGGTGTGCTGGTCGATGGTGAGGACGCCCTCCCAGGTCTCGCCGCCGTCGGTCGTCTTGAAGACGCCGCGATCGCCGCCCGGGCCCCAGAGCGGGCCGACTGCGGCGACGTACACGATGTCGGGGTTTTCGGGGTGGATGACGATGCGCCCGACGTGCTGCGAGGTACGGAGCCCCATGTGCTCGAAGGTGGCGCCGCCGTCCACGGACTTGTAGACGCCGTCGCCGTACGAAGAGCTGCGCATGTTGTTGGGTTCGCCGGTGCCGACCCACACGATGTCGGAGGCGGAGGGCGCGACGGTGACGTCACCCATGGAGCCCACGCCCGCGTCGTCCAGGATCGGCTCCCAGTCGACGCCGCCGCTGGTGGATTTCCAGACGCCGCCGGTGGCCGCCGCGATGTAGATGACCGTGCCGAGGCGGCCGCCGCGCGTGAGGGGAGATTCAGCGACGGCGATGTCCACGATGCGTCCGCTCATGACTGCGGGGCCGATGGAGCGGGCGGCGGTCTGGTTGACGAGGGCGTGGTCGGCGGGGGGTTGGGCGGTGGCTGCGCCGGGGCCGCCGCGTTGTTGGGCGTCGAGGGTGGGGGGGGACAGCAGGAGGAGGGCGGCGAGGCCTGGCAGCGTGATTCGGGGCGACATGTTTTGGCTCGTGGGGTGGGGTGTTCGGGGCTGAAAAAGCAAGAACCGGTGGACTAGCGTGGGATACGACATTGGGGCTCGCGGGGAGGGGGGGCAAGCGCTGGCGGAGCGTTCGCTTCATGGGCCCCGGGGAACGCGGATTGCCCGGAATCGGCCGGGACTGTTGACAAGCGGAGGGCACCCTGCCCCGTATGGGCGTGGCCCGGAAGCATCCGCCCGGCAAAGCGCGACGAAAGCGCTCTTCCCATCACACACGACCGTCTCCCCATGACAGTTCGAGCGTTCCATGCACCGTCCGCCAGTTTTCGCGGTCGATGGTGAGGTGACCCCTTCCACGCTTGGTCAGACTGTAGTACTTGCGCCGCCGCCCTTCCTCCGTCACTTCCCAGCGGCCCGCGATCAGGCCGTCGCGTTCCAGCCGGTGCAGCACGGGGTAGAGCATCCCGTCGGACCACTCCAGTTTGCCACCGGATAGCAGCTTGACATGCTTGAGAATCTCGTAGCCGTAGCTCTCACCACCGGCCAGAATGGAAAGCACCATCGGACGGGATGAGGCGGCCACGAGTTCCTTGGAAACCGCTTTCTTCATTCGAATACTCCCTGGCCCGATAGGCGGGACGCTGCTGGTCTCGCGGAAGCCCACTCCCCGGCACGCATCCCCAGAGCAGAGGCGATACAAGCAAACGAAGCGACCCAAATCCAGTAGCCGACACGCACATCAAAACCCGACGCCCCCCAATAGAGGTTGAATAGTGCCGCTCCCGTGAGGCCACATGTAAGCCAGGCCGAGCTGGGAGGCCGCTTGCCCCGCAGCTTCAGGAAGGTCGCCAGCACCAGGATGTTGGACACCCCACTCAGTTTCAGTAGCCAGTCCGGGCTTTCCCCCACCAGGAAGAGCGCTCCAACGAAGGCTTGCCACCCCCAAACCGGTCCGCTCTCCATACCTGCGCCCGTATTCCATTGAGCCGTCGTCGTCGGCAGAAGAAACGAAGCCGCGTACAGCGCCCAGCCTGCCAGCAGCAGCTTCCTCCACCGCCGCTTCCCCGATTTGGTGAACTCTCTCGACAGGGCCGCCGACTTCCCGAGTTCGCGTCGTGCAATCGCGAACGCCCGCTTTGGAGGCAGCTCCGCGTTCGCCTCCAGCAACACGCCGACGCGTCCCCGCAGATGGTCCTCCAGCTCGTCCAGCTCGGGAGGCGAGAGCGAGGATGTGCGTTCCTTCCGCTTCCGCCAGCGATCAATCTGGGTATCGATGTCGGAACTCCTGCTTCCCGGGTCCTCCATGATTGCGCTCCTTATGCCATGAGGTACAATGTATCTGGCATTACAAGGTATGTAGCGCGCACGCGGAGCACAAGGGGCTACGTAGGGGAGGGTGGTCCGGCAGTCAGGAACGGTCCGGTGGACCGGTGAACCACTCCGACCGGGCCGCACGATTCGTTCCAAAGTCCTCAGCACGTCACATCCTCGACGAAGCAGACGTGATCCGCTATGCATCTATTGTAAACAGCCACAGCGACGAGACCGTCCAACCGGTGAAGAGAGGGGGTGCAACATGATCGGCAACACGAATCTCGGGATCACCGGCGCGGCGCTGGTCGCTTGTGCCGTCTGCATTGCCGGCGTGCCGCCCCTGAGCGCCCAGGAAGTGATCGAGTTGCCCGCCGAAGATCGATGGCTCGACGCCGACTTCGAGGAACTGTACCGGGTGGGATCGATGCAAGGGGGCGACTGGGACACCTTTGGCCGGATCGCCACCGTCGCATTCGACGCGACCGGCAACCTGTATGTCCTCGATACCCAGGCCGCCGGTATCAATGTCGTGGACCTCGAAGGCAACCTGGTGCGCCGGTTTGGCCGGGCAGGTGAGGGCCCGGGAGAGTTTGACGGAGATGCCGCGCCCATGTTGAAGCTCACAATCCTGAACGATCGTCGCATAGCGGTGTTTGATGCTGGACTGCGCGCCTTCGCGTTGTTTGGGCCCGATGGCGACTTCGAGCGCAACGTCCCGTTTGGCGGCGCCTTCTGGATCATGATTCCAGGTCTTCAGGCCGATCCCGCAGCCGAATCCGTCATTTCCACCGGTGAAGTCCGTCACTTTGGCGCACCCGAATCCTCACACCGCCCTGTCATGCGCTACGTCCTGAGTGGCGACGAAGTTCTGCACGACACGGTGGCGATGGGGTGGAAACCTTTGGGAGATCCGGAAGCCTTCGCCCCCCGTCTGCGGGCGGGCGTGCTTCCCGACGGCGGCGTAGCCTTCACGGACTCGTCCGGCTACACGATCAAGATCACGGCCCCTGGCCGCGGAGTGGAACGGATTCTGACCAGACCGCTCCGACCGGACCCCGTGACCGATGAGATGAGTGCCGCCTATATCGAGCGTGAACTGGAGTCCCTTCAGACTTCGGTAGAACGCTCCGGTGACCCGACGGAACGGGCCATGGCCGAATTTCGGCGCGGCCAGCTCGAAGCGATGGAGTTCTACCACGAGGTGCCGGTGGTGCGCAGCCTCATGACGAGTTGGAAAGGGACGATATGGGTCCGCAGCAGGGGCGACGAACCCGGGAGCAATGGACCCATCGACCTGATCACCGCGAATGGCCGCTACCTGGGCAGCTTCGCGTTGGGCACGGCCAATCTCCCGTCCGCGTTCGGCCCGGACGGTCTGGTCGCGTTCGTGGAGACCAACGATCTGGATGTTCCGACGGTCGTGGTCAAGCGGTTGCCTCCGGAGATAAGGTAGGGGTCGTGTGTGGAGCTTGGACCTTCAACTGAGTCGCACGCTGGTCGCTTGTGCCGTCTGCATTGC
>LXNI01002630.1_pt1 | contig 11943 bp, 10 predicted proteins | sample 809091 | NCBI WGS metagenome assembly LXNI01 (sample SAMN04870527, study PRJNA318959) | sponge metagenome | biome: 01000161; feature: marine sponge reef; material: water | host: Sarcotragus foetidus | place: Greece: Milos, Mediterranean Sea | collected 2013-05-29 | depth 5-7 m | reverse complement strand
AAACTCGCCCAGTCTTCTTATCCCTTCCCTTATGGATTCGACCGATGTCGTATAGGAAAACCTCAGGTAATCTCTCCCCCTCTCGCTGAAATCTATTCCGGGAGTTACACCCACGTGACAGTTCTCTAGAATGTCAAACGCAAGGCGCCAGGAGTCTCGGCTCCATCTGGAAGAATTCACAAAAACGTAGAATGCTCCCTTGGGCTCAACCGCAATATCAAATCCGATCGATGAAAGCCCATTTATCATCTCCCTCCTTCTTTTGTCGAACTCAGCTACCATCGCATCGCTTTTGCCGCTTTTTTTTACTTTTTCAATAGCATCGACTCCGGCTTTCTGGACAAAGGACCCGGCGGATATAAAAAGATTCTGCTGAAGTTTCTGCACGTACCTTACTAGGTTTTTAGGAACTATCATGTAGCCAAGACGCCAGCCTGTCATGGAGTAAAGTTTAGCAAAGCCGTTTATCGCTATCGCATTGTCTGTAAATTCCAAAACCGAGTTAACATGCGCACCGTAGACAAGACCGTGGTATATCTCATCTGAAATCACAAAAAGACCTGTCTCGGTCAGTTCCCGGAAAACATCCTTATCCATAACAGCCCCGGTGGGATTAGCGGGGCTGTTCACCAAAATGGCTTTTGTTTTCCTGCCGATGTTCTTTCTGATTTCCGCAGGATCAACCTGATAACCGTCGCTTTCGTAAACGGGTATCTTCTTCGCGACCCCCCTGGCAACGCTTATTATCTGCGGATAACATGCGTAATGGGGATCCGTTATCAATATTTCATCGTCGGGGTTAAGAACAGTCAGCATGGCAAGCAGAAGTGCCGGGGAACTGCCTATAGTTATTATTACCCTTTCGTACCCCACTTCCACCCCATAGGTGCGGCTGTAATCCTCTGCGATGCTTTGGCGAAGCTCATCAATTCCAAGACTGCTTGTGTATTTCGTGTAGCCCCGCTCTATCCACCGCACGGCGGCCGAACATACCTCTTCCGGGGTATTGAAATCAGGTTCTCCGACCTCGAAATGGACGATGTCCCGGCCTTCGCTCTCAAGCTGCTTGGCCCTCTCAAGGATTTCCATTACGTAGAAAGGTTCTATGTTTTTAACCAAGTCAGAAATCATGTCGTGAAAACATCCGGTGAATCGAGCAAAGTAAAGAGTTAACCCCGTGCGGATACGAACCGCTCGTTAATCTGTTTTACAAGAAAATCCCGTTTAAGCCGTCTGAGCCTGTCAAAAAACAATATACCATCAAGATGGTCAATTTCATGTTGAAGGACTCTTGACAGCATCCCCTCCGCGTCAATGGTGAAACGTTTGCCTGTCCTGTCAAGGGCGGATACCTGAACGCGTTCTTTTCTTCTTATGTTCGCGAAGAACCCGGGCACGCTGAGGCAGCCCTCCTCTCCCATCTGAAATCCTCGGGAAGAAACAATCTCGGGATTTATAAGTTCGTAGAACTCGCTTTTATCCTCTTCGGGAAAAGGAACATCAACAACGAGAACCCTTATGTTCTTGCCGACTTGAGGGGCTGCAAGTCCAACACCGTTAGCATCGTGCATGGTCTGCACCATGTCATCTAGAAGACGGTTCAAGTCTTCGCTTGGCTTCTCCACCGGGAGAGACTTCCTCTTTAACGCCGGATCGGGATAAAAAAGGATATCAAGTACGGGCATCTGGGGGGCTGGTTATGAAAGAAGGGTTGTTAGCAGACCCCGGCCGGGGTCTGTCACTTATCACTGTCTTTTTCCGTAAGTCTCGGGGCGAGCCAGTTGCTTACCCTAAACAGTGGAAGAGTTTTTTCACCAATGTTTATTTTTTCGCCTGTCCTGGGATTTCTTCCTTCATAAGGCTGGTAACTTTTTGTAAAGAAACTTCCGAAGTGTCTTATTTCTATTCTTTCCCCGTCACGAAGCATCCCTGTCATGGCGTCAATTATGACATCCAGAACTTTTCTGGATTCTACGGGGTTAAGGTCAAATCTCCGCGAGAACTCCTTTTCAATATCCGATTTTTTCATGATGTTTTAAAAATCAGCACAGTTAGGACTCAGAGTTTCACTCTAGATATTTTAAAGCCGTTTGTCAAGCAAACCTTCGGTTTTGCAGAGGAATTTTCTCAGTACCCAAGATTCGGGCGGAGCCATTTTTCCGCCTCCTCAACAGCTATTTTCTTTCTTTCCGCATAATCCCGGACCTGGTCCTTCTGTATTCTTCCAAGAGAAAAATACCTTGATTCGGGATGAGCCATGTAGAACCCCGAAACCGAACTTGTCGGGGTCATGGCAAAGCTCTCAGTGAGCGACACACCCGTGTGTTTTTCCGCTTCGAGAATATCCCAGAGGATCTTTTTTTCCGTGTGGTCAGGACAGGACGGGTACCCGGGAGCAGGCCTTATCCCCCTGTATTTCTCGTTTATCAGGTCTTCGGAACTGAGCTTCTCCTCCTTCCCGTATCCCCAGAAATCCCTTACTTTCTTATGAATCATCTCAGCAAGAGCCTCGGCTATACGGTCTCCCAGCACACTTGCCATAATCGAATTGTAATCATCCTCTTCTTCCTTGAAATGCGCGGAAAATTTCTCAACTCCATCGCCGGCCGTGACCACAAAGCCTCCCATGTAATCCTCTTTGCGCGAGGTTTTTGGCGCCACAAAGTCGGAAAGACAGTAATAGTGCCCTTGTTTGGATCTCGTTTCCTGCTGTCTTAAGAAATGAAACACTGCCTCAACCCGTTTTTCCTCTCCATATATCTCAACGTCGTCTCCTGCGCTGTTTGCGCGGAAGATTCCGACGACGGCGCGGGGGGTGAAAACCTTCTCCAGGATTATTCGCTTAAGGAGTGTCTGGCCGTCCCGGTAAAGTTTTTTTGCCTGATCTCCTCTTTCGGGGTGCTCAAGTATTTTCGGGAAAACTCCTTTAAGTTCCCATGCCCAGAAAAAAGGAGACCAGTCTATATAGCCTGCGACTTCTTCAAGAGAGATGTTGTCGAATACAAAAACTCCAAGCCGCCCCGGGCACTCTATTTCGATATTCTCCCAGTCAGTCGGAAACGCTTTTCCCCGGGCTTTTTCTATAGAGGCATATTCCGCCCGGCCCCTGGCTTTTTCAAACCGCTCTCTTTGCTCCAGGTTGCTTTTTTCCAGTTTTTCCATGTAAAGCCGGGCTCTTTTTGGATCCAGCATCTCGTTGCAGACACCTACCACAAGCGAAGCATCAACTATGTGATCAACTATGCCGCTGTATCCCGGAGCTATCCTTATCGCCGTATGAGCCCTGCTTGTTGTGGCCCCTCCTATAAGAAGAGGGATTTCGAACCCCTCCCGTTCCATTTCTTTCGCGTTGTACACCATTTCGTCAAGAGAAGGCGTGATCAGCCCGCTTAACCCTATGAAGTCTGCTCGATTCTCTCTTGCGACGTTGAGTATTTTCTCGCAAGGAACCATTACCCCAAGGTCTATAACTTCATAATTATTGCAACCGAGAACCACGGACACGATGTTTTTTCCTATATCGTGCACATCTCCCTTCACGGTGGCTATAACGAACTTCCCCTTAACCCCGCTGCTCCCCTCTTTTTCCTTTTCCATAAACGGCTGAAGGTACGCAACGGCCCTTTTCATCACTCTCGCGCTTTTCACGACCTGAGGAAGAAACATTTTGCCGTCGCCAAACAGATCGCCGACCACCTTCATCCCATCCATAAGGGGACCTTCAATAACATTAATCGGAGCCCCGTATTTGGCCCTGGCCTCTTCGGTGTCATCCTCAATGAAATCCGCTATGCCGTTTACAAGAGAGTGTTCAAGACGTTTTTCAACCCCGAATTCTCTCCACTGCTTAGTTTCCTTTTCCATACCCGCGGATTTCATCCCCTCGAAACGTTTCGCGTACTCAACAAGACGCTCCGTGGCGTCGGGACGACGGTTAAGAAGGACGTCTTCCACTCTTTCAAGGAGTTCGGGTTCAATGTCGTCATAAACGGTGAGCATTCCCGCGTTTACTATGCCCATGTCAAACCCGGCTTTTATCGCGTGGTAAAGAAATGCGCTGTGCATAGCTTCGCGCACAACGTTATTCCCCCGAAAAGAGAAGGATATGTTGCTCACTCCGCCGCTTGTAAGCGCATTGGGACAGGATTTTTTTATTTCCCTTAAGGCCTCTATGAAATTCACGGCGTAGGAATTGTGTTCCTCGATCCCGGTTCCGACCGTGAGAATGTTGGGATCAAAAATTATATCGCAGGGATCCATGCCCACTTTTTCGGTTAATATGCGGTAAGCCCTTTTGCAGACTTTCACCTTGTCCTCTTTTGATGCTGCCTGGCCTTTTTCGTCAAAAGCCATTACCACGACCGAAGCGCCGTAACGCATGGCTTCTTTTGCCTGCTGGCAGAACACCTCCTCGCCTTCCTTGAGACTTATGGAATTTACAATGCACTTGCCCTGAATACATTTAAGCCCCTCTTCAATAACGGACCACTTGGAGCTGTCTATCATCACCGGAACCCTGGTCACCTCGGGTTCAGACGCAATAAGATTAAGATAGCGATTCATACAGGCTTCAGAATCAAGAAGCCCTTCATCGAAATTAACATCTATTATGTTCGCCCCGTTTTCCACCTGCTGAAGGGCTACGGAAACGGCTCCTTCGAAATCCCCTTCCTTCACGAGCCTTGCGAACTTCGGAGAACCGGTGACATTAGTTCTCTCGCCAACCATTATGAAAGGCCCTCCGGCATCAGAGGTTATTGTAAGGGGCTCAAGGCCGCTTAGTCTTGTAGCGTCCCTGTAAACGGGGAGTTCCCTTGGCGGGGTGTCTCTCAGCTTCTCCACCACCATGTTTATGTGCTCGGGAGTAGTGCCACAGCATCCGCCGACTATATTTAGAAAACCGCTTTTTACGAAATCCAGAAGGAGAGTGGATGTAATCTCGGGCGTTTCGTCGTATCCCGTTTCACTCAACGGGTTGGGAAGTCCGGCGTTCGGATAGCAGCTTATGCGGCAGTTGGCTATTCGCGAAAGTTCCTCAATGTAAGGACGCATGTCTTCGGCTCCCAGCGCGCAGTTTATCCCGACGCTGAAGGGTTTTGCGTGGCGAACCGAGTTCCAGAAAGCCTCCACGGTCTGTCCGGAAAGGGTGCGTCCGGAACGATCCGTTATGGTAACGGAAATCATGACGGGAATCCTCTCCCCTCCACGTGCATCAAAAAAACTTTCAATGGCGTATATGGCCGCCTTTAGATTCAGGGTGTCAAAAGTGGTCTCGGGCAGAAGTATGTCCACCCCTCCCTCAACAAGAGCTTCGGTCTGCTCGCGGTATGCCTCTACAAGCTGGTCAAAGGAAACCGCCCTGTATGACGGGTCGTTTACATCAGGGGACATTGACGCCGTCTTGTTGGTCGGACCCAGCGCCCCGGCAACGAAACATGACCTGCCGGGGTTTTTCTCCATAAAGTCAGAAGCTGCCTTCTTTGCGAGTTTCGCCGACTCGACATTAAGTGCTTTCACCCAGCTCTCAAGGCCGTAATCGGCCTGAGCTATGGAGGTGGAGCTAAAGGTGTTGGTCTCAACTATGTCGCAACCGGCCTCGAAGTATTCTCTGTGGATTTCATATATGACATCAGGCCTTGTGAGAGAAAGCAGGTCGTTATTGCCCTTTAGATCCATCGGGTGGTCAGAGAACAGATCCCCCCTGAAGTCCTCTTCTTCGAGGTTTTGCCTCTGGATCATCGTGCCCATGGCGCCGTCGAGAAAAACTATTCTCTTTTCCGCAAGAGCTTCCAGCCGCGCGGAGACTTTCGTGCTGTTATCTTCCGTACTCATCGCTCACCTTATCGAGAGACATCACATTCTTCTTTTCCCGTCCGCAACCACCGCTTCGCAGGGAGAAAGAAAATACGGAGTCTACCATTTATCTCTGAGTTTTCTTAACTTTATGAAAAGCGCCATCGGATCATTCTCCAAAGACGGATCTTTTTCCCTGAGCGCGTCCAGGAGAAGCGGGTCACCCGTTCTCATAAAGGGGTTATAAGTCCTTTCCTCCCCCAGGGTTGAACGGGGAAACTTATCTTCGGAGACTTCCTGCAGCTTTTTCTTCGCGTCTTCGTTCTCCGGGGTAAGTTCAAGAGCGAACTTCAGGTTGGTCTCCGCGTAGTCGTGGCCGCAGAACATCTTGAGTTCACCAGGAAGACTGGAAAGTCTAAAGGCAAAAGTCTCGTACAGATTTTCGACTTTTCCTCTGAACTTCACGTTCCCGCATCCTGAGACAAATACCGTATCGCCCAGAAAAATATTGTCCCCGATTATAAAGGAGATATGTTCCGGGCAGTGTCCCGGAGTATGAATCACCTGAAGTCTCTGCTTTCCGAAATCTACCTCGTCTCCTTCCTCTATGCCTTCGCTTCTTGGAGCGACATAGTCAAGGGCTGTCTTATGAATAAGTATCTTCGAGGAGAGGAAAACTTTCGTTATAGGGTTGTTTCCGTTAATGTGGTCGGGGTGCGCGTGGGTGTTCAGCACATACTTAACCCTGTAGTCCCTCTTTCTTACGATCTTCAGAAGAGCGACCGGATCAAGCGGGTCTATTACCACGCATTCCCCCGTTTCCTCGCATGCCACCAGATAATTGTAGTTGCTGTCACTCTCGCTGACTTTGAACCCGTGTATTGAGAATCCGTCCTCGCTAAGTACGTCCATCCGCGCCTCCTTTTTGCGTGAAAGTCTACCTGAAAGCCATATTGCGGATAAAAAACGCAGATGCGCACTATAGGCAAGCCGGGCAAAAGCCTCGTAACACCCGTTGAGTGAGTCGTGGGATTTCTTTGACATCAAAAGCCTTTAGGGTAGTTTTTACTCCCGATTGAGTTTTTGGAGGCACTATGGGTTTCGTAGAATCTCTTAAATGCAAGGAATGCGGTGAGCTTTATCCCAAAGAACCGAAATACGTCTGTGAGATGTGCTTCGGTCCTCTTGAGGCCGTATACAACTACGACGAGATAAAAAAACATATCTCAAGGGGAAAAATAGCTTCCCGTCCGCAGAACATATGGAGATACAAGGAGCTTCTTCCCCTCGACTCCGAACCTACTCTCGGAACCCAGGTAGGGTACACTCCGCTTGTGCGGGCCAGAAATCTGGCCGAGGCGCTTGGGGTTTCGGAAATCTACGTGAAAAACGACGCGGTTTGCTACCCCACCCTTTCTTTTAAGGACAGGGTAGTGTCAGTAGCACTCTCAAAAGCAAGAGAGTTCGGATTCGAGACTACCGGCTGCGCATCCACGGGAAACCTGGCAAACTCCGTATCCGCGATTTCCGCTTCCGGAAACCTGAAAAGCATCATACTGATTCCCCACGACCTTGAACAGTCAAAAATACTCAACACCATAGTCTACGGAGCGAATCTCATAGGCGTAAAAGGCGATTACGACGAAGTAAACAAGCTTTGCAGCGAAATTGCCAGCAAATACAACTGGGCCTTTGTAAATATAAACATGAGGCCTTACTACTCCGAAGGTTCCAAGTCATATGCGTTTGAGGTTATGGAGCAACTCGGATGGAAAGCCCCAAAGCACATAGTGGTTCCTATGGCAAGCGGTTCTCTTCTCACCAAGGTCTGGAAGGCTATAAAGGAGTTTGAGCTGCTCGGGATCGTGGAACCCCAAGGTTCAAAAGTATATGGCGCTCAGGCAACTGGATGTTCACCCATATCGACCGCATTTAAAAACGACTGGGAGATGTTCAAGCCCGTAAAACCGGACACCATAGCGAAATCCCTCGCCATTGGTACTCCGGCCGATGGTTACTACGCGATGAACATAATAAGGGAAAGTGGCGGAGCGGCTGAGGACATAAGCGATGACGAAATAGTGGACGCGATAAAACTTCTTGCAAGAACCGAAGGCATTTACACCGAAACCGCTGGTGGAGTAACGCTGGGAGTAACGAAAAAGCTCATAGACCAGGAAAAAATTCCCCGCGACGAGCCCATCGTGGTGTCGATAACGGGAAACGGTCTTAAGACTCAGGATGCCGTCGAGGGAACTCTTGGAAAGCCGACGGTGATAGAACCTTCCCTCGAGGCCTTTGAAGAGCTATACAACAATAAAAAACTCTAGCGTTACGTGTTATAGTCATAATATCGGGTTAGAAGCAAAATTTCGGATAAACCTAGGAAAAAACGGGAGAAAAACATGGTATCGGTAAGAATTCCAACCCCTCTTAGAAAGCTCTCGGGAGACAGGGACGAGCTTGACATAGAAGCATCCACGGTATCCGCACTCATAGAGGAACTTGAGAGCGAATGTCCGGGAATCAAGAACAGGCTCTGCGATGAGAGCGGAAACGTAAGGAGATTCATAAATCTCTACGTTAATAATGAAGATATCAGGTTTCTTGACGGAGTAGGGACTAAGCTTGACGACGGAGACGTCGTATCAATCATTCCTGCAATAGCCGGAGGGTAGATTCCCTGAAAATCCTGTTCTGGTTCCGAGATTTGCCGAGGCACTACGTCGGACATCAGGGCATGTCTCTGCGCACACCGTAATTTCTGTTCCGAAATGGCTGATTTTAACAGAGACTAGTTTGACACGATTTCCGTGTTTCAGTATATTCGTGTCATGAAAAACATCACTATCACACTACGAGAAGACATAGCGCTCTGGCTGAGGGTTCAAGCCGCCAAAAACGGGCGTAGCGTCTCCAAATGGGTCGCCGAGCTTCTGGAAGGGATGAAAAACCGGGAAGACGAGTACGAAGTTGCTATGGAGCGGTTTCTGTCCAGAGAACCTCGAAAGCTGAAATGGGTCGACGGCCGGAAGCCGGTGAGGGAAGAGTTGCATGAGCGTTCCAGTTTTCGTTGACACCAATATTTTCATTTACCAACAAGACAGCTCGGACGCAACCAAGCAGCTTTGCGCCAATGACTGGATAACTTTTCTTGCGCGTCGCCGCTGGGCGCGAATAAGTTTTCAGGTCTTACAAGAGCTTTATGCAACACTCACGCGAAAGCTGGAACCGCAGTTTGACCCGGAGGAAGCGCAGGATATCGTGCGTGAACTCGCCGTATGGCAGCCTATAGCTGTCGACCTCTTCATCCTTGAAAGATCATGGCTTCTTCAAAAAAGTTATTCTCTTTCGTGGTGGGATGCTCTCATCGTCGCCTCCGCACAAGCTTGCGAGTGCATGGTGCTACTCACAGAAGACCTTCAGCATGGACAGATCATCGGCGGACTCCAGATAATTAATCCCTTCATGTATCCGGATCAGACGCCGGTAGAAGTATTGGAAGCCCTAGAAAGGTGACCACCTTCCCTGAAAGGGGTCCACAAAAGCTTTAGAATATCATATAAGACTTCAGGTTCAGTGAATTAACTCTTTTATTTTATTGAAGTATTTCTCGATCAGAGGTTCTTTCTTTCCGTTGTAGCTTCCGGCAAATTCCATTAAAGCTTCCCTCTGTTTCTTGGTGAGTTTTTGCGGTATCACCACCTTCACCACGACGTACTGGTCACCGAGGCTTCCAGACTCCACATTCACAAGTCCCTTTCCCCTAAGCCTGAAAGTCTGTCCCGGCTGCGTTCCGGCAGGAATTTTCATCTTGTTGGTACCCTTTAGAATCGGAACCTGAACCTCATCCCCAAGAGCTGCCTGAGTAAAACTTATCGGAAACTCGCACACGATGTCGTTTCCGTCTCGTCTGAAAATAGGGTGTTCCTTCACGCCCACTTGTATATACAAATCTCCTGGAAGGCCCCCCTGAGGTCCAGGTTCCCCTTCCCCCCTTATCACAAGCCTCATTCCGCTTGAAATACCAGCAGGTATGTTGACCTTTACCGCTTTTTCGGTGTGTATGAGCCCGGAACCTCTGCAGCTTTTGCAGGGGTTTGTTATGATCTTTCCGCTTCCTCCGCAGGAAAGACAACCCTGGCTTATCGAAAACGGTCCCTGCGAAAAAGCAACCGACCCCCTGCCCCCGCAGCGGTCACAGATCGACTCTCCTCCCACCTCGGCTCCGGAACCGGAACAATCATCGCAGAGTTTTCTTTTTCTGACTTTTACCTCTTTTTGCGTACCAAACGCGGCTTCATCAAAATCCACTTCAAGGTTATACTGCAGATTCTGCCCTTGCCGGGCTCTGCTCCTGCCCATTCCTCCCGTGAAAACATCATCGAAAAGATCGCCGAAAATATCACCGAACCCGGAGAAACCGCCCATGCCGTCGCCTGACATGTGACCGAAACTGTCATAACGGGCCCTTTTGTCCGTATCGTTAAGCACTTGGTAGGCCTCGTTTATCTCCTTGAACTTCTCTTCAGCGTTATCATCGCCGGGGTTTCGGTCCGGATGATACTTGAAGGCAAGATCCTTGTAGGAACTTTTTATGTCTTCGGGTGAAGCGTTTCTCTCAACGCCAAGTATTTCGTAGTAGTCTTTAGCCATTTGGGAATTGGTGGACGGGTTTTTCGTCAGTCTTTTTCTTCAGAATCTTCCTCAGGGGTTTTCTCGGGGCCTTGAGACACAGATACCATTGAGGGTCTCAGCAGTCTTCCGTTAATAAGATAGCCCTTCTGGGCTTCTGAGATTATAGTTCCGCTCTCATAAGTTTCCGAGTGCTCCTTGTAAACAGCTTCGTGGTAGTTGGGATCAAAGCTGGTTCCCTTGCTTGAGTCTATCGCGGTAACGCCGAAATTCTCAAGACCCGCAAGAAATTGCGCGTGAACAAGTTTTATCCCGTCAAGGAAAGCCACAAAATCCGTTTTTTCACCGTGCGATTCTTCAGAAAGTTCAATAGCTCTTTCAATGTTGTCAAGAACGAAAAGCAGTTCCTTTAACTTCTGTGCGTTTCCGAAATCACGTATTTCCTGCTTTTCCTTGGCAAGTCTTTTTTTATAATTATCAAAGTCCGCCGCAAGCCTTAAATATTTCTCCCTTAGAGTTTCAAGCTCCGCGGAGACATCTTCTTCGGTTTCTTCTTGTCCTTCAGCTTCGAGAAGCTCAGGCTCTTTCGGATCTTCCACACCCTCTTCTTTGTTTTCTTCAATGTCCGCGATTGTGTTCTCACTCATTCCGTAATTTCTCCGTTAACCCTTTTTGTGACCATTTTCGCCGTGTAGTTCACAAGCGGGATGATTTTTGAATAGTTCATTCGCGTGGGACCAAACACACCCAGGCTTCCATAGCTGTTTCCCTTGTAGTAAGGTGCCGCGACGAGACTGAAGCCGCGAGGCATTCCTTTTTCTGACCCTATAAAGACCTTTGAGCGGCCATCTTTTACAACCGACTTCAAAAGGCTTGAGAGAAATTCCTGATCCTCGAGTATCTCGATTATAGTCTTATAGAGACCAGAGTCTCCAAGACTCAAAGACTCAATAACTGAAGCCTTTCCCTCTACGAATATCCCCACTTTTCTTTCCCTCTCAAAGAGTTCGCTGCTTATCCTTAGCACTTTCTCAAGGATTTCGTTGTATTCCGTAGTGGTTCTCTTTATTTTCTCGAGCACCACCTTGCGTACCTGCTCAATCGTAAGACCCAAAATCAATTGATTGAGGTAACCCCCTATCCTCTCGACCTGAGAATCCCGAATGGGTTTGGCAAGTCTGATATAGGTTTTTTCCGTAAGTCCACCCTCAAACACCAAGAACATGAGACAGTCCTTCTCCCCCATCTTAAGAAGCTTCGCGGATTTAACCCTGAGGGTATTTCTCTGGGGAAGCATCGCCAGGCCCGCAAGCTTCGTAAAGTCGGAAAGTATTGAATTCGTGGCGCTTACCACATGATCAAGCGTACCGTCAATCCCCTCATATTTATTCTCAAGAACTCTTAAGCCGGAATCCTGTGAGCCCTCCACATGGAGAATGTTCTCCACGTAATAATTTATTCCTTTCTCCGTCGGGAACCTGCCCGAAGAAATGTGACTCTGGGCGAGAAAACCCG
>LXNI01002628.1_pt1 | contig 11947 bp, 9 predicted proteins | sample 809091 | NCBI WGS metagenome assembly LXNI01 (sample SAMN04870527, study PRJNA318959) | sponge metagenome | biome: 01000161; feature: marine sponge reef; material: water | host: Sarcotragus foetidus | place: Greece: Milos, Mediterranean Sea | collected 2013-05-29 | depth 5-7 m | reverse complement strand
GCTTGCCGCGGCCTATGACGAGGGGGCGGTGCTCGTCTGCGATGTGGTGTATGCGGAACTGGTGCCGTTTTTTGGCGACCGGCTGACGCTTGACGGGGCGCTGCGGGAAGTAAACGCGGCGCTTTCTCCGATCGACTCGGCGATCGCCTATGAAGCCGGGATGCGCTGGATGCGGTATCGGCAGGCCGGGGGGCCGAGGACGCGGATTGTGGCGGACTTTCTGATTGGGGCGCATGCGCTGGCGGCCGCGGACAGGTTTCTTACGCGGGATCGCGGCTTCTATGCGTCGTACTTTCCGGAGCTGAAGACGCCGCAGGGTTGAAACGGGATTGTTGGTGTCCGGACAGACGCCGCCGCAACGCAAGGCAGAGCCGGGACGTCGGGATGACGGGGGACTGGCTGGGTGGGGTTGGGTGCTGGGTGGTGCGGTTCGACACGGGCCGCCGCGGTCGTCGACCCGGCTCACCACGAACGGGGGACGTGTGCCGCGGGTTAGTCGCCGTCTATGTCGAAGGCGAGGAGGTGGTAGTCGGTGGGGTCGTGGGTTTCGGGGCGGCGGGGGAGTTCGAGGGCGGGGATGGTGAGCATGAGGTTGGCGGCGAATTGGATGTCGGAGGGTTCGAGGAGGAAGTACTCGGAGAGGCCGCTGGCGCGGTCGCGGGTGACTTCGACGGCGTTGCGCATGGCCTGAACTGACACGATGCGACTGAAGCGGATGCGAAAGGTGCGTTCGCCGCTGAAGTAGACGTGCTTGGTGGTGATGGCCATGGTGCCGACACCACGGTCGACTACTTCGTCGCGCTCGACGGGGGTGCCGCGAGATTGGCCGACGCGGAGCGAGACTCCGCGGGCGACGCGGACGCTGGTTCCAGTGGAGCGACCGACGATTTCGCGCTTGATGCGTTGTTCGGCGTATCCAGCGTTGGGAAATACATACAGCAGGTACTCGCTCTTGAGGAATTTGAAGGGGAGTGGCTGGTGGTGGGACCAGTCAACAGCGGGAAGTTTGTTGTCATCCAGGATGTTGATGATGTTGTCCCGGCGTTGGAGTTCGAGGCGTTGGGCGCGCTCTTCGGCTTCGCGCCGGCGCTGCTGGATGGCTTGTTTGCGCTGCCGTTCCTGTTCACGGGCCTGGCGCGCCAGTTCCTGCCGTTCCTTCTGCTCAGCCAGGGTGCGGCGGACCCATCCGATTGGGGTCACGTCACTGATCTCCGTTTCGTAGCCATCCTGCAAGGATGCGCGCTAGTGCCGAATTACTTCCATTCGTCGTCGGGGGGCCAGATGTTGCTGGCGCCGAGGCCGGCGCCCTGAAGGTCGGTGTCCTCGGTCCAGTCGGCGGTGGCGTCGCGCCACTTGATGAAGTGGGGGGCCTGGGTGTGGGCCTTGAAGGCGTCTTCGTCGACGTAGATTTCGTAGAGCCAGATGCGGTTGGGGTCGTTGGCGTCCTGGATGACGTCGAATTGGAGGCAGCCGGGTTCGTCGTTCACGGAGCCGCGGGCGTCGCCGATCATTTCTTGGATGAAGCGGTCTTTGTAGCCGTCTTTGATCTGGATGGGGGCGATGATGACGAACATGAGGGGGGCCTTTGCTTTGGGCGCTGCCGGATGAGGATACCGGGGAACTATTGCGTGTGACTGCCGAAGGTGGGACTTCGGACTTGCGAGACGTTGGGCCTATTCGGACCTCTTAGCCCCGCGATTGTGAGGCGGACCGGTATGAATGTGATCAGGGTGAGGGTGATGAATACGTCGGCTGCGAGGAGTGGCCAGCGCCAGCCCGACGTGGCGAGATGCCAGATGGCTGACAGCTTGGACCGCGTGGGTTGGGGCGGGCCGTAGGCTACGAACTCAAGGTTCTGGTCTGGCCACGCCAGCGCGCCGTTGATCGAGAGCCGGCCGTCGGCGAAGCGGTTTCCTTTGGTGGCGCCGATGCGCATGTCGGCACCGGGTTTGATTTCGACCGCGACATGAAGGGCCAGCTGCCGACCCTCGGCCAGGGTGAGCGGCGGCAGGAGTTCAATGTCTCGCCAGCGCGGGCAGTCGCCAGCGGGAATTTCGATCGAGCCTCGGGAGAGGATGCGGTCGGGCGCATCGAGGGTTGTGAGTCGCACCGCGACGCTTCCGGATGGACCGCTGGGGTTGCAGTTGGAGAGGCGGAGACTGACGCTATGCACGGGAGTGGCCGGCATGCGGAGTTCCTGGACCAGGGCTTCATGCCGCTGGAGACTCACGCCAAAGGCTCCCGCCCGCGTGTACGGGGCAAGCGCCTCCACCAACGGCGCGCGGAACAGGAAGACGACTGCCAGGCCGCCAAGCAGGGCCAAGGCCGCGACTGACCCAACGAATGACCTGCGCCAATGACGGCCGAATAGGTGATACGGCGAGGGACGGCCGCCTCGCAACACTATGGCGGCGCTCACTCCAATGAGCAGGGTTCCGCTGAATTCCAGGGTTTCTTCGAGCACAAATTCGATAGCCCGCGCTCGCCCGTAGAAGAGCCAGGGATCGATCGCCTCATGCAGGAGCGCCAGCACCCAGCAGGTGATCCCGAGCGTTAGCGGCGCTCGGGCTTCCCTGGCGCGCAGCCCTTTACGGATGAAGATCCACATCGCCAGAACGAACGCCACGACCACCGGGCTCGCGAGGACCGGCCAGGGCAGGCCCAGGCGTTCCGCATGTCCGACGATGGAGACGGGGCCGTCCTTCTTGAATTCGGCAAGCTCTTCAAAGGTCAAGCCCGCCGTCGTCAGCGCCATCAGCGCCCAACCGCCGACGGCCATCCAGCCGGCCGACCGCCGATGACTGGCGACGGCGGTTGCGACGACGATGAGCGTCACGCATGCCAGGGTCGCGGCGGAAACCGTGTTCGCAATTGTTCCTTCGTTGCTGGCGTTCAGCCGGCCCAGGGTGGTGTTCCAGGGCGGCAGCAGCGCCGGGAACGCCAGACTGAAAAGATGCGGAAGGACGTAGGCGCCCCACCAGAAGGCCACGACGCTCAGCAGGAGGATCCGTCCCAACCGGGTCGCAAGCCGCCAGGCAGATCCCGGCGCGACAGAAGTCCCTGGGTGGTTCATTTCAGGCCCCGCGGCCTCGCCGGGTTTCGAGAATGCAGGCGGCGCTGTCTCGCTGGTATTCCGTAGTTTCGAAGATGCTGGATCGCAACATCCCCCGGGTGTCTGCCGGGTGTGGACGAGGGAGTGACGGGGGTTAGCGGGAGCGGTGTTGGTAGTTGGGGGATTCTTTGACGAGGACGACGTCGTGGGGGTGGCTTTCGTCGGCGCCGGCGTTGGTGACGCGGACGAAGCGGGCGCGGGTTTGCATGGCATGGATGTCGGGGGCGCCGACGTAGCCCATGGATGAGCAGAGGCCGCCGACGAGTTGGTGGATGAGACCGGCGGTGGGGCCGCGGTAGGGGGTTTGGGCTTCGACGCCTTCGGCGACGAGTTTGGCTGTGTCTTCGACTTCGTGCTGGCCGTAGCGGTCACGGGTGGCGAGGCGACGGTCGACCATGGCGCCGATGGAGCCCATGCCGCGGTATTCCTTGTAACGTTCGCCCTGGCGGTAGACGATTTCGCCGGGGCTGGCGTCGGTGCCGGCCAAGAGGTTGCCGATCATGACGGCGGAGGCGCCGGCAGCGATGGCCTTGGCGACGTCGCCGGAATAGCGGATACCGCCGTCGGCAACGAGCTGGACGCCGTGTTCGGCGCAGGGGTCGGCGCAGTCGAGGATGGCGGTGAGCTGGGGGACGCCGACACCGGCGACGACGCGGGTGGTGCAGATGGCGGCGGGCCCGACGCCGACCTTGATGGCGTCAGCGCCGGCCTGGATGAGGTCACTGGCGCCGGCGGCGGTGACGACGTTGCCGGCGATGACTTCAACATCAAGGCTGTCCTTGACGCGGCTGACCATGTCCAGGACGGCGGAATGGTGGCCGTGAGCCGAGTCGACGACGAGGGCATCGACTCCGGCGTCGGTGAGTTCACGGGCGCGGTCGAAGGCTTCGTCCTGGACGCCGACGGCGGCGGCGACGACGAGGCGGCCTTTTTCGTCGTAGACGGCGTTGGGGAATTGCTGTCGCTTGGCGATGTCCTTGACGGTGATGAGGCCGCGGAGGATGCCGTCGGCATCAACGACGGGCAGTTTTTCGATGCGGTGTTCGTGGAGGCGGTGCTGGGCCTGGCGGAGGGTGGTGCCGACAGGGGCGGTGACGAGGCCCTTGCTGGTCATGAGGTCGGAGACGGTGCGGGCCTGGTCGTGGGTGAAGCGCATGTCGCGGTTGGTGAGGATGCCGACGAGGCGGTCGTCTTCGTCCGTTATGGGTACGCCGGAGATGCGGTAGCGGGCCATGACGGCGTTGGCTTCGGCGAGAGTGGCGGTGGGAGGGAGGGTGACCGGGTCGACGATCATGCCGGACTGGGAGCGCTTGACTTTGTCGATTTCGCCGACCTGGTCGTCGATGGAGAGGTTGCGGTGAATGACGCCGATGCCGCCGGCGCGAGCCATGGCGATGGCCATGGAGGCCTCGGTGACGGTGTCCATGGCGGAGGACACGAGGGGCACATTGAGGCTGAGGCAAGGCGTGATGCGGGTGCGGGTGTCGACCTGGGTGGGCAGAACGTCGGAGCGGCCCGGGACGAGGAGAACGTCGTCGTAGGTGAGGCCTTCGACGATGCTGCGGGTGGAAGTGACGGACTGCTCCTCGATGCGAACCGGGTTTGGATCAAGCGACACGCAAGCGCCTCCCTGCGACATGGGTTGAGCCGGGCCCACAAAAAAGACCCCGCGCCACGTGGGCCGGGGTCGCTACGCGGGAGGGCGACGCGCAACCGGGGCAGGGTGTTTGGGGCACCCACCGGCGACGCGAGCCACCTCTCCTCATCGTGTAGACATGGTACACGCTCGGACGGATGTCAGCGGCACCGGACGTTGACATTGATATTGATGAAGCCTTGAACGCTCGGCGCCACGCCGAAGCTATGCAGGCGGCCCTGCGGGAATTGGCACCAGACCACCACGTCAGGCGTGCGCCAGGCGGCGCGGCAGGCGATTGTCCGTGAGCACGAGACGATCCAGGAGTAGCGCTTGCAGGTCGCGCCGCAGGCCGGCGTATTGCGGCTGCCACCAGAGATTGTGCAACTGCCCTGGATCCTGCTGCGTGTCGAAGAGCTCCCCGTATGGCTGGCCCGGATATACCGTCAGCTGGTGGCGGTTCGTCACCACCGTGCGTAGCCGAAGCCCCAGGTAGTCCTCGTCGTTTTCGACTACCACCGCGGGCTGGACCGACGTCGCCCGTCCCTCCAGCAAGGGCGTCAGGACCTGCCCCGGCCACGGCGGCAGCATGGCCGGCGCCTCCGGGACCGGGGGCACCGTGCCCTCCGGAACCGGCACGCCAGCGAGGTCCAGGACCGTCGGCGCCACGTCGAGCAGGCTCACGAGCGCGTCACTCTGCACACCGGCCGGAAAACGACCGGGCCAGCTCCAGATCAAGGGGACGCGCAGGATCCCGTCGAAATGAAACGGGCCTTTGTTCAGCAGCCAGTGATCGCCCAGCATGTCGCCGTGGTCCGACAGGAACACGACGACGGTGTTGTCTCGCAATCCGAGGCGGTCGAGCGCCGCCATCACCCGGCCAACCTGCTCGTCCACAAAGCTGACCATCCCGTAGGTCAAAGCGGTGATCTCGCGCAGTTCGTCGTCCGGGATGTTCGTCGGCGCCAGTCGGCCGCTTGTCCGCAGGCCCTCGGCATATGCCTGCCGGAAGTGCGGCGCCAGCTCATCCAGTTCGCCGACGCGGCGCGCAGGTGATGGCACGTCGTCTGGCGCGTAGGCGGATCCCCAGGGGCGCGGCGGGCAGTAGGGATGGTGTGGATCGGGGAATGAGCACCAGGCCACGAAGGGATGTTCGCTTTTGGCGTCCGCAGCCGCGGACTCGAGGAATGCAATCGTGCGGTCGGCGCACCAGGTGTTGTAGTGCAACTCCGCCGGCAGCGCCATCGTCCACGCCTGCTCGGCGCCGGTCCGTGGCGGTTGCCCGGCGGATGGGTGCAGTAGCCGCTCCGCGCCGGGGTGCTCGGTCCGGAGCCACTGCAGATAGTGACCGTAGATACCGCCGCCATGGCCGCCCGTGAAATCGGCTGTTTCCAGCCCGTAATAGGGCGACGGCAGGTCTGTGATCCGTCCACTACGCCAGAGGTCACGGGCCTCCGGGAAGTCGGCCGGGTCAACGTCCGCCTCCAAAGCACCAGTCGGCAGCCCATACACCCGCAGATGAATCTTGCCGACACTGTGCGTGCGATAGCCGGACCGCCGCAGCGCCTCCGTGAACGTGGGAATACCAGGATTGAGGTCAATCCCGTTGGTGCGTACCCCGTGACCGCGCGGCGTCAGCCCGGTATAGAGGGTCGACCGCGACGGCATGCATAGCGGACTGGCCACGTAGGCCCGCTGGCAGTGGATTCCGCTCGCAGCCAACGCGTCGAGGTGCGGTGTCCGCAGAACGGGATGACCGGCGCAACCGAGATGATCGGCACGCTGCTGGTCGGTAATCAAGAAGAGAAAGTTCGGCCGTGCAGCCATTGCCGACGCTCCCTCCCCGACTCTAGACAACGCGCTCGGTGCGCTGCGCGACGATCTCCGGATCGAGATCGAATCCCAGCCCCGGCCCGGCAGGCCTGTACAGAATGCCGTCCCGCACTCGCAGTGGATCCCGCACGACTGGATCGCGGTCGAGGTCCGCGTTGTTCTCGTGACAAGCGGTTTTCTTGATAGCGCCGTAGGGGTTGGCGTGGGCAAAGCCCCATTTGGGGCAGAGCGACGTGATTTCCAAACAAACGTTAGCGGGCGGATACCGCAGGCGCTCCAGGTGCATCAGGCGCCGCCAAATGACTTCCCGACGGTACGGGTCCTGGCCCAATAGCTCCGGTCGATCCACCTGCTGGATGCACTCGGCGCAGGTGTCTTCACAGCCGTCGCTCAATACTCCTCAACCAGGTGGCGCCGGAATTGCTTCATGTCCCACTCGATACCAAAGCCGGGGCCGTCGGGCGGCGCAATAAAGCCATCCTTGACCGGCGGGGCATTCATCGCGCCGAACTCTTCCGCCTGCCTGGCCAACCCCAGGCCGTTACCGCCGACCTCGTGAAAGGTCGTGTTGGCAATCGCCATCTGCAGGTGAGTATTGACCGCACCAAAGAGGCCGCCATGCCCGTTCAGTTCGATATTCGCGCCGTAGCACTGTGCAAAGTTGGCGCTCTTCATCGTCTGGGTCACGCCATGAAACCCGGTCGCGCGGATGAGATCCGTCGCCTTCAGCAACAGCCGCTGACACGATCCTTCCATGTCGGCTTGCATCGGTTCGTGACCCATCACGGGCATGGTCAATGCCGCGCACAACTCCTGCAACTGGAGGATGTTTTCCTCGTGGATCGGCTCTTCCAGCCAAACGTAATCCAGTTCTTCCATCAGCCGCCCGATCATGATCGCTTCTTCCAGCGTGTACGAGCGGACCGGATCGTTGATGAGGTCATAGTCCGGTCCAACGTGCTCCCGCAGCCCCCGGATGATAGGCACGTCCGCCTTGCCGCCCTTGTAGCTGTGAATCTTGTAGGCAAAGATGCCCGCATTCTCGCGGCCCGCCTCAATGTGCCGCTTGTAGCCATCTAGGTCAGTGTTGCCGCCCATCAGGTAGACGGCAATACGGTCACGCACCTTGCCCAACAGGTTGTAGACCGGCTGGTTGGTGGCCTGCCCCGCAATGTCCCATAGGCAGTGGTCGAAAGCGGCCGACCACGCGTAGGGACGATATAGCCAACGCCGCGCCACCTCGAACTTCTGGAAGAAGTGCTCGCGGCGGAACGGATCCTCGCCGATGGCCATCTCCCGCAAGAGATCAACCATGTCCTTCGCCTGGTCCACGCCTTGCGAACACTGGGCAATGCTCTCGATTCCGTCATCGGTACGGACAATGAGAAACGGATGATGCTCCGGCCGGGAGATCGGGAACCGTTTGTGGGTGTATTGAATACGGCGCAGACCCGGCACCTCGACCAGCCGATGCTCCCCGACACCGGGCCGCTCGAGGATATTGAGCTTGATTTCCGTGATCTTCATGGTTTTCTCCTCGTTTTTCTCGCAGGATCGGCACCCCTCGGATCGGGGGAAGATTGGCATCGCCACAGATCAGTTCTCAACGCTGGCAGTTGCTCTTCGAGAGAGCGGTAGAGTGTCGACGAGTCAATCTGCGGAATGGTGTCTGATCAAAGCGATCCACCACCTGGCGCAGGTTTTGATAGATAGAATGATGCCCTGCCGAACGTGTGTCGCGTGCGGCTTGTGGTGGGCGTAGCTCAAACGGTTAGAGCGTCTGGTTGTGGCCCAGAAGGCTGGGGGTTCAAGTCCCCTCGCTCACCCCCGGGAAGAAGGAGAGAGTGAAGAGGTGAGAGAAGTGAGAAAGAGAAGAACGGAAAGAGGAAAAGCGCGGCGTCGTTAGGGGTTGGTGGTGGGCAGGTTGATGCGGGACGTTGGGTTGCAGTGTTTGGACGCGGTGTATTGGATGAGGCGGACGAGGAGCGCGCGGGCCAGGGGATCGTTGCGGCCGGCGTGGCTGAGGCCGAGGGTGGTGACGACGACTTTGCCCTTGCCGTAATTGGCCTGGGCGGTGATGGCGGCTTCGTTGCCGAGCCAGCCGCGGAAGGTGCCCATCAGAACGTCGCTGGGGTCGAGACCGTCGATGGCCGGGATGACGCGTGGGGCGGCGCTGGGGACGAAGGGCGTGCTCATCAGGGGTTCGGATAGCAGGCCTTCGCGGAGTTGGGGCGTGATCCAGTCGAAGCCGGTGGACCAGTGCGAGGCGAAGCGACCGGTGCGGGGAACCGAGGGTAGGAACGGAGTGTCGGCGAGGTCGGCGACAACGAGTGCGGGCAGGCCGCCGGCAACCATTTCCAGGGCGTCAGCGCCCCCGCCGCCGGCGACGACGACGGCCTGGGTTCGCACGGGTTGGGTGAGGGTGGTGCAGCCGGCTTCGGCCAGGCCGTTGGCGAGGGTGGCGACGCGGTTGGTGTGGTCGACGCCGGTGAGGTAGATGCGGAGTTTGCCGTCGATGGTGGCGGCATCCGTGGGGACAACGAGGACTTGCTCTTGCTGGTCCAGCGAGAGGCTGGGACCGCGGATGGACAGTTGGATATCGAGGACGCGGGCGGACTCGATGAGGGGGGCAGTGAATTCGAAGTCGTCGATGACGACGGGTTCGACGCCGGCGGGGATGGGGATGGTTTCGCGGCGGCGGGGTTCGCCGGAGACGCGCCAGACGATTTCGGCGTCGCCGGACGAGCGGGGGCCGGAGATGATGGCCTGGACGGTCACCGGGCTGCCGGCCCAGGCGGAGCCGGGAAGGCCGTTGATCAAGACGACGGTTTCGTCGGCGACGGGACGCATGGCCTGGACGACGGGCTTGGGGCGAGCCTGAAAGTCGGCAAGGCCGTTGACTTCCCAGCCCTGGTCCATGAGTTCAGTGAGGACGAACCCGGCGAGGCCGGGGGTGGCGCGCAGGCGGGCGATCTGGCGTCGGAAACCTTCGGCCTGGACCTGGCGGGTGGCGGCGGTGAGGTCGTCGAGGGAGTCGAAGGCGCGCCGGGCGACGGAGCCCTGGTAGCGGTCGGCGAATCCGGCCTGGTCGAAGGCGGCATCGCGGGTCCAGGCGCGGTCGGTGAGGAGCCAGGGGTGGTCGGGCTTCCAATCCTCGGGAAGACCCCAGAGGCCGAATTCGGTGAGGGCGACGGGGCGGTTGGCGGGGGCGTGGGCGTCGGCGCGTTCCCAAAGGTCGGGCGGACGCGCGGCGAGCCAGTCGACGAACGCGCCGAAGTCGCGTGCGCCCTGGGGATGGGCGGCGTAGGTGTGCATGTCGGCCAGGTCGGTATCGAGATGCAGGGCGCCGAGCATGGCCGAGTTGTCAATGACGAGGCGGGACGGGTCGGACTTGCGGGCGACGTCGACCCAGCGGCGGAGGCGTTGGCGGTGGTCGGCGTTGGCGGCGAGGTCGAGGCCCCAGCCCTCATTGATGATGGAGCGGGCGATGAGGGAGGGGTGGTGGGCGTCCCGGACGGCGGCGCCGCGGAGCATGGCGGTGACGTCGTCGTCGAGCCAGTCGGGAAAGGGCTCGTCCGGTCGCTGGGGCTGGCCCCAGCTTGGGAGGTCGTACCAGACGAGGAGGCCCATGCGGTCGGCGAGGGCCAGATAGCGCGGATCGGGCAGCTTGACGTGGCAGCGGACGAGGTTGAGGCCGGCGTCCCGGGCGATCTGGAAGCGGCGGGCGAGGGATTCGTCGCCGGGGTAGGCGTAGCCGGTGACGGGGCTATAGTCCTGATCTAGCGCGCCACGGAGGTAGAGGGGCTGGCCGTTGAGCCGGAGTTCGTGGTCGTCGGACTCGACGCGGCGGAAGCCGGTGGTGAAGCGGCGGGTGTGGGTGAGGCCGTCGGAATCGAGGGTGACGTTGACGTCGTAGAGGTTGGGCGCGTCGGACGACCAGAGCTGGATGTGGGGCCAGAGATGGAGGAGTTCAAGGCCGTCGCTTAGATCGCCGGTGGCTTCGGCGGTCCAGAGGGGCGCGGGGCTGTTGGCTTCGCGGACGGTTACGTGGACTCGGCCGTGGGTGTTTGGGCCGGCGAGGACTGTCAGGCGGGTGGTCTGGAGGTCGTCGTCAAGGTCGGTCCGGAGGCCGGTGATGTGGCTGGGTGGGCGCTGGTCAAGCCAGACGGGTTGCCAAAGGCCGGAGCACTCGCCGTACCAGTGCTGTTTGCCGCGGGGGATCCAGGCGGCACGGGTTGGCGGGCTGTTCGGTGGCTTGACGACGCCCGGGACATCTGACGGGGTGTCCCAGACGCGGACGGTGAGGGTGACGGTTTGACCGTGGGTTTCAGGTGGCACGACGGCTTCAAAGGGCAGGCAGCCGGAGCGTGAGGTCGCGAGAGGTTGGTCGTTGACCCAGACGTCGGCGAGCCAATCGGCGGCGCCGAAGACGATGACGGCCTGGTGGCCGTTGGGGGGGCTGGGAACTTCCATCCGGTGCCGGTACCAGTAGAAGGCGGGGCCGGTGGGTGGGCTGTCGAGAATGAGCTGGGGATAGGTCGGGGGGGCGATCTGCGAGTCGAAGCTGACTTCGCACAGGTCGGGCGAGTCGCTGACGCCGAAATCCCAGGGACCTTCGATTCGACTGGCGCCGGGCGCAGTCATCGTCTGATACCTTGACCGACGGTGGCCGACCAAAACTTACCGGCCGGGGGCGGGCCCGGATCCCAGCCGCCAGGCGACTCCATCGAGCGCCCCGCCACCGGCACGTACGCGGGTCTGGCGGTTGTCGCGCTCCTGACTGCGAGCGTCGTGTTCATATTGCTGGCGGATCGCAGCTTGCGGCGCGCACCGGAGATCCCGGAGGTCCTACGGCCCACGGCGGAGGCAACTGTCGCGACCCCAACGCGGCAGGCCCCGGCCGTGATTCCCGTCACGCCGGAGCCGTTTGTGATCGATTTGGAGGTTCCGGCGGGGCCGTTCGACCAATTGCCGACTCCGACGGCGGTTCCAGTCCATACGGAAGCGCCGGCGCGATACTTCCTGGTCACGGTTCAGAGCGGGGACACGCTGGCTGCACTTGCCAGCCAGTACGGGTACAGCTTTGAGGAGATTGCCGAGTTGAACGGCATCGACGAGCCGTACGTGATCCATATCGGGGATGAGTTGCTGTTTCCAAACCGATAGCTGAGGTCAGGACTCGGCGTGACGCTGAGTCGGTTCGGATTCGTCGGAATCTTCCTCTGTCGATTGCTCGGCGGCCGGCTGCTCGCCTTCGGTCTCGGGTTCAGGGATGGGTTCCTGCGGATCCTCGTCGCTTGAACTGTCGGCTGTGGACGGTTCGGGCTGCGTCTCCGTGTCGGCGGGCTCCTCGGACTGGTCGTCTC
>LXNI01002627.1_pt1 | contig 11951 bp, 10 predicted proteins | sample 809091 | NCBI WGS metagenome assembly LXNI01 (sample SAMN04870527, study PRJNA318959) | sponge metagenome | biome: 01000161; feature: marine sponge reef; material: water | host: Sarcotragus foetidus | place: Greece: Milos, Mediterranean Sea | collected 2013-05-29 | depth 5-7 m | reverse complement strand
AGCGGCCGCGCAGAGAGAACAGCCGTTGCACTTTTCCAGGCCGTCCTCGTAGCGGCGCAGATGATGCCGCCCTTTATAACGATCGTGGAACTTCTGCACCTGTTCCGGGTATTGCACCGTCACAGCGTCGTCCATCAGATGCTTCAATGTGGTGGCAAAGCCTTTAACTACATGCATCCCGTGAACCCTCTTGCTTTCATGTCGCTCTTACAGAAACAAGCTAGTCGCCAGCGCGTTTGAGCGCCGTCTCGCCGCTTTCGAGCACGCGGTCTTCTTCCGGCGTCCGCCCCAAGCTGGCCAAGCCTTCAAGCGCGCGCACCTGGAAGCGGATATGCACAAGCGGGATGGCGATCAGCATGCCGACCAGATGCACCAGCGCCCAGCCCAAGCCGCGCCGCTCGCCGGTGTAGGCCGGGTCGTCTTCCAGCGGGATGGCTTCTTCGCTGTCTTGATCGCGGCTGACGCGGCGCAGCGCCCAGGCGCCCAGAACGAGCGCCAAGACGAATACGACGCCAGATATGATCGGATAAGCCGCGCCGCCCAGGGAATCACCAACAACTACTGCAACTGCCGTCCAGGCGACCGCCAGCAGCGCCAGCGGAATCATGACCTTCCAGCCGAACATCATCAGCCGGTCGTAGCGGATGCGCGGCAGCGTGGCGCGAATCCAGATCATGCCGCAGAGCATCAGAACGACTTTGAGTATAAATATGACCGGCGCCAATATAGGCAAGCCATCCATGGGCCACAGGTGATAACCGCCGAAGAATACCGCGATCGCCACCAGACTTACGGCGATCATGCCCAGGTATTCCGCCATCATGAACAGGGCGAATTTCATGCCGCTGTATTCGGTCATGTAACCTTGCGTCAATTCTTGCTCGGCTTCGGTCAAGTCGAAGGGCGCGCGGTTGGTCTCCGCCAGCAGCGCCAGAATCAGCACAGCCGCGGCTAGCGGATTCTGAAAGACGAACCAGTCCCAGATATTGCGCTGAGCATCAATGATATCGCCGATGGCCATGCTGCCGACGATCATCACCGGGATGGCCAGCGTCAAAGCGAAACTGAGCTCGTAGCTGATCATCTGGGCGGAGGCGCGCAGGGCGCCCAGCATGGCGTATTTATTATCACTCGACCAGCCGGCCAGCACAACGCCGTAGGTGGCGATGCTTGTGATGGCGATGACCCAGAGGACGCCGACGTTGGAGTCGATCAAGCCTTGCGGCACCTGATACCAGACATCGCCCAGCGATGGCGCAAACCAGGGCAGCACCAGGTCCGGGCCCATCGGGATCACGGCGGCGATCATCAAGATGGGAATCACTTTAATCATAGGCGCCAGGCGGAAGACCCACTTATCGGCGCCGGCCGGCATCAAGTCTTCCTTGAATACCAGTTTGACGCCATCGGCAGCGGGCTGCAGGAAACCCATCGGTCCGACGCGATTGGGCCCGACGCGGTGCTGCAAGAAAGCCAGCAGTCGCCGCTCCAGCAGGGTGGCATAAGCGAAACCGGTCACGATGACAAAGGCGAATCCGGCGGCAAATATGATGGGCCACAGCGCCGAGCAGCCGGCATCATCGGCGCATTGCACGACATTGGTTACGCGCGCTTCCGGGTTAAGCAGCAGGCCAATCGCGCCCTCGCGGCCGTTGAGATTGCCGGCGTCGTCGAAACCGATCCAGGCCGCGATCGCGCCGAGATTGGCGATCAGCAGCCCAAGGACAACGGCGAGCCCTGTCACTGCGATTAAGCTTATGCCGATGCCGATCTTTAGATTTCGGCTCATACTCGTATTCCTCTTGGTTCAGTCCGCAGCGGCGACCGCTTGGGATACGCGGCTGACGGCGCCGGCGGTCATCATTAGCGGGACAGCCGCATCCGTCATGTGTCGCGGCAGAGCCACAGCGCCCGCTGCCATCTCGTCACTAATGCACACACGCGCGCGCAGGCTTGATGCGCCAGCGGAGATTTCGATTACATCATTGTGAATGATTCCCAGCGCTTGCGCGTCGTCCGGATTCATCGTCGCGTATGCGGCCAGGATGCGCGGCTCCATCAGCAGCGACGGGCGGAAATTGCGCTGGCGATTGTACAGGCGCGTCACCGGCATGATCAACAGTTGACCGTCTTCCGTTGAGATAGCTTCCGGCTCGCTGATGGCGACTGGCTTGAGTTTCTTGCCGTCCGCGACTGAGGGAATCTGGATGCCGAGCCCGCCTTCATTGGAATAGGCGGTGCCGCCGTAATACTGGTCGCGGCCGCCAACATCGGGGAATTGCCGCTTGACCTGCGACAAGGCCTGGTAGCGCATGCCTTCAAATTCGGGGACATTCTTGCTTAGCTCCAGCATGACGGCGGCCGCGGAGGGTTTGAGGTGGCTCATGCCCATGGCCTGCCGCAAGCTGGCGAAGAGTTTCCAGGCGGGCAGCGCTTGCCCGATGGGCCCCTGCGCAGTATAGAAGCGCTGCACGCGCCGCTCGCCGTTGACGAAGCTGCCATCGCGCTCGGCAAAGCTCTGCAGCGGCAGCATATAATCCGCCAGCTGCGAAATGCCGTCGTCAAAGAAATTGGCGTAGATGATGGTTTCAACCTCGCTGAGCCAAGCCTGCGCAGTCGGGTCATCGTCCAGCAGTTCGGCTTGCGCCACAATCAGGACTTTGGGCGGTTTAGCGGCGATGTCCAGACTGGCTGCCGGCGAATAGCCTACGTAGTGCAGCCCCATACCATTGGCGCCGGGGATGGGCGATAGCAGGCCGTTGTTGGGCCGGCCGACATGCCCGCTTTCGATAAGGAAGTTTGCCGCCGCCTGCGCCAGCGCCGCGCTGCCTTCGAGCGAGAGCCCTTCAGCGCCGGCTACGATCACCAGGTTTTCCGCCTGGCTCAGTCGCGCAGCAATCGCCATGTGCGTCGTCGTAAGGTCGCGCATGACAGCAAGGGCGTCGCCGGCGGCGAAACGAATGGCATCGCCCTCGACTACCTTGTCATTGCGCGCGCCTTGCAGGGCGAAGTCTTCCAGGCGCGTATCGCGCGCGTTAGCCACGACCAGATAAGCGCCGCGGTCTTGGGCTTGCTTCAGGCGCAGCCGCCAGATCGGCACTTCTTCTTCAAGGTCGCTGGCGATCACCAGGATGGCATCGCCCTTGCCCAGCTGGCCCAGGTTGGTACCGAAGCCGACGCCGGCCCGCGCCACAGATTCCGCGCCGCCATGCGTCGGCGGCCAAGCGCCCAGGCGATTGCCCCCGAGCCCTTCCATCAATCGGCGCAATTCCCAGAGGTCTTCGTTAGACATGCCGCTGCCGGCGATCGCCGCTACATCGCCATCGGCGTTGCGCAGCACTTCGGCGATGTCGGCAAGCGCGGCTTCCCAAGTCGTGTCGCGCAGTTCCGCGCCGCTGCGCATCCGCGGCCTTTGCAGGCGTTCGTCGCTGCGCGTGAAGTGATGGCCAAAGCGCGTCTTGTCGCTGATCCAGATTTCGTTTACATGCTCGTTCTGCCGCGGCATGACCCGCTTGATCATGGCTTTGCCGTCGAAATCGCGATCGAGCCGCATGCTCAAGCTGATATTCTCCCCGGCGGCGTCCCAGGGCGAGATGCTGGGCACTTCGTTCAATTCCCAGGGGCGCGCGCCGAAGCGGAAGTCGGCCGTGGTCAAGGCGCCAACCGGGCAGATGTCGGTGGTATTGCCGCTGAAATAGGTGTCAAAGCCCGGGTCCGAATTGGTAATAATTTGCAGACGTCGGCCGCGTTCGTGGAAAGCCAAGACATCATCGCCGACGATCTCGTCCTGGAAGCGCACACAGCGGGCGCATTGAATGCAGCGTTCGCGGTCCAGGAAGATCAGATCGCCCAGGGGGTAGTGCTTTTCCAGCAGTTGCTTGTCTTCAAAGTACATGCGTGAAGACTGCGGGCCGTGACGCATGGTCAAATTTTGCAGCGGACATTCGCCGCCTTTGTCACAGATGGGGCAGTCCAGCGGGTGGCTGCTGAGCAGAAATTCCAGGACATCGTTGCGCGCGTCAATAACTTGCTGCGTCTCGGTCTTGATGTGCATGCCATCGCTGACGACCGTGGTGCAAGCGGTCTGCAGCTTGGGAAAGTAGCGAATCTGCGGACTGCCGTCGTCATTGAGCGCGACTTCGCCGGTGGCTCGGTCTCTGGCGGGCGTGCCCAGCTCGACCAAGCACATGCGGCACATGCCCACGGGCTCCATCTTGGGATGATAGCAGAAGACCGGGATGTCATTGCCGGCATGCCATTTGGCGGCGTCAACCAGATTTGAGCCGGCGTCTACTTCGTATTCAGTGCCGTCGATGTTGATATTCACCCTGTCGGACATTCGCGCCTCCGCTTGTCAACCACGAGCATTTTGGGACGCCGACTGCTCGTGGCGCTGCACAATTCTCATTCCGTAAACCGCGCGATCGCGCATGACCTGCTCCAGGATGTGCCAGGCTTCGGCATCATCCAGCTTGTCTCCCAGCGCCAGCGCGCGCTTAAAATCTTGTTTGGCACGATCGTATTCGCCCCGCTCCAGCAATAACTCACCGCGCATCACAATCTGCGTAATGTCCTCGGGCGCGGCGCTGATCGTCTCATTCAACTCACGCAGACGCCGGTAAAATTCGCGTTCGCGACTCAGCGGCGGCTGATATAGCGCGCCGGTCACATCGCGGAACAAGCCGCGCCAATTCACCTCCGTCACTTGCGTCATATCGTCCACTAGGCCTGCACGTGCTGCGCAAAATCGTCGGGAAAATGACGAATGGTATGAATGATCGGATTGGCGGCGAAATCGCCCAGGGCGCAGAGCGTCGTGCCCGCCATATTCTCGGCGACATCGGCGATGCGTTTGACGTCCTCGGCTGTGCCGCGTCCGTCCAGAATCCGGTCGATGACTTTGTCCAGCCAGTAAGTGCCCTCGCGGCAAGGCGTGCATTTGCCGCAGCTTTCATGGGCGAAGAACTTGGTGACTTTTGACGCGACCCAGGTGATATCGACGCTTTCGTCCATGATGATGATTGAAGCCGAGCCGATGATGGTGCCGATCTCGGCCGTGTGTTCGTATGACATCGGCGTGTCGAGTACCTCGTCGGTCAGCGGCACAATGGGCCCCGAGCCGCCCGAGGGCAGCATCGCCTTGAAGGGGCGATCTTGGTGGAGGGGACCGCCGGCGTGGTCGTAGAGCAATTCGCGGAAGGTCGCGCCCATAGGCAGCTCATAGTTGCCCGGCCGCTTGACGTGGCCGCTGACGCAATAGACTTTGGGGCCGGCGCTCTGTTCCGTGCCGATGGCTTTGAAGGCCGCGGCGCCTTCGCGCATGATGTAAGGGACGTTGGCCAGCGTTTCGACATTGTTGACGACGGTCGCTTCTTTATACAGGCCACCGCCTTTTTGCGCCGGGAATGGCGGACGCACGCGCGGCTGCCCCAGGTAGCCTTCCAGGCTGTTGAGCAAAGCGCTCTCCTCGCCGCAGATATAAGCGCCGGCGCCCAGATGCGTGTAAACCTCGCAGTCGTAGCCCGAGCCCAGGATATTCTCGCCGACCATGTTCTTCTCGCGCAGCGCTTCAATGCAGGCGTCAAGTTGATCGCCGATATCCCAGAACTCGCCGCGCAGGTAAATGTAGACGGCTTTGGCTTGTATGGCGTAGGCGCAAATCAGCGAACCCTCGATCAATTGGTAGGGATTCTCTTCCATGATTTCGCGGTCTTTGAAGGTGCCGGTCTCGCTCTCGTCGGCATTGACCGTGACATATTTGACCGGCTCATGCTGCGGGATGAAGCTCCACTTGACGCCAGTAGGGAAACCGGCGCCGCCGCGCCCGCGCAGGCCAGACGCTTTGACTACATCAATGACTTCCGCCGGCGTCATGGCCAGCGCATTTTTCAAGCCGACGAAGCCGTCGTGCTTATCGTACGTCGCCAGCTCCTTGATATTGGCTATATCGCGACCGCGTAGAAGAATGTGCATAATCGCCTTTGCTTCCTTATTCTCGCCAGTCCCAAAGCTTACACGCCTGCGCTCACAGGCTCAGCCGCTTCCTGCCGCCATTTCGCCAGCAGCTCGCGCATTTTATCTTGATCGAGATTCTCGACATAACGGAAGTTGCACTGCAACATAGGCGCTTTGTCGCAGGCTGCCAGGCACATGACGTGCTCAACGGTGAACATGCCGTCGTCGCTCGTGCCGCCTTCCGCCACGCCAAGCTCTTCTTTCAGCCAGGCGTAAAACTCATCCGCGCCCTTAAGCGCGCAAGGCAAATCGGTACAAACATGCAGCCAGTATTTGCCCTTGGGCTTCTCCGAGTACATGGTGTAAAAGCCGGCGATGGACTTGACCTGGGTCGGATCCAGGTTCAGGATTTGCGCCACCTCTTCCACGCCTGCGGGATTGACCCAGCCGTACTCTTCTTGCGCGATGAAGAGCAGCGGCATCACCGCCGAGCGCTTGGTCTCGTATTTGGCGAGGTGGTGATTGATGCGCTCTTCGTATTTCGGGTTACCGATGATCGCCATGCTAATCGTTCCTTCGCAAACGGATTCCCGGCAGCTGCGCGGGAATCCATGCTTTGATCCGGATTACTGACCGCTTGTACTCAGCCGGTCTCTATCGGTCGCAATCGCCCAAGACAATATCGACGCTGCCGATAATCGCGACCATGTCCGCCAGCAAATAGCCCTTTGACATCACCGGCAGGGCGCTGATATGGATAAATGACGGCGTCTTGAAATGCACGCGCCGCGGCTTGTTGGCGCCGGTGCCATGGATATAGCAGCCGATTTCGCCGCGCGGGCTTTCGATGGCGTTGTAGATTTCGTCATCGGGCGCGTCATAGCCGTATGTCCAGAGCTTGAAGTGATGAATGACCGCTTCCATGCTCTGCCCCAATTCGCTGCGCAAGGGCGGACAATACTTGCGATTTTCGGAACGGTAGGGTCCCTGCACTCGTTCGAGGCGCTCGACAGCCTGGTTTAAGATTTTCATGCTTTCGCGGAATTCCTGAATGCGAATCAGATAGCGGTCGTAGACATCGCCGTGCTCGCCCAGGGGCACGTTGAAATCGTAGGTCTCGTAGCCGCTGTAGGGCTGGGCCTTGCGCAAATCCCAATTGACGCCGCTGCCGCGCAGGGCGGGTCCGGTCAAGCCATAAGCCAGGGCGACATCGGGTTCTATGACGCCGACGCCCTGCGCGCGATCTTTCCAAATCGGGTTCTGCGTCAGCAGCGCTTCGTAGTCGTCGACTTTGGCCGGGAAATCGTTAAGGAATTGCTTGATAGTCGGCAGGAAATCGTCGGGAACATCGCGCCAGACGCCGCCGGGCCGAATGTAGCTGCTCATCATGCGCTGCCCGGAGAGCATTTCGAACATGCCCAGGATGCGCTCGCGCTCACGGAAGGCGTAGAGCAAGACGCTCATGGCGCCCATGTCAATGGCGTGGGTGCCCAGCCAGACCAGATGGCTGGCGCAGCGAGCCAACTCCAGGCAAACGACGCGGATGATTTGGCCGCGCTCGGGCACGTCCAGGTCCAGCAGCTTTTCGACCGCCGCCGCATAGGCCATGTTGTTGGACATCGGCGACAGATAATCCATACGGTCGGTCAGCGGCAGGGCTTTCTCGTAACTTTTGTCTTCAAGCGACTTTTCGATGCCGGTGTGCAAGAAACCGACATCGGGCAAGCAGGATACGATTTGCTCGCCGTCCAGCTCCAGGAGCAGGCGCAAGACACCGTGAGTGCTGGGATGATGCGGGCCCATGTTGAGCAGCATCGTCTCGCCGGTGATGGCGCGTTCGGAAACCAAGCCGCGCAATTGGTCGAGGTTGCCTTCCCAACGGCGCTGTTCTTCGATCGATTGCGGTGGCGTCGCGACTGCCATATCGTCCTCGAAACCTAGTCTGTGGCGAAAGGCTTGTGCTTGCGGATTTCCGCTTCATTAAAGGAAAAGGCAACCGTTTCCTTGCCCAAGGGATAATCGCGCCGATGCGGGTGGCCGTGCCAGTCTTCAGGCATGAGCAAGCGCCGTTGGTCGGGATGCCCTTCAAAGACGATGCCCATCATGTCGGCGATTTCCCGTTCCAGCCAATTGGCGGCGGGCCAGACGACCGTGGCCGTCGGCAAGCGCGGATCTTCGTCCGCAGCGAAGGCTTTCACGCGCAGACGCCGATTGTAAAGCATCGACAGGATGTGATAACAGACACCAAAACGCTCCGGTCGATAGTCACTTTCTTCGCCGTCGAAGGCATCGCCATAATCGTTGGGATAGTAATCGACGGCGCTGATATCGGAAAGCATGTTAAAGACCAAACCCGACGCGCCGCGCAGGAAATCAAGCACGTCAGCAATCCGCTCGGCATCGACGACAATCGTCAACTCGCCGCGGAATTCCTTGACATGCAGCAGCGCGTCGCCAAAGACTTCACGCACCGCGCTCACCGGGTCTCTTGCCGCCGGGATTTCCATTCTTGTGTCGCCCTTTTTGTTCTAGTAAACCGGCATCAGGCCCAATCGGCGATGCGTTCGCTTCTGACCTTTTCGTGCAGCGTCAGGATGCCGTGCAAGAGCTGTTCCGGACGCGGCGGGCAGCCAGCGATATAGACATCAACCGGGATGATCTCGTCAACGCCTTGCACGATGGCGTAATTATTGTAGACGCCGCCGCAGGAAGCGCAGTCGCCCATTGAGATGACCCACTTGGGCTCGGCCATCTGATCGTAGAGCTGGCGCACAACCGGCGCCATCTTGCGCGTCAAGCGACCCGATACGATGAGCAGGTCCGCCTGACGGGGTGTGGCGCGATTCAGCTCCATGCCAAAGCGCGACAGATCGTAACTCGATGCTTGCGAGCTCATGTATTCGATGGCGCAGCAGGCCAAGCCGAAGAGCAGCGGCCACATGGCACCGGTGCGCGCCCAGTTGACAGCTTGTTCAACGGTGGTGGTGACGACGCCCATATTCCCGAGCTTGGAACTTACTCCCATTCCAAACCGCCTTTCTTCCACTCGTAAACGAAGCCGACTACCAAAATCAATGTAAAGACCGCCATCACCGCCAGGCCATAACCACCCAGATCACGCATTGATACGGCCCAGGGCAAGAAGAATATCACCTCAATATCGAATATGATGAAGAGCACCGCAACCAGATAAAACTTGACAGGAAAGCGCCGCGTCGCCGGACCGATTGGCTTCATGCCGCTTTCGTAAGGCACGGACTTGCGGTAGGTCGGGCGTTGCGGGCCCATGACGCGCGAGATATTGGCGATGATCATGGCCAAGACCACGGAAATAACCAGCAAAGCCGTGACAGGACCAAATTCGAGGACGGTCGGCATAGGATCTAAACCATTTGTGCTTTTTGGAACAATGCCAGTCCTAGTGAGCCTAGCATAGATTTCAGGCAAAATCAAGCAAGCCTGGGCATTGATTTGCGACCCAGTTTCCGTCGCTCAGATCGCGCTTGTGGCGGCTGATTCCGGTCGAGGTCGCGCCGGGCAAACAGACGACCGTTTCGGATGTGGCGGTAGATGGCAGGGGCTATTGCGACTGATCGAGCACTTCAGTCGCAGCCAGGTAGGCCGCGATCTGCCGCGCCATTTCGGCTGTGCCGGCCGCCTTCATATGAACGCCGTTGACCCAGTACTGTTCATCGGTTGGCATGGACGCCGCCAGGTCATAGAAGAGCGTGCCCTCTTCTTCGGCCAGCCGTCTTACGATGGCGTTGTGCTCGTCGGCGCCGTATTGCAGATGCTGATGGACCATGCCGCCGCCGCCGGCAATGGGGAAATCTATTGGCGAATAGGCCCAGGTCACGAGCATCACATCGCTGTTCATGGCGCGCGCCAAAAGAATCATATTAAGCAAATTGCGCTCGAAGTATATGGGCGGATTGGCGGCCAGCACTTCGCTGGCGGTCATGTCAAAGCCCGTGCACAGCGTCTCCGGCCCGCTGGTATCCTGCTCGCAGGCGCGGATGCCGTCCGGACGTTTAAATGTCGTGTCCAATTCATAAGCTACCGGCAGTTCGTAACCCAGCCGCTTGAGGGCGAAGCGCCACAAGACGCTGGGCGGCAGCGGATCGTCGCGATCGATCCAATAGCCTTTGCCACTGTTCAAGCCGTCGTAGAAGTCCGGGTCCGTCAGCCGAACGCCGACGTCATTGATGCCGTGGTAAATGATGATCAGATCCGGCTCCAGGTCAGGGATGCGCAGCAGCATGTTCACCGCTGACTCCCAGGTCGAGTATTGGGGGACGCCCGCGTTTATCAACTCGACCTGGTCATAGCCATAGTCGCGCCGCAAAGTCTCTTCCAGTTGGCGCGGATAAGCCAACTGCCACAGGTCCAGGAACAAGCCGTAGGTCGTTGAGCCGCCTACTGCCACAATGCGAAAGACATCGTCCGGCTTGGGAATTGCGATTTCCGGGCCGCGGTAACCCAGCGAGTTGACATGGTCGCGCGTTGTGGACAGCCCGTAGTTGAGGTAGGCCAAACCCTGGAGCAGGGTCTGTTTCTGGTTGATTTCGTCGCGCGAATAAAGATATAGAATCTTCTGGCGTTCGTCGCCGTATTGCGAAAGGTAGAAGCGCGCGCCGAGCTCCAGAATCACCAGCGTGAAAGCGATTGACGCCAGTATGATGGCGATTTTGCTGCGCATTAGATGGGCGCTCCGCCGGTCGGGGACATCGGTCGGTGAAAAGCAGGCGGGAGTAACGGGGGCGCACTGCTGCCAGCGCGCCCGTTGCATTTTGGCGCCCGCGTCTTAGCTGGTTCCCAGGCCCAGCAATCCCGTCTCCGGCTGAGGCCTGCGTGTTTGCTCATCGTATTTGCCGAAGCGAATCACATCGCCGCTGCCGGTAATGGCTTCCACTGATAGGCCCAGGCTCTGCAATTCCTTGACCAACACGCGGAAGCTGGTCGGGATGCCCGGCTCTTCAATCGGCTCGCCTTTGACGATGCTTTCGTAGGTCTTCACGCGGCCTTGCACATCATCGGACTTTACGGTCAGCATCTCTTGCAAGATGTGGGCCGCGCCGTAGGCTTCCAACGCCCAGACTTCCATCTCGCCGAAGCGCTGTCCGCCGAATTGCGCCTTGCCGCCCAGCGGCTGCTGCGTGACCAGGCTGTAGGGTCCGGTTGAGCGGGCGTGCGCCTTGTCTTCGACCAGGTGCGCCAGCTTGAGCATGTGCACATATCCGACCGCAACGTGACGGTCGAAGGGTTCGCCCGTCCGCCCGTCGTACAAGGTCTGCTTGCCGTAGTGCGGCACGGGTCGGCCGGTTTCAAACATCACGCGATCGGCGATGTCGAAGAGTTCGCGACGCGACAGATCATCCGCCAGCTCGATATCTTCGGTCGCCGTCTGCTGAATCCACAAGCGGATTGAGACTTCCAGCGCCTTCAGATCGCGTTCGTCGCGCGCTTCAGCGCTTAGATCGCTGTTGTCATACACCATGATTTCATCCGGGTCGTAGCCGAATTCGCGCAAGATTTCCGCTGCGGCCACGCGGCGCACGTAGATCTCGTCGCGTTCCAGGATGATGGCTTCGCTATTATAGAGGCCGGAATCGCCAACGCGTTCGATCAGGTAGGCGCTGATGACGTGCATATCATCATCGAAATCTTCCGGTTCCATGCCGACAATTTTCGCCAGCCGTTCCTGGTTTTCCCAGGCGCGCTGGGTCGTTAACTTCCAGGCCCAGTCGATCATCCAGGCGCGGCCGAGTTCCGCTTGAATCTCGTGCTCTTTGACGCCGTCAAATACCGGGGTAATGGCGCGGAAGCCCATGCGGTCCGCCGCCCAGCCCAGGTGCAGCTCCAAGATCTGGCCGATATTCATGCGACTGGGCACGCCGAGCGGGTTCAGGATGATCTCGACCGGGATGCCGCCTTCAACGTAGGGCATGTCTTCGATGGTGACGATCTTGGAAATGACGCCTTTGTTGCCGTGCCTG
>LXNI01002626.1_pt1 | contig 11957 bp, 10 predicted proteins | sample 809091 | NCBI WGS metagenome assembly LXNI01 (sample SAMN04870527, study PRJNA318959) | sponge metagenome | biome: 01000161; feature: marine sponge reef; material: water | host: Sarcotragus foetidus | place: Greece: Milos, Mediterranean Sea | collected 2013-05-29 | depth 5-7 m | reverse complement strand
CGTCAGCGCCTCGCGGACATTGTCCAGCTTGAACGGCTTGACGATCGCCGCAATCAGTTTCATCTGCTGCACCCCCTTGTTGGGCCATCCGTCAGTCGGACTTGAAGGGTGAGAAACAAGAACCGGGAAAAAACAATAACTCTTTGATTGCATGAAATAAATTTCATGACTACAGGGAATCCGGGCACTAGGCCGATGAAAATACAGGCATGAATTATGCGGACGGGACGATATGGTGAAATTATAGGCATGTTGACGCTGTCGTCGATATCCTGCCCCGACCCTCAAGCGATTGCGTTTGTCCCTGCCGGGGCGGTGAGCGGGATGCCGGCTCGATGGCTTTTTGGCCTGGCAACGGGGAGGGGATAGATTTCAGTTACTCTGGAAACTTCAAGCAATTTTCGTGTCGAACAAAGCCGTCATCGGGCGTTGGCTTCATTCCGGTCGAAGGCATAGTCGGCGGGGATGGCGAGGGCGCGGGCGCGCATCCGTTCTAGGGCACGCGACCTGCGCTCGTCTCGGGCAATGGCGAGGCGTCCGGGTTCAGCGGACACGATCTCGAGACGGTCGCCCGCCTTCAGACCCAGATCGTTCACAACTGCTTTGGGCAATCGTACCGCCAGACTGTTGCCCCATTTCGATACACGCATGGACATGCTTCCAGGATATTGTTTGCTTGAGGATATCCCGTGTCTTGTTCGTCCGGTTTCAAACTCCTGATCGGGCCTCCGGGCCGAATAGCGCCTGCACTTCCGCCGCCATTGCTGCCGTCATCGCCTCCAGCGCCTTGCGGCCTTTTTCTGCGGTGGCGCGGGTGGGGCGGCCGACCGTGCCGGAACGGCTGTAGGCGGCAAGGCCGCGGACGGCGAGCAGGGGGCGTTCGGCGCGTTCGTCGGTGGCGGCCTCCATGCGCACCAGATTCGGGTGGCAGTGGAGCAGGACCGAGGTTTCGTATTCGCCCGCATGCATGTCGTCATGCACGCTGGTCTCGATGCCGGCGGCGGCGAAGGCGGCCTCCTGGATATGCCGGCCAGGGCCGAGCCAGACGCGCGGCCCCTCCAGATTGGCCTCCCGTGCGAGATGCGCCAGCACGAGATTGCCGCCATGCGCATTGACGATGGCAAGTCGCTCGATGCCGCCATGCGCGAGGCTTGCGCGGATGTCGCCGATAATGGCTGCGAGCGTGCCGGCCGCCAGCCATACCGTGCCGGGGAAGCCTGCATGCTCCTGCGAGCAGGAGACCGGCAGCGCCGGCAGCAGCAGCGCATCCAGCCTCTCCGCGAGACCGGCCGCCAGCGCGCCCGCGATCAGGCTGTCGGTCGCAAGCGGCAGATGGGCCCCGTGCTGCTCGAACGCGCCGACGGGCAGCACGGCGAGCCGGGGCCGGCCGACATCGGCGGCGGTGCGGGCGAGGAAGGCTTCCGGTAGCATGCCCGCCATCCTATCAGGAGGCGGCAAGCGATGCTTCTGCCGACATCGACGCTCTTCGAAAGCGGCCCGCTCGACCTCAAACGCGGCGGCAGGCTGGAGCGGCTGGCCGTCGCCTATGAGAGCTGGGGGCGGCTCGACGCCGATGGCGGCAACGCCGTCCTGATCGCGCATGGCTATACCTCGAACCCGCATGTCGCCGGCCCCGGAGGCTGGTGGGAGCCGCTGATCGGGCCGGGCCGGGCGATCGACACGGACCGCTGGTTCGTCGTCTGCTCAAACATGATCGGCTCCGCATGTGGCAGCAGCGGCCCGGTCCGGGGCGAGCCCTTCCCGGATATTGACACGGGCGACATGGTGGCGGCGCAACACCGCCTGCTGGAGCATCTGGGCGCGGGGCGGCTGGCGGCGGTGATCGGCTTCTCCTATGGCGGCCATCTCACCTTCGAATGGGGCAGCCGGCATCCGGAGCGGATGCGCGCGCTTGTGCCGGTTGCGACGGGTATTGTGAGCCGCATGGGAGAGGAGCGCGCGCTGGCGCTAGAGGCGCGCTTCGCCGGCCTCGACGATCCGACGGAGGAGCTGGAACGGCTCAGGTTCGAAACGCTGGAACGCTACGGGGACCTCGACTGGTTCTCTGACCGCCTCGGATCCCGCGAGGCGGGGCGGCGGAAGGTGGAGGCGCTCGCGCGGAAATGGGCGCGGGAGTTCACGCCGGAGGCGCTGATCGTGTTGGCGCGCGCAGCGGCCCGCTTCGATGCGCGCCCGCGCGCCGGCGCCATTCGCGCGCCGCTGCTCTATGTGCTGTCGCGCAGCGACGCGCTGTTCCCGCCGGCGCTGGCCGAGCCGACGCTCGCCCTGCTGGGCTGCAACGCCTCCTATTTCGAGATCGACAGCCCCTACGGCCATCGCGCCCCGAGCCACGACTGGTCGAAATGGGAAACCCCGCTGGCGGCGTTCCTGAGGGAACATGCGGGCTGAGAGCGCGTGGCAGGCATGAAACCCGACTACGAACGCATCGCCGGGGACTATCGGAAGGCCCGGCCGCAATATCCGGAGCGGCTGGTCGCGCTCATCGCCGGCTGGCTGCCGGAGGGGCCGCTGGAGGTGCTGGACGCAGGCGCGGGCACCGGGATCGGCACGCGCGCGCTCGCCGGCATCCTGGGCCCGCGGGCGTCCATCCTGGCCGTGGAGCCGAGCCCGGCCATGCGGCAGGAGGCGGAAGTCGTGCCGGGAGCATGCTGGATCGACGGCAGGGCGGAAGCGCTGCCTGCACGGGACGGCGGCATCGACCTCGTCTTCTCGGCCCAGGCGCTCCACTGGTTCGACCGTCCGGCCTTCTGGCGGGAATGCGGGCGGGTGCTGAAACCGGGCGGCGCTGTCGCCATCCTCTACAACAACCGGGACTGGCGCCGGGATGCCTTCGCCGCCGGCTACGAAATTCTGCTCGAACGCCACAGTCCGGGCTATCGTCGCGACTATCGCGAGTTCGATATCCGGGGCGCGCTCGCCGCTCTCGACTGGACCGCCCGCACGCATGAGGAAAGCGAGCTCTGGACGAGGCCGATGCGCCCGGAGGCCTTCATGGCGATGTCGCGATCGTCGTCGCGGGCGCAGGCCGCAAGGAAGGCCGCCGGCGCGGCCGTCTTCGAGCGCGGGGTCGAGGCGCTCATGGACCGGCATGCGAAGGCGGACGGAACGGTCGAGGTCCGTTACTGCTGCGTGCTGACGCTCGCCGCCAAGGCGGGCTGAGGCAAGCCGCAAGACGGTCGCCGCCTGCCCGTGTCTCCAGTCCGGACGCGCGGCCCGGCGTTCGTCCGGATATCCGGCCCGTGCCTTCCGCGCCGCCGCCCCGGCGCGCTATGCTGGCGGCCGGCAAGGATGGCTTCGGAGGGCCGGGCGATGGCGGGCGGCGCGTGGATTTCCTTTCCCCACAGCGAGGGCGAGACCAACCGGCGGGCGCATGTCCGGCTGCCCGAGGGCCGGTTCGAGCGCGAACTCGGCCGTGAGGGCTTTTTCGGCCCGGCCGCGCATATGTATCACCGCAACCCGCCGACCGCCTGGACCGGCTGGGACGGGCCGCTGCGCCCCCGCGCCTTCGACCTGAACAAGCTGCCGGCCGCCGCGTCGCCCTGGGAGGCCCGGCGGGTACTGCACAATGCCCATGTCGATTACCGTTTCTGGCGCATGGACGGGCGCATGGACCATCTGGTCCGCAATGGCGACGGCGACGACCTGCTCTTCCTGCATCGCGGCCATGGCGATTTCTTCTGCGATTACGGGCGCCTCCCGGTCGAGCAGGGGGACTATGTCGTCATCCCGCGCGGCACGATGTGGCGCCTCGACGCCGGCGCGCCGGTCGAGGCGCTGCTGATCGAGGCGACCGGCGGCTTTTACCGGCTGCCCGAGAAGGGCATGGTCGGGCGGCATGCGGTCTTCGACCCGGCTGCGCTCGTGCTGCCCGCTATCGACGATGTCTTCCGCGCCCAGCAGGGGCCGGGCGCCTGGCAGGTGCGGATCAAGCGCCGGGGCGGGATCAGCTGCGCCACCTTCCCCTTCAATCCGCTCGACGCCGTTGGCTGGCACGGGGACCTGTCCGTCGCCAAGCTCAATCTGCGCGAAATCCGGCCGCTGATGAGCCACCGCTACCATCTGCCGCCCTCGGCGCACACCACGTTCGTCGCTGACCGCTTCGTCGTCTGCACATTCGCGCCGCGCCCGTCGGAGACGGACCCCGAGGCGCTCAAGGTGCCGTTCTTCCACAACAATGACGATTATGACGAGGTGATCTTCTACCATTCCGGCGACTTCTTCAGCCGTGACGGCATCGATGCCGGCATGGCGACCTTGCATCCCTGCGGCTTCGCCCACGGCCCCCACCCCAAGGCGCTCGCGCGCATGCTTGGCGGCGGCAAGGCGTTTCTCGACGAATATGCCGTGATGCTGGATGCGCGCGATGCGCTCGACGTGGCGGAACTGCCCGAAGACATCGAATGGGCCGGCTATGTCGATAGCTGGCGGGGCGCGCTCGCCTTTGCCCCCGATGCGCCGGAAAACGGGGGCGGCGGGACCTGACGCCTCCGGAACCAGGCGATGCGCCTCGCCGCGCTGCTGAAGTGGTCCGGGCTGACGGCAGTCATACTGATTGCCGGCGCCCTCGCCGTTCTGCTTTCGGTTGATGTCGGCGGCTACCGCGAGGACATCGAAGCGGAATTCCGCAGGGCGAGCGGGCGCGACCTTGTCATCGGCGGCGATATTGGCCTCGCGATCTCGCTCACGCCGGCTGTGGTCGTAGAGCAGGTCTCCGTCGCCAATGCCGGTTGGGGCTCGCGCCCGGCAATGGCCGCGCTGGCGCGCGCAGAGGCTGAGGTCGAACTGCTGCCGCTCTTCGCCGGTGATATCCGGGTGACCCGGCTCATCCTCGTTGAACCCGACATCCTGCTCGAAAGGAATGCGGACGGCCGCGCCAATTGGCAGGCGGGGTCTTCACAGGCCGGCCGGGCCGGCGCGCCCGGCCGCGCCCGGGGTGCGCAGGAACGACCGGCCGAAGCAGGCGGCGGGCCGCCGCTGGCGGCGTTTTTCAGCCATGTGGAAATCCGCGGAGGCCGCCTCACCTACAGGGATGCGCGAACCGGCGAGGACATGCGCCTCGACCTCGACCGGCTGTCAGCGGAGGCGGCCTCCTTCGACGCGCCGCTTGAGATCGACGCGGCAGGCGCCTGGAACGGCGTTCCGTTGCGGGTCTCGGGCCGGGTGGACTCGCCGGCGCGCCTCGCCGCGCGCCAGTCGGTCAGCGTCGTGTTCGAGGCGGCGCTTGCCGGCAGCGATCTCTCCGGGCGCATCGAGCTTGCCATGGCGGGGCCGCGCCCGCGCCTCGCCGGAACGCTGGAAGCGCGCGCCATCGACCTCGCGGGGCTGCGGCCGGGCGCCGGCGGGAGCACGCCATCCGCCGCGGCAGCCGGCGGCGGTGCCGGCCCGGCGGCGCTGCGGCCGGGCCGGGTGTTTTCCGACGCTCCGCTTTCCCTTGACGGGCTCAAGGCCGTCGATCTCGATTTGGCCCTGAGCATCGGGGCGCTGGCCGGCTATCCGGTTTCGGCGGGTGCGCTCGAGGCCCGTGTGAGCCTCGACAATGGCGCGCTCGCCATAGCGCCGTTCCGGGCGACCCTCGCCGGAAGCCCGGTGGAAGGCGCGTTCCACCTGGACGCAAGCCAGGCTGTGCCGCGCGTCCGCCTCGCGGCGCGGGCCGACAGGGTCGATCTCGGCCGGCTGCTGAAAGAGACGGGCGTCACCGGTCTCTTCGAAGGGCAGGTGAAGGCAAGCGCGGAGTTCACGGGCGCCGGACGGTCCGTCGCCGCGCTGATGGCCGGCCTCGATGGCGGCATCCGGATCGTCAGCGGCGGCGGCCGGCTGAAGACGCGGGTGGGCGATGCGGCGGTCGGCGGCGGGGCCGCGCTTCTCGGCGCGCTGTTCCCGGGCGGCAAGCAAGCGGCTGTGGTCAATTGCGCGATTGCGTCGGTCGCTGTCGAGAAGGCGCGCGCGACCAGCCGGGCGGTCTTGATCGACACCGACTATTCCACGGTCTGGGTGACGGGCGCGGCGAACCTGGCGGCGGAGACCCTCGACGTCACCATTGAGCCCCGGGCGAAATCCGCGACCCTCAATATCGCAGTGCCGGTCCATGTAAGGGGCCGCTTCGCCGATCCGAAACTCCGGCCCGATGCCGGCGCGGTGCTGAAGACGCTTGGCGGCCTCGCCCGTGCGGCGCCGTTCCCGCCGGCCGCCATACTCGGCCTGGGCGAACTCGCCGACGGTGCCAATGAATGCCTGAAGATCGCGGCCCGGCCGAGAGCAGACGCTGCAGCGCCGGAAAAGGCCGTCCGGGAACTCCGCGACAATCTCAAGGGCACGGTCAAGGATATCGGCCGCGGCCTCAAGGACCTGTTGCGCCGCAAGGGCGAGTGAGAACCGGCTAACCCGGCGCGTCCCTGCCGTTTCCGGATGCGGGCAAGGCGTCGGGTTCGGCCGCGCCGTAGTCGCGGCGCGCGCCCTCGGGCGTCACATAGCCGTCGGCCAGGTCCTCGCCGAGCCGGGCCGGGTCGCGCTCCGCCGGCGGGCCGTAGCCGCCCGAGCCCGGCACGTCGAAGACCACCAGCGCGCCCGCCGGCGCGTCGAAGGCGCCCTTGCTGTTCAGCACGCGCTCGGCCCCGCCCGGATCGACGACCGAGATGCGCGCCGGCGCCCCCGCCACGCCGCCCTCAATGCCGAAGGGCGCGGATTTGGTGCGCTCGCAGCACACGGTGGCGCGCGAATCGCGCTCCAGTATGCGCCAGGTCCGGCGCGCGCCGAGCCCGCCCCGCCAGCGGCCCGCGCCGCCGGAATCGGGCAGCAGCTCATAGGACTCGACCCGCACCGGGAAGCTCATCTCGATGACCTCCACCGGCGTGTTCATGGTATTGGAGATGCCGCTGGCGACCGCGTTGATGCCGTCCCGGTCCGGCCGCGCGCCGAAGCCGCCCTTGACCGTCTCGTAGCTGACATAGTGCTCCTCCGTCCGGTAGTCCGTGCCGCCGAGCGTCAGCACGGCCGACGTGCCCTGGGAGCAGGCCATCACCCGGTCCGGGATGATCGCCGCGAGCGCGCCGAACACCATGTCGCAGATCCGGTGGGACATCTCGTGGTTGGCATAGACGACCGGAGCCGGATATTGCGCGTTCACCACCGAGCCTTCGGGCGCGATCACTTTTACGGGGCGCCAGGCGCCGGAATTGGGCGGCACGACGCCGGCCGAGTCCACCGCCATCTTGAGGCCCGCGAACACACCCGAAGCGGTGACCGAGAGCGGCGCGTTCATCGGCCCGGCGACCTGCGGGTCGGAGCCCTCGAAATCCACCGTCACGCCGTCGCCCTGCTTGGTTATCCGCAGCCTGATGTCGAAGGTCTCGTCACGGTTCGAGCCGGGCGCCATGATGCCGTCGCCGTCGCAGAAATCCTCGAACGCGCCTTCGCCGTCCGGGATGTCGCTCAGCAGCCCGCGCATCATCGCCTCGGAATAGTCCATCACCTCCTGCATGATGCGCTTGAGGTTGTCCGCGCCATATTTGCCGGCGAGCGCGGCCAGCCGCTCGCAGGCCCGCCGGTTGGCCGCGATCTGCGCGCGCAGGTCGCCGCGGCGCTCGGCCGGGGTGCGGACATTGGCGAAGATCATGTCCTCGACATCGCGGTTGACGGTCCCGCCGCGGTGGATGCGCACCGGCGGCAGGCGCAGCCCCTCGCCATAGACATCCGTCACCGCGCCGTAGCTGCCGGGCGTGGCGCTGCCGATATCCGGCCAGTGGGCGCGCACGCAGCAGAAGCCGAGCAGGGCGCCGTCCACGAAGGCAGGCGAGACGACATTCACGTCCGGCAGGTGCGAGCCGCCGAAATAGGGGTCGTTGTGGACGAACACATCGCCGGGCTCGATGGTCTCCCAGGCGCGCACCACCGCGCGCACCGCGTCCGGCATCGAGCCGAGATGGATCGGCAGGTCGGGACCCTGGGCCACCATATTGCCGCGGTCGTCGAACACGCCGCAGGAATAGTCCCCCGCCACCTTGAGGATGGGGGAATAGGCGGTCTTGGCGAGCACCACCTTCATTTCCTCGGCGACCGCGTAGAGGCTGTTCTTGACGACCTCGAAGGTGGCGGCGTCGGTTTTCACGACGGACGGATGGGCAGCGGCCATGTTACGCACTCCTCGTCATCAGGATGAAACCGCGCCCGTCGCGCCGGGCCCGCCAGCCGGGCGGCACGGCGATGGTGCAGTCCATCTCCTCCACGATAAACGGGCCCGGGCGGCCCTCCGCGCCGTCGGGAAGCTCCCCGCGGGCGACGACCGGGCAGCGCACCGGTTCGCCGAACACCACCTCGCGCTCCCGCTCCCCGGCGGAGGCGGCGGAATCCCCCACATCCGCATGGAACTCGACACCCGGCAGCCGTCCCGTCGCCGTCACGCGGACATTCACAATCTGCACCGCCTCATCCGGGTTCTTGTGGCCATAGGTGCGCAGATGCCGGTCGTGGAACCCGCCGGCGAGCGCATCCAGCAGGACGCGGGTCACGGGGCCTTCGCCGAGCGGCACGGTCAGCTCATAGGCCTGCCTCGTGTAGCGGCAGTCGGCGGAGCGCTCGATGGCGCGGTCGGCCGCCGGCAGCCCGGCATTGTCCAGCATGGTCCGGGCGGCGGCCTCCAGCTCGGCGAGCCGGCGGTTGAGCGCGTCGAGGTCCACCTCGTCGATCCGGGCGTAGAAGGTGTGGGAATAGTCGCGGCGGAGGTCCGTCGCGACGAGGCCCAGCGCCGAGAACCCGCCCGGGATCGGCGGCACGACCACTTCCGCGATGCCGAGCTCCTCGGCGAGCGCCGCCGCGTGGACGGGGCCGGCGCCCCCGAAGGCGGCGAGCGAAAACTCGCGCGCATCGTGGCCGCGCTCCACCGAGACGATGCGCAGCGCCTCCGCCATGCTGTTATTGACGACCCGGATGATGCCGGCGGCGGCCTCGGCCACATCCTGCCCGAGCGGGTCGGCGATATGCTCGCGGATCGCGGCTTCGGAGGCCGCCGCGTCGATGGGGAGCCGCCCGCCCAGCAGATGCGTGCGGCTGAGATGGCCCAGCACGACATTGGCGTCCGTCACGGTCGGCCGCGCGCCGCCCTGCCCGTAGCAGGCGGGGCCCGGCTCCGCACCCGCGCTTTGCGGCCCGACGCGCAACGCCCCGCCGGGGTCGAGCCAGGCAATGCTGCCGCCGCCCGCGCTGACTTCCGCGAGGTCGATCACCGGCACTCTTATGGGATGGCCGGTGCCGTGGAGCCAGCGCCCGACATTGCCTTCGCCGCCGACCTCATATTCGGAGGTGGTCTCGATGCGGCCGTCCTCGATCAGGCTCGCCTTGGCGGTGGTGCCGCCCATGTCGAAGGAGATGAGGTTCGCGCGCCCGAGCTGCCGGCCCATGCGCTGCGCGGCGATGACCCCGGCGGCGGGCCCCGATTCAACCGCCGCCGCCGGCATTTTGAGCGCTTCGGGCACATCGAACACGCCGCCGTTCGAGCCCATCACATAGAGCGAGGGCAGGCGGAGCTCGGCAAGCGCCGCCTCTAGCCGGTCCAGATAGGAGGCCAGCACCGGCCCGACATAGGCGCAGACGGCTGTCGTGCTGGTGCGCTCGAACTCGCGGATTTCCGGCAGCACCTCGCTGGACAGGAACACCGGAACGCCCGGCAGGGCGGCGCGGAGCCGCTCGCCCACCCGGCGTTCATGCGCATCGTTCAGGAAGGAGAACATGAGGCAGACCGCAACCGCCTCCACATGCAGGCCTCGGATGCGCTCGACGACCGCATCCAGCCCGGCCTCGTCGAGAGGGGCCACGACCTCGCCCTGGGCATCGATCCGCTCGGCAACCTCGAAACGCCGGCGGCGCGGCACCAGCACCGCCGGGGCGTTCTGGAACAGGTCGTAGAGGTCCGCCCGGGCCGAGCGGCGGAGCTCCAGCACATCGCGGAAGCCCTCGGTGGTGATGAGCGCGACATCGGCGCCCTTCGCTTCCAGCAGCGCGTTGGTGACGATCGTGGTGGCGTGGGAGACGAGCGAGACCGAAGCGGGATCGATGGCGTATTCCCGCATCGCCGCCCTGATGCCGTCGATCACCGCGGCGCCGAAATCGCGCGGCGTGGTGAGCACCTTGGCGATGCCCGCGCGCCCGCTCTCCTCATCCAGCACGGCGACATCGGTGAACGTGCCCCCGATATCGACCCCGATCCGCCAACCCATCGCGCTGCTCCCTGCCGGCTCAGGCCGGTCTCCGCAAGCTTATACCAGCGTTCCGGCCACGGGGCGCGCGATCGCCGCCATGGCTGCGCCGGCTTCGCACATCCGGCCTTCCCGCCGGGACGGCGGGCGGCTATATCGGGGGTGTCGGCAGCGGCGGGGCGGCATGGCGGATTTCGATATGGTGCTTCTCGGAATCGCGGTAACGGCGAGCGCGCTTGCCTTTGGCGGCATGGTGACCTTTACCGGCTTCTTTGCGCCGATGGTGTTCCGGAGGCTGGACAAGCCGGTTGCCGACGCCTTCATGCGGGATGCCTTCGGGCCCTATTACATGTTCATGGCGGTCGTCTGTGGCATCGCCGCGCTTGCGGCGGTCGCGGTGCAGCCCTGGGACGCGGCGATCATGGCGATGGTCGCGGCGGCCTTCCTCGCCTCGCGCTATGTGACCATGCCGCAGACCCAGCGCCTGTTCGACGCCCGGGAGCGCGGCGAATACGGCGCGGCGGACGAGTTCACCCGCGCCCACAAGCGCGCCGCCTTCGTCAATATGATCCAGCTTGCCGCCGTGCTCGCCGCGCTCCTGCGGCTGGCGCTCTGAGCGGCCGCCCGTGCCCATGCGCAGGGGCCTGCAATTGGGGCTGCTGGTCTGCGGTGTCATCGTCGCGGGGCTTGCCGGCTACTGGCTCTGGTGGGCGCTGGAAGGGCGGCCCGAACAGGGCCGTCCGGCGGTCGGTGGACCGTTCGAACTCCTCGACGGCGAAGGGCGCAAGGTGACGGAGCGGGACTTCCGGGGCCGGCATATGCTGGTCTATTTCGGCTACACCTTCTGCCCGGATGTCTGCCCGACCACGCTGTTCAACGCGAGCCAGGCGCTGGACGAGATCGGCCCGGCGCTGGCCTCCAGGGTCCGGCTGGTCTTTATCAGCGTCGATCCCGAGCGCGACACGCCCGAAGTCGTCAAGGAATATGCAGGCCATTTCCACGCCGGCACGGTCGGGCTGACAGGCGCGCCGGAGCAGGTGACCGCCGCCGCCCGCTCCTTCCGCATCTATTACCGCAAGGCCGCGCCCGAGGAGGATGGCGACTATCTGGTGGACCACTCCTCGATCCTGTTCCTGATGGACGGGGAGGGACGCTATGTCACCCATTTCAGCCATGAGGCGACGGCGGACGACATGGCGGCGGCGCTGAAACGCCTGCTGTGAAGGGCGTTATCCTCGCCGCCCCGGCCTCGGGCAGCGGCAAGACGACCCTGGCGGCCGGTCTCCTGCGCGCGCTTCGCCGCGAGGGCCTTGCCGTGCAGCCCTTCAAGGCGGGGCCGGACTATATCGATGCGGGCTTCCTCGCCGCGGCGGCCGGAAGGTCCTGTCTGAATCTCGACCCCTGGGCGATGCGCCCCGAGACGCTGGCGACGGTGCTGGGCGGGCAAGACGACATCGCCGTGGTCGAGGGCGTGATGGGCCTGTTCGACGGGCCGGAGGGCGGTGGCGGCTCCACGGCTGACCTCGCCGCGCTCACCGGCTGGCCGGTCGTGCTCGTCGTGGACTGCGCGCGGCAGAGCCAGTCGGTTGCGGCGCTTCTGGAGGGGTTCGCGCGCCATCGGGGTGACATTCATCTCGCCGGCGCGGTGCTGAACAGGGTTGCGGGCGCACGGCATGAGGCCTTGCTCCGCGAGCGGGCGGATGCGGTCCCGGTGCTGGCCGCCATCCCGCGCGATCCGGCGCTCCCCCT
>LXNI01002625.1_pt1 | contig 11968 bp, 9 predicted proteins | sample 809091 | NCBI WGS metagenome assembly LXNI01 (sample SAMN04870527, study PRJNA318959) | sponge metagenome | biome: 01000161; feature: marine sponge reef; material: water | host: Sarcotragus foetidus | place: Greece: Milos, Mediterranean Sea | collected 2013-05-29 | depth 5-7 m | reverse complement strand
TGCCCGGAGTTCGAGCGGATGCTGGTGCGGTCGGGCGTCATCTTGATCAAGTACTGGTTCTCGGTCAGCGACGCCGAGCAGGAGCGCCGCTTCCAGAACCGGATCAACGATCCGACGAGGCGCTGGAAGCTGTCGGCCATGGACCTCGAGGGCCGGGCACGCTGGGTGGAGTTCTCCAAGGCCAAGGACACCCTGTTCGCCCACACCGACATCAAGCAGGCGCCCTGGTACGTGGTCAACGCCGACTCCAAGAAGGCGGCGCGGCTGAACTGCATCTCACACCTGCTGTCGATGATCCCCTACGAGGACGTGCCATGGGAGGAGGTGGAGTTGCCCGAGCGCCAAGAGCGGGTCGGCTACGTGCGCCCGCCCATGTCGGACCAGACGTTCGTCCCCGAGATCTACTGACCGCCCTCTTCCTCCGACAGCGCCGCGACAAGCTCCTTGAAGGCGGCGTCGGCGATGGCGACCATCTCCTCGTCGGTGCGGTCCTGGATGGGGTGGCTGGTGAACACCGTGGCGGCGTCGAAGCCGAGCGCCTCGGATTGCGTGCTGGCCGCGGAGGCGAAGTGCTCCGACAACACGAACACGGCCGGTGTGCCGCGCCGCTCTAGATCGCTGACGTCGTGCACACTGCACGACACGCAGGATCCTCAATCGGCCAGCGCCTCGATCACCGCATCGCAGTTCGTGGCGATCTCGTGGCGCAGGTCAACCGGGGCGGGCTTGGTGTAGGCGGGCTTGGTGTAGCGGTTCACGGTGGCGCCGAGTTCGGTGAGCCGTTCGGAGATCCGGTCCAGGAACAGGTTGCCCCGGGGCTTGGAGATGTCGAGCAGGCCGACGGTGCGCCCGGCCAGCGAGGCGGGTCGGGTCGCCTGGCGCCGCCCGGCGGGAGCGCGCTCGGCGGTGGGGTCGAGAACCGTGGTCATGGTGCAGCCTCCTCGTGGCTGGGGGAGTGGGGTCTTGGGGGCTCACGGGGTGATCTCGCGGGTGACCGGGTCGCTGGCGCGGGGACCGTTCAGCCAGCCGGCCATGATCGCGGAGAACGGCCCCGCGGGGCCGCCCGCGTGGACGACGAGCAGACCGCCGGGTCGGAACTTGCCGATGCGCCGCCCGGCCGCTGTGGGGGGGAGCCCGAATTCGATGCCGCCCGCGCCGGCGAGCAGTTCGTCAGCGTCGGTCTGCAACTCCTCGGTGAGTTCGGCCAGGAAGCGGTCCCTGCTCCAGCCGGCTTCGGCGAAGCGGGCCATGTGCTCGGGCGGGATGACGAGCATCCCGTCGGTGGTCTGCATCATCCGGGGCGACACCGAGACACGCAGCGCCTGCGCCAGGTGTCTCGTCAGCGACTCGGGGCTGCGGGATCGCTCATCGGCCAGGATCCGGGGCGACTCGCCGGCGAAGGCGGTGACCGTGGACTGATCGCGGTGCCAGCCGCGGCTCTCCGCGAGGGTTGTCCACGGCGAGGTGTCCTCGGCCTCGGCGAAGCAGAATCCCACCTTCGCCGGGGAGCCGAGGGCGGCCCGGTCGGCGGCGCCCGGCCGCCCGCCGCCGACGTTGCGGACCACGAGTTGCACTGCCCGGCCGATCGTCGCGTTCGCCCGGTTGCCCTGGCCGAGGGCGTTGATGCCGCTGTTCATGCCGATGCGGCTCGCCACGGGGCCGTTGATGATGAGGATCGGTCCCACGCTCATGGTGGTGGCCAGGACCCCGTGGATGTTGAACTCGTCGGTGCAGACCGCCTCGACGGCGGCGATCACCACTGGCAGGTACTCGGGCCGGCAGCCGGCCATCACGGCGTTGACGGCAATCTTCTCGACGGTGCATTCGGCAAGGTCGGGTGGCACGGTGGCCACGATGTCGTCGGGACGCCGGGTTGTGCCCTCCAGCATGCGCAGCACCCGCTCGGAAGTCGGCGGCACCACCGGCAGCCCGTCGGACCAGCCCCGGTCCCACATCGCCTCCCACTCATCCTCGAGCGCCGCCAATTCCACGCGGCGGCTGCGCAGCGGCGAGTCGCCGAAGCGAACGGCGAGTTCGTCCGCGTGCGCCGGATCCACGCTCAGCGAGCCACAACCCGGCCGCCACTCGGGCAGACCGTCGCCCAGGCCGTCCACTCCCGAGAGCCGCTCCCAGTCGTCGCGCGACCACCCCTCGGTCCGCTCGATGTCGGCGCCGTCGACCGCCTGCAGCAGCGTCGGCACCGTCTCGATGTCGTGATGCCAGGACAGCGCCAAGTCACCGTCGTGGCGCACCCAATCGGCGTCGGCGGGAAACGCCGGATCGTCCTGGGTGATGACGGTCAGTTCGGCCCGTTCTCGGAGGTCCACCAGGACCGGCACCACCAGCTCGCAGGTCGGGCAGTCGCGCTTCACGACCGCCACGAGACCCTCCGGCAACGGGGGCTTCGAACTTGCCGCCGTCGCTCCCGCGGCTGGTGCTGTGCTCACCGGCCGATTCTGTCACGAACGCCGGGCGCCCGGCGGCCGGTTCAGTCGATGGTGAGTTCTCCCATCGGCGACCACCCGCCGGCGCCTTCGATCGTGGTGTTGATGATGAGCGGGGTCTCGGCGAGCGCCTGGGGCATATCCCGCATGGCCTGCTGGAAATGGTCGCTGTTGACGTGCGGGCCGGCGCCGTGGGAGGAGGTGGAGTTGCCCGAGCGCCAGGAGCGGGTCGGCTACGTGCCCCTGCCCATGTCGGACCAGACTTTCATCCCCGAGGTCTACTGACGGTCGGCTCGCCAGGCCGATACGTGCCAGCTCATTCGTATAATGCATTATCCATACTACGGATAATGCATTAGCCTTTCGTGTATGGCATATCTGCGCCGACATCTCGATTCCCGGTTGGAGCGCCTGCTCGGCGTGCATCCGGCCCTGCTGATCGAGGGGATCAGAGGGGCTGGGAAGACCAGCACCGCGGTGCGGTCGGCGGCGACGACACTCCGCCTCGACGACCCGCCGAAGGCCGAGCAGGTGGCCCGGGACCCCGAAGCGGCGTTCCGGTCACTGCGGGCGCCGGTGCTTATCGACGAGTGGCAGCGTGTGCCCGCGGTGTGGGACGCGGTGCGCCGCGCCATCGACGAGGATCGCACGCCGGGCAGGTTCATTCTCAGCGGGTCGTCGCGGGCGGCTGTAACCGCTGATGTCCATGCGGGGGCGGGACGGATCCTGCCGCTGCGTCTGCGCCCGATGACTCTCTCGGAGCGGCTGGGCAAGCCTCCGGCGGTGGCTCTCGCTGATCTCGCCGAGGAAGGAATCGATGCTCTGCGCGGCGTGCGCTCGCCCTTCTCGCCGGCGGAGCAGATTGCGCCGACGGTTCGCTCGGGGCTGCCGGGATACCTCGACATGGCACCGAGTGATCATCACGAGGCGCTGCGCTCTTACCTCGACTTAGCGGTGTCCCGCGACCTAGCGGAGATCGCCCCGGCGATGCGCAACACCCGCAAACTCCGCCGCTACCTGCGGGCCTACGCCGCTGTCGTCGGTACAACGAGCGACCACGCCACCATCCAGCACGCGGCCGACGTGGCCAAGGCCACCGGCGAGACCTACCACGATCTGCTGGATCGCCTCGGCCTGATCGAGGAGTTGCCGGGCTGGTCCAACAACCGGCTGAAGCGCCTCACCAAGCGGCCGAAGCGGCATCTCGTGGATCCGGGGCTCGCTGCCGCCGATCACCACGAGACCACCGCGGTGCTCGCCGAGCGGCGAGGCCGGTTGGGGGAACTCTTCGAGAGTGTGGTCGTCTGCCAGATCCGGGCGACTGCTGAGGCGCTCGGGCTGGGCTGGCGGTTCGGGCATCTGCGATCCGCCGGCGGCGACCACGAGATCGACCTGGTGGCCGATCTTCCCGACGGCGGCGTGCTGGCCTTCGAGGCGAAGCTCGCCGGGGCCGTCACCGGGGCGGACGCACGACACCTGGTAGCGCTGGCGGACCGACTCGGCGACACCTTCCGCGCCGGGCTGGTCGTGCACCCCGGCACCCTCGCTTTCCGCCTCGACGAACGGATCGCCGTCGCACCACTCGGCATCCTGGTCTGAACCGCCCCTTCACATGACCGACCCGGCGACCGACGCGCCGTCGGTGCAGCCATGCACGAAACCAAAGTATGCGAGGACGAACTCGGCGCTCCGGCCCACTCAGGTCGCTGCTGGTGTCCGGGCGCTTGGGAGGTTCAGACGCCGACGGTCAGACGGCGGGTGAGATGATCGGCGGTGGTCGGTCGGCTATCGTTGCGGGCGTACTTGAGCAGGCTGATCCGCTTGCGGGCGATGCCCGGCCGGCGGGAAGGCTTGCTGCGCAACGAAGCCATAGGAGTATTCAGCGATGGCAGACAAAGACCCCAAGACTCAAGCCCCAGACGCCGAGGGCGAAGCGCTTGACACCTCCGAACTCGAGGGTGCGGTGGGCGGAACCGGCGGCGAGCACGACACGCACAGCTTCGGGGAGTCCGGCAACCACGAGATGCCCTCCTGGTACTCCGGCGGCGAGTAGTCACCCGAGCCGAGCCTCGAGAAACCATTCCGAGGCTCGGCCACCGTCCGCTAGCCGGCCTGTCGGCGGGTTGGTCCCGCAAGCCGGCAACCGCCGATCACCCACGGCTCTGTCGCCTGCTGCGCTGTTCGCAGGGGTCGGGCCGATGAATCCGCCGCTGAGCCGCTAGCCGCAGCTGTATCGGTTTCGATGGAGTCGAGCGACAGCGGCCGCAGCGGCGCGCGTGACGACGCCTCCGCTGAGGCCGCGCGCCCGAAGCGCGCGATGTTCCGAAGCCAGGCTCAGCGGGGACGCACCGAGCCTCTCGACGGTCTGCTGCGTGTCACCGCGCCGCACGAATGGGTGCTGCTTGCGGCCTTGGCCGCGGCGCTGGGCGGCGTTGTGGCTTGGGGGGCGCTCGGCGGGCTGGACAGGTCCGTCTCAGGCAGCTGCGTCGTCGTCAGCACCGGTCGCGCTGTCGTGGTCGTGGCGGAGACCTCCGGCGTCGTGAGCGAATCGCTTGTGCAGCCCGGCGAGGCGGTGGCACCGGGAGCGCCGATCGTGCGCCTCGCCGGAGCGGGTCTGGAGCCGCACTTGGCGGCCGCCGAGGCGCGCCTGGGGGCACTGGAATCCGCCGGTGCGGGCACCGAGGCGTTGGCCGTGGCCCAGGCCGAGTTGGCGCTGCTGAGGGAACGCCAGGCGTTGGGCTCGGTGATCCGCAGCCCGGTCGCCGGCGAGGTGGCCTCCCTAGGCCCGGTCCCGGGGGACGCGGTGGTGGCCGGCGAGGCACTGGCCCGCATCTGGATCGCCGGTGACGGCCACGAGGTGCTGGCGCGGACCGATGACGCCACTGCGGGGCGCTTGCGCCCGGGGCGCAGAGCCACGATCACCGTTGAAGCTCCCCGCAGCGGCGACCCGCGGCACTTCGACGCTGTCCTCAGCGCGATCTCGCCCGGTCCAGAGGCTCTGCCGGCCCGCCTGCACTCGCGGCTCGGCCCCGTCGCGGCCGCCGACTTCGAGCAAGCACGAATTCTGCGACTGGCGCCCTCGGATGAATTGCCGGCACCGCTCACCGAGGGTGACGTGTGCACGTTCAGCGTTCCCGATTGAGGACCGGTCGCACATATGCGCTCGCTCTTCGGCCTTCGCCACGGTCGCACCCCCCTGTTCCTGCAGCTCGAGGCCGCAGAGTGCGGCGCGGCGTGCCTCGGGGCGCTGCTGGCGCACCATGGGCGCTGGGAACCCATGGAACGCTTGCGGGAGGCCTGCGGGGTGGGGCGCGACGGCACCAGCGCGGCCGACATCGTGCGAGCCGGTGAACGCTACGGGTTGAAGGTCCGGGGCTGGCGCACCGAAGTAGAGGATCTTCCCGACAAGGAGCTGCCGGCGATCCTGTTCTGGGAGTTCAACCACTTCGTGGTGCTCGAGGGCATCAGCCGCGGCCGCTACCTGCTGAACGATCCCGCCAACGGTAGGCGCACCGTCGGCGCGGCCACCTTCGACAGAGGCTTCACCGGACTGCTGCTGACCGCCGAGCCCGGTGCGGAGTTCGAAGCCGGCGGCGAGCGGCCCTCGATCATCCGGGACATCCGGCCCTGGATTCGCGGCAACAGAGGCGCGCTCGCCTACGCCGCGGCGGCGGGTCTGCTGATAACCGCCGCGGGGTTGGCGCTGCCGCTGCTGGCGGGGTGGTTCACCGACGCGGTCCTGGGCGCCGACGCGTCCGCCGGCTTCGCCGTTGCCGCAGCCGCGGCGGCGGGGCTCGTCGTCTACTTGGCGACGCTCCTGCAACGGCGCGCCCTGCGCAAGCTGGCGATCCGCCTGTCGGTCATCGAATCCGACCGGATGATGCGGCATCTGCTGCGGCTGCCGCTGCGGTACTTCGCGCACCGCTTCGCCGCCGATGTGGCGGCGCGGCCGACGCTGGTCGACTCGGTCGCCCGAGGTGTCGCTAGCGGCGTCGTGGTGGTGGCGCTGGAGTTGGTCACGGGCCTCTCACTGCTGGCGTTGATGCTCGTGCTCGACCCCGTGACCGGCGGGATCGTGGCGGCCGTCGGCGCCCTGTCTGTCCTGGCCATGCTCGCCCTGAGCCGCCTGCGAACCGACGAGAACCGGCGTCTGCGCCGCGAGCAGGCCCTCGTCGCCACCACGGCGACGTCGGGGCTGCGCAACATCGATTCGCTGCGCGCCGCGTCGCGCCTCGACGGCCTCTTCGCCCGGCTCAGCGGGTATCAGGCCCGCGAGCTGACGGCCCGGCAGCGGTTCATGGAGCTGGGCTACGTCATCGCGGCTCTCCCCACGCTCGCGCTGCTGGCGGGCTCGATCGCTGTCATCGCCTACGGCGGCACTCGTCTGGCGGCCGGCGAGGTAACTCTGGGCGAATTGCTCACCCTGTACCTGCTGGCGGGCAACTTCCTGGTGCCGGTGGGCCGCTTCGTGCAGTCCGCCGACGCGCTGGAGATCCTGGAGGCGGATTTCCAGCGGATCGACGACGTTCTGGCCGCCCCTGTCGCGCTCGCCCCGCCCGAGCCCGGGGGCCTCGGCGGCGCGAGCGGCGTCGCCACGGTGGCCGGGCGCCTGCGACTGGCCGGACGGGTGGAGTTCCGTGGGGTCACCTTCGGGTTCGGCGCCGACTCGGCGCCGCTGATCCGGGACTTCAACCTGATCCTCGAGCCGGGTCGCCGGGTGGCCGTGGTCGGCCCCACCGGTTCGGGCAAGTCCACGCTGTTGCGGCTCGCCAACGGCGAATACGAGCCGCACTCGGGTGAGATTCTGTTCGACGGCGTCCCGCGTGATCGGGTGCCCGCGGCGGTCATGGCCAACTCGGTGGCCACCGTGGATCAAGAGGTGGTGCTGTTCGCGGCCACGGTTCGAGAGAACTTGACCATGTGGAACCCGGCGACCTCCACCCGCGACCTGTTGGCGGCCGCCTCCGATTCGCTGATCCACGACGAGATCATGGCCAGAGCGGGCGGTTACGAGGAACAGGTGATCGAGGGCGGGCGGAACTTCAGCGGCGGCCAGCGCCAGCGCATGGAGATCTGCCGTGCACTGGTCAACAACCCTTCGGTGCTGCTCCTCGATGAGGCGACCAGCTCGCTCGACGCGGTCAGTGAACAGCTGATCGATGAGGCCATCCGCCGGCGAGGCTGTACCTGCCTCATCGTGGCGCACCGTCTCAGCACCATCCGCGACTGCGACGAGATCATCGTCTTGGACCGCGGCGTGCAGATCCAGCGCGGCACGCACGGGGAGCTGCTGGCCGAGGAGACGGGTATGTACCGCAGCCTCGTGGTGACGCGTCAGGGGGCGGCGGGTTGACCGAGCCGGCCGACTTGCCCGCCGGCGACCTCGTCGAGACCAGCGGCAACCGCCCGGTCCTTCTCAACGAGGAGGGCGTCTGCTGGCTGGTGACGGAGGGCGCGGCGGACGTGTTCTTCCACGAGCGGCCGGTGGGCGCCGCAGTCGGACGTCATGTGCTGCGCGCCGCGCCGGGCCGGCTGCTGTTCGGGACCGACGACCCGGAGACGGCGCTGGTAGCGAGAGGACTGCCCGGAACGCGGCTGCGCCGGATCCGTGCGGACGCGCTGGCGTCGGCAGCCCCCGAACGACTCGCGGCGCAGACGGACCTGTGGGTCTCCGAGGTCGCCGAGGCCGTCGCCGGCGCCATCGAACCCCGCCCGGGCTCGACATTGCTGTTGGCGCCGCAGCCCGGGGATGCCCCGGACGTCACGGCAGGCTCGGTGCTGTCGGCCCGCGCCGGGGCGGTGGTGTGGGTCGAGGCCACCACGGGCGCACTCGCCTATCTCGGCACCGAGGAACTCGAAGCGGCGAACCCGCCGCCGGTCCCGGTCACCGCGGCGAGCTGGGTCACGGTGTCCGCGGCCGGCTGGCTCAGGCTCTCCGAGTCGGCCGACCTGCTGGCCGGCGGGGGCCTCCTGGCGGCGCTGGGGAGCTTCCATCGGCTGGTGCTGTCGGCCGAACGGCTCAACCGGCGCCTCCTGCTGGCCGACGCGGTGAACGAGCAGCGGGTCCAGCGACGGGGGAGACTCCGGGATCAGGAGCGCCGGCGTCGTGCTCTGTTCGGCGTCCTCGAGCGCCATGGGAGCCGCGGTGAGCTGGGGCAGGCCCCGCTGCTCGGTGCCCTGGCTCTCGTGGGCGGCCACGAGGGCATTGCCTTCCGCGCCCCGCCGGCGCGCGGCGACGGCGCAGCCGCGGAGCTTCCCGCGGTGCTGGACGCCTCCGGCGTGCGGGCCCGACGGGTGCGCCTGAGCTTCGAGGATCGCTGGTGGCTGGGCGACAGCGGCGCCATGCTGGGGTTCCTGGCCGAGGGCGCCGATCCGGTGGCGCTCCTGCCGGGCGCGGCGGGCCGCTACCGGATGGTGGACCCCGCCACGGGGCGCTCGAGCCGTCTCGATGCCCGCCGGGCCGGGCTGCTGGCCCCCGACGCGTGGCTGTTCTACCGACCGCTGCGGGCTGACGAACCTGCCGGCTTCCGGCAGTTGCTGCGGTTGGCGCGGCGCGGTGGAGCGGGCGACTTGGCGCGGGTGCTGGTGTGGGGCGCCATGGCTGCCGTGGGGCTGCAGGCGCCCGCTGTCGCCCTGGGCCTGTTGAGCGGGGGCACCGACGGGTTGTGGCGAATCGTGGCCGCCCTAGGTGCTTTCTCGGCCCTCGCCGTGGTGGTTCAGATGCTTCAAGGGACCGCCCTCATGCGCCTCGAGGGACGAGCGACCGCCCGGTTGGAGGCGGCCACTTGGGATCGGCTGCTGAGACTCCCCTCGGCGTTCCTCCGGCGATTCTCCGCCGGAGAGTTGGTGTCCCGCCTCGGTGTGTTCGCGGCTGTGCGCGACCGGATTGCCGGCGCGGTCGCCCAGACGGTGCTGTCGATCGTGTTCCTGGCGCCGACGCTGGGAATCTTGTTCGCCTACGACGTGGCCCTGGCGCTGGTGGCGGGCGCGATCGGGTTGGCCGCGGTAACGGTCACCGCCGCCATCGGGTTCCGGCAGATGGCGCCGGAGCGGCAACGTTTCGAGGCTCAGCGCCGGCTCGCGGGCGGTCTGCTGCAGATCGTCAACGGCATGCGCAAGATTCGCACCGCCGGGGCCGAGCCGTCGGCTCTCGCGGCCTGGGCGGGCGACTATCACCGTCGAATACTGGCGGAGATTCGCATCGCCCGTCTCGGCGAGCACATGGCGGCGGTCGCCGCGGCGGTGCCGGCGCTGGCCATGGCCGCGCTCTTCGCCACCGCCGCCGCGCTCGGCCCGACGCCCGCCGACTTCCTGGTGGTGTTGGCCGTCTCGGGCACGTTCTACCTGGCGGTCACATCGCTGGGGCGGTCCTTTCAGGGCGTGGCCACTATCGGGCCCGGCTACGAACAGGTCAAGCCGGTGCTTGCGGCGCTGCCGGAGTCGCGCGCCGTCGGCGAGTCGCTCGCCCTCAGCGGCGCGATCCGCTTCGACAGCATCCGCTTCCGCTACGGGCACGACGCTGCCTGGGTGCTGGAGGACGTCTCCTTCGAGGCCCGACCCGGCGAGTTCGTGGCGATCGTCGGCACCTCGGGGTCGGGCAAGAGCACGCTCGTGCGCCTAGCGGTGGGTCTGGAGCGGCCGACCGCCGGAGCGGTGTACTTCGACGGCCGCGACATGGCCCTGTTGGACGCCGCGCTGCTGCGGCGCCAGATGGGCGTGGTGCTGCAGGAGGGCGCGCTCGTGCCGGGCACCATTCTGGAGAACATCGTCGGGATCGGCGAGGGCTTCGGAATCGATGACGCCTGGCGGGTGGTGGATCTCGTCGGCCTCCGCGCCGAGATAGCCGCCATGCCGATGGGTCTCTACACGCACGTGAACGAGGGGATGTCGCTGCTCTCCGGTGGTCAGATTCAGCGGATTCGGATAGCGGCCTCGCTGCTGGGCAACCCGCGTATCGTGCTGTTGGACGAGGCCACAAGCTGGCTCGACTCGCAGAGCCAGGACCGGATCATGGAGGCGATCGAAGGCCTCACCGCCACGCGTCTGGTGGTCGCCCACCGGCTCTCCACGATCGCCTCGGCCGACCGGATCCTGGTGCTGGCCGACGGTCGCATCGCCCAGCAGGGCGCCTTTGAGGAGCTGGCCGCGCGGGACGGCCCCTTCCGGGACCTCGTGAGCCGCCAACTGGCGTGATCGGATCGGGTCGCACCGCCGAGGGTTCCGGCGGATAGGCAATGTCAGCGACTCGGGGCTGCGGGAGCGCTCGTCGGCGATCTCGTGCAACACTGGTCGCCGGCAGATCGCGGGGGTGTTCGGTGGGCCGAGGAGGCGTCCGGCTCGCAGAGTTCCCCACCTCCCCGGTGAATCCAGAGAGAGGTCACCCATGAGCAGCAGTCCTGATCCGAAGACGGTCGTCATCATCGGCGCGTTGGACACCAAGGGCGCGGAGTTCGCTTTCGTGAAGGGGCTCATCGAGGCCGAAGGGGTGGACACCCTGGTGGTGGACTTCGGGACGATGGGGGCGCCCGGGCTGGTGCCCGACGTCACCCGGGCCGAGGTGGCCGCGGCGGCGGGTGGCGACATCTCCCACCTCGCCTCCGGCGAGCACAAGGACGAGGCGATGCAGACGATGGCCGCCGGCTTGGCGGTCGTGGTCCGCCGGCTCTACGACGAGGGCAGGCTCGACGGGATCATCGGCATGGGCGGCACCGGGGGCACCTCCATCGCCACCACGGGGATGCGCGTCCTGCCGGTGGGTGTGCCCAAGGTGATGGTGTCCACGGTGGCCGGCGGCGACGTCAGCGCCTACGCCGGCGCCAGGGACATCACCTTCATCCCGTCGATCGTGGACGTGGCCGGAATCAACAGCATCAGCCGGGCCATCTTCGCCAACGCCGCGGGGGCGATCGCCGGCATGGTGCGTCTGGAGCGCCCACCGGCGGGGGAGGAGCGCCCGCTGATCACCGCCTCCATGTTCGGCAACACCACCACGTGCGTGGAGCGGGCGCGCGGGGTCGTGGAGGCGGGCGGCTACGAGGTCCTGGTGTTCCACGCCACCGGCATCGGCGGCATCACCATGGAGGCTCTGATCGCCGACGGCTACATCGCCGGCTCGCTGGACATCACGACCACCGAGCTGGCCGACTACGTGTGCGGCGGCGTCTTCAGTGCCGGGCCCGAGCGCGGCAAGGCCGCCCCCGCCGCGGGCATCCCGGCGGTCGTCGTGCCGGGCTGCGTCGACATGGCCAACTTCGATGCGATCGAGACCGTCCCCGACCGCTACCGGGGCCGGAATCTGTACGCGTGGAATCCGAACGTCACGCTGCTGCGCACCGACGTGGAGGAGAACACCCGGATCGGCGAGATGCTGGCCGCCGCCGTCAACCTGGCCACGGCGCCGACCGCGGTGCTGCTGCCCATGCGGGGCACCTCGATGCTGGACAGCGAGGGAGAGAGGTTCTGGGACCCCGAGGCCGACGGGGCGTGCTTCGACGCCATCCGCAACGGCCTCCGGGCCGACATCG
>LXNI01002624.1_pt1 | contig 11976 bp, 12 predicted proteins | sample 809091 | NCBI WGS metagenome assembly LXNI01 (sample SAMN04870527, study PRJNA318959) | sponge metagenome | biome: 01000161; feature: marine sponge reef; material: water | host: Sarcotragus foetidus | place: Greece: Milos, Mediterranean Sea | collected 2013-05-29 | depth 5-7 m | reverse complement strand
AGAAGCTCACGCGCCCGTTCCGGCATGAGCCCGGTTTCGTCCACGATCACCAGGTCAAAGCCGGACGCATGGCCGGCGGTCCGGTCCGCCGATAGGGTTTCGAGCCTGCCGGTATCTGTCTCGATTGCACCAGGGTAGGGCGCTCGCCGCACTCGCACCGGCAGGCCCGACGCCTCGGCTATCGCTGCCACTTGCGCCCGGAGTTCCGCCGCCTTTTCTTTCGTGACGCTCGCAATCGCACCGCGCCAACCGTCCTGCCGGAGTGGCCCGACAAGGAAGCCGAGCGCCAGGACAGCGCAGATTGCAGACTTTCCGTTCTTGCGCCCCACAGACAGCGCGCTTTCATGGGCATTCCAGCCGGCCCGCAAGAACGCCTCGGCAAACGTCGGCAATTCCATAGGCGAGCCGGCGGCTGGATGGCCGGGAGGAACCTTTAGCGTCTCCCGCGCCCATGCCGCCAGCGCCCTTACCGGGTCGGCGGGCGGCAGCGGGATAACAAGGGCTGGCCCGGCAGACTTTCGCCTCGCCCGGAGCTTCCGCATCCCTTCACGGGCGGCGGCTTTCCTACGGCTCGGATCGGCATACGGCATGGCCGATAGGGTATAACTAAATCAGCGAAAGAAAAGACCAACCCACGGCAGCACCCCTATCCTACTATCCCGCCGGTGCCATCAATGCGGAATACGCAAAGCTAAAGCGGCCGCAACGCCTCGGCTTTTCAATCGAGCTACGATCCCGCGCGTCCACCAGGGAGCGCGTCGAGGGTTTTGCTTTCGACGATCCATGCCGCAACCTTGCGGGCCTTGTCAGTCGGCACACCATGCCCCCGGAGGAACGACGCCACGGCCTCGCCAATGTCGGGAAGCCATACGCCCCGGAGATTGCGGCAAGCCTCAAGCAGTGCTTCGCCAGCCGCCGCCTCCGCGTCGCTTTGCGTGCCCTTCACTTTGTCGAAGGCGTCGAACGCCTCCACAACGTCCGCAACGGCTTTGCTTACTGCATCCGTCATGTTGCCGTCCCTCCTGTTTAGTGCGCCAACCCGGCGGGTTGGCCGGGGCGATAGGTTTCCGCCAGTGCATGGAGCATACCAACAAGGCGCTCTAGGTCCCGCGCCCGCCATGCCGTGACAAGCATGTCCGCACCAAGCGCGTCGTCGTTGTCGGCCAGCCCGGCGCACAAGGCAGTTAGGGCGCTGGCCGCGACAATCGTCATTTTGCCTTCCGTATCCAGTTCTTCGAATTTCGTTTCGGTTGGCACGGTTTTCGTCCTTTCAGATTGCGGTTGTTTCTAGCCACGCCGGAGGCGCTCCGGTGGCGGGCGGGTCGGGTCGCGTCAGCGGGCCGGCCCGTTCGACGCCATTCCTTTCTTTCTTCTTTAATTCGTCGGTCAATTCGGGACCCCCCCCAATTCGGGACCCCAAAGGTGAATGACCGGGGTTGCCCCCCCAATTTGACCGGGATTGCCGGGGCTTCGGAGACGATATTGGGACGCATGGCCATCCCGTCGCCGCGTCTCAATCCAGCCAGCAAGTTCCAGCGCCCGGAGCGCCCGTTGTGTCGTGGAAATTCCGAGAGCGTTCCAGCGCGCTAGGGACGGAACGGACGGCCACGCAATCCCGTCGGCATTGGCGTGAGCCGCTAGCGACTTGAAAACTGCCTTTGCCGCTGCCCCGCGCACCGGGGCATTTTCGGCCCATACCAGCCGCCGCCAGCGGTTGCCCGGCGGTTCCGAATAGGCTATTTTATCAGTGCGTTTGGTGACCACTGGAACGGACCCCTCGCGCAAAAGCATGAGCCGCCGGGGCGCACAAACCCGGCGGCTCACCTTTTTAGGTCTATGCGGCGGCGGCTCGCTCAACTTCGGCTTCAAGCCATGGGTCAACATCCGCCGTTCGCCAGCGGTTGTTTCGCATCATCTTAAGAGGCTTCGGAAAGCCCCCCGCGTCCATCATCCGATATAGAGTCGCCCGCCCTATGCGAAGACGGTCCAGCACTTCCCGCGTTGTCATTAGCTCTTGTTTCATAACGCCTCCGACGTGTTTTACTGCCTAAAAACTGCCCCGCTTTGGCCCCGTAAGTCCATAAAAAAATCGGGCGCATCTAGTCCCTTTAGATGCGCCCGTAATCAGTATTGCGGCGGTTATTCTGCCGCCGTCATATCTATTTCGACAAGTATTCGCCCCACTGTTCCATGAGCTTCTGCCGTTTCTCAAATTGTGTCGTGCGCCGATAGGCCGCCTCGACGCTATTCTTGTTTAGATGGGCAAGGCTGCGCTCGACCGTTTCTCTATCAGCGTCGGAACGCTCGGCGGCCCAATCCGCAAAACTACTGCGCAGCCCATGGACGGTGCCGCCGTGCGGTTTCATAGTCCGGGAAAGAACGCCGCCCGCTATCTGCTTACCCGTGGCGGACGGAAACACTAGGCCGGACTTGTCGGAATACTGGCGAGCCTCGGCCAGCACGGCCAGCGCCGGGGCGGAAAGCGGGACTACGTGTTCACGTCCGGCCTTCATCCTTGCCGCCGGCACAACCCAAACCTTCGCCTCTACGTCGATTTCCTGCCACCTCGCGCCCGTCGCTTCGCCGGAGCGGGAAGCCGTCAACGCAATAAACGACAGACACAAGCCGATAGTCGCAAACTGCCGGTTGTTGCCCCGGACCGCACGGATAACCGCGCCAACGTCGGCATAGGCCAGCGCCGCGCGGTGCACCGTATCCGCCTTGCACTTCGGCAAGATTGCCGTCACGGCCTCGCCCGCCGGGTTATCAGCGCGGTAGCCGGAGGCGATAGCCCAATCCATGACCACTTTCAGCCGGCCCCGGACGCGCTGCATCGTCGCTGTCTTCGTGTTCCAGTGCGGTAAGATCACCGCCAGCACGTCAGCCGTACCGATTGCGTCCACGCGGGCGGCTCCGATAACCGGCACAACATATTTTCCGAGTTCTCGACGCCACTGTTCTTCGGAGGCGTCGCCCTTCCAGGAAGGCCGGTTCAACTCAATCACCGCCTCCATGGCTTGGCTGAACGTCGGCACGTTCTTCGCCGCCGCCGGGTCCGTCCCGCCCTTGGCCGCTTGACGGTTCGACAACGCTTTGTCCCTCGCCTCGGCGAGCGTCATGTCAGGATACGAGCCGATACCGAGTTCCCGGCGCTTGCCGTGGACCGTGACCCGCTGCGTAAAGAATTTGCCGCCGGACGGGCGCACGATAAGCTGTAGACCGATCCCGTCCTGATATTTGCCGGGTTTCGTGACGCTCTTGCAGAAGGCGGCTGTCAGCATATTGCGTTTCATAGGACGATCCCTCCATGTCTGGAAAAATTATAGGCTCAATCGTCCCCCGTTCAATCCCCCACTTTTTTCTTGTGTCAGCCTGTTTCGGCTTGTCTCCACTTGTGCCTAAATCATTGAAAATGAGTCATACTTATACACTATCAGACAAGCCGAAACTCCGGATCATCGAATATGACGTTTCATGACGCCGCGCGCCGGCCGCGCCCGCTACTACGGGGCGCGGAGGCCGGCGTGCGTGCGCTCAGCCCCGCTTCGCTATGCGCTCCGCCAGCGCCAGCGTGCGGCGCGCCTTCTCGACTATCGGGTAATCGACGAAATAGCCGTCCACCTGGATTGAGGCGGAGCCGGCGGCCTCGGCTTCGTCAAAGGCCGCGACGATGCGCCGCGCGCGCTCGGCCTCTTCGTCCGTCGGCGAGAAGGCGTCGTTGACCGGGCCCACCTGGCTCGGATGGATGCAGAGCTTGCCCTAGAAGCCGAGCGCCAGCGCGCGTCGGGCCGAGGCCGCGAAGGCCTCGGTCTCGCGCAGTTCGATGAACACCGTATCGACCGGCGGCTCCAGCCCGCCCGCGCGCGACTCCATCACCATCGCGGCGCGCGCCTGCGCCAGCTCCGCCTCGTCCAGAGACCAGCGCATTCCGACATCCAGCGTGTAGTCGCCGGCCCCGAAGCAGAGCCGCCGGAGGCGCGAGCGGCAGCCGGCGATCTCCTTCAGGTTCGAGATGCCGAGGCCGGTCTCGATAATCGGCATGAGGTCGATGCTGCCGGTCTCCAGCCCTGCCTTGCGCTCGAGCTGGGCGAGCGTCCAGTCGATGGTCTGGAGCATGGCCGCGCTTTCGAGCTTCGGCAGCACGATGCCGTCGAGCCAGGGTCCGACAATGGCCTCCATGTCGCCGAAGCACCATTCGGTCTCCGCGGCATTGACACGCACGAAGCCCTTGCAGGGCCGCGGCCGCTGCAAGGCGGCGACCGCGTCGGCGCGGGCGGCCGGTTTCCCGGCGACGGCGACTGCATCCTCAAGGTCGAGGATCGCCGCATCGGCGCCTGCCTGGAACACCTTCTGCGCCATGCGGGCATGATTGGCCGGAGCGAACAGGAAGCTCCGCCACGGCCCTGTCGAAAGTGCGCTCACGCCGCCGCCTCACATTGCGGTCATGCCGCCGTCGATGGTGAGGTTCTTGCCGGTGATGTAGTTCGACCCCGGCGAGAGCAGAAAACAGACGCTCGGCGCGACATCGCTGGTCTCGGCGTAACGGCCGAGCGGGATGCGGGACATGGTCTGGGCGCCGAATTTCGGCCCCCGGATCACTTCCGTCATCGGCGTGACGACGGTGCCGAACGCCACCGAATTCACGCAGACGCCGTAGCGCGCCCATTCGCGCGCCGCGCTCATGGTGATGCCGAGGACGCCGGCCTTGGCGGCGCCGTAATTGATCTGGCCAATGGTGCCTGCCGTGCCGGCGATGGAGGACACATTGACGATCTGGCCGGGGCAGACGCCGAACTCGCCGGTCTCGGACTGCGCGATCATCTGCTTGCCGACCGACTGGAGGACCAGATAGACGGCCGTCAGGTTCACATTGATGACTTCGTCCCAGTATTCGCGGCTCATCTTGTGGATCATGGCGGCGCGGACGATGCCGGCATTGTTCACCAGTCCGGTGACCGAGCCCCACTCACTCACCATCGCCTCGACGATGCTGTCCGCAAGGCTCTGCTCGGTGACCGAGCCGCTGAAACCCATCGCCTTGTCCTCGCCGAGCTCGGCGACGAGGCTGTCGATGCCTTCATTGTTGAGATCGACGACAGCGACGCGGCCGCCCATCGAGACGACGGTGCGCGCGACCTCGCGGCCGACGCCCTGCGCCGCGCCTGTGACCAGGACATTGCGGCCTTCGAGGCTGAAGGGGTTGCTCATTTCGGCGTTTCCTTACGCGTTCGGGTTCCGCTACCGTAGCCGCAATGGCGGCGTCGGCAAGCGGGAGATGGAGTCGCATGACGGAAAATCCGCGCTGGAAACGGCGTCCGGAGGGGTCCACCTGGGGCGACTGGGGGCCGGATGACGAACTCGGCCGGCTGAACCTGCTGACGCCAGAACGCGTGCTCACCGCGCGCGAGGAAATCCGCCTCGGCGAAGTCTATTGCCTCTCCCTGCCGCTCGACTATCCGGGCCGCAACATACTCAATCCGCGCCGCCATCCGCCGGTGCTGGAGCCGACCGAGGGGCCCGATGGCGCGCCCCGCTACAACTATCCGCTCCAGCTCGACGATCCGCGTCACATCGATGTCGGCTGCGACGACCGGGTGCATATGACACTACAATATTCCTCGCAGTGGGACGCATTCTGCCATATGGGGCAGATGTTCGACGCCGATGGCGACGGCATACCGGAAATCCGCTTCTACAACGGCTTCCGGGGCGGCGAGGACATTATCGGCCCGGTGGACTACAACGCCGACGGCACGCAAACGCCGCGCCCGGAAGCGATGGGCGCGCGCCGGCTCGGCATCGAGACCTTTGCGGAGAAGGGCGTGGTCGGGCGCGGCGTGATGATCGACCTTGAGCGCTTCTTCGGGCGCGAGGGCCGCCATCTCGTCGCTTATGACGAACTGATGCGCGTGCTGGAGGAAACCGGCGCGACGGTGGAGGAGGGCGATCTTGCCTTCTTCTATACCGGCTTCGCGGACCTGTTGCTGGAGATGGAGAAGGAGCCCGACGGGCCCCGCCTCGCCGATAGCTGCGCCGCGCTCGACGGGCGCGATGATCGGCTGCTGCAATGGGTCACGGAGTCAGGCGTCGCGGCGCTCTTCGCCGACAATTACGCCGTCGAGCAGTCGCCCGCCCGGCCGATGCCCGGCGAGCGCTACGCCAATTCGCCGCTGCACCAGCACTGCCTGTTCAAGCTCGGCGTGCCGCTTGGCGAGCTCTGGTATCTGGGCGACCTCGCCCGGCGGCTCCGGGAGCTCGGGCGCACGCGCTTCTTCGCCACCTGCCAGCCGCTTCGCCTGCCAGGCGCGGTCGGCTCCCCCGCCAATCCCGTCGGCATCGTCTGACCCGCCAATCAGGAAAGCATCCCATGGCCATCACAAAAGGCATCGAGCAACTGCTCGCCGCCGCCCGCGCGAAGATCGAGGAAATCCCCGCCGCTGACGCGCTGGCGCTCCGGGACGACGACTCCGTGCAGATCGTCGATATCCGCGATGTGCGCGAGCTCGACCGCGACGGCATGATCCCGGGCGCGCTGCACGCCCCGCGCGGCATGCTGGAATTCTGGGTCGATCCCGCCAGCCCCTATCACCGCGATGTGTTCGCGAGCGGCAAGAAGTTCGTCCTCTATTGCGCGAGCGGCTGGCGCTCGGCGCTGGCGGCGGACACGCTGCAGGACATGGGCCTTGAGCCCGTCGCCCATATCGAGGGCGGCTTCTCGGCCTGGAAGGATGCCGGCGGCTCGGTCGCCGAGCGGCCCCGAAAAGGGGGATAAACAGCCCGCCAGACATAATTCCGACTTCCGGCATGCAATTTGCTCCTATCGGAGGGACAGGTCGTCCTCTGCAGGAGTTCGGAAGCGGCAATGACTAAAGTTTCATCAAAGACTGCCCTTGCGGCGGTTACAACGCTCTCAATTTGTGCATTCGCACTGCCCGCCTTTGCGGCAGACGGCATAAGCGGCGGCGATACCGCCTGGATCATGACGGCGACGGCGCTCGTCCTGTTCATGACCCTGCCGGGCCTGGCGCTCTTCTATGCCGGCCTCGTGCGCTCGGTGAATGTGCTCTCGGTAATGATGCAGTGCTTCGCCATTGCCGGGCTCATGTCGATCCTGTGGATCTTCTTCGGATACACGCTCGCTTTCGGCGAGGGAGGCTCTCTCATCGGCGATTTCAGCCGCGTGCTGGCCTGGGGCATGGGCACGGAGGCGATGGCCGGCAGCATTCCGGAAAATGTCTTCCTCGCCTTCCAAATGACCTTCGCGGTCATCACTCCGGCGTTGATTGTCGGCGCTTTCCCGGAGCGGATGAAATTCTCCTCGATCCTTGCTTTCTCGGTCCTTTGGCTGCTGGTCGTCTATGTGCCGGTGTGCCACTGGGTCTGGGGCGGCGGCTGGCTTGCCGATATGGGCATCAAGGACTTCGCTGGCGGCCTTGTGGTCCATGCGACGGCGGGCGTGTCGGCGCTGGTGCTGGCCTCGCTGCTCGGCCCCCGGCGCGGCTTCCCGCGCGAACTCCGTCCGCCGCACAATCCCGGCATGACGGCGATGGGCGCGGCCATGCTGTGGGTCGGCTGGTTCGGCTTCAATGGCGGCTCGCAGCTTGCCGCGGACGGCGGCGCCGGCATGGCGATCCTCGTCACCCATCTCTCGGCCTCGACGGCGGCCGTTGTCTGGATGCTGATCGAGTGGGCGCGCTTCGGCCGCCCGAGCCTTGTCGGTTTCGTTACCGGCGTGATCGCCGGCCTCGCCACGATCACCCCGGCATCCGGCTTTGTCGGCCCGACGGGCGCGCTCATCATCGGCGCGGCGGCAGGCGCGGTCTGTTTCTTCGCAGTCGGGCTGGTCAAGAACGCGCTCAGGATCGACGATTCGCTCGATGTCTTCGCCGTCCACGGCGTCGGCGGCATTCTGGGCACGCTTCTGCTCGCCGTTCTCATGTCGCCGGTGTTCGACGGCCCCGGCTACGATGAAGGCGTCACCATGGGCGACCAGCTGGTCACGCAGGTGATCGGCGTCGCCGCCACCGTGGTCTGGGCGGCGGTGTTCACATTCATCGTCGTCAAGATCGTCGGCGCGCTGACCGGCGGCATCCGCACCAGCGAGGACGAGGAGATCCAGGGACTCGACCTCGTCTCGCACGGCGAAAGCGGATACGATTTGCACTGAACCGGAAAGGAGACCGGGCATGAAGCTGCTCATGGCCATCATCAAGCCGCACAAGCTCGATACGGTGCGCGAGGCCCTGATGAGCGACGGTATCGAGGGCCTGACGGTCAGCGAGGTCAAGGGCTTTGGACGGCAGAAGGGCCACACCGAAATCTATCGCGGCGCCGAATACACCGTCAGCTTCGTGCCGAAGGTGAAGATCGAGGTCGTGGTGGACGACGGCACGGTGGAGCGCGCGCTGGAAACAGTGCGCGCGGCCGCCAATACCGGCCAGATCGGCGACGGCAAGATCTTCGTTTACGATGTGAGCCATGCCGTCCGCATCCGAACCGGCGAAAGCGGGCCGGAGGCGCTGTAGCGGACAGGCCGCCGCCCCCGATGCACTCGGACCGGTCGTGACAAGCGGCGGGCATCCGGGATAGCTTTCGCCGTCCCGACTCGCGAGCAAGGAAATCCGCGCCCATGACTACGGTCCGAGCCATGACTTTCGGCGTGCAGACCGCGCCCTCCACTGATGTCCGCAAGTCCGACAAGGCGCTCTATGACGAGGTGATCGAGGATGTGAAGCTCGCCGAGACGCTCGGCTACGAATCGGTCTGGATGCTGGAGCACCATTTCTCGGACTATTACCCGACGCCGAGCCCGCTGCTTTTCATGGCGCATGTGGCCGCGCTCTGCCCGGATATCGGGCTCGGCACGTCGGTGCTGGTGCTGCCCTGGTACCATCCGGTACGCATCGCCGAAGAGATCTCGATGCTGAACTCGCTGACGCGCGGCACGCTGCATCTAGGCCTCGGTCGCGGCACGGCGAAATCGGAATATGACGCCTATGGCGTGTCCATGCCGGAGGCGCGCGGGCGCTTCGCGGAATCGTTGGACATCATCCGCAAGGGCCTCTCCGGGCGGGAATTCACCCATGACGGCGCCTATTACAAGGTGCCGCGCCCGGTTCGCCTGCGCCCGGAGCCGGTGGACAAGCCGGTGAAGTTCTACGGCGCCATCGGCAGCCCGCAAAGCGCGGGCGTGATGGCCGGCCTCGCCCTGCCGCCGCTTTGCCTCTCGACCTTCCCGGCCCGGCTGCTGGAACGGATCCTGGCGACTTGGGACGAGCAGGCGCCGGCGCAGGCGGACCGCAGTAAGGCGATCTCGATCAAGATGCTGATCGCCGATAGCGACGACGAGGCCGTGAGGCTCGCGCGGCGCTATTTCCCGCCCTATTTCGCCATCCAGGCGGACCATTACGAGGCGGATGCGAACCCTTGGGAGAACATCGAGGAATACCAGCAGTTCTCCCGCATGTTCGCCAATCTGCGCAAGATGGCGGATCCGGACGAGCTCGGCCCCTATTGCGAGATGAACCTGGTCGGCTCGCCGGAAACCGCCGCGGCGCGGCTCCGCGGCTATGCCGCGCTCGGCTTCGACTACGCGCTCGTTTCCGCCGCCACGCCCGGCATGCCCAAGGATCTGCAACGCGAGGTCATGGCCCGTTTCGCGCGCGAGGTGGCGCCGCAATTCTCGCCGGGTTTCAGCGCGGAGGCGGCCGACTAGCGTTTCCCGGGGTTCCGGAGCCCGCCTCGGCGCTCGCCATCGCGGCGTATAGGGCAGCCGGGAGACGGACCGCGATATCGGTCGGCGCTGTTCCCGATTCCGAAGGGCATTTCATTTTCTTGTCTTAATCGCTAGAAGGCCGCCTTGCCGAACACCTGAGAGGGAGACTCAGGACCATGTTCGAACGGCGCAGCGACCTCAAGAAATTCCTTGCCGTCGTCGAAAGCGGCACGGTCCTCGGCGCGGCGGACCGGATCGCGATGACGCAACCGGCCCTCTCGCGCGCCATCGCCCGGCTCGAGACGGCATTCGGCGGGAAGCTGTTCGAACGGCTCCCGACAGGCGTCCGCCTCACCGAATTCGGCGTCACGGTCGCCGAACAGGCCCGCCACATATTGTGCGAGATGGAGATCGCCGAACGACGGGTCAAGTCGGCGCTGGCGGGCCATTCGAGCGGCCTGCGGGTCACAGCCGGCCCGACATGGATGCAGGCGATCATGCCCGAGGTCGCCGCCAGATTTCACGGCGCTTTCCCCGATGTCGAGTTGAAGCTCCACGCAATGACGTTTTTGGAGGGCATAAGGCTGCTTGTGAACGGCGAAAGCGACTTCCATTGCGGTCGCATCGATTCCGAGCGCTATCTTCCGGCCATCCTCCGGCGCGAATGCTTTCTCAACATGACATCGAGCATCGTCGCCTGCTCGGACCATCCGCTTCACACCGCCGACGCCATCTCCTGGGACGACCTGGTCGCATGGCCGTGGATCGACTGCGAAGCGCCTGCGAGGCTGCAGGACGACGAGGAACACTCGTCGCTCGCCGCGTTTCTGGATGAACTCTTCGTCAGGACCCAGCGGCGGGTGCGCACCGTGGTTCGCGCCGGCCCCGCCGGTCTGATTCTGATGAGCACGGGCCCCTATCTGTCAAGGCTCCCGATCACCTTTCTGGAACGGCTTCCCGATCTTCGCCTCAAGCCTCTGCCGGTTGCGTTCGGCAGCGCGCAGTTTCGCGCCGGCATCGTGTCGCGCGCTGCGGCCTGGGATTGCGCCGCCTTCCGGCATTTCGCCGCGATCGTTCGCGAGGTCGCCTGCGAGCGCCGCCGCCAATTGCAGGCCAGCCATGCCGGGCGTCAGCGACCCGGATAAGGCAGACGTGCCGCAGCGGCCGACAGGGCGAAGCAGACGACCATGACCGGGCCGGCGGGAAGGTCGGCGACGGCGGACAGGACGACAGCCGCAACCACGGCCGCCGCTCCGCTCGCAAATGCGCGACGGTGTCTGTAGCGCCCGGCCCGGCGGGCGGCGAGCGCCGGCAGGATGAGGCTGGCGAACACGACATAGACGCCGACCAGTTGCATCGACGCGGTGACGACCAGGGCAAACAGGACGAAGAAGCCCGCCCCGGCGCGCAGCCGCGGCGCGGCGAGCCAGAGCGCCGCAAACAGGGCGTATATCGGCAGGAACGCCGCGATATCGTCCCAGGAGGCGAACAGGATCTGGCCCGAAAGCACATGGCGCAGCGCCTCGCCGCCATGAGGGTCGTTGGCAAGCGCAAGCAGGGCCGCCGATGCGGCGACGATGAAGCTGCTGCCGATTACCGCTTCCTGCTCGTCCGGCGATTTGCGCTCGATCCAGCGGAAGAACAGCGCAATCGCGATGCCGGCGCCAAACGCCGCCCCCTGGCGCAGAAGCCAGGACGGCTCCTCCAGCCAGAGATCGAGCAGGATGACGACGAGCCCGACCACTTGCGCGGTGGCGAGATCGATGAACACGATGCCGCGCTTCAGAACCTCGATGCCGAGCGGTGCATGGGCCGCCGCGACCAGCAGCCCGACGACAAGGCCCGGCGCCAGAATATCGAGCAGGTCAGGATCGATCGCAGGCTTCCTCGAGCAGGGCCAGCGTGCTGTCGAACAAGGAGAACAGATCCGTCGCCTCCGGGCGGCCGCCTACCGTGAACGGAAGCTCGACAACCGGAATTCCCGTTTTCCCGGACAGCCACTCCGAAGCGTCATCGGGGTCGTAGGGCGCGCGGAGAATGGCCTTCGCGCCGCTGCTCCGCGCCAGTTCGAGGACCTCGGCCAGATGCGATGCCGTCGGCGGAACGCCCGAAACCCGCTCCAGCGCCGCGACACGTTTCAGCCCTGCCCAATGCACCAGATAGACCCAGGCCTTGTGATAGACGAACACCTTCATGCCGCCGAGCGCCTCCGTCCGTGCGCGCCAGCCTTCCGCCGCCTCGTCCCAGCGGGCCCGGAAGGA
>LXNI01002623.1_pt1 | contig 11980 bp, 8 predicted proteins | sample 809091 | NCBI WGS metagenome assembly LXNI01 (sample SAMN04870527, study PRJNA318959) | sponge metagenome | biome: 01000161; feature: marine sponge reef; material: water | host: Sarcotragus foetidus | place: Greece: Milos, Mediterranean Sea | collected 2013-05-29 | depth 5-7 m | reverse complement strand
TGAACGATACGCCGAAGCCCTTGAACACCGTCTCAGCGCTTCTGAGTGACTCCTGGAAAAGCGGTGAATAAATCCATGGAAAAACACCCTCCTTCAGGCTCATCTCTGGATTGGAAAACACTCTCTCTCTCCTGGGTATTCTGCCTGTATTGATGTCCGACGATTACGGTACACGTTGTGTTGTCCCGTCAGCTGGTGATACAAGGGGTGAATCTTTTCTTCAAGAAACATTAGTCCTTAGTGGTGGGGCGCGCTGGGCGTGGGGGCGGGCAACCTGCGCCTGGCGGAGCGCGGTCAGCGACTGCGGCTGGGTCTGGAGGGCAGTATGCCGTGATCGATGCCGCTGGTGAACCGCGAAACCGGGGCCGGCCATACAAAGCCGGCCGTTGATTCCGGTTGCCTACCGTGTCCGTGTCCCCGATACGAGCGATCCCGTTCGCAATCGATTTGAAAGTGATCCGCCGCCCGGTTCGATCGCTTGCCCGCAATGGCTTCCATCACCGAAACCCGGTCGTGCGGCCGGTAGGGTCCCCCTTGGCATGATCTCCCCTCAATGAATAAAGGGGACATGACGAAAGGGTGTTGAGAGGCGGTCTTGTTGTTTTCCGATAACGATGACCTGTGATAGATTCGCCTTGTGAGTTCCCAAAGTGTTCTGACAGATCGAGATGGACAATGGATGATGGTTCAATAGCGTTGGAGGATGAGCAGATGGCTTGATATACCCAACAATCGTGATGATTGTCCAGACACGCTGACGTGTTCACAATAAGACCCGTATGCCCCCCGGATCAGGCTGTCAGACCTGGCGAGGTGGATGGTTTGAGTATCCTGATATTCCAGATAGATGAGAGATGAGATGACAGTAGAAATCCCCCCACATGCGAGTGCCGTTATCATAGGCGGTGGTGTTATTGGCGCCAGTGTATCCTATCACTTGGCCAAGCTTGGCTGGACCAATGTTGTTTTACTGGAACGCAGACAGTTCAGTTGCGGAACCACCTGGCATGCAGCCGGGTTGATCGGCACGATGAGAGCGAATGAAAGTCAGGCCAGATTGTGTGAGTATTCCATGTCGGTGCTCAAAGAGCTTGAACAAGAGACCGGCCAGTCCACCGGATTCAAACAGGTCGGCTCTTTGTCCATTGCCCACTCCCGGGACCGACTTGAAGAATTGAAGCGGGTTGCGTCAATGAACAATACCTTTGGTGTCACCCAGGTTGACATGATTACCGCTGAAGATATTCGGGGGCTTTACCCCTATTTGAAAACCGATGATTTGCTGGGAGGCAGTTGGGTTGCTCATGATGGTTATGCGAGCCCGGTTGATGTCACCGCTTCGTTTGTCAAGGGTGCGCGCGGCCGAGGTGCGCTTTGTCTGGAGGGTGTCGAGGTCACCGGCATTACCCAAACCAATGGGAAGGTGACCGGTGTTGTGACCACCCAAGGCGTCATACAAGCGGATTTCGTGGTTAACTGCGGGGGACTATGGGCCCGGAAACTGGGCAGGATGGCCGGCGTCAACGTGCCACTGCACGCCTGTGAGCACTATTATGCAGTGACTGAGAAACTGGACGATTTGCCACCGGACCTGCCGGTGATGCGCGATCACGACAAGTGTGCCTACTATAAACCGGATGCCGGGAGTTTGCTGGTCGGGGCATTTGAGCCGAATGCGATTCCGTGGGGTCAAAACGGTATTCCGGACGATTTTAGTTTCGATGAAATCGAAGGCCATGCCGAAGAGCAGTTCATGCCGGTACTGGAAGCGGCAATGCAACGCGTTCCGATGTTGCAGACCGTCGGCTGGAGGCAATTTTTCTGCGGACCGGAAAGTTTCACGCCGGATGACCAGTTTCATATGGGCGAGGCCCCGGAATTGAAACATTTCTATGTTGCCGCTGGTTTGAACTCAGTCGGTATTCAGACATCAGGTGGATTGGGTCATGCGTTGGCCAGTTGGATGGACAAAGGGTGTGCCCCAATGGATTTATGGGGTAACGACATACGTCGTATGTATGCATTTCAGGGCACCCAGCAGTATATTCAAAACAGGGTCACTGAAACGCTGGGGTTGCTTTACGATAATCACTATCCGTTCAAACAGATGGAAACGGCCAGGAATGTCAGACATTCCCCGATACATGAAAGACTGGTGGGATTGAATGCCTGTTTCGGAAGTGCCGCCGGATGGGAAAGACCGAATTGGTTTGCACCGCCCGGTGTGAACCCGAAGTATGAATACAGTTTCGGGAAGCAGAACTGGTTTGAATATTCCGCCCAGGAGCATCGTGCCTTTCGCACCCAGGTTGCGTTGTTCGATCAAAGCAGTTTTTCCAAGTATCTGGTACAGGGCAGGGACAGTTGCCGGGCATTGCAACGAATCTGCACGGCCAATGTCGATGTGCCCGTAGGCAAGATGGTCTACACCCACTGGTTGAATCATAAAGGCGGGACAGAGGCGGATTTGACGGTGACGCGTCTTGCTGAAAATAAATACATGATTGTCAGTGCCGCTGATGTGACCAATAAGGATCTGAATTGGCTGGCGCGAAATATCGAAGCAGAGGCCCATTGCATCGTGACCGATGTGACGAATACCTGGGCGATATTCGGGGTCATGGGTCCTGACAGTCGACGCTTGCTGACCGACGTGCTGAATCATGACATGTCCACCGAAAATTTCCCTTTTGGTGCATTGCAGGACATTGAGCTGGGTTGTGCAGTGGGCATGGCGGCAAGAGTCTCGTTTGTCGGTGAACTGGGATGGGAGCTTTATATTCCCACGGACATGGCGCGACATGGATTTGACCACCTGTGGTCAGCAGGCGAAAACCATGGTCTTCGAATGGCCGGCTTGCATGCATTGGACAGCGGGCGAATCGAGAAAAAGTTTCTTCATTTTGGACATGATGTGGCCGATGAGGATACGCCTTTGGAGTGCGGAATGTCGTTTGTATGCGATCTGGACAAAACGATTCCATTTATCGGCTGCGAGGCCATTTTGAAACAAAAAGAAACCGCCAACTGGAAGAAAAAGCGACTGGTGCAGTTCCTGCTACAGGATCCGGATGTGATGCTGTATCAGCATGAACCGATTCGCCGGGATGGTTCCATTGTGGGCCATTTGACTTCGGGTAACTATGGACATACCTTGGGCGGATCAGTGGGGCTTGGCTATGTTCATCACCGCGATGGCATTACTCAAGATTACCTTGACAGCGGCAATTTCGAGATAGAGGTGGGTGGCGAAAGAATCCCTGCAAAAGCCAGCTTGACCGCGATGTATGATCCGAGAGCCGAAAGAATGCGGGGATAAAATGAAAATCCCGAATCAGGGATTGTGGTCTTTATCTGTCATTGAGTGGCTGATCGGACAAAAGAGGCGTGACTGTGCCGCGGCTTTGCGATCCTTCAACGATACGCCATCCCCGATGTATCATCTACTGATATTTTTCCATGATTTCAGCGATAATCCCTTCCGTTCTCATGGTGTTCAGTACGTGATTCAAATGTTCGATGAGACTGCTGTTCGTGTCCTTGTTGAATGCAATGTCCATGGTGTTGTGTTTCAGGATGTAGGCCGGTTCGATATCTTTTATATTATGTCTCATCGCTTCATATCGCCCGAATATCTCACCGGTTGCCCATAGATCGAGGCGTCCTCTGTCGAGCTTCAGCAGGTTTAAATGATTTTTTGATGCCAGATCCAGTTCGAACGACTGGTTTTCCAGATATTGGGTGACCCCGTCTCCATACGTCCCGCCGATCCGGAATTTTTTGGTCTCATCCAGACTGGATAACACGAATTCTCTTTCTTCCTTTGCGAACAAGACCCAGTTATGTTGAACTAAGGGTCCGACCCACTTGAATTGATCTTCCAGATCGGCCGTTCGGGAAATTGAAAACACCGCCGTGTTCCTTTCTTCCAGCGTGATGGCGATGGCCTGTTCCCGGGACAATAGTTCGATCGTGTAGCCTATTTCGGCGCGTTCAAAAAGTTGTCTGACAATGTCAGTGGCGAGGCCGACGACATGTTCGCTCTCATCCACCGTATTGAAAGGTGGATGATCCTCTGTTTTGAGGAATATCGTTTGGGCCTGAGCGTTGCTGGCCAACAGCACGCAACCCAATAACAAACCCTCGATCGAACAGACAAGGGCCATGGACTTCAATTGGCAGATGGCGTGATTCACGCTTTCTTTCCGTCGATTCAGTCGTTGATAAGCAACAAAATTGCTTCTTAAATCTTTAGGGAAAGACAGGATAGTGTAATTGATTCCGTGTTTCAAATGCCTTGATACTAAGGATGTGGCCTTTCACGAGTGCCGATCATGCAAGTTGACGACGGCACACAGAGGTTGATAAACGAGAGGACCAAACCGAACAGGCGATGTGCAGATGATAGTGATGGCCGGTTTAAAAAGGGAATTATATTTGAATAAGCAACTATATATTGGCGGCGCTTTCGTGACGCCATCGGAGAAATTCCCGCCCGACATGACGGCCATGACCATCCACCCGCTGGCCCGATACCGTCTGGAACAAGCTAAAGACAGTGTGTCACACGTTTGTTTAATCAGGGATATAAATCCCTTTAAAAAAGGCTGACCAGTCGATCCAGTCCTTCCTCAATCTTGTTGGTTGCGATAGAGGAAAATCCCAATCGAAAAAAATGCCTGGGACGTTGGGGGCCATGGAAAAATACGGCACCGGGCTCAAAGACAATACCCGCCTGCTCGGCTTTTTTTGCAAGTTTGTTGGTATCGACCTGTTTGGGACCTTCGACCCAGAAAGCCGAGCCACCAAAAGTCGGTCGTTTGCTGTTACCCGGAAAGTGGGTTTCAAGGAGGTCCCCGAGAATGCGCCATCTTTCCTGGAGAGTGTGACTCAGTCGATTGATCAATGCGTCGTGGTATCCCCGTTTCAAAAACTGCGCGATGATGAACTGGTTGTTACTGGGTGGGTGTCTCAACATAAGGCGACGAAGTGAACGGGCCTGCTGGATGAACGCTTTTGAGGCCACCATATAACCGACTCTGATGCCCGGCGCGAGAGTTTTGGACAGACTGCCTATGTAGATGACCCTGCCATCATTGTCGAGGTTTTTCAATGCAGGTGTCGGCTCTCCCATGTAATTGAACTCTGACTCATAGTCATCTTCGACGATGATCACGTCATGGTGACTCGCGATTTCGAGTAACTCAATCCGTCTGTCCTTCGGCATTGTGACGGTACTGGGATAGTGATGGCTGGGGGTGGTATAGACACAGTGACACTGATGGAAGCGTTGATCGGGTACCAAGCCATGATGGTCGACTTCCAGCGGGATGACGTTCGGTGTGAAGACGTTGAACGTGTTTCCCGCATCCACATAGCCCGGATTTTCAATGCCCACCTTCTTGTTGATATTCAGCAACAACTGTGCAGTCAGATAAATGCCTTGTTGGGCACCTACCGTAATTAAAATTTCGTCCGTTTCTGCCCACACTCCTCTTCTCGGAAGCACTTTCTTGAGAATCTGATCGACCAGTTCCGGGTTATCCTGATCATTTTGATCCTTTGCCCAATGATGGATGGCACTGATCGCCGAGGCTTCCTTGGAGCACTCCCGCCAATCGGAAATCGGGAAACAGTCCCGATCATATTGACCGCAGATAAACGGATAAGGATAACGATGCCAATTGAGCGGTTTGTTGTTTTGCCGAAAATCAACTGGTCTGATGACAACCGTATCATTCCAGTTGATCTTGCTTTTGGGCAGCGGGTTCTGTCTGGTTTGGTGGACCCTGCCTTTTAATATTTCCGGGTTAACATAAAAGCCGCTTCTCTCCCGGGCAATCAGGAATCCCTCGTCGACCAGGTGTTGATAGGCATAGACCACGGTGTTTCTGGCCACCGACAGCTGCTTGGCAAGTTTTCTACTCGAAGGCAACGGGGCATCCGGTTCAATGTGTCCTTCAAGAATAAAGTTGACCATCATTTCCTGAATGTGCGACTGCAGAGTTCCTTTGCATGGGTCCGGCAATGTAAAAAGGTATTCGGTCAAAACGGATCGCAAATGGAATGGTTTATACCGTCAAAGCAATGATTATAGTCTACTACCAGGCTCTCCCGCCAACGGCGCCGATAACTGATTTTTCGAGTTCGATCTCGGGGTGAATCTGTTATCACGTTCTAGGTTTCGAGGTGTCCGCTGTTGCCCGAGGCCTCTCCATCGCAGCCCTTACGGCGATCATTGATTCCCGTGCCACTTTAACAATACCCCGTATTTTGTTCGTATTGAACTGAACAGATAACCGGGTTGATCGGTTGACCGCTTTTTTGTGCACGGGCTGTACGGATACGTTGTGTTGAGATGGGGCGGGGTTTACTGTTGCGGTGATACGGTGATACGGTGGCCAATATAGTCTACCGACATCTTCACGTTGCCCCAAGTGTTATCGGTTCCAGTGTTATCGGTTCCAAGGGTACTTCGGACTGTGTCAGCGACTGATTGCCCTGATGCCGCTGCACAGCGTGTATATCGAGACCCACCTGGACGGCGGGGCGATCATACGACGCAAGATACCAGCGTTGTGCAATATCGGTATTGTGTGTAAATTCGACGAGTGGGTATAATTTGGCAGTTCACAGGACAGTGGTGGCCTGTTCGCTATCACTGGAAGGGGGACTGGGACTACGACAGTGACCCGAATTGGGTATACTACGGTGACTGTTTGTTATCTGTCACCAATTTGCGCCATCTGTCGAACAAATACATTATAACTCAATCAACAATCAACATTTCGTGGAGAATGACTTTGCAATGAAAAATAATATGAATCAACAGGTTAATCTGAAAAGAAGACGTGTTATCAAGGGCACTGCCATAGTCGGCACTGCAGCTGCGGTTGGTCCGTGGGTCGTGAGTCCCAAGGTGCTTTCTTCTTCTGGGGAAGTGAACTGTACAATCTGGACGGATTATATTCCGGCCAACGTGATTGAGGACTTTACGGTTGCAACGGGTATCAAGGTCAATTACAAGGAACTCGGTTCCAACGAAGAACTGATTAATCAAATGAAGGCGACCAAAGGGGTCGGAGTCGATCTTTGCAGTCCAACCAATAACCGTTCTGGCCAATGGGTTGACCTTGATCTGTTGCAACCCTTTGATTATGGGCGTATTTCCAATCTCGGCAACCTGAATCCTGCCATGCTGAACGTGGGAGATACCGAGTGGAATTTTGGCGGCAAGGGCTCGCACTGGCTGCCATTCATCTGGGGTACCGAGGCCATCGGCTGGCGGACTGACCTGTACAGTCCTCCCGGCGGCACGCCAAGCTACGGTAATATATGGGATCCGGCAAACGAAGGTAAAACCATGGTTCGTCCACATAGCGGGATGCTGGGTGCCGGTCTGTATATGGAGACGATCGGCGAACTTGAGCCGGGCGATGTGTGGAAAGCGTATGCCAACGAAGAAACAATGCGTCCGATCTGGCAAAAAATCACCGATTTCTGCATCGCCAGAAAATCCCAGATCAAATTGTTCTGGAATGACACGGACAGTCAGAAAAATGGCTTGCTGAACGACGGTGTGATTGTTGGACAGACCTGGGATGGTCCGGTATTGGCACTGAAAAGTCAGGGAGAGCCCGTGACCTATCAGGCACCGAAAGAAGGGGCGATGGCGTGGGTCGACAGTCTGGCAATGTCAGCCGCTGCTGAAAATGTGGATCAGGCATACGCATTGATCGAGTATGTCTTCGATCCTGCCGTCGCGGGCAAGTCGATTGATGTTCATGGTTATAATTCGGCGGTATTGGGTGCCGATACCCATACTGGTCCGGCATATAAGAAGAACTTCGCAGAGGCTTATCCGGGAGATGCATTGGCGAACCTCAATCCCTGGCCGGCAGAAGCACAGTGGTATGCTGATGTGAGAACCGAATACAGAAATAAATTTGTTAACGCTTAAAACCGGTCATCGGGGAAATGCCCCCACATGGGGGCATTTTTTTCTGTGGTTGGTCTTTAAGTGGTTGTCACGGGTAATGGTATGAGTGCAGATGTCCGGCTTGACAGTGTATGGATTCGATTCGGCGATTTTGTCGCGGCGAGTGAGGTCAATATTCATATCAGGGAAGGTGAGTTTTTCAGTTTCCTCGGTCCATCGGGATGTGGTAAGACGACCATCTTAAGAGCCATTTCAGGATTTCTGGAGCCTTCTGAAGGACAGGTATTGATCGGAGGCAGAGACATGGCGGGTATTGGGCCGAACAAACGGCCCACTGCATTGATTTTTCAGAATCTGGCATTATTTCCGCTCATGACAGTATGGGAGAACATCGCCTTTTCGCTTGAGGTGCGCGGTGTTAACAAAACGGAGCGACGTAAAAGGGCAGACCAGTTGTTGGACCTGATCGCTTTGCCGGGGCAGGGAGATAAAATGGTCAATGAGCTCTCTGGCGGGCAGCGACAGCGGGTCGCGATCGCCAGGGCCTTGGCGGCCGAACCGGATGTGCTATTGCTGGATGAGCCTTTATCGGCACTTGACCTTAAGTTAAGACAGCATATGCGGACCGAATTGCGTGCGATTCAGCAGCGAGTCGGTATTACGTTTATCTATATTACCCATGATCAAGGTGAAGCGCTCACGATGTCCGACCATGTTGCGGTGATGAGTCAGGGTGTCATTGAACAGGTCGCCGATGGCAGCACTATTTATAACCGACCGGAGAGCGCTTTTGTGGCTTCGTTTGTAGGGGAGAACAATCTGTTCGAAGGGCAGGTTATCCGGGTGGATGACGACTATGCGGTGGTTGAAACCCGCTCCGGTGCCGTCCAGGCACGGCATGGAAAACGCAACGGCGCCGGTCAGCTAAAAACAGGTGACCCTGCTTTCGTTTTTATCCGACCGGAATCGATGCAATTTACCAATGCCAATCGCGAGTCTTTCGACAATATTGTCAGTGCCCGGATTGATCAACAGGAATTCGAGGGCAATTTGTGGCAGGTCTATTGTAATGCCGTTGACAGCAAAAAACGCATCAAGCTTTCCATGGTTAACGATGGCCGGTCGACTGGCCATGATTTGGGAGCAGAGGTGAAACTTGGTTTTGATGCGAATCTGGCTGTTGCCCTGCCTCAGGGGGTGCTTGCTGCTGAGTAGTGGATTCGTCACTGATCTAATGGGTTATGGCTGAGTACTGGCAAAATTTTTTTCGTAAAAACGGCACCACGCTGTCGCTGTTTTTACTGATATCGGTGGGGTGCTGGATATTTTTCATGATCCTGCTTCCCCAGTTGTTCATGATGGATTTTTCATTTCGGGCCAATGTGCCCCCACCGCAATGGGGAACCGAAACCCATTACTATACCCTGGAGCACTATCAATACATGCTCTACGGCAGTTCGCAAAACACAGAATCTTATAATTACGTTGACCTGTCGGTGTTTGGCCGTACTATTTTGGCGGCCATTTTCGTGACGCTGATTGATGTGATACTTTGTTATCCGGTCGCGTATTATCTCGCTCACGTTGCCCAAGGAGGGTGGGCCCGTTTGATGGTCATGTCCCTGATTGTTCCATTTTGGGTGAATGAACTGTTACGGGCCTTTGCGTTCAAAATCATGTTCGGTTCGAACGGCATTATCAACAACGCTTTGGTCTGGCTTGGCATCATCGATCAGCCTTTTGACTTCATCCGTAATAGCGTTGCGCTGTATTCCGGGTTGAGTTATGCCTATATTTTGCTGATGATCTTCCCGATTTACAATGCTGTCGAAAGTCTTGACAAGAACCAGATAGAAGCTGCTCGGGACATGGGGGCTCCCTGGTGGCGGATTCACTGGAGAATTGTCATTCCACATGCCAAGCCAGGCATCACTTCCGGCTGTACGATGGTGTTCATGTTAACCGCAGGTGCACTGGCTGCCCCTCAGATATTGGGAGGACCGAGCAGTCTGTGGTTTACGCAGATTATCTATCAGTCATTCAATCAGGCCGGGAACTGGGCCAGGGGGTCTGCTTACGCGATTATCTTGCTGGCCACCTGTATTGTTTTTGTCTTGTGCATGATGCGAGTGTTCAAGGTGAAGCTGGGAGAGATCGCACGGTGACGGCAAGCCACGTTCGTCGTTTTTTCACTCTTTTTTTCGTGTTGGGGTTTTTTGCGTATCTGTTCGGTCCGCTTATTATCATGAGTTTGACCGCTTTTAACAGTTCCTCTTTCCCTCGCGTGGCACCTTGGGAATGTTTTACCGTTGAATGGTTCGATGTCCTTGCCAAGGATGACAAGCTGCTTGAGGGCCTGAGAAACAGTTTTTTCATCGGGCTGGGGGTGGTCATACTGGCGGTGCCGATGGGTCTCGCTGGCGCATTAATGCTGACCCAGTTGAAGGAGCGGATTCGACCATGGTATTACACGGTCGTTATCTCGCCAATTTTAGTGCCCGGTGTTGTGCTTGGGATTTCCACCTTATTGTTTTGGGACCGTGTCGGCCATATGTTTGGCGCATCGCGAAATTCCATTTTCTATGATGGGTTCTTTTTGACGATTGTCGGTCAAGCAACATTTATCTCCGCTTACACGATGCTGGTTTTTATTTCCCGATTGCAGCGATTTGATCGTGTGCAGGAAGAAGCGGCACTGGATCTCGGTGCGACACATGTTCAGACCTTCAGGAAAATACTGCTGCCGTTTTTGAAACCGGCGATTGCCTCGGCGTGTGTTCTTGCTTTTTTGGCATCATTCGAAAACTACAATACGACTGTTTTTACCATTGTGTCAGAAAGTACACTGACCACGTTTCTGGCCGCGAAAGTACGACATGGCATTAATCCGTCCATCAGCGCGTTGGCAGTCTTGATCGTGATGATCACTTTACTGGGTGCTGCACTGCACGAAGTCCTTAAACGACGTGAATTGGCGGTCGAACGGTCAGCACAACGCATGGCCAAGGGAGAACAAGTAAGTCGAGACCGGAGAACACATTATATGTTTGATCCGGCAGTCTGGATGATTCTGTCGGTTTTTGCAGCCGGGATTGGGACTGCGTATTTTTCCGGCACGATCGGGGTGGAAGAGTGTAAGGCCGAAGTGCTTGCCGAAAAGAAGCGGGTTACGGCTCAAAAGATAAAGGAAAGACAGCAAAAAGCAATGTTTCAGGAAGCCGGACAGCAGGCAGGTTCCACAGCCATTGGTACCACCGGTGCCCCGGTCAAAAAATCTGATCGCAAGGGCACCGAGAATTTTAACTCAATATTCAGCACGGGCAATTTGCAGGACCAGACAGGGACCGCCAAAGAGCAATCGATACAGAACGGACCTGAACGGGTGGGCACCGAGAATTTTAATACTATCTTTGCTCCCAACAACCTCAAGGATCAGACAAGCTCGGGCAGTGAAACGGGAGCGGTTGAATAGACTCAGGGTTCTTTCACCGCAAATTCAGTTGAATCCAAGCGATCCTTAACCAGTCTATGTTAGCATTGCTCCGGTTCGAGATGAATCGAACGACTGGTTCCATTGATTCCGAGATTTGTTTGGAGTGCAGGAAACGGTTTGGGCCCAAGACGAGAATGCGGTGTGCAATTGCTAAGGGGATTGAGTCTCATACTAGGCGTCTGCTTGGTCTTGATATCGGCAGAGGGTGTCGCAGGTAAGCTGGTTCCAGGGTGGAATTCGCTGGTCTATCTCATGTATAAGCTGGAGGTGACTCACTATTGCAACTTGACGACAGCGTCCGCTGTCCGGGGTTATCAGATCAGGCAAATGCAATTGATAGCGAACCATCAATTTGACCGAAGCACGATTGAAGGTGCGCAGTCGGAAGCCTGGAATCTGGCGCACAAGGAGTGGAATAATCGCGGACTAGTGGATCGTTTTATTATTTAATATACAAATAATTGAGATTGATTTATGATCACAGGCCGATTCCATCATGGGGTAAACCACATGGGTAGGCCATCACAAAGAGCGAGGTTGGTGTTATC
>LXNI01002622.1_pt1 | contig 11982 bp, 7 predicted proteins | sample 809091 | NCBI WGS metagenome assembly LXNI01 (sample SAMN04870527, study PRJNA318959) | sponge metagenome | biome: 01000161; feature: marine sponge reef; material: water | host: Sarcotragus foetidus | place: Greece: Milos, Mediterranean Sea | collected 2013-05-29 | depth 5-7 m | reverse complement strand
GATCTCGGGGGGATATTTCCCTTCCAGCTCAGTCAGGTCGATGCCGTCGAATCGCACGGAGCCGGACTCGGCCTGCACCATGCCCAAGATGGTGTTGCCGGTGCTCGATTTCCCCGAGCCGGATTCGCCGACGAGACCCAGTGTCTGGCCCTGCGCGATGTCAAAGCTTACACCGTTGACCGCGTGGATGTCGACCGCGGCGAGGTGAAAGAGGCTGCGAGGACTGCGGTAGGTGACAAACAGGTCCCCGACGGCGAGCAGAGGTTCAGTGCTGCTCATTCGGCGCCGTCCAGAGTGAGCTCGGCCGCACGCACGCAGCGAGCTTGGTGTGCGTGCTCCACGTCGATCTCCACCGGCGCAGCAGTGCATTGCGCGGTGGAGTAGGGACAACGCGGCGCAAAGCGGCAGCCGGTCGGCCACTCGCCCGGCTGCGGCACCACGCCCGGTATCGCCCGCAGGGCCGTCCCGCGGTGAGCGGCTTGGGGTACCGCTCCCAGCAGGCCCTCGGTGTAGGGATGGCGCGGGTTCGCGAACAGCTCGGTGACCTCGGCTTCCTCCACGATCTCGCCGGCGTACATCACCGCCGCCCGATCGCAGATGTCCGCGACGACGGCGAGGTCATGGGTGATGAACAGCATCCCCATGCCGAGTTCGCGTTGCAGGTCACGCAATAGGGCCAGAACCTCCGCTTGGACCGTTACATCGAGCGCTGTTGTGGGTTCATCGGCGATCAGCAGCTTCGGTTCGCACGACAGTGCCCGCGCGATGGCGACACGCTGTGCCATGCCGCCGGAGAGCTCGTGGGGGAAAGCTCGGGCACGGGCCGCCGCATCAGGTATCCCCACCATCTCCAAGAGCTCGATTGCGCGCTTGCGTGCAGCCCTGCGGCTCATGCCCCGTTTGATGCGCAAGATCTCCGAGAGTTGGTCGCCGATCCGGAAGGCCGGATTCAGGCTTGTGGTGGGGTCTTGGAAGATTGCCGCCGCTTGTGTGCCTCGAATGTGCTGAAGGTCCCGGCGCGACATCGCAGCCACGTCGTGGCCCCCGACCAGGATCGCCTCGGCGGTTGCTGCTCCGGGTTCGGGCACGAGGCCCAGCACCGCCATGGCGGTCACGCTCTTGCCGCAGCCCGACTCACCGACCAGGCCGAGCGTCTCACCCGGCCGTACATGGAGCGACACGTCGCTGACGACGGTCAAGGGAACCCCGCGGGGCGACGGGAACTGCACGTCGAGCGATGAGATGACCAGCGCCGCATCCGACGGCACCCCAGTTCGCTCCCGCTGGCTTGCCGGTGCACCGTCCGCGCCCGTGCCGGCCGCGGAGAAGGCTCGTGCAGCGGGCCGCAGGGTGGCGGTCTCGCCGACGCCGCGTCCGATCGAATCACGTATGGCGTCACCGAGCAGATTCACTGCGAGCACAACCAGCGCGATGGCGATGCCCGGCGGCAGGGCCAGCCAGGGGTGCAGGTTGATGAACCGCGACGCGGTCGTCAGCATCGTCCCCCAGCTGGCGTCGGGCGGCTGCACTGCGAGACCCAAGAAGCTCAAACCGGCTTCGGCCAGCAAGACAGCGGCCGTCGTCAAGGTGATCTGCACGATGAGCGGCGCTGCAATGTTGGGCAGTATCTGCTTGCGCACGATGCGACCCGTGCCGGCACCGACGACGCGTGCGGCTCGCACGTAGAGCTCCTCGCGCTCCGCGATGACGAGGCCGCGGGCGAGTCGGAGGAAGGCCGTCGAGAACAGCAGGCCCAGGGCGATCATCGCTTTGGTGAGACCGGTGCCGAGCACCGTGATGATCACGATGACCACCATGATCCCGGGCACCGAGATGACGGCTTCGACGACTCGCATCACGATGCGGTCCCACCAACCGCCCATGTAGCCGATGGACAACCCGATCGGCACGCCGATGACCACGGCGATGGTCATCGCTTGGGCAACGGCGATCAGCACGATGCGAGCCCCGAAGATCAGGCGGCTCAGCACGTCCCGGCCGAGATCGTCGGTTCCTAGCCAGTGCTCCCAAGACGGACCCTGCATCGTGTCGAGCAGGCTCTGATCGAGCGGGTCGTACGGAGCAAGCCATGGCGCGAAGATCCCGGCTACCAAGACGGCCAGCACAATGAGCGAAGCGGGAATCACGGCACGCTTTGCGAAGAAGCGCCGCGCGAACCGCTGTCGCGAGCCCAGTAGATCGCTTGCCGCGCCAGCCCCCGGGCGTGAGGCGGGGGGAGCCCCGGGACCCGAATCGGGCGAGACGAGCGTCATGAGGGCCGGGCCTTCGGGTTGAGGTAGCCGTACAGCAGGTCAGTCACGAGCTGTACGAGCACCACGACGATCACCGAGACGATGACGACGCCCTGGACCAGCGGCACGTCCTGTCGGCGCACGGCGGTGACGGCGAGCGAGCCGAGCCCGTTCACCGCGAAGACCTGTTCGACGATGATCGCTCCGCCCAGCAGCACAGTGACCTGGAATGCCAGCACGGTGACGACGGGCAACATGGCGTTCTTCAGCGCGTGCTTCAGCACGACACGCCGAGCACTGAGGCCCTGCGCGCGGGCCGCACGGACATAGTCCGTCTGCAAGACGCCGACCATGGCACTGCGTGTCTGGCGGGCGAGAATCGCGGCGGCACCCACCCCGAGGGCGATGGCCGGCAAGGTGATGCTGCGCAACCATGCGCCCGGCGACTCGGTGAGAGGCGTGTACCCGGTCGCGGGGAACCACCGGATCTTCACCGCGAAAACAACGGCCAGGATCAGCGCGAGCCAGAAGTTCGGCAGCGCTTGGCCGACGGTGGCGCCCGCCGTGGCGGCACGGTCGGTCCAGCCGCCCGGTCGCAGCGCCGCAATGAGACCCGCGCCGATGCCGATGATGAGCGCCACCACGACAGCCGCCAGCGTCAACGACAGCGTCACCGGCAGGCGCAGCAGCACCGCATCGGTCACTTCGACGCTGTTGAAGAACGACGTCCCCAAGTCGCCACCGATCGCATTGGTCAACCAGTCCCAATACCGCTGGGGCCACGGCTGGTCGAGGCCGAGCCGCTCATGCACCAGGTCGACCTGCTCCTGTGTGGCGTCGTCACCAACGATGAGCTCGGCGGGGTTTCCTGGGAGCAGGTCGGTGATCGAGAACGTCAGCAGCGAGACGATGAACAGCAGGGGGACGAGCGCGACCAGCCGCTGTGCCGCGAGCTTCAGCATGCGGCGCTGCCTGAGTTCATAGATGAGTGCCGAAGTCCGGCGTCGGGGACCGGCTGTGGCCCCGCCAGGCGACGGCTAGCCGCCGAGCCGGAATCCATGCCAGATCGGCGCCTCCGCCTGCGCGGCGTCGATCCGGATCGTCGGATTCTGCGCCATCTCGGCTGATGCACCCAGCACGACGTCACTGCTCGTGACGAATATGACGAATCTCTCCTCGGCGAGGATCTCCCACATCTCGTGGTAGTGGGGAGCGCGCTCGGCGGGATCCAGACTCGCCGAGCCGAGTTCGTTGAGCTCAGCGAATCGCGGATTCGGCACGTGGCCGAACGGGTTGAACGGCGCGCCGACATCGAGATACGTGCCTGGGTATGACGAGACATCCCTGCCGACAACCCAAAACAGCATCGTGATGGGGAAGTCGGTGCTCCGGCTGCGGCCGGCGAGCGTGCCAGGTTCGAGCACTTCGACGCTCATGTCGATGCCGATGTCTCGCCAGAACTCGCCAAGGACTTCCACGTGCCGACCGAAGAATCCGATGGAGGGCATGGTAAAGCTGAAGCCGTCGCCGTAACCCGCGTCGGCCATCAATTGCCGGGCCCGCTCGGGGTCGAACTCGATCTGGGAGTCGAGCGCATCGTTGTGGGCCCAGTGGCCCTTCGGCACCGGCTGCAGGTTGGGAGTGCCGAGGCCGAAGTCGATCACCTGTGCCCAGGCGTCGCGGTCAATGGCGATCGACATCGCCTCGCGGACCTGTGGAGAGGCAAATGCCGGCACGTTGGTGCCGTCCCGGTCGAGGATGGGAAGGCCCAGCACCCAATTTGTTCCCATTTCGATCAGACCAAGCGAGGGGTCCGCGCCTGCCTCTGCAGCAGTCGGTCCGGCGACAGCGGCGATGTCGAGTTGGCCGGTCTTGAGGGCGTTGAGTCGGGCCTGCGCGTCCGGAATGTCGTAGACCTCGATCCGTTCCACGCCCTGGGCGCTCGGATTCCAGTAGCTGTCGTTCAGCGTGTAGACGTGGACGTCGCCCTCACGGCTCTCTGCGGCGTTGTACACCCAGGGACCCGTGCCGACTGGGTTGCGGTCGAGCGCGGGATCGTCCAAGGCAGCAGGGCTGATCATGAATCCCGGAACCGACGCCAGATCGCTGATGAAGGCCGGAGCGGGCCGAGCCAGTGTGACGACGACGGTGAAGGGGTCGGTCACGCTCACCGAGTCGATGACAGCAAACACATCCCAGACGCCAACTGCCTTGCCTCGGTCGAGATTCGCCTCGACGGCGGCGGCGTTGAATGGTTCGCCGTCGCTGAAGGAGACGTCATCGCGCAGTGTGATGGTGACATCGAGGCCGTCCACGGAGAAGCCGGTCGCGAGGAGCGGTTGGATCGAGCCATCCCCGCCACGCTCTATGCGGAACAACGGCTCATACACCGGTGTCAGCCAGGGCAACCCGCCGCCTGAGAAGTTGTGCGGGTCCATCGTGACCAGCGAGACGACCGGCGCTAAACGAACGGTGCCGCTCGGGGCGGGAACCTCAGGTGCGGTCTCTTCGGGCTCGGGCGCGTCCTCCTCAGTCTCAGCGTCGTCGCTGTCGTCCGATGCTGGCTCGTCGACTGCCGGTTCGTCGGCATCTGGTTCTGGGGCCGCGTCCTCAGTCTCGGTGACTGCCGCACTCGTGTCGGCACTCGGCGTCTCGACGTCATCATCGGATGCGTCGTCATCGGTGCCGCAGGACACCACGAGCAGCGACATTGCTGCGAGCAGCCCAACCAGCAGCCGGGTGGTCCGCCGCCGGGTGTGACTCCAGCGATACGTACGGGTACGTGAACGGTCGGACATGGTTTCCCCCTCAGTCCGCCTATGTTCCCGCGACGCTAGTTGCTTGTCATTCGATAGTGAAGAGTGAAGCCAGGATCTCTTCGGCGATGGCATCGAGCAGGGCCCGCATACGACGGCGTTCGGTGCTGACGTTGCCGGGGTTCGGCGTCACCGCCTCGAGGTAGATCTTGGCCTTGGGCTCGGTACCGCTCGGCCGGATGCAGATGCGTACCTGCGTCGTGGGGTCGTGGTGGGGGCCGTCCGTCGCGGCGGGAGCCAGCTCCATTTCCAGGAGGTCAGCTCGGTGCGGCGCACTCGAGTCGAGCCAGTCGGTGATCTTTGTGACGGGGCGGTCAGCGATCGTGCCCGGCGGATCGGCCCTCAACCGCGCCATGGCCGCAGCAATCGCTTCCGTGGTGGCGCGCACCGACGCTGCGGTCGTCACATGGAGGCCGATTTCGGCAGCCAACTCATCGAGGCGCTCCAGCGGCCCGATGCCGCGGGCAGCCAGCGCTCCGGCCAGTCGCGCGAATTCGACGGCCGCTGCAATGCCGTCCTTGTCCAGCACCGCGTCTGTCACCGAGTATCCGAGAGCCTCCTCGTAGCCGAATACCCAACGGGCTCGCGGACGTGCCAGCCGCGGCTCCATGATCCACTTGAAGCCCGTGAGGGTGCGGTGGTGAGTGACGCCCCGAGCGCTGCACAGGGCTTCGACCATCCGACCTGACACCACCGACGACGCCGAGATCAACGGCCGCACATCGGGCTCGACGCCCTCGCCGTCGCCCGCTAGGCCAATCAGCCAGTCGCACAACAGCACGCCGAGCTCGTCGCCGCTGAGCCGGTGCCAAGCGCCGTCATGGTCCCCGACAGCCACCGCCAGCCGATCTGCGTCTGGGTCGTTGGCGAGGACCACGTCGACGTCCTTGTCAGACGCCAGCGCTATTGCGTCATCGAGAGTGCCTGGCTCCTCGGGATTCGGGAACGGCAAACCGGGAAACGACCCGTCGGGATGTCGCTGGTGCTCGACATAGATCGGCGGCGGCAGGCCCGCGGTGGCGAATGCATGGCCCAAGGTCTGCGAGCCGACGCCGCACATCGCCGTGTAGACGATCGGTGGCACGTCAGCCGGATCGGCTGGTCGACCGTCAGGGTCGAAGACCGGACGGCGGACGGCAGCACCGACGTATTCGGCAATCACCGACCGCACATCGAGGCTCTCCACCTCGTGGCGGGCAGCCAGATCGCTGTCGCCGGGAAGCGACGCCAGGTCCATGCGAGCTTCGATGCGGCGGTCGATCGGCGGCCGGATCTGGGTGCCGTCGGACCAGTACACCTTCAGGCCGTTGTCGGGACGGGGGTTGTGGCTCGCGGTGATCATCAGTCCCGCACCTGCGGATCGGGCGAGCAGCTGCCGCGCGAGCAGGGGCGTCGGGGCCGGTGCGTCGATGATTGCCGTCGGGATGCCCATGGCGGCGAGGAGGCGCGCTGCGTCGAAGGCCATGTCCGAGGAGCCCGGCCGGGCATCGAAGCCGACGACGGCACCTCGCTGGCCCAAGTCGCACCCAATCATTTCGCTGCCGATCGCTCGGGCGGCGACTCGGGCCATGACGCGGTTCATGCCGGCCGGCCCCGGACCCCACGGAGCTCTCATTCCGGCAGTGCCGAACCGCAGCCGGCCGCCGAAGTGGGCGTCCACCCATTCGACGTTCGAACGGTTGGCCTCGATGTCGCGGCGCATCGCTGCGTCGGGTTCGGCAGCCAGCCAGGCGTCTGCAAGTGCTTCGGGGGTGGTCATAGGGAAATGCCTCCGCTCACCGCTGTCCGTGATTGGAGCGAGGGCGCAAGTATGTTCGGCTTGCCATGTTGTTCCCGACGTTCGTCTTCGGAGCATTCTTCGTTGTCGTCTTCGTCGTCAACTGGCTGACCCGGCCCCACCCGGCCCTGTGGAAGCCGCTGATGCTCGCTGCCAGCATCGTGTTCTACGGCTGGTGGAGCTGGCGTTTCGTCTTCCTGCTGCTCACGACCATCGTCATCAACTGGGTCGCGGGGCACTTCGCGGTCAACAGCACTGCGGAAGGGAGACGCTGGTGGGTCGGACTCGGCGTCACCGCCAACCTCGTCATCCTCGGTGTCTTCAAATACTGGGACTTCTTCGCTGTCGAGATGTCCAACCTGCTCGAGCGATTCGGCATTACGGGCGCGCTGCCAGTGCTGGAGTACACGCTGCCGGTCGGCATCTCCTTCTACACGTTCCAGGCGATGAGCTACATCATCGATATCGGTCGGGGGAACGTTCGCGAGATGACGCCGCTGGACTTCGCGGTGTACCTGTCGTTCTTCCCCCAGCTCGTGGCCGGCCCGATCGTGCGGGCGTCGGAGATGGCGCCGCAGCTCGTTGCCCGGCCCGACCCTCGCTACGTGCCCGCCGCTGAGGCCTTCGGGCTGATCCTGAACGGGCTGTTCAAGAAGGTCGTGATCTCCAGCTTCTTGGCGAGTGAGATCGTGGACGGCGTCTTCGCCGATCCGGGCGCGCACAGCGGCCCCGAAGTCGTGCTCGGGGTCTACGCCTACGCAGTCCAGATCTATGCGGACTTTTCCGGCTACACCGACATCGCCATCGGCGTGGCGCTGCTGCTGGGCTTCCGGTTCCCGCAGAACTTCAACAATCCCTACCGGGCGCTCACGCTGCAGGATTTCTGGCGGCGCTGGCACATGACCCTGTCCCGCTGGCTGCGCGACTACCTCTATGTGCCGCTGGGCGGCAACAGGAAAGGCCGGGCCACCACCTATCGCAATCTCATGGTCGTCATGCTGCTCGGCGGCCTGTGGCATGGCAGCACCTGGAACTTTGTCATCTGGGGCGGCATCCATGGTGTCGTTCTGGCAGCGGAGCGGCTTGTGCGTGAACAGCGAGAGCGCAGCGGAGCCGGTCCCGTGCTCTCTCCGGCAATCGGCGAGGTGGTGCGCTGGCTTGTCACCTTCCATGTGGTGTGCCTGGCGTGGGTGTTCTTCCGGTCCGAATCGCTGTCCGCTGCTGTGGAGATGCTCGGCGCGGTGGCCAGCTTCGACAACTACGCCGGCACTGCGACGCCGCTGGTGATCGCCGTGACGTTCGGCGCGCTGGCATTCCAGTTCATGCCCACCGACTGGTTCGACCAGCTGCGCGACGGCTTCGCCAGCCTCGGCTGGGTGGCCCAAGGCGCTGTGGTGGGCATCTCCCTGGTGGCAATTGACGTACTCGGCCCCACGGGCGTCGCCCCGTTCATCTACTTCCAGTTCTGAGCAATGCCGGCCTCGCACGTTCCGCCTGATCCCTCGACCGCTCCAGCGGGATCGGGGCCGCGTCTCGACGCGACAGACCGCCGCAACGGCGTGGCGGCCGGCAGAGTCTTGCTGGCCGGCGCGCTCGGGCTCGTGCTGGCGATCGTGGGCAACTCCCAGCAGCTGTTGCGTGAGGCGCAGCAGAAGCCGTTCGGCTGGGAGCGCGACGCTTCGGTAGCGGTCTGGGAACCGATCGAGGGCGCCTCCAGCGCTGTCGGGCTGCACCTGCCGCGCTTGTGGGTTGACGAGGCCTTCGGTCGATCGGTGGTCGATCCCGGAGCAACATCCGATGAGTTCGCCGTTGCGGCCGAGCCCGCTTCGACCGCAGCGGCGACGCCGACGGAGCAGACCTCATCCGAACTGGTCGTAGCGACCCCTGGCATCGAAGCCGACACGCAGCCCGGGGGCACAGCGCCGCTGGTGGCCCCGGGGACCCAGCCGGCGCCGGACGACGGCGCGTCGTCGGAGGGCGGAACTGTCAGGGGCGGCGAGCAGCCCGTCGCCGGGGCCAGCGACGGCGCAGACAACACCGGGGAGACTCCCATCAGCGCACCGCCCACCACCGTGGCGTGGTTTCCTACACCGGACGATCCGCTGCGCCTGCACATCATGGGCGATTCGATGGTGCAGTTCTTCGGCCACGTCATGGTTGGGCTGGCCAATGACACCGGCGTCATCGAGGCCTCCTCTGAGCATCAGCTTTCAAGCGGCCTGAGCCGTCCCGACTTCTACGACTGGCCCGCTCGAATCGTCGAGGTGATTCCCGCCACCGATCCCGACGCGGTGGTGATGATGTACGGCGGCAACGACGCGCAGGCGCTCGTGGTGGACGGTCAGATCGCCCGCCCCTTCTCGGAGGATTGGGTGCAGGAGTACTCGGCGCGGGTCGGCCACGTCATGGACCTGGTGACGACCGACCCCGACCGGGTGTTGATCTGGGTGGGCCAGCCGATCATGGAGAGCCCCGATTACGACGAACGCATGCAGCAGGTCAACAAGGTGTTCGCCGCCGAGGCCGCCAAGCGGGATCGGGTGATCTATGTGGACACGCGTGACTTGTTCCGGGGACCGAACGGTGGATTCAGTCGCTACGTCGCCGATGCCAACGGGCAGCTCGCCGACGTGCGTCTCAGCGATGGCGTGCACCTCAGCACTGTCGGCGGTCGCTGGCTGTCCCACGTGCTGCTCGATGAACTCGGCGGTTTGGTCGATCTGACTTCGGGCGCACCTTCGTGAACAAGCGGGTGATGCGCCGCCTCCGGCGAAAGCTGGGGGCTGCTGCCGCAATTGTGGTGTGCGTCCTGGCGTCGGGATTGGCCTCGGTGCCGGCGGGCGCGCAGCCTGATGACGATGCCGTCGAAAAAGCAGCCGAAGACAGCGTCTCCGATGACAGCGGCGCCGGAGTGTCGGCGGCACTGTCGGCGCGGGTCCCCGAACCTCCTCCGAGGTACACCGATGACCCTTGGGCAGATCCGGTGCTGCGCTGGCCCGACCCGCTGGCGGAGTCGCAGCTGGGCGTCGAGCCGACCTACTACTGGTTTGCTCGCGAAGACCGGCGATCGCGCTTGGCGGCGGCGACGCCGGATCGACCGCTGCGCGTATGGGCCGGTGGCGACTCGATCTCGGGCGGTCCGGTCTACGGCTTCCGCCAGCTCATCGCAGACGACGGGCGGTTCGTCTTCACCGAGGACATCCAGACCTCGACCGGGGTGGTGACCGACTGGTATTTCGACTGGGTCGCCTACATGAACGATGAGATCACCGAGGGCCCCTACGACGTGATCGTGCTGGCGATGGGTGCCAATGACAAGCAGCGTTTTCGCGATCACCCCGAGCGACCCGGCGAACCGGCCTGGGATCAGCGCTACCAAGCCAGGGTGGCCGAACTCGTCTCAGCAACAGTGAGACCAGGTCGCCTCGTGATCTGGGTCGGGCTCCCTCCCTTGGGAACGAGATACCTGTCTGACTTGCCCGGCATCGTCAACCCCTTGGCCGAGGCTGCGGTGAGCGAGATCGACGGAGCAATATTCGTGGATTCGTACGAGACGTTGGCCGCAGAGGGGCGCTTTGCGGCGTGGCTCGACGGCGAGCACGGGCGCCGCCGCATCCGCACGCAGGACGGTGTCCACTACACGCTGTACGGCGGTCTGGTACTGACTGAGCCCATCTTGGCCGAGATTCACCGACGAAGCGGCTGAGGCCAGCGGGGCACCTCACCGGCACAGCGGCTTGAATTCCAGTCCGCTGCCGCTGAGCCGCTCGAGCGCCATGTCGAGCCCGCGAACAGTCGCCCTGCGAGCGGCGCCGCCATCGTGCAGCAGGATCACTGCGCCGGGAGCGGTTCGCGCCACGATGCCATCGGCAACCTCCTGCGCTGTGGGCTGCAGCCAATCCTGCGGGCTGTATGTCCAAGACGCCAGCCTCAGGCCGAGGTCGGCAGACCATTCCCGGGTGGAGACGCCTAGATCCCAGTACGGCGGCCTGAGACACGAAGTGGCGAGCGGCCCCAGGAGCTCCTGGGTACGCCCGACCGATTGCTCGAACGCCGCCCGTGAGAGACGTGCAAGAGAGTGGTGATCCCATGAGTGGTTGGCGAGCGTGTGGCCCTCATAGGCGATCCGTTGCACAATCAGCGGGTAACGCTCTACGAGCGAGCCCACGACGAAGAACGTCGCCTTGGCGCCATGGCGCGCCAACACGTCAAGCACCTGCGGTGTATAGGTGGGATGGGGCCCGTCGTCGAAGGTCAGGTACGCCACCGAACCATCGTCTGGCAGAACCGGCGGGGATGTGCGAGTGCTGGACCAGAATCCGGTGAGGTCGCGAGTTGCTATGGCGCTGCTGCGCGAGGCCCCGAACACCTCCACCGCGAGCCGGTAGTCCGCCGGCTCCAGCAGCGACGACGCGACGGTGATGGTCCACTCGCCGTCCGATGGTGCTCGGATCGCGAAACTCTGAGTTCGCTCGCTGACGGGCACCAGCAACGTTCCGTCGCCGAGACGGACTTCCAGCCAGACACCGGCCGGCGCGACGAGCGTCGCCGCTACCACTTCGTTCTCTTCGGCATGCACGGCATACCCATGTCTCTCGCGCAGCTCGATCCGGTCCGACATAGCCGTGCCCACGCCATCGAGCTCCAACGCCACCGGAGTCGCTGGACGGGTGATCTGCAACGAAGGCGTGTAGTCGATGGGTTCGACGCTGGTGGGGGTCACGACCGGCGGGCCTGGTTCGATGTCTGCTGTGTCCGGGCTGCCAACAGCGACGGACAGCGTGGTACGTCGTGTGATCACCGTCAGCGGCTCGCCAGGAGAGCGGTCGAAGAGGGACACCTCGATGGTGCTGTTGCGTATGTCGATCGAGTTGACGATGATGCGACGCCCGAGGTCTACTGGCGGCCGCACATCGAATGTCCCGCCGGTGTTGATGACGGGCACGAGCAGTTGCGCCTGGGGCGAACCGGCAGACCGTGCCTCGACATGGAGAGCGGCGTCATTGTCGCCGTCGCCGTCGAGGTCGCCCTGGGCCGCTTGGGGGTGCAGGACGAATGCGCGATCCGGGTACCAATCGCGAAACGCGGATTCCAGAGCTTCCGGCAGCCAGACCCGATCGGCTCCTTCCGCGATCAC
>LXNI01002620.1_pt1 | contig 11991 bp, 19 predicted proteins | sample 809091 | NCBI WGS metagenome assembly LXNI01 (sample SAMN04870527, study PRJNA318959) | sponge metagenome | biome: 01000161; feature: marine sponge reef; material: water | host: Sarcotragus foetidus | place: Greece: Milos, Mediterranean Sea | collected 2013-05-29 | depth 5-7 m | reverse complement strand
GCACGCCGAGACTCCAGTGCTCGACGACGCGATGTTCCCAGTCGCAACAGTCGAAGCGCTCGAGCGAGCCCCGTGGCCTAAGCTTCGCAACACGCTCTCGCGCGCCATCCTGGCAGTTTCTCTCAGAAGTGGCGCTTGGGACTTTGCCGACGAAACACCCGTTGGTCGGGACACGCTCAGAATGCGCCAATACCACCATCTCTTCCCCGCCGCGTTGCTCAAATGCGACGGGAAATTGGACGCCTCGGATATTGACTTGGCGATGAACTGTGCTCTCGTGTCCTCCTACACCAACCTGAGCATGTCTGCCAAATAGCCATATGCATATCTGGGCGAACGTGCCGAGCGGGCACCGTCCGGTTTGGACCAAATCCGTCGCCGACTGCAAACACACCAGATTCCATTCGCTGAACTCAATGTTGGTGGCTATTCGGAGACTGTTTCTCCAAGTGAACGGTCGACGCGAATCAGGTCGGACTACGAGCGCTTCGTTCGTGCCCGCGCCAAGATGATTCACAGCGTGGTGGTAAGACTCTGCGGTGGTGACGAACTAGACGGCTGAGCAGTCCCAGGCAAGTTTCCAACTCTCGGCAGACGTCTTGAGTACATGTTGGGAAACGTGTCCTGCTGCTCTCCGTCCGCTCCACGTAGGGTCTGTCTGAGGCTCATTCTCTTTCGCGCTTTCTGCTTGTGAATTGACCCACAGGACTCCGATTTAACTCCTCAAGAGAGGATTCCGGCGAGCGACGCACTTGAGGATGTGACGGCTCTCTTTACCGAAAAATCGATTGAACCCACGACCGAATCTCGGGTCACACAGGCGTGCGGCAACCCAGGTGCCATGGAGATTGTGGTCGAATCAGGACTGGCCGAGTTCACTTTGCGGAGTGGCTTGCGTGGCACGGTGCCACGCAAAAGAACCGGAGTGAGGTGGCACCAAGCGCGAGGCTATGGGCGCTGCAGCTTGACCGGATCAGTGTGAACACCAGTCGCTGCACTCGCGTGCAAGGCGGCGACGCAACGATTCCAGCCCTGCCAATCCCGACGTCCACGTCCCAAGCGTGCCGCCCCAGCGGCTCGCGAGAGACGACCCGATGACGTGATCGCCACAGTCTCAATCTAGCGTTCCCAGCCTGGCAACGCGGCGGCCCGCCATTCGGCGAGCGATCCCACCGAGTGTGCCCGACTTCCAGTCGCTCCGCCGGTCTGAATCTCATGCTGTTCCTCCTGGGCCGGCCTACCATCGGCTCGCTCTGCGCCGCGTAGCCACGTCACGCGTTCGTTGCGCAGGGTTCGCAACAGGTACAAGATTGGATCTTTGGACGGCGTCCGGACGCTCGTTGGAGTCGTCCGCAAGTGCCCGGCGGTTCGAGCCACTGATCAGCGGTCGAGCGCGCTAGACCACGACACGGCGCGACAGGCGGTGATGGCGCCAGCGCCGATTTCTGCGGTGATTTTGGGCAACCACGCGGACCCGATCGCCGGGGCAATCCTGAAGCGGCGACAGCGCGCGCCGGCTGGCGACCACCTGGCTCTCCAGCGCAACAAGCTCAACCTGTCGTTCCGCCATCCATCGGTCCTTGGCGGTCGGGATTCACGCCCTCACGTCAGCGAGTCGCGCTTCGCGCGTGACGTTCTTGTGGGGCGATTGGTCCGTCGCAAGAGCACCGCACTCGCATTTCGAAGATCGTGGGTTCGAATCCCATTCGGTCCACCAACCGGCACGGTAGATAGCACCGAGCCGTTTAGCGCCATATCCTCGGCGCTCATGCCGGGTACGAGGCTATCCTCCGGCATGGGCACCGTGTAGCGCATCAGGGCGTTGTCGGAGGTGACAACGATCTCCTTGACGACGGACTCAATGAAGGTCCTGCGCTCGGTCAACTCGCTCTTCTTCAGAAACCTGCGCATGTCCTAGGCATAGGCGGTGATGGTCTCCACCTGGTCCAAGACCTTCCTGCGCTGCCCCAGGGCCGCCCTCGCCTCGCCCTCCGCCGCCTCAAGACGCTCCTGCCGCTCCCGGTGGTCGCGGATGCGGGGCCTGAAGTCGTGGATCTCCTGTCGGTGGTCTCTACGAGGTCGTAGAGGCGGTCGAGCCTACGACGCACGTCGGCAAGCTCCGACTGAATGGTCTCCAGCCTCTTGCGGTGCTCGCCCGCCACGCCGTCCATCTGCTCGTCCACGACCTTGACCAGGGCGTGGATGTCGGAGTCGGTGAGGATGTTGGAGCGAATCGTGCTGACGACCATTTCCTCGAAGCGCCTGGCTGCGAGCCTGGGAGTCTTGCAGGCTTCCTTGCCCCGCTTCATCAGAGACTGGCAGACGTAGTAGGGGAACTGGCCGCTCTTGGAATACTGGCTGCTGAGCGCCCTCTTGCAGGTCTTGCACTTGACCAGTCCGCTGAGCAGGTAGGAGCTTCCCGCCCTCCGGGGATGCACGACCTTGGGGCGCGGCGGCGCAGCTGCCGACCGACGCGCTGGAACTGGGTCTTGGAGACGATGGCCGGAAACGCCTTCTCCACCCGCACCGGGTCGGCCCCGTCGTGGGCGTTCACACCCCAGACGAGAGTCCCCGTGTAAGCCTCGTTGGTGAGGACCTTGTGAACACCGATCTTGCCCCATAGCTTACCCAGGGGCTGGCGATACCGTCGTCGTTGAGGGCCCGGGTGATGTCCACCATCCCGCTACCCGTCTCAGACAAATCGAAGATGCGCTTGACGACGGGGGACGTATCCGGGTCCAGCTCCAGCGTGGGGCGCTTCTTCGGCCCGTCCTGCACCATGATGCGGCTGTAGCCGTAGGATGCCTTGCTGCCGACTCAGAAGCCGCGAGAGGCGGCCTCTCATTCCCCGCAAGACCTCCTGGGCCAGATTCTCGCTGTAGAACTCGTCCACGCTCTCGATGATGCCCTCCAGCAACCTGCCGGTGGCGGTGTCCTCGGCCTGCTCGGTGATGGACACCACCCGAATGCCCTTGCGCCTGAGCATGGACTTGAAGGCGACGGCGTGCTCGCGTTTGCGGGTGAACCTGGAGCACTTCCAGACCAGAATCTCCCGGAAGGGAGCGTTGGGCCTGCCCGCCTCGTCGTTCATTTTGCGGAACTCCGGGCGGTCGGCGACACGCCCGCTCTCGGCCTCGTTCACGTACTCGCGGGCTACGGCGTAGCCGTTCTTTTCGGCGTAGTCCCTGAGCGCCCTCAGCTGGGCGGCGACGGACAGGTCCACGTCCTGCCGGTCGCTGGAGACCCTGGCGTAGAGGGCCGCTGGCGTGTAGTCGTGTCGGTCACTCATCTGTTGCTCCTCCTTTTCTCTTCCTATTGGTTTGGTGTGAGCGCCGCATCTGCGTCCTTTCCCGTCTGTGCCACTCCCTTACTTCCAGGTAGAGGCGAAACCCCTCGCGGAGAAGCTCGCTCACGGTGCGGCCCTCCTCCTCGGCCACGTGCCTCAGTTGCTCTTCCATGGCGGGCGGCATGGAGAAGGTGATGATCCTTCGTTTCCTCGGCATTTTTCCTTGCCCTCTATGGTAATAACATGCAGTACCACTGTCTTGGACGAATGGCGCTCCCTCTGTCAAGAAGGCTCGTCGAGTCCAGGGGTGCCACACGTTTCACTCTTGGACCTGTGTTACCTTTTGCCATTCAGAGACTCAAGCTACTCCGACTCAGTTGCCCGCTTCAGGAAATCCTCCAGAGCTTCCTCCGGTGACGGTAAAGGAACCTTCTCCCTAGCAATCTTGAGGAACTCCTCCATGGTTAGCCCCAATTCCTCCAGGTCAATGGATCCATCGCGCCAAGGCAACGTCTTAGCCCATGCCACCATCCTATCGGTTACGTCCTCAATGTGGTGATCCATGTATTCCTTGATCATCAGACCGGCTTCTTGACGACTCTTGTCGCGTAGCAGTATGGCAAATTGCCTTTCTATTACCTCGCTCCGAGGCCGCGTGATATGTGCTATATCATCCAGGTACTCGGTGGCACCCAATTTGACCAGCTCGATTTGTGGGGCTAAGTGGAGTAACAGCGTGGGTACATGTTCGACACCGGGATCAACAATCGTCAGACGTCGTTCTTCGCTCCGTTCCAACCAGTCTCGAATTGCTTGGTTGACATGTTGATCGCCGAAGCTATAGCCGATTGACACAAGTCTTGATAGATGACCCAAGCTGAGTGAAAAGTACCCTAACAGTTCATTTGGGACCACCTGGGCGGATCGGCCTTGAAACTTAAACGCCCCTGCAAGTGGAGTACGCCGCAGAAACTGCATCTCTCCTAGGTCGTCCGCGTAAGCTATCTCGTTTCTTGCGTGTACGACCCCACCCGGCCATCTAGGATCGATGTAGCGTACCTCGTCATTCGCATTCCTGAGAGACGAAATAACTCCCAGTGCATCGCTATTGTTCGGTACCAATTTCAACACGTCATGACCATCGTTGAACGCGAATTCATCGAGTGAACCGTGAATTTTGAGCAGGTTGATGCCATTCTCGCCAGATCGGAAGAAACTAAGAGTGTTTCCTTCAAACTGGTGCCTGCGTGTGACCCAAGCTGCCGTTTCTCCTATTATGGAGTTGTCCATGTCGCGTCGAGGCAATCGAATCATTTCCTCGCTGAAGCCGTACTTGAATGGAATGTCTGTGTGCGTAGCAAAACACTCCAGAATAAGGTCATGGTTGAGAGAAAACACCCACAAGGGCTTATTCATGGCTTCAAATTCTTTAATTCCGTCCAGATACCGGATGCTGCGCGCAATGAAAGCTTGATTGATGACATGCCTCTCCTTCAGCAAATGATAAATAATCTCCGAGAGGAATGCGCGTAGACCGTGGTACTCGTCGGACCTTTCTCGTATCCGATCACTTTGGACTTCCAAGTAACTCGTAATATGCTCGTAATTCATAGTGTCTATTACGAGTAACCGCGCAAAATCATCAATCGTTGCCTCCGAATAGCCGGCCCCTTGCTTCTGCCATGTGTCGTTCAGCCACCTCAACTTGACGGGTGTTAGCCAAGTCTTGAGTTCCTTGGTTAGCTCTGATGCCAACGGCATCCCAATGTCATAGGATGCTCCTGCCCCGAGTAGCAAGCCTGTCAATTCCACATTGAGCCTCCGTAATCAAATACACCTTTCACCCCTGCCAAGCTCAGTTGCTGCATGGTGAGCTCTGGACTCATGCCGGGCATCTTGAATGCCTGGGCGTCGGCAGTCAGCCCATGCGCGTAGATAAGGAGCAAGGGAAACCAGGTCGCGCTCTGATCTATTTCCAGCCTTGGCCGAGACTTGGACCACGCCTTCAATCCCGGAGACGGAATTGCCGCTATGTCCACTAGCTTTCTCCGGAGTCGCGAGACTCGACGCGCCCCGCGACGCCTACAGGCCCACGGCTTCCGGGAATCACCTCGACCGGCGTTGGAATCAGCCACTCCGCTCCGGTCTTGGTAGCTCCTCGCACCCGGCCATCGCGGGCCAGCTTCCGCACTCTACGCGCAGATACGCCCAGCCTAACGGCCGCTTCGTTTATCGTGACGTTGGAGACATCATCGGCGGCGGCCTCGGACCGAAGCTCAATCTCGATGGGGCTCGTCTCCGTGATGGTACGCACCTCGTGGATGAGGAACCCGATGACCTCCCCGTCGTCGTCCAGCCGCTTGAGGATGCGTTCGTGGCCGGTGGGAGTGAAGTACCCCTCTCTGAACGCCCACAGCACCTCAAGCATGTCACCCTCATGGTCGTAGGAGACAAACACCTTCTTGGTCGTCATGCTCACTTTCCTTTGATGCTCCGACTCAGGTAGCCAGTAAGGACGAAGGAATAGTCCGTCTCCCTCTTCACCACAAGGCAGATTTAGTGGTTCCTGTCCCGCAGGTTCGGGTAGAGCCGGTAGTAGAGTTGGATCGCCGGGCCGGACCTTGAGGGCCTCACCGCGTCCGGGCTGGCGAGGGTCTCGGTGAACCGGTGCATCTGAAAGGCCATCTCAGGGTGCCTTCGCAGGATGTGTCCGAGCCGCTCATCAGTGAAGCGCCGCACGACGGAATCCATCACCAGATACCGTACCGTAAAGTATACCGATCAGCGGCATTGACCGGCAGTACATTGCCTCCGTGCGGTGTGGTAGGCGCGTTCATCGTCCCTCCTCCTCGCCGCCGTTCTAGCAAAGGGATTGGTTGGCCTCTCCTCCATGTAGGAGCGGATGGCGACCCGTGCCAGGATGCGCAGGCCCTTCAGGACCTTCTCCCGCTGCCTAGGGGTGTAGGACGACAGCAGCGCGTCCAGCGAGTCGTCGGGGCCGTCCTCGCCGGGCCTCCTTCGTCTCCTCTTGCCTTTGTTTTCTCGCATGGCCCACAGTCGCAGCGGCTTCTCTTTCGGGGCCGCTGGCCTCTCGTTTCGGGTGTGGGGTTTGGCTGCCGGTGCGGACGGGACGGGGCGAGCACCGGCGACGCGCTATGGGGTTAGTCTCTGAGGAAGCTCAGCTGGTAGCTCTCCCCCAGGAGGACTTACAGCCATCCGGGCAGCCGGCTGGCGAACATGTAGAAACGGTGCAGGCCGAGGAGATCGTCATGGGCGTCTCCGACGGGCGGAGCGTGACCGTGCTGCTCAACGCCACACCCATCCGCTCTGAGGAGGGGGGCGGTGGAGTCGGTGGTGGTCACCATGCAGGACATGGCGGCGGTGGAGGAGCAGGAGCGGCTGTGGGCCGAGTTCCTGGCCATGGTGAGCCACGAGCTGCGCATGCCCCTGAGTTCCATCAAGGGCTTTGCCGTTACCGTGCTGGAGTCGCCCACGGACCCGGACCCGGCGGTGGTGCGCCAACTCTTCCGGATCATCGGGGAGCAGACCGACCACATGCACGGCCTGGTCTCCGACCTGCTGGACGTGGCCCGCATTGAGACGGGCACGTTGCCAGTGGACCCGGACCCGGCGGAGGTGGCCGCGCTGGTGGACCGGGCCCGGAGCGCCTTCACCAGCGCCGGGGGCCGGGACAACGTGGGGATCGACGTCGCGCCCGACCTGCCCCTGGTGATGGGCGACCGGCGGCGCATCGTCCAGGTCAGCGGTAACCTGCTGTCCAACGCGGCAAGGCACTCGCCCGAAGACTCGGTCATCCGGGTGAGCGCGTCCCTCGCGGGCGCGCACGTCAAGGTCTCGGTGGCCGACCAGGGGCGTGGAGTACCCGCCGAGGACCTGCCCCGCCTGTTTAGATAATTCTCCCGCAGGGAGGACCGCGACGCAGCGGGCGACACCGGCCTGGGGCTGGCCATCTGCAAGGGCATCGAGGAGGCCCACGGGGGCCGCATCCACGCCGAGAGCGGCGGGCCCGGCCTTGGGGCGCGGTTCGCCTTCACCCTGCCGGTGGTCCAGGAGGCGGAGCCCGCCCGTCGTCCCGCACGCTCCCAGGGTGGCGGACTGTCAGCGGGAGCGGTACTGGTGGTGGACGACGACCCCATGATATTGAGGTCCGTTAGGGATGCTCTCTCCACCGCCAGATTCCGGGCGGTGGCGACGGCGGAGCCGGAGAAGGCGCTGGAGCTGATGGGGCAAGAAAGCCCCCGCCTGGCCCTGCTGGACCTGATGTTGCCGGAGCACGACGGGGTGGAGTTGATGGGGGACATCCTTTCCGTCTCCCGCATCCCGGTGATATTCCTGTCGGCCTACGGCAGGGACGAGACGGTCGCCAGGGTCCTGGAGCAGGGGGCCACCGACTACATCGTCAAGCCGTTTTCGCCGACAGAGCTGGTGGCCAGGGTGCGGGCGGCCCTGCGCCGGTTCGGGGAACCACTGCTCACGTCGCCGGCGGAGCCCTTCGTGCTGGGCGACCTGCGCATCGACTACACCACTCGCAGGGTGACGGTCTTGGGGCGGACTGCACCGCTGACGCCCACCGAGTTCGACCTGCTGGCGGCGCTCTCGATGGAGGCCGGGCAGGTGGTGCCCCACGACCGGCTGCTCAGGCGGGTGTGGAGTCCGGGGAAGCCGGGGAACCTACGGGTGCTGCGCACCCACCTGAAGCATCTGCGCCGCCAACCCCTCCTACATCTTCGCCGAGCCCCGCGTCGGCTACCGGATCCCCAAGGGGTGATTCGGAGGGATCACCCTTGTTCCCGTCAACAACCTGTGCCCCCATACTACCGACCAGCGTTATCTAGAGCTTCGACTCTCGACCGCAATACGCCATAAAGCACGAGTGGCTCGTTTCCATGGGCTTGTACTAGCCTCCCAAAGAACTCGTCCCAACTAAACATCGCCACTCTACGTGCCACGATTTCGTCCTCGCTTAAGGCTAGATCCATCTGAATCATCTTGCTACTGAGAACACTCGCGATTTGGAAGTTCGGAATGCCAGTGCGCCGGAGCCAATTAGATGACGACAGGTTTGTGAAGTCTGTATCTGGTACTAGTCGTTCCTTCCCGACTCCTGCTCGCTCGGCGAGGAATTGCATGAATTCCGGGATATCGCCGGGTAGAGAGCGGTCACAAACGACTCTCTCCAATGCTTGCACATTCTGCACTACGAACATCATGTCACGTCTGCTAGACCGGATTGACAATTTCTCAAGCCTCGCTCGCAGTACGCCCACAAAATCCCGCACCCTGATATTAGAAATGAACTCCAGAACCGCATCTCCGACTTCGTTAATCTTCATCTTCGTTCCCGACAGATCGTCAGGACCTAGCTGTGTCTGCTTTGAGAAAACATCATGAACGAAGGGACCGGAAACTACACAATATCGGTAGTGAGCTAGCGTGTTGAATACCCGCGCGAGCGAAACCTCACCGACCTTGTGTCCTCTGCGGTCATACACTGGGACAGGGAGGTTGCCGATACCGCTAATGTCCTCCAATAGCGTCCGGACGTGTATGCCGGAGAGCAAAAGAGCGTCCTTGAGTACCGCTTCTTGCCTGTGGAGGTAGGCGTCCGTATCGTCCCCCGGCAACAACTCATAGGACCTTGAGTTGCCCCCGAGGTCTAGGGCTCTTCCAGAGTATCTCCCTCTTGACTCGGCTTCGTGGCGTTCCCGAAGAAAGCGCTGCGCGCGAAAGATCGGTCTGGCGGCTTCATCTATGGTATGAGGTATGCTCCCATATACGATCTTCCTGCCCTCAACAAATCTGGACGAAGCATATACCGCTCTCAGGTCCGGTGGGACAAACCCTGATTCGACAGGACATTTCTCGGTAGTTCTGATAGCGGTAGAAACGAGCCCGCCGTAACGTGAATAGGTTGTAATGAGCATTTCCGGGTGTTCGTCCATGACATGCTAAGCGTTGGGGCGCAGAAAGGGGCGGGATAGAGGGGGGCGGCTAGTCTTTGGCCTGGATGACAACGTGCCCTCCGTCCTCGACGTCGATGTTCAGGTTGTGCCTGTCCAGAAGCAGCATACCCACAAGCGGGGTGCTGCCTACGGCATCGGCCTCGATGTGTCGCGCCCCACTGTCCCAGAGCGTGGTGACTCGGTGTACGCGGAAGCCCACCTCCGTATCGTCGGCCAACCTAGCCTTGCTGCTGAACACGTAGGGCAACTCTAGCTCCGCGACCAACTCAGGCGGCAGGGCCAAAGCGCCGCTGTAGCCGGTGTCTATCACGGCGTTCACTTCCCGCGTCTGTCCCTCCGGGCCACGGAGTGACAGGGGCACGATGGCTTCGCGATTGGCGTTCACGAAGCCCTCTATCAGCCGGTCCTCCGAAGGGAGCTGCCCCCGAAGGTGCGCAGCGTCGGATACCCAACCCTCACTACCCAAACGTCAGGGGCGGGACGCCTTTCCCGCAGGGCGTCCGCTGCGGCAAGGGCAGTGTTGGCGATGGCATAGTCCCCACTGTCCAGGTCTAAAGCGACGACCTCCCCGTGGTGGTCGGCCTCGACCTGGGGCCGGATGTCCCGCTCGTATATCTCGTCGCCCAGGCGGGCGGTCTCTTCTAACGGGAGGGTTGGCGCGATCAGCTTGGATGCGGGGATGTCTGCGTCCCTCATGCGTCCCCCTTTCACAGGCACCTTCCTACGCTTGCAATTCTACCATTTTGCGGAAGTCCGAGACAACGAGAAAGGCTGCACACAGGGGCGGACAGGCCGACCAGCTCATTGCTATGCTGCGGGCTTATAGGTGACGAGCCACAGCTCAAAGATAGTGCCATCTATCATCCCCTTCGGCCCACCAGACTTGATTAAATCAAGATCTTTCAGCTTGTGCTTCAAGTTGGCGGTGTAGGGAAGCGCTTACCTCCCACAGCGAAGTCAGTCGGTCGCCCAGTCTTCCGACAGCACTTCTGCCTGCTCAAGCACGGTGAATGTCGCTTTCTCCTGCTTGTCGGGCGGGTAGCCGTGTTTGCGCAGGATGCGCTTGACCATCGCCCGCAGCTTGGCGCGGACATTCTCCCGCAGCGTCCAGTCGATAGTGACGTTGTTCCGCACGGTCTCGACAAGTTCACGGGCTATGTCGCGTAGGGTTTCGTCGCCCAGCACCTGCACTGCGCTGTCGTTGGTTTCCAGCGCGTCGTAGAATGCTGGCTCGTCAGCGCTCAGGCCCAGTTGCTTACCACGGGCGTTGGCCTTCCGCAACTCCTTCGCAAGCTGTATCAACTCCTCGATGACCTGCACCGCCTCAATCGCCCAGCTCTGGTATCGGCGCAGTGCCTGCTCCAGCATCTCCGCGAAGGACCTTGCCTGCACGACGTTCTTTCGTCGGCGGATGGACAACTCCCCCTTGAGCAGCTTCTGAAGCAACTCGACTGCGAGGTTGCGCCGAGGCATTCCTTGCACCTCGGCGAAGAAGCTGCAAGTGCCGGTCCTCAGTGCAATTAACGAATTGTCAATCAACACCTCAACGAGAGTTCAATTCAAATCCGATTGGGTTTGCGCGGATCAACTCAGTCGCGTGAGTAATGGATTAGGCTTTCATTATCCCGGTGTTGTAATGATAATTAAGCACAGGATCTTTGCGCGCGTCATAAACCGGTTCAGGCCTATAAATGTAGCCAGACACCAAGCCGATAACCGCCATATCGCCATCGCTCCTTCTCGGGTAAACGACAGGCCCACCAGAAAAACCGGGATTGCTATGACCGTCCAGATAAAATATACGGCCACCCTCGGAATAGTCCAGCTCTGATACTATGGATTTCTTTTTGAAGGGAAGCGGAAAATCATCGTTCAGCTCCCCCAACTCAGAGGCCAAGCCATAGCGGAGACCGAGAAAGAACACATCCTGTCCGAAAACTAAACCGTCTAAGTTTGTATGCACCGTGTAGCTTGGGGAAACCTGCTGATTCGGTGCCAACACTGCGACGTCGATGTCGCCTGATCCATGTTCCACAAGTTGAACGGGAAGGTCCTTCCAAGTGCGACCATGGGAGATTGTCACCATGCAAGGCCGTCAGTTGACTGAACAACGTGCCGCGCGGTGACTAGGTACTGCCGGCCGTCCACATCCACAGTAAAGCAAGTTCCTGTACTGCCTCCGTATGACATGTGGAAAGTTCGATTCAGGATGTTTGCGATAGTCATCATAGGAAGCCCTAAGCATTTGAATCTGTTTACTCTACACCCGCAGCTAGATTATCAAGAATATACCCAAACGCACAACGTCCTTCTTCAGATTTAGTCTCGTTGCAGGAACGGTGGACGCTGACAGTTGCTCCTTGACAATACCCTCTTGGGCGCTTCATGATGTTGAGTAAGACTCAGTAGCAACTAACAAACAAAACATGGCAGCACATATGGAGAACCACCTACAGCCTTTAGCATCGGCAGCCCGTTACCCCAGAGTGTCCAGCGACCGGCAGGACGTGGACTTGTCCGAGTCCGCGCAGCTGCGGGCGCTCAAGGATTACGCGAAGGCCAACGGCTACTCTGTCGACGGCGAGTACATCGACGGGGGCGAGAGCGGCCGCGTGGCCGACCGGCTCCAGTTCAGGGAGATGATCGACAAGGGCAGCAAGCCCAAGGCCGCCTTCGAGGTCATCTTGGTCCGGAAGTCTTACAGGTTAACCCGCAAGCGCG
>LXNI01002619.1_pt1 | contig 12006 bp, 10 predicted proteins | sample 809091 | NCBI WGS metagenome assembly LXNI01 (sample SAMN04870527, study PRJNA318959) | sponge metagenome | biome: 01000161; feature: marine sponge reef; material: water | host: Sarcotragus foetidus | place: Greece: Milos, Mediterranean Sea | collected 2013-05-29 | depth 5-7 m | reverse complement strand
TCGCTGACCATGCCGCTGTTGCCGTCATCCGCCGTCACCTTGACCGAGAGCGTGCCGGCATCGCCCGACTGCGGCGTGCCCGAGAAGGTGCGGTTGCCGGCATTGAAGGACAGCCAGGACGACGACAGGGCGGTGCCGTCGGACTTGGTTGCGGTGTAGGTCAGGTTGTCGTTGTCGGCATCGTTGAACGTGTTGGTCGGGAACTGGTAGCTGAAGGCCGTGCCCGCCGTCGCCGTCTGGTTGGGGATGGGGGTGGATACCGTGGGGGCGTTGTTGGCCGTGCCGCCGTCGTCATCGTTCACCCGCACCGTCGCTGACGAAGGGCTGCCGGTCGTGTAGGCGGCGTTGCTCGCGATCGCCACGGAAATGTCGGCGTTCGGCTCGTCGGTGGTGTCGCCCTGCGTCTGTACCTCGTAGGTCGCCGACCTGTCGCCCTTGGCAATGACCACCGACTTGTTGCCCTCGTCGCCCGAGGCGATGAAGTCGCTGCCGCCCGCGTCCGTAACCGTCAGCTGCACCGTCAGGTCCGACGCCACCTCCTGGGTCGCACTCACCGTGAACTCGGCCTTGCTCCCCTCCGTCACCGCCGAACCGCCCGTGATGCTCACCGTCGGCGTCGTGTCGTCGTCCAGGATGGTGGCGACCCAAGCGGGATTCCCAAAAACATGAAAGTGTGCGCTTGTTTCCGGATCAATCGTGGCTTCGCTGGTTGCAAGACTGCTGATGGCTATTACGAAGAGTTCCGTTGGCTCAGCCGCATTGTCCTCGGTCGTTGGGATTGAAAATGTCTTGGCGCTCTGACCAGTAGAAAAAGTAACCAAAGTAGCTACGGTCTCACCCGAACGAGTAGTGAAGTCGCTGTTGGTGGCTGGAACGGCACCAGGCGAACAGGTAGTGAGTTGTGTACAGATATTAGTAGCGGCTATAGAAGCAACATACATATCAATCGTTTGGGTCGCAGCTGCGCTCAATGTTAAGGTAACGACTAAATTGTCACCCTCGACGACAGGCTCAAACTCGACCTTGAGCGTCGGCACGGATTGTGCAGCAGCTTCGGTCACCAGCCCGAAGAGCAGCGGCAGGACAAACAGGGACAGCAACAGGCCGCGCCGGGGACGGCGGACGGCAGGACGCGCGCCCGCTGCGGCGCGAGCGGTGGATAGATCGAAGCTGTCGTAGGAGGGAGCGAGCCCGCCGGTATCGGAACGCCCGTCGGCGGAAGGAGAAGACTCAGGCCGGGAGGCGGAGTGCCTTAGGCGGCGCCACCAAGAATGACGCAGGAAGCGCGATCCGGCGATCCGGCGATCCGGCGATCCGGCGATCCGGCGATCCGGCGATCCGGCGATCCGGCGATCCGGCGATCCGGCGATCCGGCGATCCGGCGATTATAGTGAGGGGAGCCCACTCAGACCTTGTCAAGCCCTGCGCGAAACAATTTTTCACGCGCCCGGCGGTGGCCGCAACCGCAGCACCCAGCGCGCGGATCGCATGTCGTCCTTCGTTGAAGATGGTCATCGCGATCTCTCCGAACCTGCCGCCCGGCTGGCGCGCGCAGCGCACACCTCTGCCAAGCATCACCTGTTCCGTTTGGCGTACCGTATGCCGAACACGCAGCGAAGGCAAGTCAGCCGCGTGCTCGAAAGCCAGCGCGCACTCGCACGACGACGGCGATGCCCTTGCCGGTATCGACCGCCACAGAGCCGCCAGCCTCAGCCCCGATACCGTGCATGATGAACCAGGCCGCAGCGCCGCCACCAGCATCGACGGCGCTTCGCGCATGACTGTCTGCCCCGATGCAGGTCATGCCGCAAGCTCATGCCGGCAGCACGACCGGCTGCGTATTGCGACCCAGGACCCGCTCAAGCGCCGGGCGGCACGACGACCGCCATCGCCCGGAACCGCCCGGCGTTTTAATTCTGCCGATTCCCATAGGCTTCCCCGCCGGATCACACCGGGTATGATTGTGATCTCTACACCCCGGCCAACCCTGCGTGACGCTGGGAATTTCCTTGCTGGCGGGGGCGTTGCTTGCGCCGGCGACCTTGGGAATGTGGGCCTGAGGGTCCTGATCCACCGCAGCGGGACACACAGTGTCCCGCTGCGGTCGTCGATAGTGAGTGATTCCCATTCCGTACCGGTCTCGGGCGTCCTCGCAGATAGACACATCGCCTGACCCATCAGATGTCGCGAGCCGAGCACATGCGACCGCGCCAAGGAGCACGGACATGTCCTTGACTTCATATTCGGGCGACACCATCCTGCCGCCATGAACTGGCGGGGCGCTTTCCATGACGACTTCGTGCCGGAGTTTGGCGATCTGCCCGTCAAGGTGCAGGACTAGGTGTACACGGTCGGCCGCTTGCTGGAGCAGTTCGGTCCGCAACTGGGTCGGCCTTGGGTGGCCACGTTGCGCAGGGCGGTGGAGGCGACCGGCGACAGACTCTCGCTGACCGCCCGCCAGTCGACCTTGCTGGCATCGACGAGCGAGACGCCAAGGATCGACACAGACCTGACTGTTGCAATCGCTTCGTGGTCTCGCCTTCTGCCGGCTGCCGGCCAAATCAAGCATCGCAACTCTCCCTGATCATCCCGATAAGTCAACGTTGCCAACTACGACCTAGCAAGGAGGCGGTGACCTTTTTGTGATGCCACTTTTGGCTACACAAGGAACGTGTTCCAAGCACCTTCGGACTCAAGCGCGTCGGCTAAGCCGTACAGATCACGAGAATGCATACCCAAGCGCTCATTGAACCAGAGCCTGCAATCGATTCCATCAATGTTCCGCTCATTATCGCACCATGAATTCTCGCCGGCCGAATAGAACAGCAAGGCATTTCCACCGTATTTCCACGATGTCGAATACTCCGGCTGTCTCTGGTGCTTCCAGCGACCAAATTCCGGCAATTCCTCGCCGTCAATGCTTAACCTAGCAGACTGCGGAATCTGCACGGCGACCATTCCCAACGAACGAGGTACCAAGCCCCATTCGCCATGGTTGTTGGCTACCTTAGCTCGCGCACCCAATGCCACGTCGGCACCGAGCCGCTTCAGTCTTGCCGCCCCATCGTAGAAGCGAAATGTCTCAAGCAAGCTCTCAGCCACATGGGGAAGGAAGATCGGATAAGGCGTTTGGCTCTTTAGTAGGTTGGCTCCAATGTGCGCCGATGTTTTCTTGAGCTTTGTCGTAGGCTCCGCCAAGTAGCGCGTATCCTCGTAGACCGTACTCGCGCCGCCGTATGAACGGTCGTACACGGCGAGCACATCCGGCACCGTCAGCGGCGCATGGCCTACGGCCCGCAACCTAGCATTCGGATCACAACCACAAAATCTACGTTCGGTATCGTTCCGATGAGACACGTCAAGTTTCTTGTATAGACGCTCCAGCGAATGCTCATTGCCTGGATCTTGTTCCGAACGGATCAAGTCTGCCTTCATAAAAAGTTCAACAGCTACGCGCAGCAAATGTAGCGCGGGCATCATTTCCACTACTGATTCGGGAAGCCGTCCACTAGGCATGATCGCTTGGTAAGCCGAGAGGTACTGTTCGCCGAACGCGGCCATCAATTCCGGGTCACCGTAGCGGTCTACCGTTGTGGCGTCCTGGATCGTCGCCTCACCAGTCGCCAAAACGTCTCGAGTTGCGGCCAAACACACGGCTGGATATTGCACAGCGGCAATCTTGCCTTTCAGCTCGTCCACCATCGCAATATGCGCATGCATGACTTCAACTTGGTTTCGACTATCGTTTCCTGGCCCTTGAGCATGCACCAAGCGATTCGGTGAGCCCGGTTGATGCGAGTGCTGCATGCCGAATTCTCGACCACAACTTGCGCACGCATATCGCCGTATCACCTGTATTGGCCATCCCAGCGTGGCCGCGGCGTGGCGAAAGACGTCAATCGACTCCGCCGGTGGCTCATGTAAGCCGCATTTGGGACACCGCTCTTTCATGACATCATCCTAGGTCCTGTTGACGGATTTGATCAAGATGAAGGCGGCAGCGAGAGCGATGAAGGAGCTGAAGTTTGTGGCGGTCATTTCGCAGCGCAGGGCGATGCGCTTGAAGCGTTTGAGCTTTCCGATGGCCTGTTCGATGCGGGCGCGTCCCCTGTGGAGGGCCCTTGCGAACCACTTTGGCCTGTTTTTGGCGTTCTTTCGGTGGGGGATGACAGTCAAGGAGCCTTTTCCCCGGGCGTGTCGGCGGTTTCTGGCGCTGTCATAGCCCTTGTCAGCGACGATGACGCGGGGCCGGACGTCGGGACCAAGGTCCATCAGGGTCTCGAAATGCGGGCTGTCCGCCGCTTGGCCGCCGGTCAGGTCGAAGGCAATCGGCAGGCCGTCGAAATCGGTCTTCAGATGGATTTTCGTGCTGAAACCGCCCCGCGAGCGTCCGAGCGCCTGGCTCTGCTGCCCCCTTTTGCGCCCGCCGCCGATACATGCGCGCGCGTCACGGGCGAATCGAACATTTGAACCAGGGGCGCCGTGTTGCTCAAATCCGCCAGCGTGGCGAAAAAGTCCTCGAACACACCGGGCCGGCTCAGGCGGTAGAAGCGCCGCCAAACCGTGTTCCAGGGTCCAAACCGCTCCGGCAGCGCTCGCCAGGTGATGTTGTGAACCGCAAAGAAGTGCAGCGCCTCCAGAAACAGGCGGTCGTCCTTCGCCTTCGCACCTCGCCTCGGAAGGCAAAGCCGGAAAACCTCCAGCGCAACCTCCCAGTCCGACTCCGTCATCTGCGTCGACATCAACGAAACCCCCGAAGCGCCGACGCCTCATGAATCACACAAATCCCCCGCCGGGAATCCCAAACCCATTACATGAGGCAATCCGTCCACACGGCCTAGCGTTGGCTCGGGCACTCGGGTTGCCTGCGGCACGCTCGGAGGTGTGCAGATCAAGGATGAATTGGCAATCATCGTGGAACGGTATGACCGAACCAGGCTCCCCGGATCGATCCGGCGCCTTCACCAGGAAGACATGTGCCAGCTCCTGGGGCTTCCCCCGACGAAGAAATACCAGAATGAGGGCGGCCCCGGGTGCGCCGAGCTGAGCGAAGCGATCTAGACACATTCGGGAGAGCCCGGCGACGATGCACGGACCTTCGCGCGCGCCATCATGTTGAACTGGATCATCCGCGGCACCGACGCGCACCCGAAGAATTTCTCCATGCTAATCGGCCCCCAAGGACGCGGGCGCCTCGCGCCCCTCTACGACGTGGCAAGCATGTTGCCCTACGACGTAGAACCCACGAGGCTGAAGATGGCCACCAAGATCGGCGGGAAGTACCTGCTCGACGAAGTTCACTCTCGCCATTGGGTGAAGTTCGCAACGGAAGTGCGCCTGCCACCCGCCGAAGTCATCGACATGGGAAATGCCATCGCGGAAATCTTGCCCGTCGTGCTTGCCGAAATCGTCGACGACGCCCGCGCCAATGGGCTCGATCACCTGATTCTACAGCGCATGATCGGGGTATTGAATGCCCGTTTGAATCATTGTGCCCGCGTCTTGGAAGCGGCGACAGCCTGATCCGCTCCTCGCGTACGCAGGGACCCGAAGCGCCACCGAGCGGGTGTCCGATTTCCTCAAGGAGAAGGGCTACGCCGCTGGCCACTACCATGCGGGCCCGAAGCCGGAAGCCAAGCTGGAGACGCAGAAGCAGTTCGTGAACGGCATGCTCCGCGTGATCGCCGCGACCAATGCCTTCGGCATCCCTCGGAGGTCGACCTGGACTTCGCGGGGCGGCTGACCGACGGAAATCGGTCGCTGCCCTCGACCGAATTGCGGCGGGCGATGCTGTCGGTCTGAAGCAGGACGGAGACCGCTGGTTGATCGTCGCCCAGGATGGCGTTGCGATCGGGCGCCTCGCTCGGAAGTTCGCGCCGCCGCAAGGAGTAACCTTTGTGGAAGGCAGCGCTTATGCGATCACAATGCGCTTTCGGTCGGATTCCGGAGAAGACTTCCAGTTCCAGCTCCGCCGGGACCGATGGAGCGTCGTGCTTCCTGAACTGGTCTATCGGTCCTGAATTGCGCAAGGAGGTTGTGGCGGTCCGCGCCCGAAAGTTCCCTCACCTTCGCCGTCGCGCATTGGACATCGACGACATCGTTCCATTTTCGACGCCGCAACGGCATATACCTCCGTTTCGGGTATGCCGCGCTGTGGGGGCCCAGCACCTCCGCGGCCTGCAAGGTCGAGTTGTCACGGAGCCACCAGGGAGTTCCAGAGGCCATGCATGTCATCATGTCCTATTCGCACGCGGATGAGGATCTCAGAAACGAGCTCGAGAAGCACCTTGCCGCCCTCAAGCGACAGGGCGCGATCACCACCTGGCACGACCGCCGCATCGCTCCTGGCGACGAGTTCCACGGCCAGATCAGCGACCAACTCGACTGCGCCGACATCATCCTGTTGCTGGTCAGTGCCGACTTCATCGCCTCCGACTATTGTTACGATGTCGAGATGTCGCGTGCGCTGGAGCGCCATCATCGCGATGAAGCACGCGTCATCCCGGTGATCCTGCGTCCCTGCGATTGGAAAAGAACGTCGTTCGGCGGCTTGATGGCCGTCCCGGAGGACGGCAAGCCCGTGGTCAAGCATGCAACCCTGGACGACGGTTTTCTCGAGGTCGCTCAGGCGATTCGACGGGTAGCGGACGCGGCAAACACCGGTTCCCCCGTAGCGGAACCCGCAGAGCCCGCCGCCACCCGCGCCGACACGGCTCAGCCGGGCCCGCGTTCGAGTAATCTCAGGATCAAGACCGAGTTCACCGACCGCGACCGCCACGCCTTTCTTGGTGAATCCTTTGAGTATGTTGCCCGCTATTTCGAGAACTCGATGAACGAGCTCCAAGCAAGAAACGATCGGGTGGAAACCGACTTTCGGCAGGTCGATTCCGACCGCTTCGAGGCGAGAGCCTTTGTCGGCGGGGAAGAACGGGCAGTTTGCGGCATTTGGCGGGGCGGCACTATAGGTGCCGACGGCATCTACTACTCGTCAGGCGGGCTCGGCAACGGGAACAGCTTCAACGAATCGATGTCGGTGTCCGACGACGGCTACACGTTGTTTCTCAAGCCTCTGGGAATGGCGCATTTCGGACAAGCAGGAGACACCCCGCTCACTATGCAGGGGGCCGCCGAGTACTTCTGGAGCTTGTTTGTCGAACGGCTCAGGTAGACTTACCGAGGGTCTCAAGCGCGCCTTCCGTCACGAACCGAACTCAATCCCCAGCCGAATCCGCTTGCGAGCACTCCGGCCTCCTAGTCAGCCTGTCGCCGATTGCCACTATCCTGCGAAACACTCAGAATGAGTGTGCGCGGCCTTGCGCTCCCCGTTGACTGCCGTTAGTTCGATGGCACGGCTCTGGACGTCGTCGGCATGGTCCTGCCGACCGGACGGTGGTCGATTGATGCCGGGATGCGCAACCAAACCGGGCCCGGCGGTGGTGCGGTGCGCCGCTCAAATTTCGGCGGGAGCCCCAACGACATCGATGACACAAACGTCCGCCAACACGATTCGGGTTACGCTTGAACGGAGGAAGTCCATCGTGACCGACCTGAAAGGGCTACGCAGCGACATTCTCGGGACGACCCGATGAAGGACGCGCAGAAGCCCGACCATGTCAGCTTGACGACTCTCGTCGGGCGCCTCCGCGAGGGCCGTTTCGTCATCCCGGACTTTCAGCGCGAATTCGAGTGGAAGCCGTGGGACATCCGCGAACTCGTGCGGTCGATCTTCCTAGACTACTACATCGGCAGCCTGCTCCTGTGGAAGGGCAGGTCCGAGAGCTTTTCCGCGCTCGCCTGCGAGTCCATCTACGGCTACCACGGCGACGGCGATCCGGTACATATTGTACTCGACGGACAGCAGCGTCTCACCGCGATGCACTACGTCTTCCTCGCGCCAGACGAGCCGCTGCCCAACCGCTCGAACCGCTTTCTCTACTTCATCCACGTAGACCGCTTCATGGACGAGGCCTACGACGAGGCGTTCATGTACGACTGGACGCGGAGAGGCGTGAACCTTCTCACCGATTCGAGCGCCCAGTTCGAGAACCACCTGTTCCCCGTCTCGGTCATTGGCCAGGGCGGCTGGGAACTTCCCAACTGGGTCCAGGGCTACGAGAAGTACTGGCGTGATAAGGAGAAGGCCGCCCAGACGGACGGCGACGACGCAGCGGCGCACGAGGCGGATCGGCGCGCGCGCGACGCCCGCGGCTTCGGACAGCACCTCAAGGCCATCACCGAACAATACCAAGTCTCCTACATCGAACTCGACCGCGACCTCGAGCTCGACAAGGTCTGCGACATCTTCACCCAGATCAACAGCCGCGGGATCCGCCTCGACGTCTTCGATCTCGTCAACGCGATGCTGAAACCAAAAGGCCTCCAGCTCAAACATCTTTGGCGCGCTGCGGCACCGCGGCTCGACTTCGTCGACACCGAGCGGATGAACGTCTATCTGCTCCAGGTAATGTCCATCCTGCGTCAGGCCTACTGCTCGCCGAAATATCTCTATTACCTACTCCCCGGTCAGGAGAAGAAAGTGCGCGAGGCAGACGGCTCGCTGCGCAAGGAGATCCTGGTTCCCGATATTACGGACTTCGAACGGCGCTGGAATGAGGCGGTCAAGGCGGTCGAGAGTGCGATCAAGCTGCTGCGGCACCCGCAAGAGTTCGGCGCCATCTCGTCCCAATACCTTCCCTACGTCTCGATCCTGCCCGCCTTTGCGGCGCTTCAGACCGCCCTTCGCGCGCTTCCGGCTCCCCGCCAGCTCGATGCCCAGCGCAAGCTGCGCTACTGGTACTGGGCCAGCGTATTTACCAACCGCTACTCCGGTTCGGTGGAGTCCACCAGCGCCCGCGACTACCTGGACGTGAAGGCATGGTTCGACAATGACGCTGCGGAACCGGGTCCGATCGCGGAGTTCCGGGCGCGCTTCAGGAACCTCGACCTGCGTCGGGAGACCAAGCGGGGAACCTCGGTCTACAACGGCATCTTCAACCTGCTCGTGCTGCACGGCGCCCGCGACTGGATGAGCGGCAATGTCCCGCAGTATGACGACCTCGACGACCACCACATCGTTCCCAAGAGCTGGGGGAAGGAGAACGGCCTCCACGGTGCCATCGACACGATCCTGAACCGCACCCCGCTCAGTGCGCACACCAACCGCAACGTCATTCGTGAGCGCCTGCCGAACCAGTACCTGCCCGAATTGATCGCGGCTAGCGGCGAAGCCAGCGTCCGGGCCACCCTGGAATCGCACTTCATTTCCCGGGCGGCGGTCGAGATTTTGTTGCGCGAACCTTTCACGACAGACGACTTCGAAGCTTTTTTGGCGGAGCGGCAGCGCACGCTTCAAGACGCGATCGAGGACCTTCTGGTGAAGGAACGGCTGGACCTACCGCCCCAGCTGCGCGAACTGGACGCAAAGATAGAGGCTGTGGAGTTGGCCCTTCGCCACGGCATCGACGAAACACTGGAAGGCGACCCTGCCCGGCTCCCCCAGCACGTGCGGCAGAAAATCGAGGAGCGACTGCAGGTGGCCGCGAGGAAAAACGCCACACTCGACGGTGAGCGCTACCAGTTACTGGGCGGCAAGCTCGAATATGCCGATCTTCGCGAGTTGCAGGACACGATCACGAGCAAGGGGCTCTGGCACCGCTTCGAGGAACGCTTTGCCAGCAAGGAGATGCTCGGAAGGCGCTTCGGACAGCTCGCAGATCTCCGGAACGGTATCCGCCACAGTCGCAGCGTGGATGAGATCACACGAAAGGAAGGCGAGGCGGCAATCCTCTGGTTCGAGCAATTGAACGGTGGAGGGTCGACCGTCTCAAGCTCTATCTCGCGATGAAAGAGTCCGGTTTCAGGTGCGTGGCGAGTCCATTGCACATTAATGGCTGCCTTGGAGGACCGCATCACGTCGTTCTAAAATTCGATCAAAGGCACCGAGAGCCATTCGAATGAGTGACGGCTTCCAGCAGGTACTGCACCACATCCGGTCGATCGCCGGGACGGAAGCCGAGAAGGGTCGCCTCTTCGAACGACTCATTAAAGCGTATTTCGAGAAGGATCCGCTCTACCGGGATCGGTTCTCACGGGTATGGTTGTGGACCGAGTGGGCCGCGACTCGACAAGATTTCGACGGTGCGGACACCGGCATCGATCTCGTTGCCGAGGAAAGGGACGGCGGCCATTGCGCCATCCAATGCCAGTGCTACGCACCGGGCACGAGGATCTCGAAGGCCGATCTCGATTCCTTCATCGCCGCGTCGGCGCGCGATCCGTTCACCACGCGCATCGTCGTGGATACCGGCGACGAGTGGGGGATGAACGCGGTCAAGACAATCACAGGGCTGAAACCAGCATGTTTCGTCCCCCGGTTACTACTTCTCCGCTGGCATCGGCCCCGGGCAGTCCCGATAGAGAATGGCCTCAATCCGGTCGGAAACCCGCCGCGCGGCCTCATGCACCGAGTCCCGCGCCAGATGCGCATAGCGCGCGGTCGTCTGCACCTGGCTGTGGCCGAGCAGGCGGCCGATCATCGGCAGGCTTTCGCCGAGCGCCAGCGCGCGCGAGGCGAAGCTGTGCCGGCAGTCGTGCAGGCGCATGCCCTCCAGCCCGGCACGGTCGCGGATTTTCACCCAGTAGCGCTGCAGGCCGGTCATGGCATTGCCGTCCAGCGCACCCGGAATGACATGGGGGTTGCCCTCGACCCGCGGGATCCGCGCCAGCGCTGCCGCAGCGGCCGGCGACAGTGGCACCCTGCGCGGGCCGGTCTTGCTATCCGGGAGCCGCAATTCGCGCGTCTTCAGGTCGACATGCTCCCAGTGCAGGCCGAGAATCTCGCTCTTGCGGCAGCCGGTCAGCAACAGCAGGCGAATCGCCAAGGCGGCATACATCATGCTGCCGCCCTCGCGTTCGGCCTTGTCCAGCACCCGGCCGAGCCGGTGGAACTCTCCGTCGGTCAGGAAGCGCTCGTGCCGGCGCTGCCGGTTCTTTGCGATCTGCCGGCACGGATTGCTGCCCTCCGGGATCAGCTCCCGCTCCTCGGCCGCCCGGTAGATGCGGAACAGCATCTCCACCGCCCGGTTGGCCGCAGACGGCGTTGCGGCGAGCCCGTGATGGAAAGCCGACACTGCCGCATGGTCCATCGCCAGCGCGGGCCTTGACCCGAGCGCCGGCAGGATGTGCTTCCCGATCGAGCAGCGATAGGTCTTCTGCGACGCTTCCTTCAGGCGCACGTCGACCACCTCCCTGAGATAGACCGCAGCCAGGTCGCCTACCGTCGGCCCCTTCGCCTCCTTGACCGCCAGCGGCTCGGGGACCGGGTCCTTGCCGGCCTTGATCCGTGCCACGATCAGCGCCGCCCGTCGGCGCGCCTCCTCCGGCGTGACGACGCCGTGGCGCCCGACCGTCACCCGCTTGCCGCTCCGGCCGCCGGTGCGGGTCTGCACGACATAGACCTTGCGTCCCGTGGGATAGACCCGCACCCCGAAGCCCGGCAGCTCGCTGTCCCAGAACACCGTATCCCGATCCGCCTCCAGCCGGTCCACGGTGCGCCGCGAGATCGTCGTGCGCGTGAGTTTCGCCATGCCCTTCGTTTCCGTCCTACGCCGCCTTGGCCCCGTCACCCTCGACATCGAGGGACACAAGGTCGCTCCCGATGCTGTCCCCGACCTTCGCCGCCGACGCCTTCTCGGTATCCTGTGCCAGATGCGCATATCTGTAGGTCGTCATCACCGTCTTGTGGCCAAGCAGCCGGGCGATAACCGGCAGCCCCTCGCCAACCGCCAGCGCCTGCGAGGCGAAGCTGTGCCGCAGGTCGTGCAGCCGCACGTCCTGCACCCCGGCGCGCGCCCGCAGCGTGTTCCAGAACGGGTCGATGCGCTGGAGATGCTCGCCCCGCTCCCGACCAACGATCACCCAGGGATTGCCTTCGGTCCGCGCTATCCGCGCCAACACCCGCTCCACCGCCGGCGTCAGCGGCAGGCGGCGCGGACCGGACTTGCTGTC
>LXNI01002618.1_pt1 | contig 12013 bp, 10 predicted proteins | sample 809091 | NCBI WGS metagenome assembly LXNI01 (sample SAMN04870527, study PRJNA318959) | sponge metagenome | biome: 01000161; feature: marine sponge reef; material: water | host: Sarcotragus foetidus | place: Greece: Milos, Mediterranean Sea | collected 2013-05-29 | depth 5-7 m | reverse complement strand
CTTCAGTTTGCCCTGTTGTGGCAGTTAAAAGACGCCGGCGTACCGACGGCCACAGTGGGTGATTTAAAGCAAGCTATAATGGGATTCCAGGGCGCTGACCCGCGCTTATTCGGTGCGCTGATACATCAAAACCAGGATGTTGCCAAACCGTTAACCCGCAACTGGCGATCCCAGCCAAACCTGATGCAATTTATCAATGCGGTTGGCCTTGGCTTGTTCAGTGATAAGTATGACTCGCTGGTGTCGGAGGGTACTGATAGCCCACAAGAGCCGATCGAACTGATTGATTTCGCGGTAAAGGCAAAAAAGGGGCAGCACGCGGTCAGAGCACTATCCGTTGGCGCTCGTTTGCAGGCGCTGCTGGAAGATCCTGCTCAGCAAATCTGTGACCGACGCACAAAACAGCGCCGTAGGTTGCGCGGCGGTGATATCTCGGTTCTTTGTCCCACAAATAAAATGTTGACAGAATATGCTGAAGTATTGCGCGCGCTTGGACTTCCGGTAAGGTTACAAGAGGAAGGGTGGTATTCCTCGCGCGTAGTTGAAGTCGCTTGTCAGGCAATGGCTTATGTCGCCAATCCTTCGGATCGTCATGCCGCGTTGTACCTGGCTGTCACAGAACTGGGCAACCTCGATCTGAAAACAGCCTTAGAACAGCTGATTACCGATGGGAAAATCGTCGATCCAGTATTGGCTCAACTGGATGTGCTTGCAGGTAATGTCAAAGACCGCACCCTGTTTGCATTGGTGGCTGATACCTTTAGTGCGCTCAGACTCTTTGATGTGGTGTCTGTATGGCCGGACGCCGCTCAGTCCCGGGCAAACCTGCTTCGTTTGCAAGCTGAGGCTGGGGAATTTATGGATGCCAATCGTGAGGCACTCGCGAGTGGCGGTTATCACGGTTCCGGCATTCAGAGTTTCTTGGCCTGGCTAAATGCCGAAGTTGAACAGAAGGACAAGAATAATCAGCCTGATCCGCGTGTCATCGATGAAGACGCCATTCAGTTGGTTACCTGGCATAGTTCAAAAGGTCGGGAGTGGCCAGTGGTATTTGTGTGCGGCATGGACAAGAACCTGAAACCGAAATTACCCAACATGGCGCTGGGATACAGCACGTTTGAGGATTTATCTCAGCTTTTCGAAAAGGCTCAGATCGAATATTCCCCCAAGTTTGCCGCGTCTGAATCTGAAGAGCAGTTTCTAGAGGAGCTTAAAATTGCCACTGAGCTTGAATCAAGGCGCTTGATCTATGTGGCCATGACGAGAGCACGAGAAAAGCTGCTACTCGAATGGCCGAGCTATTTGGCGGGTAAAGACAGTCTGACCTACTGGTCGATACTGGCTTCAAAGGCCACCGTGTCGCATCAAGAGGCGACAATTACTTTTGGCGAAGCTTCTTTTCCATGTTTGATCTGGGATGGAGCATCAGAGCTTCCAGATGACTTTGGCGTTGGCGACGGAATAACTCCAGAGGTGTTAGCCGCTATCGGTCGCAGGGCGATACAGCGTGGAGTTGTTCCGGATCGATTGGTCCCGGACAGTGTTGTGCCTTCAGGATTAGAGAGTGTCTCGGGATCAGAATCAACTAGCCAACCCTTGGCGTTGATCAGATACCACGAAAGGCTGGACCTCGAGATCGAGCTCACTGGTACCACACTCGGTACCTTTCTGCATCGCTGCTTCGAAGTGCTTGGCGAAAATGCTGGGCTCGCTGGGAAGATATCCTCTATCACTGGTGTCGGGATGAATGAAGGTGATGTGACTAACATTGTTAATAGCGTCACAAGTTTCGAACGGTGGATGACAGATCATTTTATGCCCACGGGTGTGCATCGGGAACTGCCGCTATTGGGCATTGATGATAACGGTTCCGTGGTATCTGGAACCGCCGACCTGGTGCTGGAAACCGAAGGCGACGTTTGGATTATTGACCACAAATCCGATCAAGTAGACGACCCCGAATTGGCCTTTTCTCGTTACCAGCCACAATTGGAATGTTATGCAAATTTACTACGGAGTATGGGGCATAACGTGTTGGGCTTTGGGATTAACTGGATTAGGCGGGGAGAGGTGGTGTTACACAGCCCCAGTTGGCTTTAAATAAGATAACTTACTGTTAAGATGTACCGCTGTCTTCTTCCGTACACGCGTCAAGGCACAAGGCCATATCTTCTTCGGTATCAAGATAATCGCTTACATCCCATCAGGTCAGTTTTACCTCAGCCATGTTCGGACCTCCTCGGCTGTTTCAAGCGCAACTATCATGACCCGTGTTCAGTACCATTTTATACCTGTGATCGTCCACGTATAAACAGCATGAGAGGAAGGCCCTTGAAGTTATATCAAACCCTGCTCACCTCACACATCAGCCCTTTCAGGTTGGTGGAACCGGATTCGGGGCCGGGGTTTTTGTCGTCGGTGAGGAAGTTGATGTTGCATTCCCGGAAGCCGTAGTCGGGGGCTGTCTGTTCCGGGTACCACCAGGCGAACTCGGCGGCTACTACGCGGGGGTCGATGCCGTCGGTTACTTTTGCCTTGTGTTTGACTTTGCCGCGCGGGCTTTCTATGTAAATCCAGTCGCCGTCTGCTATGTTTCTGGCGGCGGCCGTGTCCGGGTGGATGCGCAACAGGGGGTCGGGGTGCATTTTACGCAGCATCGGGCTTTGCCGGTGTTCCGAGCCGAAATATTCCTGCACGCGCGTGCCGGTGGTCAGCACCAAGGGATATTTCTCCACGAACTCCGGTTCCCGGGCCGGGCTTTCCGGCGGTTCCTGGTGGAACGGCAGCGGGTCGTAACCCCAGTCTGCGTTCTGCTGTATGTAGAAATCCAGCTTGCCGGATTTGGACTTGAAGCCTTCAGTCTCGTACTTCCGGTACCTGGGTTCGTTGCGCAGGTACTCCATGTCCTTGAATTCCTCCCAGGTGACACCGGCAGGTTCCAGGATGTAGTCCAGGGAGTCTTCATAGTTCTCCCAGAAGGAGTCTGCAAAGCCCAGTTTCTTGCCCAGCTCATTCAGGATCTCGACGTCCGCCAATGCCTCGCCCGGGGCATCCACGATCTTGGGCCTGGGGAAGATGTAGCCGTGCGACTTCCAGTAATCTGCGATATTGTCGAACTCCATCCAGGTCTTGGCGGGTAACACGATGTCTGCCAGCTCCGTGGTCGGGGTGGGGAAGATGTCCGCCACCACCAGGAATTCGACCTTCTTCAGGGATTCATATACCCGCGAGGTGTTTGCCCTGACCACCAGCGGGTTACTGCCCATGATGATCATTCCCCGCACCGGGTAAGGCTCGCCGGTCTCGATAGCATCCCAGATCACGTGCGGCGTAATGCGGTTGATGGACGCGGCCAGCCGGTAGCGGGTGCCACCCAGCATTTTGTCGACGTTATCCAGGAACTGGTTGCCGCAGAATTCCATGCGCGGCAGGCCCGGTGGGGGGCCGAACATGACGTTGCCGCCAGGCGCATCGAGGTTGCCGGTCATGGCCGACATGTAAATCAATACCCGGTCCGAGTTGGCGCAGTTGACGCCATGCTCAATGCCGACGCCCCACTGGATGGCCGCGGGTTTCGTCCTGGCGAACAACCTGGCCGCGGCGATAATCTTCTCTTTCGGTACCCAGGAAATCTCCTCGCCCACCTCCGGCGGGTACTCTTCCAGGCGTGCGCAGAACTTGTCGAACCCGGTGGTGTAGTTTTCGATGAAGTCGTGATCGTACAGGTCTTCCTTGACCATCACGTGCATCATTGCCATGGCCAGCGCCACGTCGGTGCCGGGTCGGAGTTGCAACCAGATATCGGCCTTTTCCGCCAGTTGGGTGCGTTGGGGGTCAACCACGATGTAATTGGGCTTGCGTTTGAGGTTCAGGCCCAGGTTAACGCCGATATATTCATCGGGGTTGGATTTGATCGTATTACTGCCCCAGGACATGATGCACTGGGGGTGGTTGTCGTAGTCCACAATGGGGACTGACATACCCAGTTGCTTGGACACGGCCAGCCTGGGCAGGTAACAGACGTGGCCGTTCGCCAGCACGTTGGGTGAGCCGAACATGTTGGCGACCCGATACACAAAGCGGTGGTGGCTGCGTCCGGTGCCGTGCCCGAAGATGACCGATTCCGGCCCGTTTTCTTCCTTGATTTGATTGAATTTGCTCGCGATGGTATCCAGCGCCTCGTCCCAGCTTATGCGTTCCCACTTGCCCGCGCCACGCTCACCGACCCGTTTCATGGGGTACAACAGGCGATCCTTATGGTACTGCAAGTCGGTGATGAAGCCCCTGGCCTTGCGGCACAGGTAGCCCTTGCTGATGGGGTGGTCCTTGTCCCCGCGAATGTTCACGGCCTTGCCGTTTTCCAGTGTGACGAACACGCCACAACCGGCATGGCCGCAGGCGCGGCAATTGGTGTGGACGACCTCGGTGGTGGTTTCGGGGTCTTCGTATCCGACTGCGGGGGTCGTATCTGTATCCATGTCGTGTCAATATGTCGTGGCTAGCCCTGCAATAGTAGTTTAATTCCTGTTACCTTTCCAGCGCTTTATCTTTGCTTCGGCGCGAGCCTGCTAAATCCGCCCCCGACGATCCGGCTATTTGATCGCCAGGAAACCCTCGAAACTGACGTATTTCATCACCGTCATTACGTCGCTGAATCCTGCCCGGTTCAACAGGCCCAGGTTGCCGGCGCTGGAGAACGGCTTGAGCACACCCTTCAGGCTGAGTTCCTTGTTCAGTATCTCATCGGAACTGAAACCCTCGCGTTGTTTGAACTCGCGGTACAGGCAGGACATCATGTCCTGGAAGCGGGAGTCCGGCGCGCCGACTTTTTCAAACAGGACGAACGCGCCGCCCCAGTTCAGGGCCTGGTAAATGTTATCGAACAGCGCCTGCCGGTGTCTTTCCTCGACGAACTGGATGGTGTAGTAGCTGATGATCATGTCGCTTGCTGTGAACTCACTCGTGAGGATATCCTCACAGCGCAACTCCACGTTCTGCAGCCCGGTGCAGGTCTTGCCGGCGCGCTCGATCATGGCCTGTTCCCGGTCCAGACCCGTCCAGCGCAGGCCGGGCTTGTGTTCCTGGTGCACGGCCAGCTTCTTCAGCAGGTCGCCGGTCGAGCAGCCCAGGTCATACACGTGGCTGTCCGGCGCCACGAAGAAGTCACTCAGGAAACAGATGAGGTCGTGCCCGTCTTCGTAATAAGGGATGGAGCGCCTGGCATGATCCGGAAAGGTCTCTGCCACCTCGCCGCCGAATGACCAGGCGGAACGTTGCGCGCTGATGCCGTCGTCGATTTTCATGCGGGAGGCCGGCTCAGTACCTCGCCGTTCAGGCGGACAATCACCGCTGACAATGCTGCTGTCGCGGCATTCATCCTGGTCGCATCCGTGCCGCGCAGCACCAGGTTCACGCCCAGTTTTCCTTTCCTGAAATAAGGGTAACTGCCCATGCTGATATCGGGATATTGTTCCTGCAACACGCCCAGGTCGGCGGCAATCTCGCTTTCCGGCAGGTTGGTAGTGACGTTGTCCGTGATGATGGGGTCACCGCCCACGAGCCTGTTGGCCAAGCCGTCGAACATGGCTTCCATGATGGCAGGCACACCGGGCAGGACAAACACGTTCTCCAGTTGGAACCCCGGCGCGCCGCTTACGGGGTTGTCTATCAGCCTGGCGCCGGCCGGTATGTCCGCCATTTTCAACCTGGCTTCGGTCAGGCGCTTGGGTTCGTAATAACGGTCCAATGCGTTGATGGCTTCCTGGTTGCGCAACAGTTCAACATCGAATGCCCTGGCGATGGCCGCCGCGGTGATGTCGTCATGGGTGGGGCCGATGCCGCCGGTGGTGAACACGTAACTGAACCGCGCGCGGCAGGTGTTGACGGTATGGATAATCTCCGCTTTGGTGTCGGCAATCACCCGCGCTTCGTTCAGGCGGATGCCCAGAGCATCGCATTTTTTACCGATAATAGCCAGGTTGGCATCCTGGGTGCGACCGGACAGGATTTCATTGCCGATGATGATCAGGCAGGCGGTAATCGGATCGGGTGGTTGCACGAGGGCTGATCAGGGTCCTGGAAGTATACAGTCAGCTTATCATTCTAAAACGCGTACTGCCAACCGGCGCTGAGGGTCCAGTCGGTTTCCATCTGCGGGCCGTTCAGGTCGCGTTGTAACGGCAGGCTGAGTTCCACAGCCAGGCGCTGGCCGGCCAGGGCGCCGGTCTGTCCCATCAGGTTGACGCCAAGGTTCAGGTTCAGTTCATCCCCGCCGTAGTTGTCGGGATTGGCGGTCTGCACCGGGCCTGCGATCATCGAGTCCATGCCGTCGATAGCGCCCAGCGTAGCGTATTGCAGGCGTAGCGAGGTACTGATGAAGGGTCGCCACTGGTAGTTGAGCCAGGCGCCCAAGGCATGCTTGTCGCCCAGGGCATAGCCCTGGTCCCGGTCCAGCCGGAACGTTCCCAGGTACTGGCCGCCCCAGTACCAGTGATTCTGGTGGCCGTTCCAGGTAATGCCCGGCAACAGGTCACAGGTGCCGGACCCAAGCTGCATGGCATAGGGTACGCGTACCGTGGGCCGGGCGCCCATGGGGGTCAGTATTGCATGGGTCTTTGAGGTGGAACCGGTGGGGAAACTCACCCCGACGTTCAGGTGCAGGCCATGGACGTCGCCATCGTACACCTTGATCAGGCCGGCAAGGCGGGTATCGCCGATGCCGTCGGTCTTCACCCTGAAGCTGCCGCGCAGGTTCGTGCCCATGCCGCCCATGTAGGTGATGTGTTCCATATCCTTTTCGATATACATGCCCATCGCCATCAGCGTCAGCCAGTCCGCCGGCGCGTACATGGCGCCGACCATGTGCATGTCCATGCGCATTTCGGTGGGCACGATGCGCAGGGTGGGAGGCTGCATGGGCCTGCCGAAAAACCGGTTGGGGATGGTGGTTACCATAGTGTCGGCATCGATGCGGTTTGTGCCGCTACGGTTGCCCTGCATGTCCATGTGCATGAACCGGTAACTCAGCATGAACTCACCCTTGTCATGTACGTGATCGCCCATGACGCCGATGGGAGCATGGTCCGCGGCATTGTGCGCGGAAAAGCCCGGCGCGTCTGCGCGTCCTGGCGTGACAAACAGGTTTGCCGCCAGCAACGCGAGTGTGGTGGTTAGTCGTAATCGATACTTCATAATGATCATCATCCGGCAGGACAGCAATGCGGCAAATTGGCGTGCAGAAGCGCCCGGTCAGGATGAACTGAGCCTGACCTTTATATTGTCAATCAGGCGGGCCGGACCCAGCCAGGCCGCGGCGAGGACGGACAAACGGGTATCCTCCGACCTTGGCACGCGCAGGTCTTCGCTACGCCGGATGCTGACGTATTCCGGTCTGAACCCGGCTTGCTCCAGCCTGAGCATGGCTTCCTGCTCGATGGCTTCCAGGTCGCTCCTGCCTTTGCGCAAACCGGCAGCCGCGGCTTTCAGTGTCCGGTAGATCTCCGGCGCCCGGCGCCGCTCTTCCGGCGCCAGGTAGGCATTGCGGGAACTCATCGCCAGACCGTCCGCCTCGCGTACGATGGGCAACCCGACGATCTCCACCGGCAGGCACAAATCCCGCGCCATACGCTTGATCACCAGTAATTGCTGGTAATCCTTCTCACCGAACAGGGCCGCGTCCGGTTGCACGTTACTGAGCAGCTTGGTGACCACGGTGGCGACCCCGGAGAAATGGCCGGGCCTGAACTCGCCGCAGAGAATGTTGGATAATTCAGGCACGTTGATGCGGGTGTCGGTATCAGTACCGCCCGGATAAAGCTGGCCCAGGTCCGGGGTGAACAACAGGTCCAGGCCATACTTTTCCAGTTTGTTCTTGTCATCGGCCAGGGTACTGGGATATTTCTCGTAATCCTCTCCCTTGCCGAACTGTATCGGGTTGACGAAGATACTGACCACGGTGCGGTCGGCACACTCGCGCGCGTGGTGCAGCAGTGAGATGTGCCCGTCATGCAGGTTACCCATGGTGGGCACCAGAGCAATGCTGTATCCGGCCTGCTTCCACCTGCCTACCACCGCGCGCAAACCGGCCAGGCTGGATACGGTCTCCATAATCGGCGTCTCGGTGAAAGGTGCGGTGATGTGTTTGTCTGCGGCCTGTGGGTTCAACATTTTCATTCCCTCACTTGAACGAATGCTCCGCCCCCGGGAACTCGCCGGCTTTTACCGCGCGCACGTATTCCTGTATGGCAGCCGCTACGTTGCCGCTCTCTGCCAGGAAGTTTTTGGCCATGTGCGGGCGGTACGGGGAGATACCCAGCATGTCGTAGATTACCAGCACCTGGCCGTCGCAGTGTATGCCGGCGCCGATACCGATGGTGGGGATGGTGAGTTCTTTGCTGATGCGTTCGGCCAGGGTGGCGGGGATGCATTCCAGCACCACCATGCCGGCGCCGGCGGCCTCCAGGGCGCGGGCGTTGGCCATGATGCGTTGCGCCTGCTGTTCCTCCCTGCCCTGAACCTTGTAGCCGCCGTATTCCCGCACAGACTGGGGCAGCAGGCCGACGTGGCCGCATACCGGAATGCCTTGTTTGACAATGGCGGCTACGGTCTGCGCCCGCCGCTCTTCACCGCCTTCCAGTTTCACCACGTCAGCGCCGCCGTCCTGCACCAGTCGGCGCGCATTCTCACAGGCTGCGGTTACCGTCTCGTAGCTTTGATACGGCATATCCGCCACGACCAACGCACGCCGGCAGCCGCGGCTGACCATGCGGCTGTGGTAAACCATGTCTTCCATGGTGACACTCAAGGTGTCCTCCTGCCCATGCAGGACCATGCCCAGCGAGTCCCCTACCAGGACAATATCCAGGCCGGCCGTGTCCAGTATCCCGGCAAAACTCGCGTCATACGCGGTCAGGGTGGCGATTTTCTCACCTGCCCGTTTCATTTCCCGCAAGCGGTCAATACTTATCTTGTCACTCATGGTAGGTTCACAACTTTGTTATACCCGCATGTCCGGCACGCGCCAACAGTTCATCGGCCCGGCCAATGCCGGGGATTTCCAGGTCAGGCGCGAGTTCCAGCAACGGCATCAGCACAAAATTCCGATGCCTGATCTCCGGGTGGGGCACGCGCAGCCCAGGCTCGTCAATGATCTCATTACCGTAGAGTAACATGTCAAGGTCCAGGCTGCGCGGTCCCCACCTGGGCCCGTTCCGCACCCGTCCCTGGCGGTCTTCAATGTATTGTAGTTGACCCAGCAGTTGCAGCGCCGGCAGGCCGGTATCGATCAAGGCCACTGCATTCAGAAAGTCAGGCTGGTCGCTCGGTCCCAAGGGCTTGCTTCGGTAGAACGAGGAACAATTTACCAGTCTGGTGTCCTGAACATTATCCAGCGCCGCCAGGGCTGCGTCCAACTGCGCGGCAGGCTTGTCAAGATTACTGCCCAGGCCGAGGTAACAGTCCATCTGTCATACCTTGACCCTGGGCCAGGTCATGAGCGCGCGGTAAACCACTCCTGCGCAGGCAAGCGTCCATTTGGAGAGATTCCTGCTTGCGCAGGAATGGTTATTTACACCTAATAGCTTCACTCTTGACGACTTAACGTCCCCGGTTGCGCCCGCCCCGGCTGCGCCTGCGCCGGGTCTGGCCTGTTGCATCGGGCACACCCTCCTGGAACCGGGTCCACCACTCTGCCAGTTCGCCTACGTCCTCCCCGGATTCCGCGCGTAGCAGCAGAAAATCGTAAGCTGCCCTGAACCTGGGATTGGCTATCAACCGGTGTGGGCGGCGATTGGCGCGGCGCGCCAGGCGCGGTTGTAACTGCCAGATGTCCCGCGCCATGCCGGTGAAGCGGTGCGGCACCGCGACCGCGCTGGTTTGCCGGGAGATAACAATATCCCCTGCCAGCATGATGGCATCCATTTCATTCATGCCCTGGGCCATGTGTTCTCTTGCCAGTCTGTCCATAGGCAGCCACAACAGCGCGGCGACGAGAAAACCCGGCGTGACCGGTTTGTTTTGCGCCAAGCGCTCGTCGGTGTTGCGCAGCGCATTGGCTACGAACGTATAGGGAAAGCCGCCCTGCTGCTGCGCCAGCGCTTCCTCCGTTTGCGGGAACAACTCCTTGAAAAGACCGTACTGTCGCAGTAGTTCGAAGGTCTGTAAGGCATAACCGTTAAAAAACAGTTTCAGGCACTCCTCGAACAGGCGGGAGGGCGCAATCTCCCGCAATGATGAAGCCAGTTCAGGGATCTGCTTCCCGGTATCCGGGCTGATCCTGAACCCCAGCTTGGTTGCAAACCGCACCGCCCGCAGCAAGCGCACCGGGTCTTCAATAAAACGCTGGCGCGGGTCGCCGATCAACCTGATACAGCAGGATTTTATGTCATCCATGCCGTTAACGTAGTCCACCACGGACTCGTCTGCGATGTTGTAGAACAGGGCGTTAACGGTCAAATCGCGGCGCCATACGTCTTCATCAATGCTGCCGTAAACGTTGTCGCGGATGATGCGGCCGTCCACCGCATGGCCGGCGCCGTTGCTGTCGTGATGCGGGGCGCGGAACGTGGATACCTCCACAATCTCATCGCCGAAACGCACGTGGGCGAGGCGAAACCGACGCCCGATCAACCGGCTGTTGCGGAACAGCTCCCTGACCTGTTGCGGCGTGGCATCGGTCACCACGTCAAAGTCCTTGGGCTCACGCCCCAACAGCAGGTCCCGCACGCTACCCCCGACCAGGTAGCTGCCGTAGCCCGCGTTCTTCAGGCGGTACAATACCTTCAGCGCACCCTCACTGATATTTCTGGTCGAGATGTTATGACCTTCACGGGGAACAACGTCAGGCCTGGGTTGCAGGTAGGAAACTTTGTCGTGGCTTTTTCTCATAGGTTGTTATTATAATACCACATGGTACCCGCTCCCTTCGTCTAGCGGCCCAGGACGCTGGCCTCTCACGCCGGAAACAGGGGTTCGATCCCCCTAGGGAGCGCCAATTACTTCAGGGTTAAACCCCGTTTTGTGCAGGTTGGGGTTGCGGGTCAGTTGTCGAGACTGGCCTGACGGTTGCGTCGGTTTTGGCGGTGAGCCAGCCATGCGAATAACAGTCCGGTTGCAAAAATGACGCCGCCCGCGCTTAATAAAGCCATATTCATCTTATTCCTCCTGCTATAGAATTGGTATAATTAGATTATGGCAACTGAAATTGAAAGATTAGAACAGGAAATTCACTCTTTGAGCACGAAAGAAAAAGCGTACCTGGTTCGTTCTTTAATCGAAGATTTGGATGACGTGGAGGACACGGCTTCGGGAAAATTATGGGCAGAGGAAGCGGCGCGCCGTTATAAATCATACCAGGATGGTAAAGCCAAGGTGACCCCAGGGGATGAAGCAATGCAGCGGGCACGTCAACACCTTAAGTGATCGGCTACCGGTATCTACTCCCAGCGGAAGTAGAGATGACCGAAGCTGCGCTGTTCTATGAAGAACAATTCACCGGCCTTGGAATGGATTATCTTGACGATATTCAGCGCTGTATCGACAGGATACGATCACATCCCGAAATCGGGCAGATTATACAAGGGAATATTCGCCGCAGTCAGGTTTCTCGCTTTCCCTATTCAATACTATACACGATTGAAAACGACCATATCCTGATTATTGCCGTTGCCCATAATCGAAGAAAACCGTTTTATTGGAAGGAGAGGTGACAACTGAATAGCGCTAGCCTGCATGAATTTGAATTGTAGATATGGTGAAAATCTATCAGCTTCTCGTTGTCTCCCGTCACTCTCCCGGAAAATTCGCATCCAGCATGGTCTACGAGACGGTGCTTTTCAGAAATATGCCCGGCGTCTGGGTTTCGATATGCCATGAACTCAGCGAAGCAGATGGTTGGTTGCAAATGCCGTTGTCCGCGGCACTGTTGTCGTGACAAATGAGCAACCGAAACCCGAATCAAAAAGCCGTATTCTGCTACGGAAACAGGGATTCGATTCCCCTAGGGAGCGCCAATTAC
>LXNI01002616.1_pt1 | contig 12018 bp, 15 predicted proteins | sample 809091 | NCBI WGS metagenome assembly LXNI01 (sample SAMN04870527, study PRJNA318959) | sponge metagenome | biome: 01000161; feature: marine sponge reef; material: water | host: Sarcotragus foetidus | place: Greece: Milos, Mediterranean Sea | collected 2013-05-29 | depth 5-7 m | reverse complement strand
ACCTGGGAACGGAAACGCCGGACATCAACATCGCCAGGATAGAGCGCCGGATCCTGGAGCGAACCGGACATCATGTCGATCCGAAGTTGGTGCCGACTCGGCACAAGCTTTCTCTTTCCAATTTGCGGCGCACCGTCGAGCGGTTCGACCAACTCGAAGTGTTCGACAACTCCCGGGATGACCCGCTCGGCATTCCGATCCCCGTCGAGCAGTGTTACCTCGAGCGGGGCAAGGTCCGCTCGAGGCGCGCGGACGGCGAAATCGCGCCGTGGTGTGCGGCCTGGCTTGCCAGGCTCGAGCAGTCCCTGGGCGAAAAGCGCCGCCGGGCCGCCCAGGAGCGCGGTGGACACGGCCACTGATTGCACTGGACCAGCTCCGCGGCCGCGCCTGGCGCGCGAATTGCAATCAATGCCCCGGCTGGCCGACCGCGATCCCGCCGGCGCCGGCGAGGGATACCCGATGCAGTGATTGCACGGCCGTTTTCGGCGGATTTGCCACATTCCGCGGCGATCCGCTGAAAAACGGCTGCGCAGGAGGCCCGTAGCGAGGCGCTACGGAAGTGGCCGGTACGATTGGATCACCCCTTTTTGGGGCTTCCCAGGGTGTGCCACAGGAGGTGCCAGGCTCCTTCTCGACGCAAAAATCGCCGATTTCCGGCATTCCGGCCGGGCCGCGTGTAGACTGCCGCCATGACCCCTGAAATCTGGACCATCATCGGCGTGGGCATCGCCCTGGCCGCCGTCATCCTCAACGGCCAGCGGGCCGCACGGGCCGACCGCGCTGAACTGCGGGGCGAGATTCAAGGGTTACGCCAGGAACTCGGTATCCTGCGAGAGGACTTTGGCAAATTGCGCGAGCGCATGGCTCACCTGGAAGGATTGCTGGAGGGGCTGCGCGAGGCGATCACCCGCAACCGCGCTGCCTGATTCCCGTTTGCTATGACGCGACCACAGACGGACGCCGCGGCTACGGTTCGAAACTAGGCCACAGCAACTGTCCTGCCTTAGTCGAGGAACTTTAGCCAGCCCTTATGGACATACAAACCGCGCAAAATAGCGTACGCGATGATGTACGAAACCACAGGGGTGTATATCGGCCCAAAAGTGAAATAGTCCTCACCATCGGACATCAGCCAAGGCAGGTAGGTGTAAATGACACCAACCGGAATCATCCCCAACAAGGCTAAGGCCATTAGTCGAAAATTCGATCTTCTATCCGGCCTTTTGCGGGTGATCTTCTCGATCATGTCCTTGAATGCTCATTCGCAAACGTAATATTGAGTGTATTGTGCTCCGATTGTTATCACTAGTCCTGTGGTGAACATCGGAAAGTTGGCGTGCGCACCGCCCGCCGCCGAAACAATCACCCCCAAGGTAGACACGTGAAGTGCCAATTCGGCACAGCTGGGGCCGTTCTCTATGTACCACTCCGTAATGTCCTGTAAGAGTTGCCGGTTGTCAGCTGAAGTGCGAGCGTCTGTTTTGCGGCGTTCGATCTTGGAGTCCGGTATATCGGACAGAGAATCCGGCAATTGTGAGCGAATGGTAGCGGCGGCCATTTCGGAAAAACGGAGCGCTTCCTGTATGGACAACTGATCGAGAAACCGCTGCCAAGATGGTCCGCCGAAGATCCAGGCATTGCGTGGTGCGGTAACCAGTATTTCCGGCACGGTGCACAGTTGGGCGCTTGTGATCTCGTCACAGGTTGGAGTCGCGTGGGCGGGAAGGGGCCAGGTGGATATGCCCAGTAGGACGATGCAGAAATAACCGAGTGAGGTTCTCTTCATTTGCTTGCTCCAGTGTCTTTTTCAGTCGGCTGGTGCCGGGTTGCGACACTTCACGCAAGCATTGTGATGCCCTACCTATTCGCCGAAGCGGGGTCATGACTCCCCGCCTGTGAGAGGCTTTTGTATTCAGCAGGTAACCCGACAGCGTACCGGGTATCTTGCGTCAAGCGTCGAGGAAACTGTAGGACTTGTATTCAATAAATACAACAATTTTTTGTTTTGTTATCCAATTGTTCTAATAACTTATAGGAATATCCCCTTATATGAGCCCTTGTGGCCTTCTCTGATTCCCTCAATTATCGATTTCGAGTTCGATCAGGCGCGCCTCGATGAGCGCTTGAACCTCTGGGCCCATCTTGCGACCCCTGGCCGCGCAGGCGGCTTTCCAGCGCCGATGTAAATCAACAGGTAGCTCGAACGTGAACCGGCTTTTGTCGCCGCTACCCGAGGCGGGCGCGACCGGCCGGTCGTGACCGGGCCCGGTACGCGCGAACGCTTCGAGGTCGGCCGTGGAGGGTTTCGTTTTGCCGGAAAAGGTCTTTTTAGCCATGTCCCAATATCTCCGTTGCAAGCGCGTCGATTTCCGCAGCGGCCGGGCTGCCCGGCGCCCATTCGAATACGGTCTGTCCAAGCGTCAGTGCCTCCGCGAAGGCGACCCGCGAGCCGATCTCCGTCGCCAGGATCGGCAATCCGCCATCGGCCGCGAGTTCACGGACTTCGCGACCGATCACGGTTCCCGCAAGCTTGCGCGAGACCACGAACGCGCCGGCCAGGGCCGGCTTGTAGTCGCGCGCCTCGCGAATCTGCCGCGCCGTCAGATCGGCCGCCCAAGTGGACAGGGCCGAAGGCTCTATCGGCACCAGCGCAATATCGGATGCGATGATGCAGGCGCGCGCGATTTCTTCGCCGCGCGGCGCACCGTCGATGACCGTGTGATCGAAACTCTGTGACAGCGCCAGCACGTCGCCAACCAGGTTGCCGCGCGCCAGACCGATCACCTGAAAGGCGGTTTCCTCGCGCTGGCCGGCCCAGGTCGACGCGGAGGCCTGCACGTCGGCGTCGATCAGCAGCACCTTGTGCCCGCCGGCGGCCAAGGCCGCCGCGACGTTGACGGCCAGCGTTGTTTTGCCGACGCCGCCTTTCTGATTAACAAATGCTATTATCATTATTTATGTATTTACGTTTTTATTCATTTATGGTAATGCGGTAGAAACTTGTTCACGATTTGATCTCGTAGACCTTCGCGATTTCGACGACATCCACCAATCCTTCCCTCCGACGCACCGGCACCGATGCGGCTCGGAACGTTTCGTGGCCCGTTGCAATCGTCATCCGATCAATCCGATCGGTCGCCGCCAGTGCCACCATTTCGGTGGGTGCCCACACCGCGAAAGATCGTCCGGACACCGCTTCGATGCGAAAGAAATGCTGGGCACCCCTTGGTACTCCGATTTGCCCCTCAATTTCGAGCCGTTGCCAATCCGTGTCCGGCCCTGAGGCGCCGTGTTCTGTTGGCGGATTTGCCGAGCTGTCACCTGCCGCATCGCTCAGAGTGGGCAACCGAGCGGTTTGCCCTACTGGGAGGCGACGGTCCCCTCTCCATCTCCGCCTACGCCTTCGCATTGCGTTCAAACCTCGTTTTGCCGAGGCCGCTCTTCTGATTAACAAATGCTATTATCATGATTTGCATTTTTACATATTTAATTATTTATATAAATGAGCGTCGCCCCAAACATCGGGTGCACCGGCGACCGCTGGATGCTGGTGTTCACTCCTGTGAGTGTCTATTTTTAGTTGACATTCGTATACTATAATGAGACATTTTCGGCATGAAGATCAGGCACAAGGGGTTGCGAGTGTTCGCGGCCACGGGATCAACGCGGGGCATACCGTCTCCGCTGGCCGGCAAGCTACTTCGCATCCTGACGGCACTGGATCGGGCAACGCGGGTAGAGCAATTGGATAATCCGGCCTGGCGGCTGCATCCGTTGAAAGGCGACGTGGCCGGATACTGGAGCATCCGTGCAACCGGCAACTGGCGCGTCGTGTTCCGTTTCGAGGCGCACGAGGCGGTCGATGTGGATCTGGTCGACTACCACTAGGAGAGCGACAGTGAACGAAAACGACAGCGTGACCTTGGCGAATCCCTGCCATCCGGGCGAGATTCTGCGCGAATGGATCGATGGGCACGGCGTGACGGTGACGGCGGCGGCGCAGCGCATGGGCATGTCGCGCGCGATGTTGAACCGCATCCTGTCAGGTGCCAGTCCAGTCTCGCCGAAGCTGGCCGTGCAGCTGGAGCGGATGCACTGGAGCGACGCCGAGTTCTGGTGCGCCTTGCAAACCGGTTTCGATCTGGCGCGTGCGCGGCGGGAAACAGCAGCCTAGCAGCCCGCATTGAGCCAGCCCGACAAATCCCCCTCCATCTGGGCCATCGAGCGCCGCGACCTTTTCGACCCCGACCGCCTGGGGGCGCTCTACGTCGAGGCCGTGCGCGCCGGACTCTGGCGCAACAGCAACCGTTCGATGCTGGAATTCGTGGCCCTGGCCGAGAAGGCCAAGGCCGACGACACCGAAGGCACCCCGGAGCGCCTTTTCGCCAGTCTGCTACGCCGTGATGACGCGGGCCGCTACGTGACGAACGCGGCCGAGGAACGCGCCTTGGCACAGTTCAACGGGCCACGCCGAGAGGACCTGGTTGTGCTTGCGCACACCCCGGTCGGCCAGCGGAGCCGACAGGTCGATGTGTTCGACGCTTCCGGGTTGGAACACCTAGGTTTTACGCACGCTGTCCTCATGCAGTGCTTTTTGCCCCAGGCGCGCCGGCTAGGCCGCGAGTGGGTGCAAAAGCATGGCAGAACCTCCCTGGTCGTGCGCGCCGGATACAAACCGGACCCAGAACTGCTTGGTGGGATACTGCCGGCCGGTCTGCCGTGGGGATCGAGGGCGCGTCTGGTGCTCCACTATGTCACCTCCGAGGCGATCAAGTCGCAGTCGCCCGAGGTGGACATGGGGCGTTCGCTGCGCAACTTTTTGACGCGAATCGGCGCGCCGATCGGCGGCAAGAACGCCAAGATCGTCGCGGAGGCAGTCTACGACGTTGCCGGCGCTGAAATCATCATAGGCGGCTTCGACGGTCGCCGGGCCACGGTGCGCGGATCGAAAGTGGCGAAGGAGGTCTCATTCTGGATCGAGCGCGGACACACGATCCAGGAGGCGTTCTGGCGCCCCTCTATGACGCTTTCGCATGACTTCTTCGAAGCGATCTGCGAGCGCCCGGTGCCGCTGAACGCCGAGCACCTGGCGGCGCTGGCGCGCAGCCCCCGGCGCATGGACCTGTACCTGTGGCTAACCTACCGGACGGCGGCGATCCGCAGGGGCGCTTCGGTGGGCATCCGCCTAGACGATCTGCGAAGCATCTTCGCCCCGGATGTTGCTCACTCGAATGTCAGGCACTTCCGCGCAGCGATCAAGCGCGACCTGGCCGCAGTCTGCGACGTGCACCCGTTCCGGGTCGATCTGCGCGGCAACTTGCTAGAGCTGCGCCGATCCCCGCCGCCGATCCCCGAGAGGTCGAGCGTCATCCTGGGGACCGCCGCCCGCAGAAAATGACCCCGCCAGGGCCGTGATCTTTCGTCCCGCTTTCCATTGCTAGGATCGGCCGCCAAGAGTGTGATCTTTCGCTACGCTTGGGCCTCTCTAAGCGTGATCTTTCGCTACGCTTTGGGGGTAAAACGTGATCTTTCGCTACGCTTCCAGTTGCTAAAATCGGCCGCCAGCCCTTTGAAAATGCGGCCTCCAGCGTTTTTGTGCAGTGCGCCCTTATATATAGGAACTTATAGATAAGAAATAACTTATACGCGCGCGAGGCCTACCCAGCCCGAAACACTCTCAACCACGAGCGAATAAGGGTCTGTTTCACAGACTTTTTGCCGCTTCGCGGCGAAGCTCGCTCCGCTCGCAGTTGACCAAGACGCGGGGGAAGGTTCGTGCCACCTTCACGGTCAATCCCGCGCTTAAGCATCCCAGGACACCGACCCGTTTTGATACCAGTTTCTTCCCTCGCGCGCCCTTGAGACCGCCCGATCCGGTGCCGATAGCGCGGGCAGGCGGTATCAAATGACCGGACGAGGCGAGGGCCGTTTGCTATCCAACATCGAATGATACCGAGCGGGGTTGTGCCGGCATTGGCCGATTGATACCATTTTCGTCAATCGATGTCCGGACCTGGTTGGTATCTTGATACCAAAAGGCCGGTCGAGTTGGCCCCGCGGCAGCTCTGCAGGGCGATATCGAGGTATCAAAACGGATCGGCACAAGGAGACCCCGCCATGGCATTCACGCTTCGGCCCGACGAGACGCAGCAAGCGGCCCTGGACCAGCTTACCGAGTACCTGGGCGAGCGCACCCAGACCAAGGCCCTTTGGCGGGCCGTGACTGCGTTCGTTCGATTGCGGCAAAACAACGACGCGCAGGCGGCGCGTATCCGCGCGTTGACGGAGGCGGTTGCCGCCTGGGACAAGGCGACCGACCGCGTGACCCTGGCCGAGCAGCAGCTTGACGCGGCGCGGGCGGCCCAGGGCGAGGCCGGCCGGGCCCTGGCCGGGTTGCTGGACGCCGACGAGCGCGGCCGCACCATGCCGGCCTGGATCGGTGAGCCGGTCGAGGGCCTCGACTTCGAGCGGATGCCCGAAGGAAGTCAAAACGATTGACTTCCAAAACCGCACACACGGCCCCAGGAAGCCCGTGGACGCCCTCAGAGGCCCCGACCTACCGCCAAACCCCTCAAAATCGCTCCTGGACGCGCTCAGAGGCGCTCTGACGCGAATCTGAGGGTAATTCCCCCCGCCAATCCGATTTCATGCACGAGAGAGCGCGTCTCAGCGCCGATCCGGGCCGGAATCGGCCGATTTCCGACCGGTATCCGGCAGATCGACGAGTGCGGCCGGTTCTGTGGGCGGCGCGGAGGCCTCCGCATCCGGCTCTGGTGCCGGCGCTTCGGTCTGGAACCCAGGCAGCCGTTGTTCGACGGCCCGGTATTCGAGCGCCAGGCGAATCACCGCGGGGATGCCTGCCAGGGTCAGGAAGCCCTTGAGATCCCGGAGCGCCATCAGTTCGGCCGGCAGGACCGCTGCCCGCTTGGTGCGCTGGATGCTGGTTTGCTGGCTGGTTGAGTGCCCATGTCCGTGGCTTTGGCCGTGGGACACGGCACGGCGCGCCAGGTCCTGTTCGCCCAATTCGTCGGAGAAGTACCTGGCGGTTTCGTGGTCGCCGGCGCGGAGGATGAGCTTGCTGGCCGCGTTCGCGGCGATGGTCTGCGCGGTGTCGCGGCCGTAGGTGGCCCGCAACTGCGCGATGGTCTGGCAGCATAATATGCAGCGGCCGCCGTACTTACGCAGTTTCGCGAGTCCTTGGTTGAGACTGCCAATCTTGCCGATCGAATCGCATTCGTCAAAGACGAACCACAACTGCCGGTCGGCATCCTCCGGGAGTGTCAGGGCTTCAATTAGGGCCATGTCGAGCCAGCCGGCAATCATGTGGCGCAGGAGCGCGATCTGATCGTCGCGGTAGGTCGCAAACAGCCAACAGCCCGCACCCTCGTCTCGGACCCACTGCCGGATCGAGAAGCTTCCCCGATCCGGCAAGTACCGCCATGCCCCGATGTAGGTTGCGATGATCGACCTGGTAGACGCCAGCATGCGCTCGTTGCCGACGCTAGCGAGGACAGCCGCCGGCGTCCCAGACAGGAGTGTTTCGAGTTCTGGCCGGTCGGCGGCTGTGAGCACGTGCAGCAGGGTTTCGACGGACGGCTCGCCGGCCTTGTGCAGCGCGAGAAGCGATTCGGCCAGGAGGGTTTGTGCGTAGTGGTTCCACTCCCCGCCTGCGCCGGCGCGGTCGGGAATGGCCGACTTCGCGATCCGCTGGCAGTCGTAATCGGCTTCGATTTCGGTAAAGGGAGACCATGCCACGGAGCGGCCGTCGAAAGGGTTGAGCAGCCGGTCGCCATCGCCGGCGTAGCGGGAGAAGAACTCGCCGCCCGAGTCGGCGGCGAGCAGCCGTCCGCCGCGCGCTCGGACGGCATCGAGGACGCGCTGAATTGCTTGTGTTTTGCCGGAACCGGTCGAGCCACAGAGCAGGAAATGCTTGTTTTCGGTCTCGGGGGGAATATCCAGCCCGCCGAGCCGGATCAGGGTATCGGCCGCCCGGTGTTTCTCGCCCCACAGTTGCCGCTGTGCGTCTGCTGCCTCGACGATGGTCGTGCCGCGCTCGACCCAGGTGTCGGGCGGGACGGTTGCCTCGGCCATGCCGTCGCGGGCGACTGCGAACCACCAGCCCAGGCCCGCCGCCACGGCCACACCGAGGGACAGGTCGGCATCAAGGCCCGCCCCCGCTTGCCAGGTGTCCCACTGCATTTTGCCGAGCCCGCCCAGGATGCCGGCCCAGACGGTTTGCCAGAACCAGCCGCGCACCTCGCGCCGGTAGAGCAGCACGGCGCGATGCAGCCAGATACCGAGGCCGAGGGCGGCGCAGCCAGCCGCGAGCACTGTGGCTTCCCACCCGGCGCGGCCGATCCGCGCGTCGATCCACTCACCCGGCCAGCCGAACAGCAGGGCAGGAACTGCGGCGATCAACAGAACGAACAGCAGCGCTGCGAACAGGCACCCGAGGGTGTCTTTCACTACGGCGTCCACCCCTCGAACAGCAGTTTTTCGCGGTCGCTGAACCCGGCCAAGAGGGCCGCGAGGCAATCTTTCACGAGGGGATTCCCGGCCCTGGCCTGCCCGATCAGCGCGCCGCCGAGCATGATCTTTCTCCGGGTATCGAGCTTGCGTTCAGCGATCCGGGCGCGCGCTTCGGCGGCCTGTCGCTTGGCCTTCAATTTGGCGATCTTCTCTCGCTCCCTTGCCCTGACCTGTGCGACGAGTTCCTTCTCGCGCTCCTTTGCCGCTTCGATTTTCTGGTCAATGCTTTTGACGCCTTTGTTCCTGCCTACCATTGCCGGCAACGCTCCGAGTTGATTGGGGAGTCGAGATGGTATCGCGGTTGTGTCACTGGAGGCGACACAGGCAACGCTCCGAGTTGATTGGGGATCCGTGAGATCCGCGCTATTTTCCGTGTAGCCTGACCTGCGGTACAGTCTGCACTGGATCAGCTATGGCTGACCGTAGCGGTTGGGCGACTCTCCCGGAAGGGCGCACTTATGCAAACTGGCGTTTGCGTGCGCGGGGTCTCCGACCCTCGACCCAGGAGCCCCGCCCCGGTAAATCGCCGCGTACCAACGCGACGACCTGGGCGGGGGAGCCGAAGCGGTTAACGCTTCGGATGGTGCAGCGCCGGGCGCTGCTGTGAACGCCAAAATAAGGAGGCGCGCATGGCCAGTTTTCACCTGTCGGTTAAAACCGTCAGCCGGTCGTCCGGCCGAAGCGCGACGGCGGCGGCGGCTTACCGCGCCGGGGCACGCATCGAGGACGAGCGCACCGGGGAGATTCACGATTACTCCCGCAAGGGCGGGGTGAGTCTGTCGCAGATCGTGCTGCCGCCCGAAGCACCGGGATGGGCCGGCGACCGCTCCAAACTGTGGAACGCGGCCGAGTCCGCCGAGAAGCGGAAGAACTCAGTTGTGGCCCGCGAGTTCGAAGTCGCGCTGCCGGCCGAGTTGCCGGACAAGTGGCGCGAGGCCCTTGTGCTCGACTTCGCCCGCGAACTGACCGAGCAGCACCAGGTCGCGGCCGATGTTGCGATCCACTCGCCCGGTCGGGGCGGCGATCAGCGCAACCATCACGCGCACATCCTACTGACCACGCGGCGGATAACGCCGGCTGGCCTGGCCGAGAAAACGCGCGAACTAGACGACCGAAGCACCGGCAAGGTCGGCCATTGGCGCGAGCGATGGGCGACCCTCCAAAACGAACGGCTCCGCCACTTCGGCCGCGATGAGCGGGTCGATCACCGCAGCCTGAAGGAGCAGGGCAAGGACCGGCCGGCCCAGGTCCACCTGGGACCGACCGCGAGCGCGATGGAGCGGCGCGGGGTCGAAACCGAGCGCGGTCGGCTGATGCGCGAGGTTTCGGGCCGGGACCGCGACAGCAAGATCGGCCGCATGACCGACCGGGAACTTGTGGAGGCGACGCGCAAGCACGCGCGGCACCCGCTGGAGTACGCCGACTCGCACCCCTGGGTGCAGAGCCTCAAGCAGTCGGCGGCGAAGGCGAAGCGATCCGCCGACCTGGAGCGGGTCGAGGTCGAGAAGATGCGCCACGACGTGGACACGTGGCACAAGACGCACTGGATTCGGAGCCGAATGCAGAAGCGCGTCGGCATTGGCGGCAAGCGCATCGCCGAGAAGCAGGAGGCCGTCGAGGAGCGCTACTCGAAAGCGGCGGGTAAGGCCGAGACCGCCCGGGCCAAATACGAGAAAGCCAAGGCTACGGTGCAGCGCGAGCAGACCGCCCGGCGGACCGGCCCGGTCGCCCGGTACCAGGCGATGCGGGCCGAGTTGCAGGCGCGTCAGATCGAGCGCGGTATGGATCGGACCATCGCCCAGGAGGTGGACCGGGCGGCGGGGCGCGACCACAGCGAGGGCCGCTCCCTGGGAATCGATCCGCCAGGGTGGGAGCGATGAGCTTCGTCAGTGCGGCGGTGGATCGCTGCCTCTGTCACTACCCGCGCCCGTGCGGTAGTGACAGAAGCAGCCAGGCCAATGGCGGTATGGGCTGGAGGGTGGATTTTTTTCGTGCCAGCGTGGTGACGGGGCTTTCGGGGGCGCTTCGGCGGCTGCGATAGACTGGCCTGGCAATGTGGAATCGTCGCCGCGCAATGACGGCGGAACAGAAGGCAAAACTGAACCGGGAGGACTGAAAATGGATCATCTTATGGAGCGGTTGCATCAGGCCCTCGCGGCCGAGCGGGCCGCGTATGACGACGAAGGCAACGAGGTGTGCGATTACGCGGCCGTTATGGCTGCTCTCGACAAGGTGTGTGCAACCCTTGGAGACATTGAGGGGACGCGCGACATTGCAACGATCATCGAGGCCGAGATTGAAGTGCTGGACAACGAACACCGGAATTACCCGGCGTATTCTCGGATGCGCTCGTATTTCCTTGAAGAATCGTTACAGCGGATGCGTGTGGCGCGGGACGCGTGGCCGGCGGTTCTGACCCCGGACGCCTATGCGCCGATAGCTGCCTGTCACCGGCTGGCGTCGCGGCGCCTAGGCGCGGTGCCCAGGGACCAAGTGCGCGATGCGCTCAGGCAGCAGCGGGCGGAACTCACCGAGATGCTTTGCGTCATTAGTTCTCCCGGCCCGAAGATCACCGCCTCTTATGTCCAGCGGCGCAGGAACATCGACCTGGCCGACCGGCTCTACGCCGCTCGGCAACATGCCGCGCTCGGGGTCGAGCCGGCCGATACGATCCTTCCGGGTTGCATCCTGAAAATCCACGTCGCACACCCTGACACCGGCGAGCCCTGGGAAGTGATCGAGTGGGACGGTCGGCACTTCGAGGCGTCGATTGACATGCTGGAGCGTAGCGGCTTGTTGTGGCGCGAGATGGAATGGAAGTTTGGGGAGCACCACATACCGGGCGGCGGCATCCGTGAGGACGATGCTGAGGAACTGCTTTACGAGATCGAGCGGGACGGATTCCAAGCCCGTGCCGAGATTCTAGAACGTGACGAGATGGACGACCTCGAGGCCCAGGACACACAGAACTGATGGTCGAACAACCGGGCCTGCGCCGCTGGCTGGACCAGGCCGGCCCGCCTGAGGACTGACCGATGGGCGATCAATTAGATAACCGCCCGGTGTTCACTATCGTCATGGGTTGTAACGGCGCGGGCAAGACGATCTGGAAGCGGGACAACTCCGATATTTTGCCGGACCGGTTCTTTGACCAGGACTCCATTGCCGGCGGCATTGGCGACTGGAACAGCGAGGACGCGAGGGAGAGGACGGCCAAAATCGTCGAGGTCGAGATTCAGGACGCTATCGCCGCCCGGGTGAGCTACGGGATCGAGAGCACGTACTCCGGGCACGCGGAGGACCGTGTGGCAGTCCGCGGGCGTGTGGAGGAAGCGAAGCGCCACGGTTACAGGGTCGAGGGGATCTACCTGGGAACGGAAACGCCGGACATCAACATCGCCAGGATAGAGCGCCGGATCCTGGAGCGAACCGGACATCATGTCGATCCGAAGTTGGTGCCGACTCGGCACAAGCTTTCTCTTTCCAATT
>LXNI01002615.1_pt1 | contig 12020 bp, 8 predicted proteins | sample 809091 | NCBI WGS metagenome assembly LXNI01 (sample SAMN04870527, study PRJNA318959) | sponge metagenome | biome: 01000161; feature: marine sponge reef; material: water | host: Sarcotragus foetidus | place: Greece: Milos, Mediterranean Sea | collected 2013-05-29 | depth 5-7 m | reverse complement strand
ACTCGAATCCGAGTCCACACGACACGCACCCAACCCGCCAAGACCCACCAACTGCCAGGAAGCTCCTGAATCATGAGAACGCAGCGCGCCCACGGAACTTCCTACCGCGCACGCTCCTAGCCTGAGTTCTCTCCCACCCAGAACGGGCTCGACCACGCCATGCTGCCGTCGATCTGGCGCACGCGCAGGTAGTAGTAGTCGCCGGCCTGGACCTCGCCCCGGTCGGTGAAGGTGAACTCCTGGTCGAGGGCCCGTCCCTCGGTCACGATCTGCGCGGAGAGCGCGTCCGTGTGCTCCAGCACCTCGTACTCGCGACGGTCGACCTGTCCCTTAAGGTCGCCGAGGCGGAAGCGGACAGTGTTCTCGGGCAGCTCCTGGGGGACGCGGACGTAGCCGCCCGAGCCGCGGGACTCGGTCGTCGTCTCCATCTCGACGGTGACCACGGTGTCCGGGCTGGCGCCGCGCAGCTCGAGAACGAGCGATTTCGGACGGCCGCGGGTGGGGAAGTCGAAGTCGATCCGGTTGCGGTCTTCTGTGTTGCGGGCCACGCGGTAGGTCGCGGGCTGGGTGAACCAGGGGTCGTCGTACCCGACCAGCGTTGCGCCGGCGACAGTGATCGCTCCCTTCCACGGTCGCCCGCCGCGGGGCGGCGTGCGCTCGCCGTGGATCTCGGTCGACGACTCGAACGTGATCTGCACCCGCGCTTCCTCGGACAGCGTGCTCTCCAGGTATCTCCTGGTGTAGACGATCGTGCCGTTTCTGATCACGTCGATCGCGTCGATAGGCGCCGTGCCGTGGACCCGGCAGTCGATCCGGCGCACGGCGGCGTCCTTCTGGCGGGTGCCCATGCGGGCGCCGTTGAGGGTCGCCTCGAGGATGATCCGCTCGCCGGTCGTCGCATAGGCCGCCCGGTCGCGGAGCGCGCTGAAGATCGCGTCCGCGTTGTTCTCGGGCGCGTAGACGGCGGCCAGACCGCCCAGTTGACGGTTGCCGGCCCCCGAGTATCCGGGGTGGCCGTTGTGGTTGTCGGAGGCGCCGATGAAGCCGACCTCGAAGCCGTTCTGGAGGTACTTGTTGCCGAACCAGTCGAAGGTGCCGTGGCCGGACTGAATCTCGACCAGCCGCTCCATGTCGGGGTCGCTGTTCGTCCAGTCGCCCGGCTGGTGGGCGTGGGGGATGACCAGGACATCGTCCGTGCTGTTTCCGCTACGGAGTCCGGCGTACAGCTCGTCGAGCAGGGGCGCCTTCTGGTTCGGAACCCGGCTGCGGCCGGGGGTGTCGCGGAAGAACACGTTGTGGTGCCCGCCGAGGGGAGAGCGCGAAGTCCACTCGAAGCTGAGGATCGTCGTGAATTGGCCTTCGATCCGGTACTCCTCGACGAGTTCCTGCAGCTTCCGCCACTCGCTGTCGTCCATCCAGATGTCGTGCTCGGAGAGGCTCAGGAAGTCGAGCCGGGCCACGTCGCGGCCGAACCGGTAGTAGCCGTCCGGCGATCCCTGGCCCTCGGCGAAGGCGGTGTGGCCGTGGGTTTCGCCCCAGTAGACGCGGGTGGCCGGGTCGTCCTCGACGCGGACGGGATTGCTCGTGGCCCGGATCGATCCGTCCTCGTTCCGGACGGAGAAACGGTAGACCCCGGGTTCGGCGAGGCTGACGTTATCGAGCAGCGAGATGGCCGGACTGCCGGCCTCGATCGTGCGGAACGGCTCACCGTCCAGCAGCACCTCGAGCGCGGGCATGACGCCGGACGACGGGTTCTTCAGCCGGTCCTCGGCGCGGACGGCCAGCGTGAAGGCCTCGCCGGGCGCAACGATCGAAGGGGCGACGGCGTTGACGTAGCGGACCTCGTCTCGGCCCAGCACCTCGAACGAAGGCCACGCCGGTCGCAGCAGGTCGCCGGTGCCCTCGATGTCGGCGTAGACGTGCAGAATCACCTGGTCGTTGGAGGTTTCCTGCAGCGCGAAACCGGGGCCGCCGCCCGACGTGTCGCCGTAGGTGATGGTGATCGTGTCGCCTTCTTCGAGAGCCGCACCGCTCAGACGGAACTGCACCACGGCGCGCGGCACGCCTGGGCGCATCGGGCCGGGCCGGGGGCGAAAGTGCATCCCCAGCCAGTTGCCCCAGGGCTCGCTGGCGGTCAGCGTCGCGTCTGAATTCGAACTCTCGATCGACACGTAGTTCCGGCCGGCCGGATCCTCGGCCTGGATGCCGCTCCGTGCGCCGCGCACCAGGAGACCGCCGCCCTCCGCCATGCCGAGCGCGCCCACGGTGTAGATCAGCCGGACCGTGACCTGATCGCCGGCGTGGAACGGACCGGGCGGGTCGAGGGTCAGCGAGCCGACCGCCCCCGGGTGCTCGTCCTTGATCTGGAACTCCCGGGCGTAGAGGCGGATGAACTCGGGGATCCTCGACATTGGAATCGTGGCTCCGCCCCCCAGCTCGCGAAGTGAGCGGTTCGCATTCGCGACAAGCTGCGGGAAGGCGTCGGGGATCGGCCCGCCGGTGAGGGAGTAGGCGTTCGCCCACTGCCACAGTGTGTCGAGCCGGTCGCTCAGGACGGCGACGTCGTCGGTGCTCTCGGGCGCCTCCAGCTTCAGCGCCTCGACGCGTTGCCGGAGGTCGGGGGTCAGGTAGTCGTCGGGGTCGCTGGTGACGCAGCCATAGGCGCTGAGCGCCACGACGAGCAAACAGAGGATCGCCAAACGGTTTGCGGAGCGGTGTCGATTCAACATGCTGCCCACCATAGTAGTCCGCGGATCGGTGGTTCACTCTTCGCCGTCGCCACGCGTCATCGTGTCGACCGTGGTCGCGGCGCACATATGGGCAATCACGTTGGCCGCGGAACGGAAGACGTCGGGCACGCGGTCGATCCCGAGCAGAATGCCCAGGCCCGCGATCGGAACGCCGACTACGTCGAGGGCCGGCGCCATCGACACGATGCTGGCGCTGGGCACCGGAGCTACCGTCATCGCGGCGAGGAAGATCGCCAGCACCGCCGCGGCGATCAGCCCCGCGTCGAGCGGCACCCCGTACATGGCCGCCAAGAAGACGAGCGATGCGCTCTGGAACAGCGCGCTTCCTGGACGGTTGATCGACGCCGCCAGCGGCAGGATCAGCGTGTATTTGCGCTCGGACAGGCCGAGCTTCTTCGCCTCCTGCAGCATCATCGGCAGTGTCCCCACGGACGTCGTCGTGGTGAAGCCCACGGTGTACGTGCCCACGGTCGCCCGGATGAAGCGGCCGGGCGGCACGCCGCCTAGGAACCAGACCAGGGGCAGGAGAACGAGGCCCTTCAGGATGAAGAGGCCCACCACGACGGCGACGATGAAGACGGCGAGGTTCTGCAGCATCGCCGCCCCCGTCTTCGCGATCACCGGCGCCGCGAGCCCGAAGACGCCCACCGGCGCCGTCCACAGGATCCAGCTCATCAGCTTCGTCAGAGCGTCCCCGAGGGCCTCCGCGAAAGAGGTCAGCGTCCGCTGCTTCTCGCTTGGCAGGGTGGTCGTCGCCGCGGCCAGGAGGACGACGAAGATGAGCAGCGAGAGAAGGGCGCCGTCGGCGGCGACCTGGACGGGATTCCGGGGGACGAGATTGACCAGGAAGTCGACGATGCCCACACCCGTGGCGTCCAACTCCGCTACGGGCGTGGGCGGCGCGACGGGTGCCGTGAAGGTGAGGGCGTAACCCATCACCCCCATCCCGATCAGGATCGCGGGCAGCGTCGTCGCCCAGAAGAAGCCCACCGCGAGTCCCCCCAGCCGCCCGAGCTTCCGCAGGTCGCCGATCCGGCCCACGCCGACGAAGACGACCGCCGCCACTAAGGGGATGACGACCATCTGGATCGCGCGCAGGAAGACCTGGCCTAGCGGCTCGACAGCCTCGGCGGCCCGCAACAGAGTGGGTGAACCCGTCGCCGACGCGGCGATTCCGAGTCCCAGACCGAGCGCCAGCCCGATGAGAATCGCGCGTGTGTTCAGGAGGCGCTATCCATTTCAGGTTCCCCTTCAACTGGCGCCACCTCAAGCCCGAGGGCGGCGGCGTTCGAGCGTATACGGCGGTCGAAGGTCAGGACCTGCAGGTCGCGCCGAAACGCGCCGATGCGAAGGACGGTCGCGAGGTGCAAGGCGTCCAGGGCGCGCACCGGCTCGTGCGGGAAGGGGCGGCGCGCACGGTCCATGATGACGGACCCGATCTGATGCACGTTCCACGAGGTCGTCGCCGCTTCGAGCCGCGAGCGCGCCTCCTGCGCGGCCATGGCATCCAGCCGGCCGCGTGCTTCCGCTGCGCGGATCGTGCGGTCGCACTCCAGCAACGTCAACTCCGAGGCGAAGATGGTGGAAGCCGAGGCGAGAAGCCGGCTCACTTCGTCTCCCCTCGGTTCGCCGAAGAGCCACGACAGGACGGCGCTGCTCTCGGCGTAGAGCGTCACCGGTCGCCGCGGACCCAGTCGAGCAGCGCCATGACCTCCTCGTGCGGCAGCCGCTGCTCCTTGGGCGGGCGGGTGTACACCGCCTCTGCGTTGGGCCGGCCGAGACGGATTTCTCCCGCTCGCGCGAGCCGCAGCAACTCGTCGTCGGGGTCCAGCCCGCGCGGCGCGTGGGGAACGAGGTCGGCAACCGGCGTTCCCCGGCTCGTGACGGTAACGCGCTCGCCGGATTGGGCGATGCGCAGGTACTCGCTGAGCCGGTTCTTCAGGACGCGGATGCCGACGGTCGTCATGGCCGCAATGTAGCCGCAACGCGGCTACATTGCAACCGTGGCCTGCGTGGGAGTAGTGCGGCTGCGAACGTAGGGCAGGACCAACTCACTCACGGCGCCTCAGCCTGGTCGTACGCCCGGCTGAAGACTGCCTCGGACATCCACTGCCTGAAGCTCTCGTTGTCCATGAACTGCTTGAACAGCTCGGTGTCGTCCTTCATGACGCTGCGCATGACGCGCAGGAGCGCCTTGTCGTGCTCGATGCGGGTGTTCTCCTTGTCGGAGTTCTGCCGGGCGTTTCTGAAGGCGGTGTCCTCCGCAACCCTGGACGGGATATCGAAGGCGATCATCCGCTGGACGCGGTCGGCATCTTCCCAGTCGATGCCGCCGAAGTGGTCGTTGAAGACCTTGATGATGTTCGAGAGGTGGTCCAACTCGGGTTCAGGTCGGTGGCCTCCGGCAGCCGTAGGCACTGGGTCGATCTCCGCGTCCTCGTCCGGCAGCAGGATCTTCTGCATCGCCTGCTTCTCGGCCCGGTAGCTGTCCATGTCGATCGCTTCGAGGATGCCTCGGGAGAGGTCGTCCTCCTGGGGCGCGGGCAACTTCGAGATGAGGAAGTTCAGGAAGATCGACCGCTTCTCCCAGCCGGCGTTGGAGTAAGGCAGGATGGACGAGAGGAAGCCGTAGGTCCGCACGAACGCCTTCGCCTTGCCCTTGAAATCGACCTGCGCGTCTTCGTCCAGATCGCTGAGGTAGGTCGCGACGCACTCATCGAGGATGGGGTCGAGCTGGTCACGTTCGGCTCCGCTCAGGTAGCGCGACACGAGGGCGTCTATCTGCTCGGCGGAGTACACCTGCGCACCGTCGAGGTCGGACTGCAGGTCGTGCAGCTTGTCGGGGTCCGTCTCCTCCGCCAGGATCGTCCCTCGGTAGAAGTTCGCGAACGAGTCGCGGATGATCTCCGTGTCGTTCAGGAAGTCGAGCACGAAGACATCGTGCTTGCCCGGGTGTGCCCGGTTGAGCCGCGACAGGGTCTGAACGGCCTTGATGCCCGAGAGCGTCTTGTCGACGTACATCGTGTGGAGGAGCCGCTCGTCGTAGCCGGTCTGGAACTTGTCGGCACAGACCAGGAACCGGTAGGGGTCTTCCTGGATCTTCTTTGCGATCCGCCCGGACGGGAAGCCGTTCAGCGAGGCTTCGGTGACCTTCTCGCCGCCGTACTCGTGCTCGCCCGAGAAGGCGACGATGGCGTTGTATGGGCTCTTCCTGGCCTCCAGGTAGTCGCGGATGGCGTGGAAGTACTGGATCGCACGTTGGACGCCGTTCGTGACGACCATCGCTCTTGCTTCGCCGCGGATCCGCCTCTGAGCGACGACTTGGTCGTGGAAGTGGTCGACCATGATCTCGGCCTTCAGCCGAATCGCGTGGTCGTGTCCCTCGACGAAGCGCCGCAGCTTCCGCTGCGCCTTCTTGACGTCGAACTCCGGGTCGCCCGGCACCCTCTTCGCCAGCTTGTAGTAGCTCCTCACGGGCGTGTAGTGCTTTAGCACGTCGAGGATGAATCCCTCCTCGATCGTCTGCTTCATCGTGTAGGTGTGGAAGGCGCGGTGCTTGACGGAGCCGTCGGGCTGGGGGTCCGGAGTCCCGAAGATCTCCAGCGTCTTGTTCTTCGGTGTGGCCGTGAAGGCGAAGTAGCTGGCGTTCGGGAGCAGCTTGCGGGACTCCATCAGGCGATTGATCTGGTCCTCGTACGTCTCCTCTTCGCCTCGCTCGCCAGCTTCCGAGAGTGCCCCCGAAATCGCCGCGCTCGTCTTTCCGCCTTGGCTCGAGTGGGCCTCGTCGATGATGATCGCGAACCGTCTCCCGCGCTGCTCGTTGCCTATCTCGTCGAGGATGAACGGGAACTTCTGGATCGTCGTGATGACGATCTTCTTGCCGCCCTCGATGAAGCGGCGCAGGTCGCCGGAACGGTCGGCGTGACCAACGGTCGCTCCGACCTGGGCGTACTGCTTGATTGTGGCGTGGATCTGCCGGTCCAGGATGACGCGGTCAGTGACGACGACGATGGAATCGAAGATCGGTGCGCCGTCCTTCTCCAGCCCGATCAGTTGGTGGGCCAGCCAGGCAATCGAGTTGCTTTTTCCGCTCCCCGCCGAATGCTGGATCAAGTAGCGCTCGCCGGCTCCATTCGCCTCCACGTCGACCAGTAACCGCCGCACCACGTCAAGCTGGTGGTAGCGAGGCCAGATCTGCATCTTTTTCGTCTTGCGGCTCTTCTCGTTCTTCGACTCGACGACTTGGGCGTAGTTCTCGAGGATGTTCGTGAGGCTCTTCCGTGCCAGCACCTCGTGCCACAGATAGTCGGCGGCGAGCCCGTTCGGGTTCGGAGGGTTACCGGTGCCATCGTTCCAGCCTCGGTCGAAGGGCAGGAACCAAGAAGCCTTGCCCCGAAGCTGAGTGCAGAAGCGCACTTGCTGCTCGTCCACGGCGAAGTGGGCCACGCACCGACCGAGTTCGAACAGCTTCTCCCGCGGACTACGGTCCCTTCTGTACTGCTGTATCGCGTCGTCGACTGTCTGCTTGGTGAGGCTGTTCTTCAACTCGAACGTGATCACCGGCAGGCCGTTGATGAACAGCCCGATGTCCAGCGCCAGTTGGGTCTGGTCCTTGCTGTAGCGGAGCTGCCGTGAGACCGTGAAGAGGTTCTCAGCGAAACGCTGCTGGGCGAGCTCGTTGTCAGCGGACGGCGTGCCATAGAACAAGTCCAGTTCGTGTGCGCCGTGCCTGACGCCGTTCCGGAGCACGTCGATCGTGCCGCGCTTGGTGATTTCACCCTGCAACCGGGCGAGGAACCTCCGCCGGGTGGGGCTGTCTTCGCCCAGGGAGAGCGCCTCCGCCACTTGCGGCTGGGTTGCCCGAAGGAAGGCCGGGAGTTGAACGACGTCGAGGCAATAGTCTCGGTCGTAGTCGCGTGGGTCGCCCGCCGTCCAGCCGACACCGCCGTGATAGGCGCGCGATTCGCGGAGCTCCCCGGGTTCTGGGGGATCGCAGGGGTGGCCGGTCAGTGCGGTGCAAATGAGGCGTTCGAGGCCGCGCTCGGAGGTGTCGGTGGTCATGCGTCGGCGGATCGGGAGACGTCGTCGACGTCGGCGAGTTCTCCGGCGACGGCCGATCGGGCGCCGCCGGACTCTTCCCGATCTGTCTCTATCTCGAGAGGGTCGACCTCGGGCAACGATCCTGCTGCTTCACGCACGTCGAGCTTGCCAGTGACTAGGTCGGCGATGAGGCGGGTGCGGTACTCGCTAGCGAACTCGGCCTGTCGAGTGGCCGCCTGTTGGCTGCGTCGAATGCCGGCTACCCGGATGTCAACATGCTTTACGATGTGTGCTTGCTCCCGGAGCGGAGGGACACTAACTGCTCTCGCACCGGTGCTCTGGAGGTTGATGCGTTGACGTGTCGACCCTGTTGAGAGAAGAGCCGTCGCTGCCGCTGCGGTCGCAGTCAGCTGCAAAGCGGCGAACCGTGGACCAATCCGCCCCTCGTTGAGGCGGAACCGGAAGCAATCGGCCTTCACCATCGCGGGTCCGAGACCTCCTGGCGCCACACAAGCTCGGCCGGCCGGATGGTTGCGGTCGCCCAGTCCTGCGACTAAGAGATCGTTGGGCAAGACCGAGTGGTCACCGAGGGTCGCGGAATGCCGAGCTGAGATGAAAGCAGCGTTGGAGTCCCTGAACTTCCCGTGTCCGATGTTCTGGAGTCTGACGACCCTGACTCCGTAGTCTCTGTAGTGGGACGACTTCAGTCCGGAACCGAACGGCCCATCACAGCGATCGAGCGTGACTCGCCGCAACGGAACGATGTCCCAGTGTACCGGCGCCTCCCCCAGCCACTCGACACCAGAGTCCTTGTAGACGGGATAAGACTGACCGGTCCGAACATCGATCTGGCCGGTCACGGCCTGATGAATGACGGCCTGCTTCTGCTCCTCCAGAAGCGCAATCAGCTTCTCCTTTGCCCGGATGTACCGCCGGATGCGTCCGTCGACGTGGTCGAGGAAGTGAGCAATCGCTGCCTGTTCCGAGAGCGGCGGAATCGGTAGCGCGAGTCGCTTCAGTTGAGCGGCGTAGACATGCATGACGGTGATGCCCCGACCCATGGCTGCTTTCTGCAGAACCGCAGAACGACAGCCTGTTGCGTAGCCAAGGTACCGTGCATCGACGGGGCCTCGACTGCGGAAGCGAATGATGTCGCCGCCACACCGTGCCTCGGACCTCATCAGACAGACGGCCGACTTGCCGATCTCGTCGATCGTCTCACCGGAACCCGCAAAGAGCACATCGCCAAACCTAATCCGAGTGTAGTTCGCCGTTGCCCTCTCGGGAATCGCTGACCGGCTAGCGTGAATGAAGAACTCGTGGCAGGTGTAGAGGTCCCCGTAGCGCACACACGGTGTGCCCGTCGAAACCTCATCCGCTTTGTTGCCACCCCGCCCTTTGGAGAGTTCCCCGATTTGGCCTAGGCGCCGGACCTCCCAGTGCGTCGGAACCCTTCCCAGGCACGCCACACCTGAGTCCGTAGTCGAGGAGTACGACCGTAGGGGGTTGATCATGCTTTGTAGCGCCTCACCCGTTTGAACCACGCGTCCACGGAATCGAGCTCCATCTCGATGTCGTTGATGGAGGGTGCGACGTAGTTCACGCGTGGGCTCTTGTCGTGACGCTTCGCCCACGTCGACACGCGGCTGTAGCTAGCTTCGAACTCGCTGTAGTCAGTGTCTGAGAACCGGGCTATGACCTTCACCATCATCGGCCGAACCTCCAGCCCGCCCTCGGCGAGGATTGGTCCGACGATCTCTTGACTGAAGATGCGCTCCCAAGTTTCCGAGAGGTTCCCGGCCCAGACAGCGAGGGCGTCTTCGTAAGCACTCTGATCCCAGGTGGAGGCAGATTTCTTGATCCGGGCCAAGCTGCTACGGAGCTCCTGCAGGCGCGCAGGGACATCCTTGGCTTTCCAGGGGTGTTTCTCGCTGCAGGTACCCGGTTTCTGTTCCTCGGCCCTGCTTCGTTCAACCGATCGCTCGGTGACCGAAGTTCCTAGACTCCTGGCAGCCTGCTTGAGATCGGCAACGAAGGCTACATCGTGCGTGAACACAATGACTTGGCGCCTGGCCGAAAGCGTCACTAGGCGCGCCGCCACGTGGCCACGACGGATGTGGTCTAACGAGGTTACCGGGTCGTCCAGGATGAGAGCTGATCGGCTGCCGTCGACCTGGGCCTCGGTGAAGAACGCAGCAATGCCCAATGCGGTCCGCTCACCTTCGCTGAAGACTTGCGGCAGTTTCACTGCTTGCCGGGCTCCAACCAGCTTTGGCTGGTGAAGCAGTTCTCCCTTCTGGGCGCGTGTGCGAGAGAGCGTGACGCGCTCAAGCTGGAGCCGGTCGGTTTCCCGCGTGAACGCGTCGCGAACGACCTCGGTTATGCTCTCTTCCGAGAACTCCGAGATCTTCTTGGTGATTGGACCGGTCGCAGCAGTGGCCTTGGCTGCTTCAAGCGCTTTCTCTGAGCCGCTCGATCTCACTGGCGATGGCCTCTCTTGATTGCTTGATCTGGAGTAAAAGATCGATCTCGTGTCTCTTCTGCGTTACGGTGGCTAGTCGTTGCGTCACGGCTCCAGGGTCCTGAAGTGCGTTGGCAAGTTCCTGCGTCCTCGTCTCGACTTGGTTGAGCTGGGCAAGGAGCTCCGCGGGTGGCGTGGCGAGGTGGGGCCGTTCGTCGCCGGGGAGAGAGTGCAGCGTTTGCTTCCTCGCGATTTCGTAAGAGTCGAGCAAGGATCTATAGGAGTTGACGAGATCTGGGTGGTTAGGCTGCAGGTCCCGGAGGTTCTCCGCCACTGCACCGGGTGTGATGACCAAGTTCCTTAGAGTCTTCACTCCCTCCTCGTAGGCAGTCCGAGCTCGATTCAGCTGGGTCTGAGTGTCGGCTTGAACGAACGTTTCAAAGTTAGCGAGGCGGTCGCGAGCGGCCGAGTCGAGCGATTGGTGACACAAGACGCATCTGCTCTCGCTGTCTACAACGGGGAATCGTCGGTCAGGGTACGCCCTTTCCTGTGAGAAGCGTCGGGCCGCGTGCCACAGCAACTCCCACGGGGAGCTACCCGCGCCGATGACTGGCTCCGATTCGAAACGCCGGGCAACGATGTCTGCCGCAGCTTGAAGGGCCTGCAGTTGTTTTCGCGCATCGTAGAGCGGTGTCAGGGCTTCGGCGCCCAACCTCCCATAAAGCTCTTTGATGTGATCGTGCAGAGCCCTCAGCTTCTCGAGCCGACGTTTCAGTTCGAGCGTCTCCTTGGCCCTGTTCGCGCTGCGGAGGCTGGCTTCTTCCTGCTTGAGTTCATCGAGGCTGGGTTGCCCATCGTGGAGTTGGAGGAGCAGTTCATCCAAGGCGGCGGTCGTAGTCTTGCCGGAGAGTTGACGCAGGAACTGTGCGGCTTCCGTGTGTTGGGTCTCTTCACTTGGGGCGGGGACTCTGACCGCCGAACTGCCATTCCTCGACAATCTCTGATCGATGCGTCTTCGAATCTCGACGCAGGCGGTGATGAGGCCGTCCATGACCATGAGTGCAGAGGGTCGATAGGGGAAGCTCGATTCGGAGGCGATGTAGGCGTCTCTGCACGACCCGTCGTAGAAGAGCATGCGCTGCAGCTCCTCGCGGTCTGGGGTCGGCCAGGGGATCTCGTCTTCTTCGTCGCCGAGTCGAACGGAGAGAACGGCGGTAGGTTCCTCGGTCGCCGAGTCTCGGAAGACCTCCGACAGGACTTCTTCTTGGTGCCGCACTCTGGCGATGCGCTTGAGCAGTCGGGCGTAGCCGGACTTGCCGCTTGCGTTGTCTCCGTAGACAATCGTCAGACCCTCGGGTTCGAACGTAAGCGGTTGCTCGGAGGCGAGAGCGTTCACGTGGTCGATCTTGGAGATCGAAAGGAGCCGGACCGAAGGGTCGCCAGGTCCGGTCTTGGGGAAATCCCCGAGGCCGAGAGCGGGGCCTGGAGCGGTGTTGGCGGGGACGATGAGGTCGATGAGTTGATCGTAGTCCGCATCGGAGAGTAGGTCTCCCTTAGCGGTTCTACGCATGATCACCCGTTGCCAGTTTGGACGTTCCTTGCTCCAAGTGACGATTCGCTCTTCCAAGGCCATAAGACCACCTCCTCTAGCAGCCCGTGGTGAAAGTCGGCCAAGCGGGATAGTATGCGTTCATGTCAATGGGCAAGGGTCGGGATCGCAGCAGTCAGGAGCCGTTGTGGGTAGCGGGCTCGGATCTTCCTCGTAGCGC
>LXNI01002613.1_pt1 | contig 12032 bp, 8 predicted proteins | sample 809091 | NCBI WGS metagenome assembly LXNI01 (sample SAMN04870527, study PRJNA318959) | sponge metagenome | biome: 01000161; feature: marine sponge reef; material: water | host: Sarcotragus foetidus | place: Greece: Milos, Mediterranean Sea | collected 2013-05-29 | depth 5-7 m | reverse complement strand
TATACGGATCCGTACGTACGGTGGTGTGGGAGGACGGCTGGGGTGACCCAGCCTTCTACGCGATGTGGGGAGATCCCGCCTTACGGCGTTGGCGGATAATCGTCGATGTACTCAATCAGGCCGTTGAGGTTTTCGAGTACTGTCGCGAGGCGTTGCGGGTCCGCGACCTCCACGTCGTCAAGGTTGCTCGCGATCACCATCAGGTTCCGGCGTGTCTGCTCCAGTTCCTGGTCCGAGAGCCTGTTTCCCTGATTGGCCGATGAGGTCAGGTAGGTATTGATTGCGCTTACAAGGTACGCGGAAGATTCCATGAGCCGATTGCCGTCTCCGAGCGTCCGGGCGCCCATGGCTCGCAGCCTGTGGAGATTCTCGTCGGTCGCAAGTATCAGGACCTGCTCGATGAGTGCCAGCGCCTCCGCTGCGAGGCGCTCGCGGTCTTCGGATGCGTTGACTCGCCATGCCGCGCGCAGGCGCGCCACATCGGGATACCAGGCGTCCGTCGCGATACTTTGGGCCAGTGCCTCGTCCAGAGCAGCCAGCGAAACCCAATCGGCCGCGGCTTCGTAACCCAGCCCCTGGATCACGGCCGCCGGAGCACCGGAGAGGCCTGAGGCGATCTCCCGGATGTTCTCCGGCGCCTCGCCGCGGCTCAGCGCACCGATATGGCCCCTGACGCTCATGTAGCGTGCCTGCAGGTTGAGTGGGTTGGCCCTGAGTGCATTGGCGAAGGACTCGGGGGCCTGGTCGGCTTGCCCGGTGGCCAGGAACAACAGTCCGTAAACTTCGAACTGCTTGGAGAAATCGGGAATCGCGTCCGCGAGCGCCGTCGCCCGCGACGTCTGCTCCATTGCGATCAGCCGACGCGCGAGGTAACCGTAATCGATTCCGCCCAACTGGGTGTGAACCCAGCTTCCCGCTCTTGTCAACGGATCATGCGGTTCGATCATTTCCATCAGATCGTCGGCCATCAGCCCGTCCGCCCGTGCCCGGCTTCGGGTCGCCATGAGGTTGTTGTCGTCGGTGCTGATCTCGGCGCGGCGGGCGAAGGACAACATGCCCTGTTCGTCAATGGCCAGCGCCGCCAGCAGGTCCTCGACCCCGTTGATGCCGAACCGACTGAAATGCAGTACATCGTCGATGATCGGCCGGCCCGAGCGCGCAAGCTCCTGCTCGACATTGAGCGGCGCGTCAGAGGCCAAGAACATCAGCACGCGCGCACTGGGCTGGTAGAGCCTGACATACTCGAACTCAGCCATAAGCGTCGCTGCCAGGGTCCGCAACAGGGGTTCATCCACGAATTCGCCATTCATCCACTGAAGGAATACTCCGCCGTCATTGAGGTGGCTCCTCACGTCGGCCGCGAACTCGCGCGTGAACAGGTGCGACGCGCCGGCTGTCCATGGATGGGAGGGCTGGGAGACGATCGCGTCATACGACTTGCCAGTCAGCTTCAGGGCGTTGCGAGCGTCGTTTATCACGACATTGAATCGCGGGTCCGCCAGTGGATCGAAGTTGCGCATGTCGCCGACAAGCCGGTTTGCTTCGATGACCTCCGGCTCCAACTCGACCACGTCGACGCTGGCCACGGAGCTCGGTACGCCCTCAAGCGCTACGCCTCCGCCGAAGCCGACCACGAGCATGTCGCGGATGTCGGGGCGCGCGGCGACGGGCAGCGCCGTCAGCCATTTTTGCGAATCGAAGACCGGAGGAGAGCCCCTGACCCTGATGGCGGCTTCGGGAAGGCCATTGGTGCGCAGGTAATAGTAGATGCCCGAGCCCTGCAGCATGACGGTGGAGGAGCGCCCTACGGCATAATAGATTTCCCGTGCCGTGCTTGCATAGGCCAGGTTGAACCCGGAGCTTGACACGACCGCTTGTGGTCGCCCCGGGCTGTAGATCGCAAGCACTGCGGCGATTCCGGTACAGGCGATCCCCACGGGGATTGGCGTCGGTCTCGCCACGCAAGCCGCCGCCCAGAGCGCCAGGAAGAAATTGACGCCCACCGCAACCCTGATCGATCCTTCAAATCCCAGGCCAGGGATCAGCACGAATCCCGCAAGGATGGCGCCGATGATGGCGCCCACCGTATTCCAGGCGTAGATCCGTGCCGTGCTCGCGGTGGCCTCGCTTTCATCGCGTGCCAGTACGCGTACCGAGAGGGGCAGGGTGGCGCCGATGAAGATCGTCGCCGGCAACATCACTGCCACGGCGAAGAGCACCAACGAGCCGGTGGTCCGCACGTCGGGAATCAGCAACCCCATCCAGGCGTAGATTCCGATGGAAAGCACTCCGATCGCGACCTGCGTGAACGCGAAGGCGAAGGCGGCCCGCTCCCTGCGTTCGGCGACCTTGCCCGCCAGGCCGCCGCCAAGCGCAATGCCGGTCAGAAACGCTGCGAGCATCGTGGCAAACGCGTAAATGCTGCCGCCCATCACATGGGCCAGCATCCGGGACCAGAGCACTTCGTAAAGAAAAGCGTTGGCGCCGGAGATCAGCATGAGCGGGAGCATCCATGCCGGCTGGGTCTGGAACACGGCCCTGAGCCTGTCGCGGGCAGGTGCGGAGCGGTCCAAGAGCGGTTGTATGCAGGCCGTAACGAAACTCGGCGGTCCTGCCGCAGCAATCGCCTCGTCCGTGGCAGCACTGTCGCGCCGGCCTCGCGCCAGCGCTGCCGCGATGACAAAAACGAGCGCGTTGATGGCGACGCCCACCCAGACGGTGCGGTTGAGCCCCAGCGCCGGTAGAAGGACAAACGCCGCGGTCACCGTGCCGAAGACCGCGCCGGCGGTGTTGATGGCATAGAGCAGCGCGACCCTCGGCCCCACTTCGGCGTCGGTCCTTACGGCGTAGCGGATCAGCAGCGGCAGCGTGGCGCCCATGAAGCCGGTGGGGATGGCGAGCACCACGAACGCCACGAGCAGGTAGAAGACCGGCTGGCCGATGGTGGCTGCGTTCGGTGGGGCTGGCTGGTCACCGAGTATCGACGCGTAGAGTGCTCTGGCCGCCAGCAGAAGCAACGGCACGGCCAGCGCCGACAGGGCGATACCGGCTTCCAGCAAGCCGTAGGCGAGCACCGGCCGGGTGACGCGACCGGCGTAGCGGCCAGCGACTGCCGAGCCGAGAGCCAATCCGCCCATGTAGGCCGCCAGTACCGTGGCGACGGCGAGTTCGCTGGTGCCGAAGACCAGCGAGAATTGCCTGAGCCACGCGGTTTGGTACAGGAGTGCGGCGAAACCCGAAAGGAAGAAGCAGGCGATGACGCCGAAATAGACGAGCCAGGCTGCCTGCGCAGATGGCTGCGCGGGTGGTGGCCCAGCCGTTGGCCCGGCCCTTGGCGCGGCTGCCGGCGTGGCGGACTGGCCGCCGCCGCGGCGATGCCCGCTTGCCTGGGCTGCGCTGCGGCGTCTTTTCGCGGCCTTCTGTCGTTTCCGTTGCCTACGCGACGCCAATTTCAGGGATCCTCAAGAAGCTCGAGCCGTTATCGGCTTCGGCGGCCGCGGACATCGGCTCGGGGTGATTTTCCGTCGTTGTCCTCGCCATGGCGGGAGATCATAGCATCGCGCAGTACAGCGGCTATAACGCCGTATTTGACGAAGAACAATCTATGTTGATGCGATTCCGCTAGACTCGGTGCATTAAACGCGGGAGTACAGCTTGTAATGAATCGCCCATTCACAATATCAGCAGCAGTCCTTGCACTGTTCACCGTCTTTGCGGTGGGCGCCCAGGGAATCGATGAGGGCGTCGCAAAGTATGAGAGTGGCGATTTCACCGGCGCGCTCAGCGATCTGACGCCGTTGGCGGAGCAGGGCGACGCAACGGCGCAAACCCTTGTAGGCATGATGTATGGAAACGGCCAGGGCGTCGACACCGATACCGAGGCCGGAGCGATGTGGGTGCGCCGCGCTGCGGAACAGGAACACGTTCAGGCCCAGCTCATTCTTGCGAATCTGTATACGCAGGGCCTGGGAGTGACCGTAGACATGCTGGAGGCGGCGAACTGGTATCGCCGTGCGGCCGAACAAGGGGACGCAGAGGCCCAGTCCAGTCTCGGAACCATGTATGTCGGGGGGCACGGCGTGGTCCAGGACAGTGCCGCGGGTGCGGCGTGGATTCGCCGTGCAGCGGCTCAGGGGCACTCTGCGGCGCAGTTCAATCTTGCCGTGATGTATGTAACCGGCGCGGGCGTCGCGGCGAATAATGTCGAGGCCGCCAGTTGGTACCGTCGGGCCGCCGAACAAGGGCACGCGTCGGCGCAATACAATCTTGCCCTGATGTACTACAACGGCGATGGCGTGGCCCAGGACAACGTCATGGCCCATGTGTGGACCTCGATCGCGGCGGCCCATGGCCACGAAAACGCTGCCACGGCGCGGGATGCGATTCTGGAACAAATGACTCTGACGGACGTTTATGAAGCGCAACAGATCGCGCTGACCTGCATCAATCAGAATTACCGGGGGTGTGAGCGGTAAGCTGAAACCTGTTCAGCACTTCGGACATGCGCATTTCCGGAGTCCTTCTCACCCGCCGAAATACGAAGAATGATGGCCGGGGACGGCAGAGTGAACTACTGCTGGAGTGCCAATGCAAACAGAGCATGTCGCATTGATCGTGCAGTAATCCAGCTCGCCGTGAAGGCCGTCCCCGACCAGCGCAAAAGAAAAAAGAACCGGCGGTCCGAACTGATCGGACCGCCGGCGCTTATTGGGGGCACTTTTGCGTTAGAAAATCAGAACTGGAAGCCCACACCAGCCGAGGCACCCGTCGCACCGCTGGCGCTGGTCACGCCAACCTTGAACGACGCCATCTCGCCCTGGATCTGGAAGCCCACCGCAAAGGCGGACTCACCGTCGAACGATCCAACACCGATGGAGATGCCGCGACCGTTGATCGCAGGCATTCCGGCCAGCGCCATGGAGGCCGCCACACCGGCTCGCACCACGTCCAGATCGTCGCTCAGCTCACCGATCATGTTGCGGTTGTCGCTGATCGCGCTGGAGTTCGAACCGATCGAGTTCATGTTCGCCGCAATGGCATCCGCGTTCACTCCGATGGCCGTCGTGTTGTCCGCGATATTGCCCGCGTTCATCATGATGTCCATCTCGTTCTGCCCGATGCGCCCCATGTTCGAGTCAACATCCGTACGCAATCCCATGATGTGGGACGCGTTCGTCGCGATGTTGGTCGTGTTCGTGGCGATCATGGTGCGGTTTTCCATGCTGCGCGTCTCGTTTGCGTCGATCCGGCTGTTGCCGTCGTCATCGAAGACCTCACCCTCAAGGCTGATGATCGCATTGCTGTTGTTCTCGATGTTGGTGGCGTTTGTCGCGATGTTGGCCGTGTTCGTGGACACCGCACCGCCTTCACCCGTCAACTCGTTGACGACTTCCCGGGCAGCGTCTGCGGCTCCCGCGGCTGTGTCGTAGGTCGCCGAAATCGCATCCACCAGCGCCTGGCCGTCGTCGCCGCCGGTCTTGACCAACTCGTTGATCAGAGCCACGGTCGGATCGTCCTCATCCGCGAACAGTGCCAGCAAGTCGGCCTGCGCCTCTTCCGCATTCGCCAAGGCCTTCGCCGCGTCGGCTGCTGCGTCGCGCAGGCTCTCCGGAGCCACCCCGCCAACCGGCGCGGCATCCGCCACGGCCTTGTCGGCCGTGGCCTTCAGGGCCTGACGCCTGGCGACCAACTGCGCGTAGAAATCTTGCGGAGAATTGAACGCCGCCACGACAGCGTCGGTCGCCGCTTCGCGGGTCGCCACCGCCGCCCGGAGGCCCTGCTCGGCCGTGAATCGCTTGTTCGACTCCGTCGTGTAGGCCGCGGCTCGCCCCGCGATCGTGATCGGGTTCTCTACATAGTTCGGGTTTACCGTGGTTTCGTCAGCTTCGTTTATACCGTTATTGGCTAGTGTGCCGTCGTCCAGGAATGGCAGTTTCTGGTTGGCTTCCCGCAGATCCGTGTTATCGGCAAGCACGCGGGCCCATACGCCGTTGTAGTAATCCGCCTCGGCCTGCGCTCGAGCATATGCGTCGTTGTAAATGCTCTGCACCGACGTAACCACGTTATCGTCCCTGAGCTTCTTCAGGGCCGCCGCGGCTGCATTGGTCCGCTCGACTACATCTCGAATACCTTGACCTGGAGTCCCAGCATTGCCGATCTGGTTTTCTGTGCCATCGTCTACGACCCAGGGCCTCAGGACAGCGTCGTCTGAGGGATTAGCTTGATCGGCGGAAAGAGAACCATCGGGTTCATAAAACCGCATCGGCACGATCAGCGTGCCGTCCAGAGCGAAGTTGCTGGCGGTTGTCGTGGTGACACCGGTGTCCTCATCGACCGTCGCGACCTCGGACATGCCCAGTACCGCATTGATGTACTGCTCAAGCTCCGTGGCAACGATCATAGCCATGCCGGCCGCGTCGAAGGTGACCACTGTGGTGATCAGCTCGTCATTGCCGAGCGGCACGTAGCTGCCATAGTCCAGTGCGTCCAAGGCCACAAGCGCTGCGTTGGTGTCGGTGACCTGCTTATTGTAGTCGGCAATGGACTTGGTCACGGCGGCCTTCGCCATCCACTCCGCGACACCGGCCTGGTAGATCGGGCCGCCGGCTGCGCTGTTGAACCTGGCCAATGCCATGTTGTGCGCTTCCTGTGCCCGGGTGACGGCGCCCTGCAGCGACGTGATCGTCGAGGCGGGCAAACCGTTCTCGATCGCTTCGGAGAGCGCCTTGTTCGCGGCCGCCAGCGCCCTGACCGTACCACCGGTGGTTTGGCCGGGATTGCCATAGACGACTTCGAACAAAGGCAGCAACGCACTGTAACCCTCGGCCACGTCCACGGGGATGGAGCCTGCGGCAACAGTGTCGCCGTCATCCAGCATCATGTTGGAGTTGGCGTCAATGTCCATGGCGCCAAACATTGGCCCGGTTGGGCCGCCACCGCAGTTGTTGCCCCCGGGCGGAATGACGTAGCCGAGGCTACCCGGGTCCGTAACAGTGGCCGTACCCATGCCAATCAACTCGTCCAACGCGCTGTCCTCGGCGTTGGCTGCCAGCCGCGACGGCGTGTTCCGCGCGGTCATGCCGCCAACGGACGGTAGCAGCATGGAGCACGTGATCTGATCATTGAAGATGTCAGGTGCCGGGATATTGCCGTCGCCGGCGGTCTGGCCCGACGCGGTACCTGCCGCGAGTGCGCCCAACCCCAACGCGCCCAGCGTCGTTACAAGTAGTCGTTTCAGAACCATGAGCGTTCCCCTTTTCATCGCAGTTGGCGGTAGACGTTGCCCAGTTATGCCTTTATGATCGATGTGGTCGAGGGGCCGCGTAAGTGGTTGTTGTGATTGGAAAAACGAATTTGATGACTTGGGGTGGGCGCGCTGTCGCAAATGCCATCTCCGCGCCTTTATTCGACTGATCCAAACGGGAATTGGTTACGTTCTGCGTAGAAATGTCTGTTGACAAAAATAATTTAGGCCAACTCGAACCGGCGCCGAAACCCGATAACCATCGCGTTTCCGGGCGAAGACTGGACCCGTTGCGCGCCGTTGTGGGGGGTAAGGCGGTCCGGGAATGGGGCCCGCCCGGTTACGGAACGCGCGCCAGGGCGCGCGCGCGCAAGGTGACGGTGGCCGAGGTGGCGAAGCGTTACCTGGACTCGCACGTGGCGGCCAACTGCAAGCCCAAGACCATGGAACTGTATCGGACCGTCATCGACACCCACATCGTCCCGGCCCTGGGCGAGCGGCCCATCGGCGCGCTGCGGCACAGCGACGTGGCGGCGCTGCACCACTCGCTTCACGATCGCCCGGCCATGGCCAACAGCACGCTGCAGGTCCTGTCGCAGATTTATCGCAAGGCGCAGCAGTGGGAGCTTGCGCCGGAGGGCCGCAGCCCGTGCCGGGCCGTTCGCAAGTACAGGCTGCGCCTGCGCAACCGCCATCTCTCCCGGGACGAGTACCGGCGCCTCGGCCAGGCGCTGCGCGACGGCGAGGCGGAGGGCTGGATCCCCGCGCCGGCCGCCGCGGCGCTGCGTCTGCTGATCCTGACGGGTTGCCGGCGGGACGAGATCCTCACCCTGCGCTGGGACGACGTGGACCGTAGCGCCCGGGAGCTTCGGCTGCGCGACAGCAAGTCCGGGCCGTGCATGGTGGCGCTGACGCCGGCGGTGGAGACGGTTCTCGACGGCATCGAGCGGCGCCGGGGCAATCCCTGGGTCATTGCAGGCCCGGTGCCCGGGGGCCGGCTCATGACCCTGAAGTCCGTCTGGCGCCGGGTGAAGCTGCGCGCCGGGCTCAAGGACGTGCGCCTGCACGACCTGCGCCATTCCTATGCCACCCGCGCCCTGGCGATGGGGGAGAGCCTGACGATGATCGGCAAGCTGCTGAACCACGCCCAGATGCAGTCCACCGCGCGCTACGCGCACGTCCTGGTCGAGGCGGAGAAGGCCGCGGCGGCGCGGGTGGGCGACCGCATCGCCGCGCACGTCGCCGGACGCCGCCCGGCGTCGGACCGGGATTGAAGGCGGAAGCGGCGCAGGCATGACCCGGATCGAGTATCGGCGCCTCAACAATCGCACGGTGGAATCGTTGCGGTTCGACCGCGAGACGCTGGTCTGGGACCGGCTCCTGCCCGGCTTCGCGGTCAGGGTCTATCCCTCCGGGACCCGCACCTACATCGCCCAGACCCGCGGGCCGCATGGCGCCCGGAGGGTCACGCTGGGCCGTCACGGGAGGATCAACGCCACCGAGGCCAGGCGCCGCGCGTGGCAGGCCATCGCGCGGATCAAGGCGGGGCAGGAGCCGCTGCCGGAGCACTCGGTGTCAAGGCGGGCCGCAGGCCCGAGGCTTGCGGACATGGCCGCCCGCTACATGGACGAGTACGTGGCCGTGCACTGCAAGCCGGGGACGCTGCGGCTGCGCAGCGCGGCGATCTACCGGCATATCCTGCCGAGCCTGGGCAAGCGCCGCATCGCGGCCGTGCGCCGCCGGCACGTGCTGGCATTGCAGCAGCGCATGGCCAACACCCCGGTGCAGGCGAACAACGTGATCATCACGCTATCGCAGATCTACAACAAGGCCCAGGACTGGGGCATCGTGCCCGAGGGCACCAATCCCTGCCGGCACGTGGAGTTGTACAGGCAGCGCAAGCGCGAGCGGTTCCTCACCGAAGCCGAATTCCAGCGTCTCGGCCGGGTGCTGGACGACGCGGCGCAGAACGGCGGCGCCACGCCCGAAGCCATCGCGGCGATCCGGCTGCTGATCCTCACCGGCTGCCGGCGCAATGAAGTGCTGGGGCTGCACTGGGACGATGTCGATCTCGAGGCCCGGGAGCTGAGCCTGCGGGACTCCAAGACGGGCCCGCGGACGGTGCCGCTGTCGCCCGCGGCGGTGCAGCTACTGGCGGGCCTGCCGCGTTCGGCGGGCAGCCGGTGGGTCATCCCGGGACGCAAGCCCGGTACACACATGGTCAGGCTGGGCAGCGCCTGGCGGTTGCTGCGCAAGCGCGCGGGGCTCAACGACGTGCGCCTGCACGACCTGCGCCACAGCTTCGCCTCAAGCGCCCTGGCGCTCGGCGAAAGCCTGCCCATGATCGCCCGACTCCTGGGCCACCGCCAGATCGCCAGCACCGCCCGCTACGCCCACCTGGCCCGGGCCTCGGTGCACGAGGCGGCCGCGCGGGTTGCGGAGAGCCTGGCGGAGGATGTTTTGTAGGTGGCTATCGAGAAGTGCTCTTCCTCGTATTTCTCGACCAGCAGCATCAGCACGTCCAGCTCGTCTCCTGGCGGCGTTCCCGGTTTCGCGCCCCACAGTTCGCCGATGCCGTGGACATCGAGCTGGTGCTGAGTCCGACGGGCGAACGGCCGGTCCGCGTGCGCCGCGTTTGTGGCCGAAACGCCCGGATATGGCCGTTGTCTGCGTTCGCCGGTCGGGCTAGGATGGCCTCATGTCCGAGGCGATCGCATTCGACACCCACCGGTTCGTGAAGAACCTGACGGCCAGCGGCTTCACCGAGGCGCAGGCCGAAGCCCTGGCGCGCGAGCAGGTTCATCTGCTCGACGCCAATCTGGCCACCAAATCCGATCTCGCGGCGGTCAGGGCCGGTCTCGAAATCAGTATCGAGATGGTCAAGGCCGAGGTTCACTCCGTCAAGGCCGACATCCTGAAATGGATGATCACCGCGATGATGGCGCAGACCGCACTGGTCGTGACGCTGATCAGGTATTGGGGAGCCTCATGAAATGGGATGGGCGGACAATTGCCGTCGTCGGCTCGGCCGTCGTGACCATCGTCACGCTGGTCGCCACGGTAATCGGAACGGCGATTGCGCTCGGCGCCATGATTCAGACGGAGCATGCGCGGATCGATACGGATATCAGGGAACTTCGCGCCGGCCTGGGCGATCTGGACCAACGGATGGACGCGCGATTCGATGCCATGGATACGCGGCTCGACAACATGGGCACGCGGCTCGATGCCATGGACGCGTGGCTCGATGGGTTGGGCGAGCGGCTGGCCAGGGTCGAGACACTTATGGTCAACTTCGATCGGCGATTGTATCGCCTGGAAGATCACCTGTTCGGCATCGAGACCGAACCGGCGCAACCGCAGTGACCCGCGTGGCCCCGTGACAGTACGTTGATGATTTTCCGGGATTATTGACGGTCACTTAACGAAAACAACATCGGTCATTGCGTTTTCCTCGGCTTCGTTACCGCGTCGCGGGCGGATGTTCGAACGGCGCCCCTGCCAGCGAGTGCACGAGCCGCACCAGCTCCCCCTGACGGGTAAACTCGTGCTTGGCGAAGATGTTGTTCAGGTGCCAGCGAATGGTGGATTCCTTCCGCCCTGTCGCCGCGGCAATCTCATGGACGCTCCGGCCCTCGGCCAGCAGCGTCGCGACCCGGCTTTCCATGGGCGTCAGCCCCAGCGCCGCCGCCACCATCGCCGGATCGATCCGGCCACCGTGCGCCGGGTCGAGCACCAGCACCAGGGCTGCCACCGGCCATGTGCGCCATTTCGTTGCCCTCCGCCCCACAGGGGTGACGTGTATAACCAGCGACGGCTGTTTCGTTGCGCGGCTCACCATCATGGAGCCGCCCGCGCCCTGCTGCCCGAACGGCGGCAGCGCGCGCGTCAGCAGGCGCTGAAGTTCGGCGTTTTCCTCGGGCTCCAGCGCGCACAAAGACCCTTTCTCGTCGAACAGCCCGTCGCCGCGCCTGAGCAATGCGGTGGCGCTGTCGTTGGCGGCTACGATTCGCGCTCGCCAGTCAAGTTTGATCACGCCGAGGCCGGTGTTCTCAAGCAGGTCTGCCAGCGAGGCACCCAGGGCGCCAGCGCCGTCCAGCGCGTGGCGCACGCGAAAGTACTGGCGGATGTGCGGCAACAGGCGGCGTATTCTCCGAAACCGCGCGCCCGACCAACCGTCCCGGTCCACGGGGTTGTGGACCTGCCAGGCGATGCGCGAACCGTCCGGACCGTCGAGCCGCACGATGAGACTGTTTTGCCCGCGTATGAGCAACATCATTTCGTTGAACGTTGCCGAACTCTTCAGTTCCTGCTCCGTGTAGAGGCCGGTGATATGGACCATGCAACTGTCGGGCAGTTTCCGGAACCGCGGAACCCGTTCGTCGCGAAAATAGTGCTCGTTAAAATACAGTTCCTCCCAGTCCGCGCGGCGCTCGCCACGGTAGAAGGAACCGAAATAGAAAAACTGCACGTCCCCGCAGTCATTGCCCTCACCAAACATCATGGTGTTGCCCTTCGTGCCGAGTGCCTCTTCCATGAGCACGACCGCCGTTTCCCAGTGGACGGGGTCCAGCGCGGCCTCGTGGAGCGACGACAGGACGCGATTAAATGATGCAAGAGAGTTCACGGCTCGCCACTCAGAATTCCGCTACCGAAACGCTGGCCGGTGCTCGAATGGCGCCCCTGCCAGCGAGTGCACAAGCCGCACCAGTTCCCCCTGACGGGTCAGCCCGCGCTTGACGTAGATGTTGTTCAGGTGCCAGCGAATGGTGGATTCCTTCCGCCCTGT
>LXNI01002612.1_pt1 | contig 12043 bp, 9 predicted proteins | sample 809091 | NCBI WGS metagenome assembly LXNI01 (sample SAMN04870527, study PRJNA318959) | sponge metagenome | biome: 01000161; feature: marine sponge reef; material: water | host: Sarcotragus foetidus | place: Greece: Milos, Mediterranean Sea | collected 2013-05-29 | depth 5-7 m | reverse complement strand
CGTTACTCGCCCGTTCCCAGGCAGCTTCGGTCGTCTCATCGATGAAGATGCTGCGCGACACGCGCCAGATTTCCCGTTCCGGTTCAGGCTGCCCGGCACTGGCCGCGCCGTTGCAGTAGGTCTCCCAGTGTTCGGCGAGCGTGGACCCGGACACCACATTCGTGCTGATCGGAATGTAGCCCCGTTCGCCGGCCATGTTGGCTGCCCGCGATTGGCCGCGGATAATGCTCATCCCGACTGGTGGGTGCGGCTTCTGGTAGGGCTGCAACAGTTCGCCGATTCCAAGCTCGGGGTTCCCCCCTTCAAGCTTGATATTGTAGAAGTCCCCCTTGAATTCAAAGGGCGGATCGGTCTGCCACAGCTTCAATATCATGTCGATGCTTTCGACCGTCATCAGCCCCTGCGTCCCCGGATCGGGCAAGTCGAAGAGCCCCCAATCGGTCGGCACGCCCCCTTGGCCAAAACCACAGTTGATGCGTCCCCGCGACAGATGATCCAGATAGGCCAGTCGCACCGCCACATTGACAGGATGATGCTGCGGCAAAATGGAAACACCGCTGCCGAGCCGGATGTTCTTCGTGCGCGGCAGTACGTTGGCGATAAACACATCGTTCGACGGGATCGGTTCCCACGCCAGCGTGTGATGCTGGCCGATCCAGGCTTCGGTAAATCCCAACTCGTCTGCGCGTACTATAAACTCGATATCCTCTTCGAATCCGAGCGTTCGGTCCTTCTCCGGCGGATGAAGCGGCATCATGAATGTGCCCAGTTTCATCTTCTTGTCCTCCCGTTTTCCTGTAATATCTGGCGGCGCCGAGGTTAACCCCTGCTGTAGGACGGCTTCAAATCAAGAGCCAATTCTCTGAATTTTTCGATGCGGTGCAATGTGACCAGATTGGTGTCATGCTGGTTATACCCTCCTTGCGAAGTGCGTGATATCACCAGCAAATCGTCGCCTCGAATCAGTTGCGAAGCATAGCTGAAGGCCTCAAATATGCTTTGGCTCATCGCCACACAACCGGCCTGGAACCAGTTTAGGGCGTCAAGACTGTACATCAACATCAGGATGCGCCGTTCATTGCCGGGCGGGCTGGCAAAACCGACTTTTCGCAACGGCTCCCGCTCCTCCCAGGTGTCGGTCGGCAGACATACGGTTGTCCAAAAGAGGTCGCTCTCTTCGTCATAAACGACGTGAAACTTACACTGCGCGCCCGGCATCGGATAAAACTGGACGAAGCGGTAATCCAGCGTATTGCCGTCGTCCTCCAGGCTGCACACGGCGGCCATTCCTCCCGTCGTATGCCCATCGATAATCGTGCGCAGCAGCACCCGCATCTCCCCACGCACGTCGATGACATTGCCTTCAATGAAGCAGTCCTCCACCACCTTGTCCGCCGCGCTCGCCTGGTAACGCCGCTGGCTGAGCACGTCCGGCACGCCCGGAAAAGCGACACGGTTGGACATCCGCCACGCCCCCGGGTCGAGCAGATCCCGCTCCAAGTCTCCAGCAACCACCAGCGACTCCCACTGGCTCCGGCCGACCGCGTCATCGCCAACAGGGCAGGTCTCGAAAGCGCGATAAACCTGCCCGTTGCGAAAGAGTACGCTGGTGGGAGCATTGTGGTGACGTCCTCCGAAAAGTTGAGAAGGTTCGCTCCAGCTCTCCCCGCCGTCCTCCGAGCGGGCGATTATGATCTCCCGGCTCAAGCGGCGGTTGCCGATACAGTATAACGTGTCTTCCACCGCAAACAGCGACGGCCAGATGATGTCAAGCACGGCAGTCTTGCGCCACCGGCTGCCATCGTCGTCACTTACCAGTATCTCAAGCTGATCGGGGATCTTCTCGACAAACGGCTGCGGGCGGAACCATTCGAAACTGGCTATCAGACGGCCCGACGGCAACTGCGCCAGGCACGGCGAACCTGTATACACGGCGTCCGGGTCGGGTGACTCGGCCAGAATCGTAAAGTCGCCCGCAAGAATCTTATTCATTCGCTTGTTAGCACAGATAGATGGAGAATGGAGTGGAATCTTCGCAGTCTTCCCGAGTGATGCCCTTCGGCGCCAGCAGCTTGCGCAGCGAGGAAAAGTTGCTTACAGCTGACCATTGGCCGCCGCTGAATTAGACCGCGTGACACGCAACCCAATGGCCCGCTTCTACCTCCCGCCATTCGGGCACGACGTGATCGCATGGTTCAAAGGCAAGCGGGCAGCGGGGATGGAAGCGGCAACCGCTCGGCGGGTTGATCGCGCTCGGCACATTGCCGCTGATGACCGTATGTTCACGTTGCCGCTCCAGGCGGGGATTGGGCACAGGAACGGACAGCAAGAGCGCGTTGGTATAGGGATGCAGGGGGTTTTCAAACAGGCGCTCCTTTGGCGCCATTTCCACAACGCGGCCCAGGTACATCACCGCCACCCTGTCGCTAATATGGCGTACAACGGCCAGATCGTGGGCGATGAAAAGATAGGTAAGATTGTACTCTTCCTGCAAGTCCTGTAACAGGTTGATAATCTGAGCCTGAATCGACACGTCCAGCGCCGAGATCGGTTCGTCGCAGACAATAAACTCCGGTTCACATGCCAGCGCGCGGGCGATGCAAACGCGCTGACGCTGCCCGCCGGAAAACTCGTGCGGATAGCGGAAAGCAAACGCCGGGTTCAGCCCCACGTCGTCCAGTAGCTTGGCGATCCGCTCCTGAGCATCCTGTCCAGTAGCCAGCTCGTGCAGCCAAAGGGGCTCGCCAATCGCATTGCCGATCGTCATACGGGGGCTCAGCGTCGAATAGGGATCCTGAAATATGATCTGCATCCTCCTGCGAAGAGGTCGCATCTCCTTTTCCGAAAGCCCCGTCACCTCCTGGTCTTCGAAGAAAACCTTGCCCGAGGTCGGTCGATGCAGCTGCAGCAGCGTCAGCCCGGCGGTTGACTTGCCGCAACCCGATTCGCCCACCAGGCCCAGCGTCTCACCCCGCCGCACGTTGAAGGAGACATCGTCCAGCGCGTGCACAGTCGCCTTGGTTTCACCATACGCGCCTATGCGCACGGAAAAATGTTTGCTCAGATTCTCCACCCGCACGAGGGGGACGCCGTTGCTACTTTCCGTCTGGCTCATGTCCTTGAATATGGGTCCTCTGGTAGGAAACCTGTGCGCCACAGACCTTAATCGGCGGCTACCCCTGCTTCTGAACTGACCGACACATCGCGAATATCGACCCAACAGGCCGCACGATGCCCTCTGTCACTGGCTTCGGCAACAGGCTCTAACATCGGGTTTTCTTTGCGGCAGCGGTCAATCGCATAGGGACAGCGGGGGTGAAAAGGGCAGAAATCAGGGAGTTCAACAAGGTCAGGAGGCGAACCGCCAATCGTCGTCAGGCGCGTTCCCGTTTCACCTGTCAAACTGGGCAGCGCCCCCATCAGTCCGACAGTGTAAGGATGGCGGGGATCTTCGAACAGCGCGTCAACCGGCGCCTCTTCGACAATGTAGCCCGCATACATGACGATCACCCGGTCGGCAATACCCGCAACAACGCTCAGATCGTGCGTGATCCAGATCACAGCCACACCCGACCGGTCGCGCAACTCCTTAACCAGGTCCACGATCTGCGCTTGAATCGTGACGTCCAGCGCCGTCGTCGGCTCATCGGCGATCAGGACAGCAGGTTCGCACGACATCGACATGGCGATCATCACGCGCTGGCGCATACCCCCGGAGAACTGGTGCGGGTATTCCCGCAGCCGCGCCTCACCGTCGGGAATGCCGACCATCTCCAGAAGTTCCGCGCTGCGGGCGAGCGCGTCGCTCTTGCTCATCCCCCGATGGTAGACGAGCGGTTCAGCCATCTGCGTGCCAATGTTGATGAACGGGTTGAGCGAGGTCATCGGATCCTGGAAGATCATGCCGACCTCGCCGCCGCGCACATCACGCAGTTGGCGCAGGTTGAGCTGCAGCAGATCCTCGCCCCGCAGGAGTACTTTTCCGTTCTCGATACTGGCCGCAGGCGGCAACAGCCGCACAAGGCTCAGCATCGTGACGCTCTTTCCGCAACCGCTCTCGCCCACCACCGCCAGCGTCTCGCCCTCTTCCAGGGTAAAGGAGATGCCGTTGACGGCGTACACGTAACCCTTGCGTACCTGAAAGCGGGTCTGCAATTCTTGCACGTCGAGAAGAACTGACATTTTCGCCGTCTATGCTTCCTTCTGATGTAGCCCGAAACCGGCCATCGGTGATCCCGATTCGCGCCGGGCCCGAGCAACCGGAACTAACCGCCCCATTGACGGGGATTTAAGGCATCGTTGAGGCCGTCCCCCAGCCAGGCAAACGAGACGGTGATCACCGCCATCATCACCGCCGGACCGACCAGCAAGTGAGGGTGCGTCTGCCACATACGCAGACCGTCACTGATCATCTTCCCCCAGCTGGGAATAGGCAACTGCACACCGACGCCCAGAAAACTGAAAGCCGACTCGAGCACCATTGCCCCCCCCATCCCTGCGCTGACCGCAACGATCAGTGGCCCCATCGCGTTGGGAATCACATACCGGGTCAGTATTCGCCCTGTCGGCATGCCCAGCGCGCGCGCCGCCAACACGTAGTTTCTGCTGCGAATCGACAGTATCTGACCTCTGATCAGGCGGGCGTAGCCGGGCCACTGGATCAGCGCCAGCGCACCGAAGACCAACACCAGGTCCACCCACATCGTCTGGCGGAAGAAGGTATTCTTGGTCGCAAGATACATTTGCTCCATCCAGGCTTCGAGCGGGACTTTCAGCGTCAGGTTGATCACAATCGCCAGCAGCAGGGCCGGCATAGAACGCGTCACGTCGGTCAGCCAAACGACCAACATGTCGACCCGTCCCCCCAGGTAACCTGCCAGCGACCCCATCACCAACCCGACGATCAGGCTGATCGCTGTCGAAACAAGACCCACTGAAACGGCCGTACGCGCGCCGTACAGGATGCGGCTGAATACATCGCGCCCCAACTCGTCGGTACCGAGCCAGTGCTCGCTGGATGGTGAAACCAACCGAGCCGTAAAATCCTGTGCCAGAAAATCATAAGGAGTCAGGTACGGGCCGAAAGCCGCGATGAAAAACAGGAGCACAATCGGCAAAATGGCCACAAGGGCAAGCCGGTTCGCCGCCAAACGGGCTAGCGCGTCCCGCCACAGGTTAGTGGGGCTGGCCTCTGCTATCTCAATTTCGCTGGTTACTGCGATTTCCTGAGTTGTCATCCCTCACCGCTTGCCCATTCTCTTGAGTCGGCTTTCCGCTTATATAGACCTGCGCAACCAACCAAATATAAGTGAATTCGTTACTACTCAGCCGCAACTGATTCGCAACCCTGAACGAGGCGAGCAAAGATGCTATTTCTCCCCCCATTGTTCTATTTTGGGCGGTCGGGCCTTCGGCCCTCCCTTGTGCAGGGGCTGCGCCCCCGCAACGCCCCCCTACAAAACCATCGCTCACCGACCGTGTGTGCTCATTCCAGCAGCGCCGCTCCACCAACGTGGCTGCCGCCAACCGAATACGCTATCCAAAAGCCCGACTGGCAGCGAAGATGAAGAGTTGGTCAAGACAGACAATGTATGCGGCTTAAGTAGTAACTTGAATTCTTCTTCTTGCCTGCAGACGCAGCGACACTAGTCCTCTGCGCCCGTCATGGCCTGCGCCGCCCGTGGGTCCAGGATCGGATAGGTTATGTCCACCAAGAGGTTCAGCGCCATCACAAGAAAGGCGCCAATAAGAGTGATCGCCACGATCACAGGGTAATCGACGCCGTAGGTGAAGTCGATCGTCAAACGCCCCAGGCCAGGAATTCCAAAAATCTTTTCAACGATAATGGCGCCGTTCACAATCCCAATCAACATCTGCCCCATGACCGTGACCACCGGCGTCAACACCGGTCTCAACATGTGGCGGATGATCACCATCATCTCCGGTACGCCTTTGGCCCGCGCCGTCCGCACATAGTCCTCTGACAACACTTCCAGCACGCCCGACCGCGTTTGGCGGATGATGATCGCGATCGAACCAAACACCATGACAAACATGGGCAGGATCGCCTTCTTGCTGAACAGACCGTCCCAGCCATAGGGTGTCGTCTTCATGATGCCCAATACCAATACCAAAAAGACCATCAGCATCGGCCCAACCACATAGCTGGGAACGCCGCTGATAAATAGCGCGGTCCCTAATATCGTGTTGTCAGCCCACTTGTTATGGTTAAGACCCGCAATAATGCCTAACGGGATCCCAATTATGGCGACCAGAATCACGGTGGCGAGCCCAATCTGGAACGAGACGGGCGCGGTTGCGCCGATCATGTCATTTACCGAGCGCCCCGAAATCACCGACATGCCCAGGTCGCCCTGCACCAAATGCCAGGTGTACTCTCCGAACTGCACCAGGAACGGACGGTCCAGCCCTTTCTCTTTGCGAATAGCGTCCAAACGCTGCGCGTCATAGGTAACATCACCCTCTTCGCGCAGAAACATCAGTTTGATCGGATCGCCGGCGCCATAGAAGGCCATAGCATACACTGACAATGCCAGAAGCAGCAGTGCAGGGATCCAATATACGATGCGGCGCAGGACGTATTTACCCATTGCTTTTCCTTCACTGCCACAGATTGCACTCTGTGTCCGGCCGGCAACTGTCGTGACGAGACAATTGCCTCACTCTACACGTAGTAAAGACGCAAAAGAAAACGCGGGCAAAGGCGCCAGACAGTACTTGACGCCTTTGCCACAGCATCACAACGATTTCAGATATCGCTGTCTGCTACTCCATATGCTCGATGTAAATCAGCCACGGCTCGACGAACTGGGCATCGGCGTTGCGCCGTGTGCCATGCACCCAGGGCATCGACCCGCCCTTGACCGATCCGCCGCAGCCAGTGCCAATCGGAATCACCATATACTGGCTTTGGAAGATCGCCTGCGCCTGCTGTGCCAGCGCAATGCGGTTCGGATCGTCGGCTCCCAGCGTGACAGCCTCTTCGATCAGAGCATCGACCTCAGGATCAGCATAGCCGCCCATAATGTTGCGCGCCAGGTTGGACGAGGAATGCAGCGAACCCAGCAGCATCAACGCCGCATCGGGTACGCGCACGCCCGCGCCGTCGCGGAACAACGCCGGTGCGCCGGGGCCTTCCCAGCTGTCAAACTGCGGGCTCATCTCAATCGCCTCGATACCGAACAGCTGGCGCCACTGCTCCGCCATGTACTGGGCCAGTACCTCTGTCCCGGGGCTGCTGACGCCGGCCATGATCATCTTGGGAACATCGGCGGCGTTGGCATAAGCAGACGCTGCCAACGCTTCCTGGGCGCCCTCAGGGTCGTAAGGATGCGGTACAAAGTTCGGATCCGATCCCGGCAATGCCCGCAACGGCTCACCCGTCGGTACCCAGCCGCTGCCGTCAGGGCTGGACAAGTTGAAAATCTGCTCTCTGTCTACAGCCAGGATCAACGCCTTGCGGAAGTTGATGTCGTTGGTCGGCTCTATCGTGGGATTCAGGAAGAATCCGCCAATGCCGGGCGCCTGTCCGCACTCAAAGTAGTCTGCACCCAGCAGCGCCTGCGATGTGGCGTCGTTGGGCGGCCAACCCTGGTCCAGTTCCTCATTGGCCAGCATCGTCGTAACGATCGTCGTATCCTCAATCGAGGTCACCGTAAACCTGTCCAACATTGGCTCGGCCACCCAGAAATTCGGGTTCTTGACAAAAGTGACGACGCCCCTGTTCAGATCCATCTCGTCCGGCATGAAGGGTCCGCTGGTTACGGGATTGTTCTTCGGATGCCACCACTCGGCAACCTCAAATCCATCTTCGCCAATCGCAACAGAAGCCTTGACCGGGCCAATCAGGTTGGTGGCCAGCTTCTTATGGAACAGCGGATCCGGTCCTTCCAACGTTACCTGCACAGTGCTTTCGTCCAGGGCAACCACACCGGGCATCGTCATCGCCTCGCCGTTGAACACGTCTTCAAAGCCAACCACACCGGTCATGAACAACGTGACGCGCTGGTGCGTGGTCGCGGGATGGGCGATCAGATTCCAGGTTGCCACCACATCATGTGCGGTGATTGAGCTTCCATCCGAATAGACCGCATCCGGGTCAATCTTGAAGGTCCACTGCGACATGTCATCGTTGGGTGTCCACTCGTTGAAGACATAAGGATGCAGTTCGCCATGCTCGTCAATGTACATCGGCCCGGCGTTCCAGAATGCCAGGTAGTGCATGTTCCAGCCCCCGCCTCGCAGCGGCGACCAGTCCTGCGCGAAGAATGGAATCGTCGCACGGAAGTGCTGCTCCTCCATCATTTCGCCATCGGCATCCGCGGCCATGTCCCCCGAATCGCCCGCAGGAGCCGCTGCCGGCGCCGCACAGGCCGAGACCACAAGCACGAGCACCATCAGGACAAACCAAAGTATTGGGATCTTGCGTTTCGACAACATCAACATCTCCTCCTTGTATCGTGCTGTTCGTATAATGAGACGGTAGGAATGAATTCGAAATCAGGCAAATCGTACCGGCGGTGTACGCGTAAGCCAGGATTTTCTGCAGAAACTGGGACTAAGTCTCAGTTGATTAGAAGTAAAAAAGTTTGGGATGAATTCTTGTGCGATGTGGCCCGAAGTATAGCATCAACCTCGTGCATGTCAAAACGCCTTTTTTGAGGCCTTATACGTGGCTCCGGAATTGACAATTCGTTCAACCACACCGCAGCTTCCTGACGAATACGCCTCCTAAACAGACTGTAGCAGGCAATGCTAACCCGGCTAATTTCCAAGCAGAGATTCGTGGTTGTGCATTGCGCTTCAAACTGGTGTAGGATACCCTTATTCGGTCCACAAAGTTGACGGTCATCGGAACATCGCTGTTCCAACCGCAAACTAACCCAGAAAGAGTCTTGCAATGCAAATAGTCGACAGCGGCATTCTCAGCCGCGGCCAGCCGGGCACTTCCCGCGCAATCCTCACATTCCCGACCGTCATTGCCTTCGAAGACTCGTCCCTGCTTGCAACCTATCGTACCGGCACCACCAAAGACTCGGACGATGAAACGGTCGAATTCGTCCGCTCGCTCGACGGCGGACGCTCATGGAGCGAACCCTGGAAACCATTCGAGAATCCCACCTTGGATGGCCTATACGGTTCGCTGCGCGTCTTCTACATGACCGAGTTGACTCCAGGTCATCTGCTTGGCGCAGCCTTGTGGATCGACCGCACGTCCCATCCTGGCGGGGGGCTCTTCAACGAGGAGACCGAGGGCTGCCTGCCCATGACGGTTCTCCTTTCCGATTCGATTGACAACGGCGCCTCCTGGTCACCCTGGCGGCCTGTCCCCATGCCGGCGGAGATCGGCCCGCCCAGCCTGACCGCGCCCGTCCTCATGCTGGCTGACGGCTCGCTGGCTCTGAGTATCGAGACCAATAAACAGTACGACGATGCATCGCTCTGGATGCAAAAAGTCGTTTTCCTGCACAGCCAGAATCATCAGGAGACTTCGGGAACGCAAGGCTCCGGAGGAAAGCCGGCAGCGGATCAAAAATGGGGTGAGCCGGTCGTTGCCGGCGAGGACCCCACCGGCCGCATCTTCTACTGGGATCTGCGCTGCGGTGTTGCCCCCGATGGACGCGTCGCTATCTTCGCCTGGACTTACGACACGGTCACGACTCGCTACCTGAACATTCATCGTCGCATCAGCGCAGATAGTGGACATACCTGGACGGATGTCGAAGATCTGGGTTTTGCCGACCAGGCCGCGCGCCCTGCTATGCTGGCCGACGGCCGCGTCGTGCTGCCTTACGTCGACAGATTCGGCAGCCGCTCTATCCGCGCCCGGCTGGCCGCAGCGATCGACGCCCCCTTTGATCCTGCAACGGAAGTGGTCCTCTATCAGCAAGAACAAGCATCCGACGAACAAACAGACAGCACGAGCGAACTGCTCAGCGAAATGAGTCTGTGGACCTTCGGGCTGCCTTACGGCGAGACATTGGCCGATGGGACAGCCCTGGTAGTCTATTACGCAGGATCCGACGAAACCATGGACATTCACTGGGCCAGAATCGATCCCGGTCGCGACTGACCCGGTCAGCAACTCCACCTGCGTCGTATACGGCGCGAAAAACTGCATCGTAAAGGAATCACAATGCGCAAGAGCAAGATGCTTCAGAAGTTCCGCAGCGGCGGCTTCGCCCGCGTCTGCGGACTGGGCCACTACCTTCCCTTCTACATCCGCTACGCGGCCCACTACAAGTTTGACGGCATCTGGTTTGACCTCGAACACCGTGCTATGGACCAACGCGAGGTACAGGCCATCATCATGATGTGCCTTCATAACGATATCGACTGCATGGTTCGGGCCCCCACTCTGGAGCGCACCAAGCTGTACAGGTACCTGGAGGAAGGCGCCACTGGCTTTCTCATGCCCCTGATCTCCGATCCCCAAATGGCCTCGGATCTGGTCCAGGCGGTCAAGTATCCGCCGCTGGGTAACCGCGGTATGGACGGGGCCGGCCTGGATGCAGACTTCGGTATCGCAGCATGGCATCCCCAAAGCAACTACAACGCCGAATCCAACCGCGAGACCTTTCTCATAACCCAGGTCGAGACCCTGCAAGCGGTTGCCAATGCCGAAGAAATCGCCTCAATCGATGGCATCGACGGTCTGTTCATCGGCCCCGCCGACCTGTCGCTCCGTATCGCTACCCAGGGCACAGGTGACCTGACGATGGAAAAAGCCATCGATACCGTGGCCTCCGCCGCCCAGAAGCATGGCAAAGTCTGGGGCATCACCGCCGGCTCGGTGGACGAAATCAAACGCTTCCGCGAGCAGGGCGCGCAAATGGTTCCCTGGGGCGGAGATTTCAGCTTGATGAATGTGCTGAAAGACTGTAGCGAAGATCTGGACGGCGTGCCCGGCGCATAACAACGCAGCCGTAATGCCCACATGAAGATAACCGCGAAAGGCTGAAGAGAATGAAGATAGCAATTCTGCATGGCCCGCGCGATCTGAAAATCGAGGACCAGGAGTTGGATGTGAACCAGCTCGCCGACGATGAAGTCTGGGTAAAGACCCGCGTCTCCGCCTTCAAGATCGGCACCGACCGCGGCAACTACGAAGGCGCCGATCAGGTGCCCGGCGCGCCAGGCTACCCCCGCTGGGTCGGCGACAGCAACCTCGGAATCGTGCAGAAGGCGGGCAGCAAGGTAACTCGCGTCAAGGTCGGCGACCGTATCGTGACCCGCGCCCCCCATCAGTCCGAATACATCATGGCTGAATCAGAAAGCCTTGTCACCATTCCCGACGGCGTCGCCGATGAAGACGCCGTCTACGCACATCTCTACGCGCTCAGCGCCCACTGCTACCACAAGGCCCACTTCCGCCCCGGCGAAAACGTGGCTGTTGTTGGGGTGGGTGTCCTTGGCTTGGGCGCAATCGCTCTGGGTCCTCTCTTTGGCGGCCGCGTCGTCGGCATCGCCAACAGCCCCATTCGCATGGAAATGTCCGACAGGATGGGCGCCCACGCCAACTTCCTCTACAACGACCCGGACCTTGAGGCAAAACTGGACGACTTCACACGCGGCCAGGGCATCGATCTCGTCATCCTCACAGCCAATCCGTGGCCCGCCTTTCGTACCTCGATGCAGATCGTCCGCCCAGGCGGCCGCGTCTCCGTCGTCAGCCTGCTCGGCCGCGGCGAACCGCAGCTCGACTTCAACCCGCTAGCCATGGAGCTCTTCTACAACAAGGGCACTTCAGTGATCGCCGTCTCCGAGAGGGCCGGCTACCTATATCCCAACGCCGGCTCCGATCCCTACAACACCGCCGACCGTTATGCCTGGGACAATATCGCCGACCACGTCGTTTCCCTCATGGCCGACGGGCTGCTCGAACCCAGCCGTCTCATCACACACCGTTTCCACTACAGCGAAATGGTTGAAGCCTACGAGATGGCCTACCATCGCGAAAAGAACATGCTGGGCGTGATTTTCAACTGGCAAGAGTAGATTCTGACCTCATTTCGCGGGCCGG
>LXNI01002610.1_pt1 | contig 12063 bp, 7 predicted proteins | sample 809091 | NCBI WGS metagenome assembly LXNI01 (sample SAMN04870527, study PRJNA318959) | sponge metagenome | biome: 01000161; feature: marine sponge reef; material: water | host: Sarcotragus foetidus | place: Greece: Milos, Mediterranean Sea | collected 2013-05-29 | depth 5-7 m | reverse complement strand
CGCAAGACATGCGCAATATGGGCGGCTTGCGCAAACGCATGCCCATCACCTATATCACTTATCTGATCGGCACACTGGCGCTGGCGGGGATATTCCCCTTCGCTGGCTTCTGGTCGAAAGACGAGATCCTTGCCGATGCCTGGTACGAGGGCTTTGAACTCAACGAATTGAGCGGGTTCATCGCCTTTGGCGTACTGCTGGTCGCCGCGGCGTTCACCGCTTTTTATATGTGGCGCCAGATTGTGCTGGTCTTCTTTGACGAGGCGCGCAGCGAAGCGGCTGAACGGGCGCCCGAGAGCAATGGCGCGATGCTGCTGCCGCTGCTGATTCTGGCTATCTTCACCCTCATCATCGGCTTCATTAACGTGCCGAAATCCACGCCGATATTCGACGGGATTTATCAACCATACGAATTCAAGCACTTCCTCGAGCACAGCCTAATCAGCGTGTCGCGCGGGCACGTATTGGACTTCAACTTCTCCATTGCCGGCATCGCATTGGTGTTGGGCATCGTCTCCATTCTCGCTGCCAATCGGATATATAAAGGCAATGGATTGGGCAGCGGCAATCGCGATTTGCTGGAAGAAGGGGGCGCGTCTCGGCCCTTGTTCCGGTTGGCGAATGCCCGTCTCTATTGGGACGAAGTCTATTCCGCCATGATCGAACAGCCTTTCAACCGGCTGGCTGGCTTCCTGGCCGATCGCGTCGATTGGGATTTCCTGCACAATTATTTCCACGACAGCATTATCAAGCGCGGCTTTGACACCATCGCTGAATTGCTCGGCAGGCCATTCGATCTCGGCATTGTTGACGGCGCTGTCAATGGCGTCGGCGCCTTCGTGCTGCGCGCGGCGGAATGGATGCGTCGTGCCCAAACCGGCTATGTGCGGCTGTACGCGGTGGTCTTGTTCATCGGTGTCGTGGCCGTCATCGCTCTCATGATATTTCCCTTTGTTCAGACGCTGTTCGGAAGCGGCGCTTAAGGAGAACGCAGTCCTATGGATGTAACTGGACTTTCGCTCACAACTATCACCTTGTTCCTGCCTATGGTCGGTCTCGCTATTATGCTCTTCATGAACAGCGAGACGCAGAAGGCGAATCTTAAGTGGGTCGCCTTCGCGACCAGCGTGGTCACCTTTGTCGCTTCGGTCCTGATGTGGATCAACTTTGATCCGAGCACTGCCGGGCTGCAAATGGTCCAGCGCAATACCTGGGCGGAAGTCTCTCTGGGCGATTCGGTCATCAACGTCAGTTACTTCGTCGGCGTGGACGGCATCAGTATGCTCTTGGTCTTGCTGACGACCTTCATCATGCCGATCTCGATCCTGGGTTCCTTTGGCAGCCATATCTTCGAAGAGCGCGGACGCGAGAAGCTTTACTACATCTTCCTGATGCTGCTCGAATGGTCGATGATCGGCGTCTTCGTGGCGCACGATCTGATCATCTTTTACGTCTTTTGGGAAGTTACGCTGGTGCCGATGTATTTCTTGATCGGCATCTGGGGCTCGGAAGAGCGAATTTATGCCGCCGTCAAATTCTTCCTTTATACGATGGCCGGCTCAATCCTGATGCTCATCGCGATTCTCTATGTCGGCAATCGCTCCGGCACCTTCAGCACGTACAGCGCTGGCGGCGATGTTGGCGTGATTGAGCGGGTGCACACCTGGGAAGGCGAGGGCACCTATTGGGATGCGCTTGGTCCGGAGGGCGAGGGCGAGGAAGGCGGCTTCCTTTTCAATTCGGTTGAGAGTTGGCTCTTCCTGGGTTTCCTGGTCGCCTTCGCCATTAAGGTGCCGATTTTCCCATTCCACAGTTGGCTGCCGGACGCGCATGTGCAAGCGCCGACGGCCGGCTCGGTGATCTTGGCTGGCGTGCTCCTGAAGATGGGCACTTATGGCATCGTGCGCTTCAATCTGAATTTGTTCCCCGAGGCGACGGTGGCTTGGGCGCCGACCATCGCTTTTCTCGGTGTCGTTGGCATCATCTATGGCGCCTGGGTTAGCTATGCGCAAGACAACGTCAAGAAATTGGTGGCATATTCGTCGGTCAGCCATCTCGGCTTTGTGGTGGTGGGCATTTTCGCCCTCAATGCGCAGGGATTGCAGGGCGCCACGCTTCAGATGGTCAATCATGGCATCAGCACTGGCGGTCTCTTTTTGATCGTTGGCATGCTTTACGAGCGCTGGCATACCAAAGAGATGGCCGATTACGGCGGCGTCTGGAAGGTGATGCCCCTATTCGGCGCGATCAGCCTGGTGATATCGCTCAGCAGCATGGGCTTGCCCGGCTTGAATGGCTTCATCGGCGAGTTCACAATTCTGCTCGGTTCGCTGGGCAGTGAATATCTGGGCTTCGCTTTCACACTCTTCGCGACGCTCGGCGTGATCATGGCGGCGGTCTACCTGCTGAAGATGTTTCAGCATGTCTTCATGGGCGAAGTGAAGCGGCCGCTGAGCAGTGAAGAAAGTTACAAACTTAGCTGGAGCGAGAAAGCGGCTTTCATCCCGATTATCATCATGATCTTCTGGATGGGCATTCAGCCGATAGTCTTCTTCAACATGCTGGATGTGTCGGTGGATAGCATCGTCGCGCTGTTTGTCCGCTAGGAGAGAACATGTTTGAATCGCCCACAATCGCGGAATTCCTGGCGAGTTCCAACTTGGCTTCCACCCTTCCAGCCACGCTGCTGCTGGCTTGGACGCTGATCCTGGTCCTGGTTGATCTATTCGCGGGAGAAGACCGCGCGCATTGGACGCCGGTGATGGCTTGCATTGGCTTGGGCATCAGCTTTGTGGCGAACTTATTTGTCTATTCGCCGGCGGAGGGCGAGCAGATCGCGCTCTACGGCATGTTCGTCGCCGATGCTTTCACCGGTTTCCTGAATATGGTGATCTTGGTCGCCACGTTGATCGCGGTCCTCATGAGTTGGGATTATCTTAATCGCGCTGATATCCATCGCGGCGAGTATTATATTCTGGCGCTGATATCGTCCGCTGGCGCCATGTTCATGGTGGCGGCAAATGACCTGATCGTCATCTTCGTCGCGCTGGAGCTGCTGAGCATCCCGCTTTATATTTTGGCGGCTTTTCGTTCGATCAAGAATGACGGCAGCGAAATGTCGCTCAAATCTGAAGAGAGCGGCATGAAGTATTTCATCCTGGGCGCGTTTTCCAGCGCCTTCCTCGTTTGCGGCGCGGCATTGGTCTATGGCGCGACCGGCGCCACAAACATTCCACAGATCTTCAGCGTTGTTGGTTCAATCGTCGGCGGGACATCGGCGGCGGCATTCTATCTCTTGATTGGCGCGGCTTTGCTGTTGGTTGGCTTGGGCTTCAAAGTGGCGGTTGTGCCATTCCACATGTGGACACCCGATGTTTATGAAGGCGCGCCGACGCCGGTGACCGCCTTCATGAGCGTGACGGCGAAGGTCGGCGGCTTCGGGGCGCTGCTGCGCGTGTTGGTCAGCGGTCTCTCTGTTCTCGTCCTGGCTGAGGGCGGGGCAGCGGCTTGGCAAACGACCGCGACGGTCATCGCCATATTGACGCTCGTGCTGGGCAACTTCGTCGCGATTTCCCAGCGCAATCTCAAACGGATGCTGGCTTACTCTTCGATCGCGCACGCCGGTTACATTATGGTGGCGGTGGCGGCCGCGGGAACAGCGAACGTCATCGACGCGGCAACGCAAAGCGCCCTGGTTTACATGATGGCTTATATGTTCACCAACCTGGGCGCATTCGCCGTGGTCATGGCAATTGAGCGCGAAGACGGCAGCGGCGGCAACATCGACGACATCACCGGGCTGGCAAAGTCGCGTCCATTGATGGCGATGGCGATGACCATCTTCATGCTCAGTTTGACTGGCATTCCGCTCACCGCCGGTTTCGTAGGCAAGTTTATGGTCTTTGCCTCGGCGCTGCAGGCGGGCTTGTTCGGTCTGGCTGTCATTGGCGTGTTGACCAGCGTGGTCAGCGCTTTCTATTATGTGCGTGTGGTGGTCAACATGTACTTGCGCGACAGCTCGGTCGATTTGCAGCCGGCGCTGGAGACGCCATACGTCCGCTGGGCGATCAACATAGCGCTGGCGGGCACGATGATCTTCGGCATCTTCTACCCGCTGGCGACCAATCTGGTCAGCATGGTGAGCATCGCTTGAGCGAAGCTGCCGGCATTCAAATTCAGGCTGCGGGGTTGGGCTGGCGCTCGCCTCGTTTTCTTTTTCGCTGAGCTTCGCTATTATGGCGTCAGTCGATTCTGCTGGACGACAATGACACGAAGAGAACGGGAAGGCTTCCTCTGGATCATGTTGGCGGCGGCGGGTTTTTCCGTCATGCCGACCATGGTGAAGCTGACCTATCTGCATTCGACATTTGAGCCGATAGATATCGCCATTTGGCGCTTCGTCCTGGCCGCCCCGATCATGTGGGCGCTGGTACTCTACAGTCGTCGGTCTACAGCGGTGAAAGCCAATGAAGAACTTCCGGTGACGCGATTGCTGGTCATCGGCGTTTTTATTGCCACGGCCGTTTTCGCGGCGTTTTTCGCCTTGGAACGGCTGCCGGGCAGCACGTATATTGTTTTGCTCTATGCTTATCCGGCGATGGTAGCGCTGATGTCGCGCTTGCTGGGTGACAAGATCCATGCTCGAACCTGGTTCGCGCTTGGTTTGGCGCTAGTCGGGGTCGCCTTGACCGTGCCGAACGTCGCCACAGCGGCCGAGACCGATGCGGTCGGTGTGGGTTTGGCGCTGCTCAATGCCGCGATTATCGCGATCTATTACTTGCTGACGCGGCGCGCTCTGGACGGCGTGGTCGATGTGTCTCGGGCGAGCGCAGTCATGATGATTAGCACCTTCATCATCATGATTATGCTGATTCTACTTCGCGGACTGCAATTTCCGCAGAATCCGTTGACAGCGCTCATGCTGATCGGCATCGGGGTATTCGGCACCGTCTTGCCGGTTTTCGGGGTGAACATTGCCGTGCAGCGGATCGGCGCCGCGCAGGCGTCGCTGGCCAGCACCGTTGAGCCGATTATGTCGATGATCGTATCCATGCTGATCTTGAGTGAGGTCATACTGGCGCTGCAGTGGGCTGGCGCGGCGCTGATCCTCGCCAGCGTAGTCGTCTTGCAGCTGCGCCCACGCAAACGGATTGACCTCAGTATCGCTCACGAGGCGGGTTAGGAAAATCATGTCTAATTCTGACAAACTGCCGAGTGAATTGCTCGCCGATATCAAGCGCAACCGCGAGGGACGGCTGTCGTCGCGGCAGCGCGTTGAGCTGGTGACCGAACCGCTGGCGACGCTGCTGCTGCTTTCCGTGCCCTTGATCTTGATCGCCGGTCGTTATGGTCCCGCAGGACGCGTCTTCGTTCTGGTCTTGGTCGCCGGATTCGCGCTCACGATTGTGATGCGCGCTCTGCGCTTCGCTCGCGTCAAGCTATGTTACCGCGTGCTCTTTGCCGAGCGGCTGCATGCTCGCTGGAAGTTCTGGCGCAAGGCGACCTTGACCGACAAGTCCGGCGAGCCAGTGCGTTTCGATCACAGGCTGTCGCGCAAGCTCAAGATAAAGCCGGAACAATCGCTGCACGTCTATTATGTTGAGGCGGCGGGACGGCGGATCATGCTGAATATGACGCCGCGAGACCACCCGCAAGCGGAGCTCGCCGAGCCAGGCGACAGCTTCACCTATGCCGGCGGTGTCCTATATGGCGATTGAACATGCGGGCGCGGATCAACTGTGCGCTATGGGGGTGGCGCAGGCGCAGGCGGCGCTTGACGAACTGCAGCTAGGCATTAACGTCGTTGAATTCAGCAGCTCCACCGCCACCTCACAGCAGGCGGCCGACAATGTGGGCTGTCAATTGGGGCAGATCGTCAAGAGCCTGGGTTTCATGATCAACAAGACCATGCCAGTATTGGTCTTGGCCAGCGGCGATCAATCGATTGATGAACGAAAGCTGGCGGCGCTATTCGGCGTAGGGCGCAAGAGAGCGCGCATGATGAATGCCGAACAGTGTCTTGCCGTTCTCGGTTATGCGCCGGGTGGCGTCCCGCCGATCGCCCATCGCAGCAGTGGATTCGCGATCTATTTGGATGAGACGCTGAAGCGCTTTGACCTGGTGTATGCCGCGGGCGGCGCCGCCAACGCGATCTTCCCCGTGCGGCTGCTCATTCTGCAGGAAGTGACGCGCGGTATCTTTGCTGATTTGGTCAAAAGCTGAGTGCCTCAGTCTTGGCAGGCAACTTGACTACAAGCTGACCGAGCCGACGAGGCTGATTTTGTCCTGCAGTTGCCCGAGGATATCCAGCAGCCGATCTTGCCACAGGTCATCTGAGCCCGTGATTTGAACTTCGGTCCGCGTCACCTTGACCTCTTCGCCGAGCGTCAGCGCCAGCAAGTTGCGGTTGATGGTGGCGAGGAAGGGCAGCTTGATTCGAATCTGCTCCCGGGGCATCAGCACGTGAGTCGCGTGAAGCGCCTGCGCCATGACTTTCACCCGTATCTGGTAGAGCAGTCCCTCGACCGCCGCCGGCAGCGGACCAAAACGATCGATCAGTTCCGCCCGCATAAGCTCAACTTCTTCTATGCTTTTAATATTGCCGATGCGGCGATAAAGTTGAAGCCGCAGCGCCATCTCCGGAATCCAGTCGGTCGGGAGGTAGGCCGGCAGTGGCAGGTCGATGATAAGACGCTCGCGCGCCGAAGCGGGCGCCAAGCCGGTATCGCCGTCGGGTGTGCCGCCACGCTGATCTTTGACCGCCTGCTGCAGCATCTCTGTGTACAGATGCAAGCCGACGCTTGCGATATGCCCCGATTGGCGGGTGCTGAGAATATCGCCGCTGCCCCGCATCTCCAGGTCGCGAATCGCGATTTGGAAGCCGGCGCCGAGCTGCGCGTTTTCCGCCAGCGTCTCCAGCCGCGTGCGCGCTTCTTCCGTGAGCGTGCCGGGCCCGTGGAAGAAGTACGCGTATGCTTGCTGCGCCGAACGCCCGACGCGCCCCCGCAGTTGATAGAGCTGCGCCACGCCAAAGTAATCGGCGCGGTCCACAATTAAGGTGTTGACCCGCGGCATGTCGATGCCATTCTCAATAATGGAAGTCGAAATAAGGATATCGAATTCGCCGCGGGTGAACTCGGACATGATTTTTTCCAAGGCGCGCGCGTTCATCTGGCCATGAGCGATGGCGATGGAGGCTTCCGGTACGATGCGCTCAATACGGTTGCGGATGATGTGGATCGAGCGAACCCGATTGTGCACGACAAAAATCTGTCCCCCGCGCTCGAGCTCGCGCATGATCGCCAGCCGCGCCAGCTTGTCATCCCAGGAGCCGACTTGCGTGATCACCGGCAGGCGCTCTTCCGGCGGCGACTGGATCATGCTGATGTCGCGGATGCCGCTCAGGCTCAGATAGAGCGTCCGCGGGATCGGCGTAGCCGTTAGCGTGAGGATGTCGATGCGCGCGCGCAGTCTTTTGAAATGCTCTTTGTGCTTGACGCCAAAACGCTGTTCTTCGTCGATGATCATCAAGCCGAGTCGTTTGAAGCGGATATCGGCCGAGAGCAGGCGATGAGTGCCAATGACAATGTCGACTTCGCCGCTGGCCAGGCGATCGGTAATCTCCTTCTGCTGCGCCTTGGTGCGGAAGCGGGAGAGCATTTCAATCACGACGGGAAAAGCTGACAAGCGCGCCATGAAATTGTCGTAATGCTGCTGCGCCAGCACGGTGGTCGGCACCAGCACAGCAACCTGCGCGCCATCCTGCACCGCTTTGAACGCCGCGCGCAAGGCGACCTCCGTTTTCCCAAAGCCAACATCGCCGCAGATCAGGCGGTCCATCGGCTTGCTGCTGTGCATATCGGCTTTGACTTCCTGAATGACGCGCAGCTGATCCTCAGTTTCGACGAAAGCGAAGCCGGCTTCCATCTCGTGCTGCCAGGCGCTGTCCGGGCTGAAGACGAAGCCGGTTGCATTGGCTCGCCGGCTGTAAACCTCGAGCAGCTCCTTGGCTTCTTCTTCGGCGTTGCGGCGGGCTTTGTCACGCGCCTTGGTCCATTGATCCGGCTTCCCCAGTTGATTGAGCTTGGGCGGCGTTTCTTCGGCGCCAACATAACGCGAGATTCTGTCTGCCTGGTGGATGGGCACGTAAATGGTGTCGGCGTCTTTATACTCGACCAGCAGATACTCGCGTTCGGTCGCGTTGACGGTGCGATGGCGCATGCCCATAAATCTGCCGATGCCATAATCGACGTGTACGACATGTGTTCCGACCTCCCAGTCTGTGTGCGATGTGTCCGCCACCGCGCCGGCGCGTCCAGTTTTCGCTTCGCTTCGTCGGCGCGGTTCTGGGCGCGACCAGCCAAAGATCTCGGCATCGGTGATGAAACGCAGGGCGCCAGCCTCGCTTTTCAGCGACCAGCCTTCGGCCGCGGCGCCGCGAACGAAGCGCATTGAGCCCGGCGGAGGAGCATCGTCGATGACCTGCACCGTAGGAATGAATGTGGAGGCATCCTGTTCGTACCAAAGATTCTCCAGCCGCTCCACTTGTTCCGTGATGATCACGGCGCGGTCACCGCGATTGCGCAGCTGTCGCACGCGATTGAGCATCAGACGCAGCTGCCCGCCAAAACGCTCGCCCGGCTCAAAGATCCGCGGCGCTTCGCCGGCCGGCAGGTTTGTAAGCGAGATCTGCCTGAGCCGGTTCAGGCTAGGCTCAAGGACCGACAGGCGCAGGTATGGCGCCGGATGGTCAGGTGAAATCTGCGAGGAGGACAGGGCGTCCGCGCGGTTGTCTTCCGCCGTCTCGGCGATTTCCTGCGCTGTCGATTCCAGGAAGTCGGGCTCCTCAAACAGCACCAGTGCATTGTCTGGCGCGTAATCCAGCAAGCTGGCTGGCTCGTCGTAGAGATATGGCAAATAATGCTCTAGGCGAGCGAAGGCGCTTCCTTGCTGAAGCGATTCGATATCAGCGCTGAAGCTCGTGGCCTGCCCATCGCGATCGTCAAGCGCTTTAAGCCACTGTTCGAGTCTGGCTCCGAGAGGGGGAGTCAGATGTGGCAACGCTTCTCGCGCCGGGACGATTCGCGCCGATTCCACCCGCTGGATGCTGCGCTGGTCGGACGGGTTAAATTGGCGCAGACTATCGATCTCGTCGTCAAAGAATTCGATGCGCAGCGGATATCGGCTCGCCAAGGGAAAGATATCGAGTATGCCACCTCGGCGGCTGAAGGCGCCCGGCTCAACCACGACAGTCGCCGGTTCATATCCCATGCCGATCCAGCGCAGAATCAGCGACTCCATTTGGAAACGCTGACCGACCGCGATATCGATGGTCGCGCCGTGAAAGAGCGCCGGCGGAAGGGTGGCCTGCATCAGCGCGCGCGCGGAAGCGATGACGACGGGATGTCGCCGGCCCTGGTCATTTGCAAGCGCCGACAGCGCGTCAATGCGGTTGCGTATGACACTGGCGTCCCAGGGCGCGCGATCATACAGGAGGGCGGACGGTTCAGCGAAGCGATACAGGCCTGCGCTATCCTCCAGCCAGATCGGCAGTTGTTCGCTGACATTGTAGGCGCGGCGCACGGCGGCCGTCAGGAAGATAATGGGTCCGGCCCAGTCATTTGCCAGCGCCGCCAACAGAAAGGGGCGCGCCGATCGAACGATGTCGAAGGCGATGTGCCCCTTGTCTTCTGAAAGTTGGGCGAGCAGGCGCTGATAGCTCCCGCCTTCGCGCAGGATTTCCAGCAAACCCGAGAGATTCAGCGACATGATTGCCTTTGACAGCAGAATGATTGCGGCGGATGAGTATATCAGAGCGCAGATTAAGGAACTAGACTTGGTCGACTCGCCCGATTCGGAGCAGCGCAGCCAGCCCTCGTCCAAACTGCCGAATGAGCATTTGTGATTAGTGTCAAGCGACTATTGACGATACGCGGAGCAGATCTAATGAAGAAAGCAAGTGGATTGTTATTGACCCTGCTCATCTCGCTGCAGGCCGCCTTTGGTCTTGCGCAGGCGGAAGGGTCCCTGCCGTCCGCTTGTGATCTCAGCGAACGCAGGCCCCAGAGACGCTTCTATCAGCGTGGCGTCACGCCTGACGATCTGACAGACGATGACCTGTGGCGAGCCTCCGACTTTACGGCGCAAGGCATTGATCCGGCGCTCGTCGGCGCAGGGCTGGCACAATTGGCCGAGTCGCCGACGCGGCGGTCGCTCATCCTCATGCGGAACGGTTACATCGTCTACGAAGCTTATTTCAACGGCAGTCGAGCAGCCGACAGCAATAATATCGCCAGCGTCTCCAAAAGCATGCTCTCGGCGCTCATTGGCATCGCGATTGAGCGAGGTTTCTTCGAGTCGACCGATGATCGCATCGCTGACTTTTTGCCTGATTACTTTGAATCCGCAGTCGATCCCTGGCTGCGCGAATTGACGCTGCACCAAATGCTGACCATGACGCATGGACTGGCTTGGGAGGAAAACAATGCCTCGCGCTTGCTGAATCGCAGCGAAAACTGGCTGGCTGATATCCTGAGCATCCCCTTGAGCGACGAGCCCGGCACGCGCTTTCACTACAGCACCGGCGTCTCGCACGTGATGTCAGCGGTGCTGACCGAGGCGACCGGCATGAGCGTCTGCGAATTCGCTCATCGTTTTTTATTTCAGCCGCTCGGCATTGAGGCTGAGTTCTGGGGCGTCGATCCACAGGGTTATTTCACGGGGGGCCACAGCGTCAGCATGACCGCTCGCGAGATTGCGCGCTTTGGTCAACTGTTTTTGGACGAGGGCGCCTGGCAGGGGGAGCAGATTGTGGCGGGCTGGTGGGTGGCCGCGTCAACTTCGCCGCAGATCGATATCGGCAACAATTACGCCGGTTATGGTTACTACTGGTGGCTAAACCAGATCGCCGCCTATGACATGTATTCAGCGCTCGGGGCCGGTGGACAGATTCTGCACGTGATCCCCGAACTCGAGATTGTGCTGGTGACCACGCACGGATTCCAAGGCAATCAGCGCGATTACGCCGAGGAATCCGAATCGTATCAGTTCATCTGGGATTATTTGCTTCCGGCAATCGAAGCCGCTTAATCCACCAGCGCCTGATAGGTCAGGGCGCGGAAATCTTGCTGGAAGGGCAGCATATTGTCCATCAGCTGCGTCATGATGATGCCGACAAGCCGCTCCTGCGGATCGACCCAGAAATTGGTCGCTGCCGCGCCGCTCCAGCCATAGTTGCCGTCCGAGTTGAGGACGCCGGTTTGCGCCGCATCCATCACGACACCAAAACCGAGCCCGAAGCCGCGGCCGGGCATGAGGTTCGGTCCAATCGCCAGCGGCAGCAAATCCGGTTTGATATGGTTGCGGGTCATGTATTCCAGCGTCTTGCGGCTGACAATCCGCACATCGCCGGCTTCGCCATCGTTCAAGAGCATGTTCGCGAAGCGCCAGTAATCCGCCGTGGTCGAGACCAGGCCGCCGCCGCCCGACGGCGCGCTCGTCGGGCGGCTATAGTCGTGGAAGGGGATATTGGGCGCGCCCTTGTACTCGCGGAAACCGCCAGTCTGCGGCAGGTGCTGATAGAGCTTGGCGAACCGGTCGATGTCATGCGCGCAGACATGGAAAGCCGTATCAACCATGCCGAGCGGGCGGAAGATCTTCTCTTCGAGATAATCCTCAAAGGGCATATCGGCGAGCAACTGCGCCAGGTAGCCGCAGACATCGGTTGCGATGCTGTAATTCCAGGCGCTGCCAGGCTGGAACCGCAGCGGCAACTCGGCCATGCCGGTGATTTTCTCTTCGAGCGTCGCCGTCTCGCTGCGAAAGATTGAGTTGCGGTACATCTCGTCAATCGGCGTATCCAGGAAGAAGCCGTAGCTCAAGCCCGCAGTATGCGTGAGCAGGTGATGGATCGTCATCGGCGGGTTCTGAGGCTCGAGCTGCTGCCCCAGAAAGCCGACGCCGCTCAAAACCTTTGTCTTGCCAAAAGCGGGAATGTAGCGGCTGACCGGTTGAGCGAGATGGAACTTGCCGCGCTCGTAGAGCTGCATCAGCGCGATCGAGGTA
>LXNI01002608.1_pt1 | contig 12077 bp, 13 predicted proteins | sample 809091 | NCBI WGS metagenome assembly LXNI01 (sample SAMN04870527, study PRJNA318959) | sponge metagenome | biome: 01000161; feature: marine sponge reef; material: water | host: Sarcotragus foetidus | place: Greece: Milos, Mediterranean Sea | collected 2013-05-29 | depth 5-7 m | reverse complement strand
GTCGTGAGAGAATAGGCAGCCACGATAAACGCCACTATCAACAGCCGGGTGGTGTTGGTTTGCTCTACCGCGGCGTCGGCCAGGTACCCCAGCCCGGAGGAGTAACCCAGGAACTCGGCCGCGATCGCGAGTGACCAACCCCCTCCCATGGCGAGCAGCAAGGCGGAACGCATCTCTGGAATCGACGCCGGCACTATCACTCTGTAATACGTATGCCGCCGGGAGGCGCCCAGAGTGCGTGCCCTTTCGATATACAGGTCGGGCACGTTGGCCACCGCATTCATAGTGGCCACCACGAGCACCGTCCACACCCCGAAGGCGACATAGAGGGTGATGCCGGAGAAGGTGTTGCCCGCGACGAACTGCAACCACGTCGAACCTCCTGAGTGCTGCGCGTCGATCGTGCCTCCGCGGAATTGCTACCGTCGAAGGTCGCGGCGGCGAACGTCTACGCGGTGAAGCTGGCCAGGCCAGGCGAGGATTTCCCGGTCGTTGGTGAGGAGAGTGTGGCCGCCGAGCAGGGCTGTCGCGACAATGAACCGATCTGCCGGGTCTCTGTGGAAACCCTCGCGTTCCAGAGCGACGGCCCGTACCGCCTCCGTGCCATGCAGCGGCAATTCTCGTAGTCCGTCGGCCAATCTGTCCGAACGCCATTGGGCCGCGTCGCAGCCCAATGCCAGCCTGTTCCTTTCCGCCAGCATCGCTATCTCCCAGAACGTAACGGCCGAGACGGCAATCGACCCCACCGACCATCCCTCGGCGACCATGTAGCGAGCTCGGGAACTGAGCCGTGGGTTGTCCTGCAACACCCACAGCAGGGCATTGGTGTCGAGCAGCAGCATCAGGCGTGGAATATGCCGTCGGGATCCCCCACTACCTTGGCCTCCCAGTCGTCCCACTCATCCTCGGTCGAGGGAACGAGGTCATCCTCGTCATGGATGATGAGAGAACCTTTACAAGAGCCGAGGAGCGGGGGCTGGATGACCTGGGCGGAGACCGGCACCAGTTTCGCCACCGGGTGACCGTGCTTGGTGATGGTCACCTCCGCACCGGTTTCCTTCACTTGGTCCATGATCTGCAGGCAGCGAGCCTTGAACTCCGCGGCGCCGACCGGCTCATGCAGGGGGTTCACCGGTGCCTCCCACCGGACGGGCCTGATGGTAAGCATTGAGACATTCGTTTCTCCCTGAGTATGTTCTGACTGGTCACAGTCTAGTCATATCTTTCACAACAAGTCAGAAATGACTCACCGCGGCAGCGTCCGCCGCTTCTTGGACCAGCCTCTTTACGAAATTAATATTAGATAGCTGACGGAATGTAGATTAATAGGCTTACGGAATTTGGATTACGGTGCTATGGTCGGCTCGTATGCGGTATTACTCCCGGCACATGGAGGTCCGGCTTTCCGAAGCCCTGGACAGCGCCAGGGTGGTGGTCTTGCACGGTGCGAGACAGAGCGGCAAGACCACGCTGGCACGGGCCCTCGCCTCCGACCGGGGCGGCACCTACCTGACGCTGGATGATGATCAGGTGCTTGACGCGGCTCTCGCCGATCCTCACACCTTCGTGCGCGCCTACCCCTATCCGCTGGTAATCGACGAGATCCAGGTCGCCGGCGAGCGCCTCGTCCGTGCCCTGAAGATGGCCGTGGACAGCGACGCGAGCCGGGGGCGCTACGTTGTTACCGGCTCGACCAACTTCCTCACCGTCCCCACGATCAGCGAATCGTTGGCCGGAAGGGCCGCCATCTTGCAACTCTCTCCTCTCTCACAGGCCGAGATCACCGGGATTGCCCTCAACGTCGGGCCGGGTGGAGTGCCGGGCGTGATAGGGCGCTGGTTCGAGAGTCAGTTCGGCGGAGCGGCACCGTCCCAGACCTCTCGGAATGACTACCTCGAGAAGGTCTGCGTCGGCGGCTACCCCGAGGTCATCGGCCTCGAACCGCTTCCTCGGATCCGCTGGTTCGAGAGCTACATGGACACCGTCCTCAGCCGGGATATCGTGGCACTGGGCGATATTCGCCGGGCATCCCTTTTGTCAAGGCTTCTCCGGCTCGCTTCAGCGAGCACGGCTACCGAGATCAATGTCACCAAGTGGGCGCAGCGACTCGGAGCGAACCGGGCCACCGTGGAGTCCTACCTGGGTTGGCTACGGACGGTATTCCTGGTCCGGTACCTACCCTCGTGGACTCGCAACCGCGCCGCCCGCGTGATCCGGCGCCCCAAACTCCACCTCACCGACAGCGGGCTGGCCGCGGCAATCGTCGGAGTCGACGCTGACGCTCTCCGACCCCCCACCGCCACCGGCGCCGGTCCACTGCTCGAGACGTTCGTAGTAAACGAGATCGGCCGTCAGGTCGGAGCCGGTATTCAGCGGGTAACACCTCACCATTACCGAGACAATGCCGGGCGCGAGGTGGATCTGGTGCTCGAGCGGTCGGACAGTGCCGTCGTCGCCATCGAAGTGAAGGCCACGGCCTCTCCGAGGGGAGCAGACCTTCGCCACATCGCTGCTCTGCGCGACCACCTGGACAGGACCGAGCCGGGGGCCTTCCGTGCCGGGGTCCTCCTTCACATGGGCTCCAACTCGCTGGGCTTTGGGGATCGCCTCCACTCCGCGCCGATAGATGTCCTGTGGCGTGACCCGTAAGCCGGTTACTCGGCGAACTCGGCGATCAAGCCTCTTTTGCCGCCCCGGCCACCTTTTCGATATCCGTCTCGCCGGGGGCGCTTTGTGGCATCCAGCTGACCAGCTTCTTGAATCCCTCGTTGAGCAGGAAGAACGTCGTGAGAGAATAGGCAGCCACGATAAACGCCACTATCAACAGCCGGGCGGTGTTCGTTTGCTCTACCGCCGCGTCGGCCAGGTACCCCAGCCCGGAGGAGTAACCCAGGAACTCGGCGGCGATCGCCAGTGACCAACCCCCTCCCATGGCGAGCAGCAAGGCGGAGCGCATTTCTGGAATCGACGCCGGCACTATCACTCTGTAATAGGTATGCCGCCGGGAGGCGCCCAGGGTGCGTGCCCTTTCGATGTACAGGTCGGGCACGTTGGCTACCGCATTCATGGTGGCCACCACGAGCACCGTCCACACTCCGAAAGCGACATAGAGAGTGATACCGGAGAAGGTGTTGCCCGCGACGAACTGCAACCACGGCGCCGCCACCAGCAGGGGGATCATCCTCAGGAAGTTCATGGGCGCCCACGCGGTCCGGCCGACCGCCGGCCAGTAGGGAAGGGCCAGCCCGGTCAGGACACCGAGCGTGATGCCGCCCACCAGACCACACAACAGCCTGAGAAGCGTGACACCTGAGTGATAAGCGATTGCGAGGAACACGGCCAGCCAGGTCGGATCCCCACCATGAGTGGGAAGAGGCGCCAGTGCTTCGAAATTGAAGGTCGCGAACCCGAAGTTCAACTCGCTGACGGCCCAGTATCTGGACATTCCGAACAAGGTCTCACCGAACACGTAGTCCCAACCTGGAACCAGGGGGTGTGGGAGAGTTCCCGCAGGCACGATGTAGGACGCCGCCTGCCACGCCGCCATCAACACCGCCCACGTGACGAAGAAGAGCGGGCTACGGCGCATACCGGCCCAGAGCATCCGCGGCCCGCCCGCTATCCCCCGCCCCGCCCTGACCAGGCAGTCCTTGACCCGGGTCGGGCGGAGCACCACCGGCCAGGCCAACAACAGCACCAGCCAGGAAACGATCAAGGGCCACGTGACGTTGATCACACCCTCACGATGCGTCCAGTTAACGAACGGAAGGCTCTCAGGCAGCCGAAGGAGCAACCTCGTGGCCAGGACAGCCCAGATGAACCATCCAATCCAATAGAGGCTTCGGAAGGGGGCAGGCTGATTCAAACCGTCGTCGCCTCCTCGGTCACGCGCGAACGGGCCAGGCCAACGTCCCCGATCGGCGCTCAACCACGCACCACAGGTTCTCGAAGCTCACAGCAGTTGACACAATCCTCCTTGCCTACAGACCCAGCCGGCGACCGGCCTCGGACCATCCGGTGAATGAACGTATTACCAGTACCAGGATCCCGTCGACTACCGCAGCCAGCACGCCGAAGAACAGGATCAGGGAGACCATCCCGGTCGGCCCCTCCGAAAGGCCCGCCGCGTGGCTCCACATGCGGATCAGGAATCCTCCCCCCATCTGTGATCCCATCACCTCCACCAGCGTCCCCAAGCCCCAAGCTCCTCCCATAGTGATCCGAAGACCTCCCGCGATCTCCGGAATCGTTCCCCGCAGGTAAACCCACCGGAACATAGTGCGGCGGTCTCCTCCCCTAGTGAGGGCTGCCTCAATGATCTCCACCGGTATGTTTTGGGCCGCCCGGCGGCTGAAGAAGTACATGAGAAGGGCGGTATAGAAGGCAACAACCCCGATGGTGGCCAGCAAGGGATGCTCGATCCCGAACCAGATCACGAAGAAGGGCGCCACCATGAAGATAGGGAGGGTCCCGAAAAAGCCGGCTACGGGTGTGACCACATCGGCGATCCGCGGTAGGAGCAGACTGCTCAGTCCAACCCCCAAGCCGATGACCGTCCCGAGCGCAACTGCCGCCAGGATATTGCGGATGGTCCACAACAGATGGAGAACGTACCCGAAACAGTGATCAGGGAGAGCGGACATCCTGCCCCGTCTGAACTCCACCTCCTGCACCAGCTCCGGACAGGCGTGGATAAACCGCCCCATCATCGGCTCACTGAAAAACAGGTTCTCTCCGAAGTGGGTGACTACGGCGATCGGCGTCGGAATGAGAACGAAAAGGGACGAGATGGGCGCGGCTAACAACTGCCAGAACAGCAGGAAGAGGATTATCCCCAGAATCAGATAGATGACGTTGGAGACCCGGCGGCGGCGCCTATCTCGGCGGGCCGCTGCTCTTACCTTTAGAACATCGGTGCTTGTCGTGGTCACTGTACCTCTTCGTCGTCCTCGTGGTCTTGGATTCGCCCACAGGACGAAGAGCGCTCGGCGCCGCCTTCTATTTGACTACTAGGCAAACGCTATCGGAACCCTACCCGACAAGGGCAGTCTCTAGATGCTCTTAGCGTCGGTGGTGCTCCCGACACACGGATGTCCGGCCTTCCAGCGACCCTCGACAGATTTGGTAAGGCGGTTGATATCATTGTTGATATCATGTCCGGCGGGCTCGCCGGACGATGCGACGGTGCCTTGCTGAAGGACATGCACCCGAGGAGGAGTGATGGCGCGTCCAACGATTGAGGAGTTACGAGATAGACGGCTCAGCGCGATGAGCGCCGACGAGCGCGTCGAATTCAACGAGGCCCTTGCCGCGGCTCGCCTGGCTCTGGAGGTGGGAGAGAAGGTCCGCGACGCGCGAGAATCCGCAGAGCTGACACAGCGCGACCTTGCCGCTCGCATGTCGACGAGCCAGGCCGCGGTCGCTCGCCTCGAAGCCGGCCGCACAAGCGCCACCCTCACGACCCTCCAAAGGGTCGCAGCAGCCCTCGACATGACGATCACGGTCAACCTGTCAGCCTCACTGACACCAGCATGTCCCGACGGGGTGCTGGGTAGGATGAAGGACGCGCAACACATCGGAAGGGCCGAGCCATGATCGCGACTGTGAAGGCCAGATACTCGGACGGCGTCCTCACCCCGCTGGAGCCCCTGGACCTCGAAGACGGCAGCGAGGTGACGGTGTCGATTGATGACGCGTCCCCGCCCCGTCGCGGCCTCGCCGGCATCGTGGATAGCGTCAAGAGGCTTCACAAGGCCACCCCCCCTGACACGCGGGACGACCTCCCGGCCGACCTGGCGATGAACAAGAAGCACTACCTGTACGGTCATCCGAAGGAAAAGGATGAATGAGGGCCGTCTTCGCGGACTCGGGCTACTGGATCGCGCTTTGGAGGCCACGGGACGCATTGCACGAGAAGGCGATGATCGTGGCCGAGAGCCTTGGAGAAATCGCAGTTGTCACGACCCAACTCGTGCTAACCGAGGCGTTCAACGCCATGGCCGGGGCAGGTGAGTTCCACCGACGCTGGGCGATCCGGATGGTGCGACAACTCGCCCACCACCCGAACGTCGAAGTCGTCCCGCAGACCGACACACAGTTCAGGGCTGCCGTTCATCGCTACGCTGCCCGATCCGACCAGACATGGAGCCTCACGGACTGTGCGAGCTTCCTCGTAATGGAAGAACACAACATCACCGAGGCCCTCTCCTACGACCGTGACTTCGAGCAGGCCGGCTTCGTCGCCTTGCTCAGGGAGGGCGACCTCTAAGCCCGTTACCGGGTGATCCAGATGGCGGCGTCGACGGCTACGGGGGCGCCGTTCTCTTGGAGTAGGAGGGGGTTGACGTCGATGGCTTCGATGCTGTCGTTCTCTAGGCCGATGCGGCCTAGGGCGATCAGGGTCGTGGACAGGCCGGAACGGTCTGCGGGGGCTGTGCCGCGGACCGGGCCGAGGATTGCCGCACCTCGGATGCTGTCCATCATCGCCGAGGCGTCGTGTTCTCGCAGCGGGGCGATCCGGAAGCAGACATCATCCAGTATCTCGGTGAAGATGCCACCCAGGCCGAACATCACGCACGGGCCGAACTGGGGATCCCGGATCATGCCGGCCACGAGTTCACGGGTTCCTTTGATTTGGGGTTGCACCAGGATGCCGTCCAGCGCTCCCGCTGCGGCGGTCTCGATGGCTGTGAACGCCGATGCGACTTTGGCGCTCGTAGTGAGGTTCAGCTTGACGGCTCCGACCTCCGACTTATGGGTCAGATCGGCGCCACATCCCTTCAACACCACGGGGTATCCGATGTCGGCGGCCGCGTCCACAGCCTCGATCTGCGTGGTGGCGAGAGTCGTTGCCACCACGGAAACGCCGTAGCTATCAAGGACTTTCCTGCTCTCGAACTCCGACAACGACCGCATCTTGCCTTCTCGACTCGACAGACCGGCGCTCGTCTCCATCACGTTGCCTTCGCCGAGGCCACGAATATCGAATAGTCGGCCAGCCGGGCCAGTGTCCGAGCTGTGGAGTCGATGTCCGGGAACAGCGGGATGCCTCCATCGACCAGTATTTCCCGCATCCCCTGGATCACCGTCTCGTATTCGGGCCCGGAACGGTAGGACCGCCAGGTTGCGGCCAGGGGCTTGCCGTTCATGTACGCGGACCCCGACTCGGCTAGGAAGGTCGCCAGCGCGGCGATGCGGTCGGGCGCCACGTCGTACATCCAGTCGACGTGGAAGTACACGACCACCATGTCGAGATACTCCTGGGAGCTGAGCGCCTCCAGCACGGGCGGCATCTGCGCCGGATCGGTCATGACATCGTGAGCGTCAACCGGATTCGTGATGATGTTGCCGGCCGCGGGAATGGTCTTGCGGAGTTCGGCCCGGGCTTCGGCGGAGAGCGGAGGAACGTCGAGGCCGGCTCGGCTGCAAGCATCGGCCGCCACCACGCTGCTGCCACCTCCGGTCCCGATGATGGCGACATTGTGCCCGCCCGGCCGCGGGAGTCGTTTCAGGGCGTCGATCGTGTGCGCCATGTCCTGGACCGAATCGACCCGGATCGCTCCACTCTGCGCGAAGAACCCCTGCCAGATGCGGTCATCGCCTGCCAGAGAACCCGTGTGGGAGGCGGCCGTCCGGCGGGCTGCCCGGCTGGCGCCCGGCTTCACCATGACGACCGGCTTGTCCGGGGTCGTCCGGGCGACGACATCGAAGAGCCGACGGCCGTCGGCGACTCCTTCGAGATACACCCCTATCGTGTCCGTTTCCGGATCGTCCGAGAGGTACTCGACCAGATCCGAGGCATCGACCGTCAGGCCCGTTCCGTAGTTGACCACGGTGCTGAACGAAAGGCCGATCTGGGAACCGTATCCGAGGATCGCGTCGGCGAAGCCCCCACTCTGGGTGAGAATCCCGACCGACCCGATCGCCTCAGGCGCCCCGGCCCAGGTGACCAGCCGGAGTCTTGGCGAGAAGACGCCCATGCTGTTGGGACCGATCACCCTCAGATCGCCTTCAACCGCGATCTTCGTGATCTCCTCCTGCAGTGTCTTGCCCTGGTCCTCACCCGTCTCGCCGAATCCGGCCGAGAAGATATGGACGTTTCGATTCCCGGTGGCAACGCAGTCGCGGAGGATCCAGGGAACGATCGGGGCTGAGAGGCCGATGATCACGAGATCCACCGGCTCGGGAAGGTCGGGTAGGCCGGCGTAGGCCTGGTATCCACGGATGACGTCGGCCTTAGGGTTGATCGGGTAGAGGCGGCCGCGGTAGCCGAACTCGACCAGCTGGCCGAACATGTCCACCCAGCTCGCTCCCGGTTGGTCACGGGAGGCGCCGACCACCGCTATCGACTCGGGTTTGAGCATCGCGTCGAGCCCGGGCGAGCGTCGCACCTGTTTACCGCCTAGGAGGGTCGGCGGGAACGACCGCCACGGCTACCGGCATGGTGGGGCGGTTCCACGACCCGGCGCCAAGCCGTCCTACTCGGAGAATGCGGAGGCCGACAGGTTCTCCTGGAGGGCAAAGATCGAGCCCGGCCACGGCCGGGAAGGATGGGGCAGCCTCACCGGAACGTCCGCCATCCGCGGCTCCACGACAGGGTCTCCCCTCAACAAGCACGCGTTGTACTCATCCCAGGTACTCCATGTGTCCCAATCGCCGAGGCCGAACAGTGGCCAGGCGTCCGCGGCCGCCAACTCGAGGAACAACACCCGCCGGGGCCGATCGGAGGTGTTGGGCGGCGACCCGTGCAACATGCGGATGTGGTGGATGGATATCCCGCCTGCCGGGACCTCTACCGGCACCGCGGCCGCCATGTCGAAGTGGTCGCGGCCGACCGCGCCCACAAAGTAGCCGTCCTCGTGGTGGTCGTAGATCGGCTGGCGGTGGGAACCAGGAATCACGAGCAAGGCGCCGTTCTCCGTGGTCGTATCGTCGATGGCGATACCCACGGCCAATAGGTCGTCATTGGTGTGCGGCATGAAGCCCCAGTCCTGATGCCATTCCACCACGCTGCCGAAGCCGGCGGACTTCATATTCAGCTTCTCGCCGGTGAACCGGATGGACGGTCCGATGAGCTGCGCGACGATGTCCAGGATGGCGTCGTGATGCAGCATCGACATGTACAGGTCGTGGTGCAACGAGGGACGTTTGATACGTTGCACCCGGACGTCATCGGCCGTGTGACCGGGCTCCAGACCGAACCTCTCATCGCTCTCGGTCAAGAACCGGGCGCCCTCCGCCACCTCATCGGTCACCCGTTGCAGCTCGCTGACCTCCGAGGGTGACAGGACATCCCTCACCGTGAGGTAGCCGTGCTCGTTGTAGTGGTCGATCTGATCCTGGGACAACATGTTCCGCCTCCCTAGTTCAGCTTGTATAGACGAGCGGCGGCGCCTCCCATGACAGCGGCCAGTTCTTCGTCCGTGAAGGGTTCGGAACCCTGGCGCTCCGCGACATCGTTGACTCTCCGGTAGAGCTCCGGCACCGCAGCGAAGTCCCTACCGATGCGGATCTTGTCGCTGTTGTCCGAGCCGTACATGGCTCGATCGGTCGCCACGTACGACCTGAGCATGGCAAGGGCATCATGGAGAGGCTCGGGCGCTCCGCCGGCGAAGTGACAGAGATCGGCATGGAAGTTGGGATGCTTCGCCACCATCAGTATCCCCTTGGTCACCCAGGGCCAGTTGATGACGACGATGACCTTCATGTCTCGGAAGCGCCGTCCCACACCGTCCAGCAGGAACGGATCCGCCAACTCCAATGACGCGTTGATGATGGGTGTCCATCCCGTGAAGAAATGCACCGGGATGTCCAGTTCGATGGCCTTCTCGTACAGCGGGTCCAAGCTGCGGTCGTTCGGGGAGTAGAGCTGGTAGCTGGGAACGAGCTTGAGAGCCCGGAAGTCCAACTCCTTCACGCACCGTTCCAGTTCCTCGACCGCCCAGGGAATACCCCTCATCGGATCGATGCATGCAACGCCCTTCAGCCGGTCCGGGTACTTGGCGACCTGGTCGGCCGTGTAGTCATTCGGTACGTAGACCTCGTATTCGTCCGGGTGGTCGGGGTGGAAGGTGGTACGGCGGATGTCACTCCCCTGGACCATCCCGATGTCGATTCCCGACCTATCGAGCAGATTCACCATCCACTCCCCGTCGGTGTTTCCGTACTCGACGCCGTACGGCCTGTACAACTCCTGCATCCACCAGTGGGGGACCTGCTCCGGCACCTCGGTGAGGTGTAGATGGCAATCGACGGTGACCATGGACTCTCCTGCGGGTGTTCGGCCGCATCGAAAAACGGGCGCTAACGGTAGGAGAATAGACAGGGGCCGAACCACGACGGCGGCTGCCGCAACTTCGCGCTCTGTAGCGAAGGCCATAAGGGCCGGATACACTCGACGGTCGGCGGGCAGTCGAGGCGTGAGGAGACTTGTCGTGCCGCGGACGAACGAGGGTCAACTTCCGACGACACTGCTGGTCCAGGCCGACGTCGCGGGCATTCGAGCCTCAGTCCGCTGATGTCGTCGGTCACGGCGAGGGAGTCGTCTCAAGCCTCCATGGTCCTGCTCGGCGTCCTCGGTGTCCTGCTCATGATGGGCGTCTGGGAACTGGTGGGCAGGCTGGAGCTACTGGGACGCAACTGGCAACCCCTCTCGGCCGTGGTCCGGGCATTCCTGGACAACCCTCCTGTCTTCGGCAGGGCCACCAGGGCTACCACCATCGACGCAGGTAAGGGATTCGTCGCCGGGATCCTGCTGGGGCTGGCGCTCGCGGTGCTGGGGCTGCTCGCACCGGCGCTGCATCGCGGAATCGGCAGGATGGCGACCCTGGTCAACTCGATACCGTGGATAGCGCTCGGGCCTGTCCTGGTGATGGTCGTGTCGCAGGAGACCGTGCCGTTCACGTTCGCGCTGCTGGCCGTCTTCTTCGCCAGCTTCATCGCTATCACCTCAGGTTTCTACCTCGCCCGCCAGGCCCACCATGACCTCCTCACCAGCTTGGGATCGTCTCGCTGGACCAGATTCCTGCGGTTGCAGCTGCCGGTGGCAGTGCCATCGTTGATCTATGCCGCCAAACTCGGGGCGCCGGCGGCGATGTTCGGTGTGGTCTTCGGGGAGTGGTTCGGCTCATCACGTCCCGGACTCGGCGCGCTGATAGTCACCTCGATGCGGAGTCTCCGCGCGGACCGCCTCTGGGCGGCCGCAGCCCTCACTTCGCTGATCGCCATCACAGTATTCGCAGCCTTCGCCGCCCTCGAGAGGGCAGCGCTCAACAGGTTCCGCTGATGCCACCCACCGATGGGGCGCCGGACGCCGCCAAGGATCCCTCGACCCGCCCGGGCCGCGAGGAGGATTCACGAGGTTCCCGGGCTCCGGCCGTTCGGTCCCTGGCGCTCCGCTTCCTCATCGCCATTTGGCCCTATGCGTTGGTGATCATCGCCTGGCAAGCCTGGGTGACCATCGGGGATGTACACCGGCTGGTGATTCCGCCACCGGGGGCTGTGGCCCTCGACATCTGGTCGGCCCCCGGCGAGTACTGGTCCTACGGTTGGCGGACCGTCCTGGAAGCCTCCGCCGGTCTCGCGATCGGGACCGCAATCGGTGTGGCTGCCGCGATCGCAGTGTGGTTTTCCCGGGTGCTCCGCGGCCTGCTGACGACCTCCATGATCCTGCTCTACTCCGCTCCCATCGTGGCCACGATTCCGATCATGGCCCGGGTGCTGGGCTACTCGCCCACCACGGTTCTCGCCATTGCAGCCATCGTGTCGATGTTCCCCACATTCGTCCTAGTCAACTCCGGTCTTCTGGATTTGCCGGCGGGTTCGCTGGATGTCTTCCAGAGCCTCGGGGCACCGCGAAAGATGCAACTACTGAGACTGGCATTGCCTGCCGCAATGCCGAACTTCCTGGTCGCATTCCGTCTCAACGCGGCCGTCGCGTTCATTGCGGCGGTGATCGGTGAGTACCTGACCGGTGTCCGGGGCCTGGGCTGGTTGTTCGCGCTCTCGTTCAGCCGGTTCGATGTCGACCGCGCCTGGGGTGCGGCGATGGTCATCATCGCCCTGTCCATCCTCTCCTA
>LXNI01002607.1_pt1 | contig 12081 bp, 8 predicted proteins | sample 809091 | NCBI WGS metagenome assembly LXNI01 (sample SAMN04870527, study PRJNA318959) | sponge metagenome | biome: 01000161; feature: marine sponge reef; material: water | host: Sarcotragus foetidus | place: Greece: Milos, Mediterranean Sea | collected 2013-05-29 | depth 5-7 m | reverse complement strand
CACCTTCAGCAAGTCGTACAGCATGGGCGGCTGGCGGCTGGGGTTCGCGGTGTCGGCGCCCGAGACCGTCGAGGCCATCGGCAAGATGATCAACACGAGCGTCTCGTGCGCGCCGCCCTTCATTCAGCTGGCGGGGGTGGCCGCGCTCGAGCGGGACGACGGGGAGCGCGATGCGGCCATGCGCCGCTTCCGCCGCAAGGTGGAGCTGCTCACCGAGGGGCTCAACCGGATCGAGGGGTTCTCGTCGCTGGACCCGCACGCGACGTTCTACGTCTTCCCGAAGGTGGCCCCGGTGTGCAACCGGCTCGGAATCACCAGCCACGGCCTGGCGATGTACCTGCTCGAGGGTGCCGACGACGACTTCGGGGTCGCCTGTCTGGGCGGCGAGTGCTTCGGCGACGCCGGCGCCGGGTTCCTGCGCTTCAGCTGCGCGGCTTCCGACGAGCGCCTGCAGGAGGCGCTGGACTTCATCGCCCAAGCGGTGACCCGGGAGAGCCGGGTGGCCGCCTTCCTCGACGCGCGGCCGGAGTACCGGCTGGAGTCGCCCTACCCGGGCGCGGGGGTGGACCGCGAGCCGGTGGCGGCGGCGGTCTAGCCGGGCGACGAGGATGGCGGGTCGGGGCGGCGTGACGGTGGATGGGGACGGCGCGGGCGGCGTGATGGTGGATGGGGACGGAGGAGCCACGGCGACAGCGGTCCGGTTCCGGGTGCGGGACATGGACTGCTCGCACTGTGTGACCCGCATCGAGGACGGGCTGCGCAAGGTCGACGGGGTGATGGGGGTGGGGGCCAACCTGGTGGGCCGCACCGTGACCGTCGAGATCGACGCCGGCCAGCTCGAGACCGACGAGGTCCGGCGGGCGATCGGGCGCCTCGGGCACCTGGCCGAGCCGGACACCGGAGCCCGGCGGGAGCGCGCCACCGCGACCTGGGCGACCCCCGACGCCCGGATCACGTACGCGTCGGCGGCGCTGTTCGCGGTCGGGCTCGCGCTCCAGCTGGCCGGGGTGGGGCCGCTGCTGTTCACTCTGCCGCTGAACGAGGTGCGGGTTCCGTCGCTCCTGTTCGTCGCCTCGGCCCTGGTTGGCGGCTGGAGGTTCATGCCCGACGGGCTGCGCGCGGCGCGCGAGCTCTCGCTGGACATGAACTTCCTGATGACGGTGGCGATCCTGGGGGCGGTTGCGATCGGGGAGTACCTGGAGGCGGCCGCCATCGCCTTCCTGTTCTCGACCGCCGAGCTGCTGGAGAGCTACGCGGTCGACCGCGCGCGGGCGTCGATGGAGTCGCTGATGGACCTCGCCCCCAAGACGGCCGTGGTGCTGCGCGACGGGGTCGAGGAGACGGTGCGGGCCTCCGAGGTCGCGGTCGGCGACGTGGTGGTGGTGCGCCCCGGCGAACGGATCCCGGTCGACGGCAGCGTGGTGGAGGGGGGCTCGGCGGTGGACGAGTCGCCCCTCACCGGGGAGTCGCTTCCGGTGGAGAAGGACCCGGGCGACCCGGTCTTCGCCGGCACGATCATCCGCGACGGCTTCATGCACGTGCGCACGGAGAAGCCCGCCGACTCGAGCTCGCTCGCGCGCATCGTGGAGCTGGTGGAGCGGGCGGGGGCCGAGAAGGCGAAGACGGAGCGGGTGGTGACCCGCTTCGCGCGCTGGTACACGCCGGCGATCACCGTTGCGGCCGTGCTGGTGGTGGCGGTGCCGACGCTCGCGGGCGCGGACTTCATCACCTGGCTGGTGCGGGGGCTCACCCTGCTGGTGATCGCGTGTCCGTGCGCGCTGGTGATCTCCACGCCGGTCGCGGTGGTGAGCGGCATCACGGCCGCCGCGCGCCGGGGAGTGCTCATCAAGGGCGGGGTCTACCTGGAGGCCATGAGCGGCGTGCGCGCGATGGCGATGGACAAGACCGGCACGCTCACGGTCGGGCACCTGGAGGTGCGCGACGTGCGCTCGACCCGGGGGGCCCCACCCGCCACGGTGCTGGCGCGCGCGTCGGCCGTGGAGGCCCGCTCGGAGCACCCGATTGCGCGCGCGATCCACGAGGAGGCGGTGAGGCGCGAGATCTACTCCCACTACGCCGTTCGCGACTTCTCCACCCGCCGGGGCGAGGGGGTCACGGCCCGCCTGGACGGCGTGCGCCACTTCGTCGGCAAGCCGGCGACCCTCGGGCTCGGCGAACCACCCGCGGGCATGGCCGGCGACGGCCGCACGGTGGTGGCCGTCGCGGACGATGACGGGCCGCTGGGGTGGATCTCGCTGGAGGACCGGGCCCGCAAGCAGGCGCGGGTGGCGGTGGGGCGGCTGCACGCCATGGGCATCCGGCCCGTCGTGATGCTGACCGGCGACGACGCCGCGACCGGCCGCCGGATCGCAGGGGAGACCGGGGTGGACGAAGTGAAGGCGCGGCTGCTCCCGCACGAGAAGGTGGACGCCCTCAGGGAGCTGGAGCGGGAGCACGGCCGGGTGGCGATGGTCGGCGACGGCGTGAACGACGCGCCCTCGCTCGCGGCTGCCTCGGTCGGCATCGCCATGGGGGCGGCGGGAAGCGACGCCGCCATCGACAGCGCGGACGTGGCGCTCATGAGCGACGACCTCACCCGCCTGCCCTACCTGTTCCGGCTGTCGCGCAAGTCGCGGGCGGTCATCCGCCAGAACATCGCCACCGCCCTGCTGGTGAAGCTCGTCCTGGTGGTGGGCGTGCCGCTCGGGATGGTCTCGCTGATCGCCGCGGTCCTGGTGGGTGACGTGGGCGTCTCGCTGCTGGTGACCGCCAACGCGCTCCGCCTCGCGCGCGTGGATGTCTGACGCGAGAGAGCGGCAGCGGGCCGCCCGCGTCCTCGCGACGGCGGCGATCCTGGGCGCCCTTGCGCCCGTCCCGGCCATCGGCCAGCAAGGCGTGGGCGACTTCCCGGTGCCGCAGAGCCTCGTGGAGGAAGTGCTCCCGGGCGCGATCTCCTTCGATGTGCGCGACGGCGACCCGCGTGTGATCGTCGGCTACGCCGCCGAGGCCCCGAACGAGGAGGCCGTGGTCGGATACGCCTTCCTGACGTCGGACGTCCCTCCGGAGGAACTCGGCTACAACGGCCCCATCGAGGTGCTGGTGGGGATGGACCGGGAGGGCGTGCTGACCGGGGTCCGGGTCACCCATTACGTCGAATCCTACATCCGCACCCGCGGCGATTTCCTGCGCACCCCGGGCTACGAGGCCCAGTTCACGGGCAAGTCCATCTCCGACCCCTTCCGCGCCAAGCGCGATGTCCGGGTGGTTTCGCGGGCCACGATCTCCGTCTCGGCCATGTCGCGCGGCATCCGCGCCTCCGCGCGCCGGGTGTACGCCAACTATCTGGCTACCCGGCCGTCCGCCGAATCCGGGGGCTCGCTCCTGACCATCGGCATCGATGAGCTGGATGAGCTGTCCTGGTCGGACATGGTCGCGGGCGAGCTGGTGCCGCAGATCCATGTGCTCGAGAACGACGTCACCCGCATCGTGCTCTCCTTCGCGCACATCCGCAGCGATTCCGTCGGCGAGATGCTGGTCGGCCGAAGCAGATTCGGGGAAGTGGCGGAACAGTTCGCGGAACGGACGCAGGAAGACCACCTGATGCTCGTGGGGGTCGATGGCGCGCTGGCGCTCCTCTTCTATCCGCGCACGCTCTCGCTGGTGCAGGGCGCCGACACCCTCGACATGGACGACCCGGACGTCTTCATGCTGGGGGAGCCGCGCAGCGGGATGGTTTCGGGACAGTTCCGCAACGTCGGGGTGATGGCGGTGCCGGCCTCCCTCGATGTCGAGCAGCACTTCGACATCTACTTCGATCTCCGTCCCGGGATGGATCTCTATTCGACGGAGTACCCGCCTCCGCAGGTCCCGGAGAGGGTGGTGGCGGAGGCGCCTCCCGTGGAAGACCCGGAGCCCGCCAACCCGGTGGATGAGGCGGCCGCGGCCGCAGCCGGTGCGGAGACCGTCGCAGCCGTGACGGATAATGTCGTAACCGAGCCCGAAAACGTCTCGGGCGATCCCTCGTCCGTCGCGTCCGGGCCGCCCGCGGATCCGGCTGCGGCCGGCGGGGCAGCGGGCGACGCGCCCGGGGGCGCCGCGGCGACTTCAGCAGGAGCAGATGCCGTCGAGGCCGCTCCGGGGGGCGATCCGGGCATGACGGGCAATGCCGTCCCCACCGAGGCGGATGCCGCGGCCGGTCCTTCATCCCCCGTCGATGCGGCGGCCGAGGCCGCGGAGGTGGCCGGAACGGAGGCAGCCGGCGCGCCCGCGGACCCGTCGGAGGCAAACGCGAACCCGTCCGCGCTACCCGGGAACCCCTCCGAAGTCGCAGCCGGGGAGAATCCATCCGCGACGACCCGGCCGTCCCTCCCGCCCGACCTCGATTTTTCCCTCGCCGAGGAGCAGACCGTCCTCGAGCGCACGCTGGCGCGCACCTCGCCCGCCGAAGTCGCCTGGATGCTGGGGCTGCTGGCGCTGGTCACGGTGGCGTTCTTCCTGAAGCGCGACCCGCTGCGCTGGGTGGTCCTGGTCGCGACCTTCCTTTACCTGGGGTGGTTCGACGGCGGCTTCCTCTCGGTGTCGCACATCACCGCGGCCATCTCCGTGGGGCCGGCGCTGTTCCTGGAGGACATCCCGCTGCTGCTGTTCGTGGTGTTCACCGTGGTTACCACGCTGCTGGTGGGGCGCGTCTTCTGCGGCTTCCTGTGCCCCTTCGGGGTCCTGCAGGACATCCTGGAGAAGGTGGTTCCCAGGAAGTTCAAGCGAGAGTTGCCACGCGCCCTGCACGAGCGCCTGTGGCTGGTCAAGTACGTTGTCCTGGCGGCCGTCCTGCTCCCGGCGCTGGGGGGCAGCCGGGCCAGCATCTTTCCCTTCTTCGAGCCCTTCGGGACCGTCTTCTTCCTGAGCTCGTCCATGGTGCTCTGGGGCATCGCCGGGGCGGTCCTGGCGGCCTCGGCGATCGTGCCCCGCTTCTACTGCCGCTACGCCTGCCCGCTGGGAGCGGCGCTCGCGGTCGCCTCCACCGTGTCGCCCTTCCGCATCCGCCGGGTGGAGCACTGCGACCACTGCAAGGTGTGCGAGCAGGCCTGTCCGACGGGGGCCATCGAGGGACCGCGCATCAACTTTCGCGAGTGCGTGCGCTGCAACATCTGCGAGGCGAAGCTGATCGAGCAGGCCGGCGTCTGCCGCCACGACATCCACGACGTGCGCCGCCGGCTGGTTCAACTGAAGGTGGCGCCCGACGCCCGGGTCGAGACGGGCGCTCGGGTCGAGACCGGTGCCTGAGCCGGGACGGAGTCTCTCCCGCCGCGGGGCGCTCCGGATCGGCGGGGCGGCGGGCCTGCTGCTGGCGATGGGCGGCGGACTCACGGCGGCGGTCCTTCGTCGGGCCGGGCTCCACGGCGCGAGCGAAACCCGAACCCGCATGGGCACGCTGGTGCAGGTCAGGGTGGTGCATCCGGAGGCCGCCCGCGCGCGTGAGCTGGCCGCCGCCGCTTTCGACGAGATCGATCGCCTGGAGGCGGTTTTCAGCGGCTACCGGCCCGACACGGCGGTGTCCCGCCTCAACCGGGACGGGGTTCTGAGTGATCCGCCCCCCGAACTGGTGGCGGTGGTGCGCCGCGCCCTTCACTTCGCCGAGTTGACCGGCGGCGCCTTCGACCCCACCGTGGCCCCGCTGATGGAACTCTACCGGAGCAGCTTCGCCGAAAATGACGCACCGCCCGCGGAAACTGACGTAATGCATGCCAGGTCGCTGGTCGGGTACCGGCGCGTCCGGCTTGATGCGGCGGGCATCGCGTTCGCGCGTCCGGGCATGTCGGTCTCGCTCGACGGCATCGCCAAGGGGTATGTCCTCGACCGGATCGTCGCGCAGGTCACGGCGGCGGGCGCGGCGGGCGTGCTGGCCGACGGGGGTGGGGACGTCTCGGCCGGCGAGGGAGAGGTGGCCGGGACGGGATGGCCGGTCGGGGTGGAGCACCCGCGCGAGCCGGGGACGATGCTGGGGACGATCGAGGTGCGCCACCAGGGGGTGGCCACCTCGGGCGACTACATGCGGGCGTACACCGACGACCTCCGCCATCACCACATCGTCGACCCGCGCACGGGCGCCTCGCCCGGCCACACCAGCGCGGCCACTGTGGTGGCCCCGTCGGCCATGGACGCCGACGCCCTCGCCACCGCGGCGATGGTGCTGGGCCCCGTTCACGGGATCCAACTGCTGGAACGGGTCGATGGCGCCGAAGGGGTCATCGTCACCAGGGAGCTCGACCTGGTGCGCAGTTCCGGGTTCGGAGCCTGAGGCGCTCGACATCCATGTCCGAGCCACCGAAGGCGGCACGCGAGCCGATGATGTCAGCGCCCGCGCGGCCCGCTTCCGCATCCGGGCCCGTTGCCCCCGTGCGCGCGTCCCTCTTCGTCACCTGCCTGGGCGACCACTTTTACGCAGACGCCGCCGCCTCGGCCGTGCGGCTCCTGAGGAAGCTGGGGGTCGAGGTCGACTTTCCCGAGGCGCAGACCTGCTGCGGGCAGCCCGCATTCAACGCGGGCCGGGACGCCGAGGCGCGGCGCATGGCCAGGCACACCCTCGAGGTCTTCCGCGAAAGCGAGTACGTGGTGCTTCCCTCGGGGAGCTGCGCCTCCATGCTCCGGCGTTTCTACGCCCACCTCTTCGATGAGGACGCCGGCCTGTCCGGGCAGGTGGCCGACCTCGCCGGGCGCACCTTCGAGCTGGCGGAGTTCCTGGTGCGGGTGCTTGAGGTCACGGAGCTGGGGCAGGGCCTGGAGGGACGCCGGATCGCGTACCATCACGGATGCCACGCCCTGCGCGAGCTGGGGATCCGCGAGGAGCCGCTCGCGCTGATGGCCAACGCCGGGGCCGAAGTGGTCCCGTGGGAAGCGGCGGAGGAATGCTGCGGGTTCGGAGGCCTGTTCTCGGTGAGCTTCCCCCAGGTCTCCGCGGGGATGGCCGACCGCAAGCTGGACACGCTCGCCGAGGCGGGCCGGGTCGACCTCCTGACCTCCGCCGACTGCGGCTGCCTGCTCCAGCTCTCGGGCCGCATGCGAAGGCGGGGGCAGAACCTCGCCGTGCGCCATCTTGCCGACGTTCTCTGGGAGGCGGCCGGTGGAGATTCGTAGCCGGGAATACCCGGAGCGTTCGCGCCGGGGCGGGGATGTGCGCGCGTCCGTGACCGGGGCGACCCTGACCTTCGACGCACACCGCCGGGCCGCGTACGCGGGGGTGGCCGCGGAGGAATGGCGACACTGGGCCGAAGGGGTCAAGACGCACCTGCTGACCCATCTGGACCGATACCTGGAGGAGGCCGAGGCGCGTCTGGAGGCCAACGGCGCCCAGGTTCACTGGGCCGGGTCGCAGGAGGATGTCCACCGGATCCTCTCCGGCATCGTCGAGCGCCGGGGGGCGCGGCGCGCGGTCAAGGGCAAGAGCATGCTCTCCGAGGAGCTCGAGGTGAACGAGCTGCTGGAGAAACGGGGCGTCGACGTGCTCGAGACGGATCTCGGGGAGTACATCCTGCAGCTGCTCGAACAGCCCCCCAGCCACATCGTGGGCCCCGCCATCCACCTCAGCCTGGACGAGATCCGCCGGCTGTACCACGAAACCCACGGGACGGAGCCGGATGCCACGCCGGACGAACTGGCCGCGGTCTCGCGCGTGATCCTGCGCGAGGCTTTTCTCGCGGCCGACCTGGGCATCACCGGCGGCAACTTCCTGGTGGCGGAGACCGGGACCGTGGCGCTCATCGAGAACGAGGGCAACATCCGGCTCACCACCTCGGCGCCACCCGTCCACGTTGCGCTGGTGGGCATCGAGAAACTGCTGCCGCGCTGGAGCGACCTGGCCGGGTTCCTGCAGCTCACGGCCCGGGCGGCCACAGGGCAGCCGGTGGGAAACTACGTTTCCATGATCCACGGTCCCGGGACCGCGGAGGACCCCGACGGCCCGGAGGAGGTGCACGTGGTGCTGGTCGACAACGGCCGCTCCGACGTGCTCGCCGACCCCGAGGCGTGGGAGGCGCTCCGTTGCGTGCGCTGCGGCGCGTGCCTGAACGCCTGCCCCGTCTACCGCCAGACGGGCGGGCACGCGTACGGGGCCGTCTACTCGGGCCCCATCGGGTCGGTGCTGAACCCCGGGCTGGCCGGGCTGCACGCGGCCATGCCGCTGCCCTTCGCCTCCAGCCTGTGCGGCGCCTGCGAGGAGGCGTGCCCGGTGCGCATCCCCATCCCCGAGCTGCTCCTGAGCTGGCGCCGGCGGGCGGTGGAGGCGGGGATGGATTCCCGCGCCAAGGCGGCCCTGCTGAAGGCGTGGACGGCGGTCGCGACCCGGCCCGGCGCATACAGGGCCGCGGGAGGCGTGCTGCACGCCCTCCCCGACCCGGTGCGCCGCGTCCCCCTGCCCGTGGTCGGCGGCTGGCGCGAGGTGCGCGCGGATCCGGAGCCGTCGCGCACCTCCTTCCGCGCGCTCTGGCGGGAGGGCATCGAATGAGGGAGCAGGTGCTCCGGCGGGTGCGTCAGGCGCTCGAGGGGCGGCCCCGCGCGCCTCATCCGGGCACACTGGAGACGGGGGTCCCGGATGCCCCGGCGCCGGTGGAGCACTTCGCGGACTGCTTTCGGGCGGCGGGGGGCGAAGTGCACCGTTTCGCCGGCGCGGACGCGGCGCGCCGGTGGCTGCATGGGTTCGCCGCGCGGTTCGCGAGCGTCAGCCACGGGGCGGGCGTTCCCGCGCGCCTCGCGTTGCCGGCGCCCGAGGCCGCGCCCCGGCGGGCCGAACTCGGCGTGTCGGTGGCGCGGGCGGCGGCCGCCCAGTCCGGGTCGCTGGTGCTGAGCAGCCGGGACGGGCGGCGCACCCAGTTGCTCCCGCCGGTCCACGTCGTGCTGGTTGACGCCGCAACCGTCACCGCCACCCTCGGCGAGGCGCTGGACGCGTGCCGCGGCGACGGCGGTTCCGCGCTGGCGCTGCACTCCGGTCCCAGCAAGTCGGCCGACATCGGCCAGGTCATGGTGACCGGCGTCCACGGGCCCGGCCGTGTGATCGCCGTCCTCCTCGACGACTGGCCCGGACCTTGACCAGGCGTCCGCAATGACGAATCAGAACGGCCCCGAGGCACAGGTTGAATTCCCGATCCGGCTTGCGTGCGTCGACACGGGATCGAACGCGATCCGGTTCATGGCCGTGGAGTTCACCACGCCGGAAAAATACACCGCGCTTCACTCGGAACGGGTGCCGATTCGGCTTGGGCACCAGGTCTTCCTCACCGGAAGGCTGGCTCCCGAGACCATGGATGCGACCGTCGAGGCCTTCCAGCGCTTTCGGAAGTACCTGAAGCAATTCGACATCGAGCACTATCGGGCGGTCGCGACCAGTGCCGTGCGCGAGGCGCGCAACGGGCCTCTCCTCGTCGAGCGCATCGAGCGCGAGACCGGGATTCGGCTGAAGGCCATTACCGGATCCGAGGAGGCGAGGCTGGTGCACCTTGCGGTGGCGGGGCGCATCGGCCTGGAAGGCGGTCGCTGGCTGCTCGTGGATCTGGGCGGCGGCAGCGTCGAGCTCTCCCTGGTGGACGACTCGGGCATGCTGTGGAGCGAAACCCACTCCATGGGTTCGGTGCGTCTGCTGGAACGGCTGGCGGAGCCCGGGGACGAGCCCGGAGCGTTTCAGAGACTCCTCTCCGAGTATGTGGCGGTATTGAACATTCCGGCGCCGGCGCAATACTGGCAGCCGACCGGGTTCATCGGCTGCGGAGGCAACATCGAAGCCCTGGCCGCGCTGGCCGCCCCCGGCAAGCGCAAGGACGGCGTCAGCAGGCTGCCCGTCTCGGGCCTCGATTCCGCCATCGGGCTCCTCGCGCGACTGTCCTACTCGGAGCGCATCGAACAACTGGGGCTGAGGCACGACCGCGCCGACGTCATATTGCCGGCCGCCGTGGTCTTCAGGCGACTGGCGGAGCTCACCGGCACCCGGGAGATCCTGGTGCCCCATATCGGAGTCAAGGAAGGCGTCACGCTCGACCTGATGGCCGACCTGAATTCCAGGGCCACCAACTACACCCGGCAGGAGAAGCAGCTCACCCAGGCAGCGGTGTCGTTCGGGCGCCGCTACATGTTCGACGAGGCCCACGGCCGTCATGTCGCCAGGCTGGCGGTCAGCGTTTTCGACCAGCTCCGGTCCCTGCACGGCCAGGGGCCCCATGCGAGGCATCTCCTGAAAGTCGCGGCGATCCTCCACGATATCGGCGTGTTCGTCGCGATGAAGAAGCACCACAAGCACACGCTCTATATTCTCGGCAACTCGGAAATACCGGGTCTTTCACCGCGCGAGATGGCGATTGTGGGCAACGTCGCGCGCTACCATCGCAAGAGCCATCCCAGGTCGCATCACCGGCGCTACACGTCGCTTTCCCCCAGGGACCGCGTGCTGGTCGACCATCTGGGCGCGATTCTGCGCCTGGTGGACGGACTGGACAGGCAGCGTCGCCAGCTGATCCGCTCGGTCACGGCCACGCCGGAGGGGCGCAGCCTTCGATTGAGCGCCGAATGCGATGGCGACGTGCTGCTGGAGCGCTGGACCGTGGCACAGAAGAAAGACCTTTTCGAGGAGACCTTCGGACTCGCCGTCGTCATTGACTTCTGAATCCGGGGACACTGGGACGCCGTTCGTCGCGGAATCATATTCCTGTCAGCACTGAGGGATATTGCGCATCACTTTGCCACACCTTATCGTTTGCGCTGGCAACCGATTCCTGGCTGTTCAAATCGTCACATCATGGGGAGAGTTGATCGATGGTCGCGACAGACGCTGAAGTTATGGGTTGGGTTGAGGAGCAACTGCAGGACAATCCGGAAGTTACGGTGGATGAGCTGTTCGAGGGCGCGAAGATCCTTCAGCCCGATGTAGCCGAACTGAACAAGCGCCAGTTCCATGCGCGATATCCGCTTCAGGTGAAGCGGCGGGCCAGCAGGGCTGCAGCGGCCGCCGCGGCGGAAGCGGCCGCCGAAGCCGCCGAGGCCACCGCCGAAGCCGCCGCGGACGCCGCCCCCGAAGCCCCCGAAGCCGCCGCTTCCGCACCCGCGGAGGCTCCGGCCCCGGCGCCGGCCAAGAGCAAGACGACGACGGACGCCGAGGTCATGAGCTGGGTCGAGGGACAGCTGAAGGACAATCCCGACGTTTCGGTGGACGAATTGCGCGCCGGCGCGGTCAAGTTGAACGCCGGAATCGCCGACTTGACCAAGCGCCAGTTCCACGCGCGCTATCCGCTTCAGGTGAAGCGGGCCGCTCGTCGGGCGGCGGATGCAGCGGCCGGCATCAAGCCCCGCCGGCGTCCCCGCCGCGCGCCGGCCGCGCCGGCTCCCGAGCCCGAGCCCGCTGCGCCGGCCCCCGAGCCCGCGCCCGCTCCTGCCGCACCCGCCCCTGCCGCGCCCGCTCCTGCCGCACCGGCCCCTGCCGCCGAGGCGGCCCCCGCCGGCCTCGACCGCGGAGCCGTTCGCAAAATGCTGTTCGACTTTGCGGCCGACATCACCGCGGCGGAAGGCACGTCGGCGGTCGTGAAGGTGCTCGCGGCCATGGACGACTACATCGACCGCATCGCATAGGGGCAGTCCCCGGGCGAATCCGCGCTCGACCCCCGGGAGGAGCTCCTCCGCGGGCTGACTGCGTGAGGAATCCGGGCTAGGGTTCGCCCTCGTCCGCGCCTTCCCCGGTGCGCTCCGAGAGCACCATGATGGCGCGCACCGCCACCGCCAGCCCGGACAGCGTCAGGGTGGTCTCGGCGCGTAACTCGGTGAGCAGCTCGCCGAAGTAGGCCACTTCCCGGCTGCGCAACGCGGTCAGGACATGCGCCACGCCGCCGGCCTGCGCGTCCCGCCCGGCCGCCGCAGCCGCCGAGAAGTTGGCGATCCGGTGGTGCGCGCGCGTCAGGTCGTCGTTCAGCGCCCGCGCGGCGCGCTGCTCCCAGCGCTCGTCCCGCGCGCACTCGTCGATCGCCTGGCGGAGCCAGGGGATCTCCAGCAGCTCCGACACCGCGTAATAGGCCCGCGCCGCGTACACCGGCGCGGTCCCGGTGTCGCGGG
>LXNI01002606.1_pt1 | contig 12082 bp, 10 predicted proteins | sample 809091 | NCBI WGS metagenome assembly LXNI01 (sample SAMN04870527, study PRJNA318959) | sponge metagenome | biome: 01000161; feature: marine sponge reef; material: water | host: Sarcotragus foetidus | place: Greece: Milos, Mediterranean Sea | collected 2013-05-29 | depth 5-7 m | reverse complement strand
CCTGATGGCTGGCCCGTGGGCCGCCTACAAGCGCTCATGCGAGGTGGAGGGCACTCTCGAAGGGATGAGCGCAGTCGCGCCATGCGACGATCGGAACTTCTCGGACTTCGACATCAAGACCCTGGACTTCGGGCTGGCCGTCGGCGCGGGAATCGAGTTGCCTTTATCCGGCAGCCTCCGGCTGGGACTCGACGCGCTCTACTCGCTCGGGATCGCCTCGGTGGACGACGACGCAAGCAAGACCCGGAACCTGATCGTTCAGGCCGGCTTGGTCTTACCCATCGGCTGAACGACGCGACCGATCGAGACATGCGCAAGGTGGGGCTCTCGGGAACCTTCGGCGAAGGGGCGGCCGGGCGCGGGAGTCCCGCCATTCGATCCGTTTTTCCTGCTTTCGCGGCTGGGTCCAGCAATTGTCCAGTACCACGGTAGAAAACGCAGATCGAGACCGTGACACTCGCCGGTTTTCGGTGTCCGGTTTGGTGTCCGGTCTGTCACGGATTCCCCGGTTCGCCCGAGAATACTGTGGGTTGTTGTTCTCGCAGGCACCGGGGCGGGGCGCCCGCGCGTACGCGCGCACCCCTCCCCGCCACGCCCCGGCAGTTTGATAGCCCGGTAGTCCGACAGTATTTCTGGAGAAATGAGGCTCACCGGAAAGAGGGGCGCGTCACCGCCGCCACGCGATGATTGACCAACATGACAATTGACATTGACATAATCGGCCTGGAATCGGGGGGGCCCCATGAGCAGTTCGTTCTCACTATTGCCTCCCGCTCGCCGCCGCGAGCCCTCGTAAGACCTCCAGCCCCGCAAGCGCCGGGTTCTCCCTCGCGTAGTCGAGCGGTGTCCTGCCCTGCTGGTCGAGCGCCGTGAGGTCGGCGCCCAGCTCAAGGAGAACAGTGATCATCACCGGGCTCTTTTGTGCCGCCCGGTGCAGCGGGGTGCGCCCGAACCGGTCGGGGGCGTTCACATCCGCCCCCGCCCTCACCAGCGTCTCGATCACCGCGGGATTGCCGCTATGCAGCACTGCCAGGTCAAGGGGCGAGTGGCCGGACTCGGTGCGTGCATGAACGTCGGCACCGGCCCGGACGAGAAGCTCGATGATCTCCGGATTGCGGTTCCATTGCGCGGCGGAGTGCAAAGGCGTGCGCCGCTCCGACTCCACGGCGAAGCCGCCATTGGTGCTCCAGTCCACACCCCAGGCGTCGACTTCGGCCCCGGCGTCAAGCAGCGTCGTGAGAACCGCGGGATTGGCGTTGCGCTGGGCGGCCTCGTGCAGCGGCGTTCTGCCTCCGTTTCGCCGCGCGTTCACATCGGCGCCCCCCTTCAGCAGGGTGGTAATCACCGCGATGTTGTCGACTCTCCCTGCCGCCATGTGCAGGGGCGTCTCCCCCTGGACCCCGCGGGCATCCGCGTTCGCGCCTGCCGCGAGCAACGTGGCGGCGACATCCGGATCCTCGTTCCCGGAGGCTGAGTGGAGCGGAGTGTGGGCCCCAACCGAAATCGACCGAATACCCCGCCGCCCATCCATCCGCTTCCGCGCCCGCCGCGAGGAGAGCGCTGACCACGGCGGGAGTGTTACTGAACGCTGCGCCGTGCAGGGGGGTGTAGCCGCGTTCATTTCGCGCATTCACGTCCGCGCCGGCTCGGGCTAACAGGGAGATCACGGCCGGGTCGCGGGACCATGCGGCGGCGGCGTGGAGGGGTGTGGAATCGTCGTCGAGTTGCGAGCCAGTCGGACGGCGCTGGTCCCAGTGCGTTGATCTTGCGTGCACGTTCAACCCCGATTGAAGACATCGGATGACCATCTCGGTCGTGGCCGATGAGAAAAAAGTGCGCGTAATCCACCTGTCGCAGCTGACTTGCGCCGTATCGGCGGCCAGATCGTCGAGCCGAACCGGCCTTCCGCCCAGCAGTGTCTCGGCCACGGCAGGGTTCCGCGAGCGCAACGCAATGCCCAAGGCGGTCTCATTCTCGTTGTTGCGCGCGTCCGGATCCACGCCCGCCTGGATCAGCAAAGACAGGGAGGCGGTCCGGCTGCGCCAGGCCGCCACGTGAAGTAGCGTCCAATCCCGTTCATCGCGCACATTGGCGTCCGCCCCGGCTTCCAGCAGCGCGGCCACGTTGTCGCTCCGTTCGGATCGCGCTGCGAGAGCCGCGTGAAGGGGGGTTTCATCGTTGTGATTCAGTGCATTCGCGTCCGCCCCGGCATCCGCGAGAAGCTTGATGATCGCCGGCGCCACGTACGTCTCCGAACCCGCCGCAAAATGCAACGGCGTGTTGCCTTGGTGGTCGCTGGCGTTCGCGTCCGCGCCCATCTCGAGGCAGCCTCTTACGCTTTCCAGGGGTGCGGCGGCGAAGAACGCCGGTTCGGTCCAGGGGCAAACCGGGGAACCCGCGGCCCGCCCAAGATCATCTTGCACCTCGGGATCCGCACCCAGCTCCAGCAGCCGGTCGATGACCGATGGGCGGTAAGCCTTCGTGGCCAGGTGCAGAGGGGTCTCTCCCGTGTCGTTTTGCACGTCGATAGCCGCCCCGGCACTGACCAGAGCCGTCACCACGGCATCGTTGCGCGCGGACGCGGCCGCGTGCAGCGGGGTGTCGCCATGTTCGTTGCGGGCATCCACCGTTGCGCCGGCGTCCAGGAGGACAGCTACGTGGTGTGGATTGCCATGCACAACCGCGTGGTGAAGCGGTGTGTCGCCAACGGAATCCCGTGCGTTCACGTCGGCTCCCTCCCGCAGCAATGGGGCGATTGCCGCATCGTCCCGGGCATCACCTCTCTCCACGCGCCCTCTGAAGGTAAATGAGAGAATCCCGGTCGACCTTCCACCGCTCGCGCCAACTGCCAGGTGAAGGGGTGTCCGGCCGTTGAAGTCCCGCGCATCCACCTCGGCACCCGCTTGCAGCAGGGCTTCGACGACGGCGGGGTCCCCGGGGGACTGAGACGCCATGTGGAGGGGAGTGATTCCGTCGTCGTCGCGGGCATTCACGTCGGCAAGAGCTCCCAGCAGGATCGTGACGAGCGCATCGCTCTTGAGCCGGACCGCGTAGTGCAGGGGCACGTGGCCCCAATCGGCTCGCGCATCGGGATCGGCTCCCGCTTCCAGCAGTCTGGCCACGAGCCGTAGTGCGCTCTGGGCATCGTTTCCACTCATCATGACCGCCAAATGAAGTGCCGACCTTCCCCAGTAGCCGGCCACGACATTCACATCGGCACCCGAATCCAGCAGCGCCTCCACGGGGGCCGGATCGCGGCACATCCCACCGCCGCCGCAACGGCCGGCAAGGAGTAGCGGGGTGACCCCGCCGACGTCCCGCGCATTCACATCCGCCCCGGCATCAAGGAGCAAAGTCACGACTGCGGTGTTCTTGCTGTTCGCCGCGCGATGGAGCGGCGTCCGGGCGTCGCCGTCGCGCGGGTTCACCTCCGCACCGGCATCCAGCAGCATTGCGACAACCGCGGGATTCGGGTTGGACGCAGCATAGTGCAGCGGTGTGCGGTCGTGGACGGGGGCATAGCCGGGGCCGTACCGGTCCCCAAGGAGATGGTCGCGCGCGTGCACGTTCGCCCCGGCCTCGAGCAGCAGGGCGGTCATCGCGGGGTCCTCGTTGGAAACCGCAAGGTGCAGCGGGGTCTTTCCCCTGTCGTTGCGCACGTCCGCCTCCACGCCCGCATCCAGGAACAGAGCTGCGTTGGCGACGTCGTCGTACTGGACAGCGTGATGCAGGGGCGTATTGCCGCCATTGTCCCGGGCTTGAACGTCGGCGCCGGAATCCATGCAACTCCTGACCGCTACGGCGTCGGCGACTCGGGCGAAGTTCGGCGTGTTCCAGTACTCGCAGTCCGTCGGATCGGCGATCGTGCCGCGATCGTCCCGCGCCAGCCGGTCGGCGCCCAGCTCCAGCAGGGTGTGGACGACGGCGGGGTTCGGGTTGCCCCACGCCGCGTGCAGGGGCGTGCGGTCCCGGGCATCGCGTGTGTCTACATCCGCGCCGGCTTCGACGAGTGCGGTGATGATGTCGGGGTTGGTGTTCTGCGCCGCCTCGTGGAGCGGGGTGACACGTCCCCAATCGCGTGCGTGAATGTCCGCGCCGGTGGCGAGGAGTACGGCCAGCACATCGGCGTCCTCCGCGTGCCGCGACGCCCAGTGCAAGGGTGTGCGGTTTCGGTCGTCCCGCGCCCCGATGTCCGCGCCGGCTTCGAGGCAGAAGGTGATGTCTTCGGCAGTGGCGGACTCGAAAAAGCCGCGGAGGTTGCCCGCCTTCCAGTGATCGCAGTCGGGCGGGTTGGACTCGGGGGGAGCGCGGTTCTGGGCAGCCACGGGAAGCGCGGACAGAAGAAAGAGGGCCGTGGTCGCTGCCAACGTTGTGATTCTCGCCATCATTGCCTCGTTGGGGACTCCGATGGGGGCAGGAAACGGGGCCGGTAGGGAGATAGCCCCGGTTTCCTTTATCCTTGCTTGGCCTCCTCCCGCGCCCGCATCCGCTCTTGGACCTCTGGGCGTTGGTGGGGCGGAATGAATCCCAACCCGGCGGCTATCCGCTCGGGCGTGGCCCCGCGGGCTGCGGTGGCCGGGGGATGCTTCTTGAATCTCCGGGGCCGTTTGGCCTCCTTCGTGGCCTCGCTCATGGATGGTCTCCTTCCCCTTCGTCCAGAACGGGCCAGGAGCACGCGAAATACCGCACCGCCGGGTCCTCGGTCCCGTCGTTCCGTGCCGCCGGCGCGCACACCATCGCCCGCAACGAACCCGTGTACTCGATCCCGACCAGCGGAAGGTACGCCGCCGGGGGTGCGAGACATTCCGTATCCGCCCGGTTGGTGGGTAGCGCGCCGGGGGTTCCGTGCGGATGGGCCGGCCGGGCCTTCCACCTGGCGTGTACTTCCGGATGCTGATGGTGGGATACCTGGAGGGCATCGGCTCGGAACGGGGTATCGCGTGGCGGTGCAGGGACTCGATCTCGCTGCGAGAGTTTCTGGGCTACGGTCTGGCGAAGAGGCCACCGGAGCATTCCACGCTGTCGAAGACGCGGAAGCGGCTGAGCCTGGAAGCCCACGGGGCGGTGTTCGGCTGGGTGCTGGAACGGCTGCAGGAGTCGGGGCTGCTGCGAGGCAAGACGGTGGGGGTGGATTCGACGACGCTGGAGGCGAACGCGGCGATGCGCGCGATCGTGAGGCGTGATGAGGGGACGGAGTACGACGCGTGGCTGGAGCAGTTGGCGAAAGCGTCGGGGATCGAGACGCCGACGCGGCAGGACCTTGCGAAGATGGACCGCAAGCGCCCGAAGAAGGGGTCGAACAAGGAATGGAAGCATCCGCACGACCCGGAGGCGCGGATCACGAAGATGAAGGACGGCAGGACCCGCCTGGCTCACAAGCTCGAGGTGGGGGTGGACATGGAGACCGGTGCGGTGGCCGGGGTGACGGTGCAGACGATGGACGGCGGCGACACCGCGTCGCTGCCGGTGACGCTGGACGAGACGGAGCGGCGGCTGGCGGATGTGGGGGCGGAGCCGAAGGAAGTGGTGGGCGACAAGGGCTACCACTCGAACGCGACCATGACGGGCGTGAAGAAGCGGGGACTGCGAACCTATGTGAGCGAGCCGAACCGGGGCCGCCGGAAGTGGAAGGGCAAGCGGGACGCGCAGCAGGCCGTGTACGGCAACCGCCGCCGCATCAAGGGCGAGCGGGGAGAGCGGCTGCTGCGCGAGCGCGGGGAGAAGCTGGAGCGGACGTTCGCGCACCTGCTCGGCAGCGGAGGGTTGCGCCGCGTCCACGTTCGCGGACAGGAGGAGATCCGAAAACGGATGCTCGTTCACGCCGCGGCCTTCAACCTCTCGCTGGTGATGCGCACATGTTTCGGCTTCGGCACCCCGCGTGGCCTGCAGGGCCTCGCAGCGGCGGCCGCGGCCCTCGCCGACGCGTCCGCACGCGGTTTTGCCGCCATTATGGGCCATATCGGGCGCATTCTCGGCCTCCTGGGCACACAGGTCGGCCCCGTCCGCCCCTCAGGCCGCCTGATGCACAACAAAATCGCGATCACGTCGTTCTTGCCGCTTCCACAACCGGCTCTCCAGCGGGCCACTTCTTCCACGGCCTGCTAGGCCGCGACCGGAGCCGCGAGCAACAGGACCGCCGCCGCCGTGCAAATCGTTGTCAGGTGCATACCGTCACCTCCGTAGGTACCAAGACCACTTCGAGACAGCCCTGCATGATGTTGCCGGGGTCCCTCAAGCACGGAACTCACTTCTCCACCCATACGATTGTCGTCGTGCAGGTCGGGTCGTCAACGCCCGGATCTTCGGTTCCACCGCCTCCGCCCCCGTCGTCGTCATCATCGGATATATCGTAACAGTTGATAGCGGTTGCATTGGCCCAGTTCGTCACGTCCCCGCTCCGATTTGTCTGGGTTCATGTGGTGGTACACCTCATGGGCCACGACTGCCGGTACTGTAGTCGTTCCTGACGCCGATACCATGGTGCTTGCTCGCGTTATCCTGCGGGTGAAACCCGGACTCGGGCGCTCCATTCGACCAAGTAGGGCTCCCAAACTCGATCCTCCAGCCGTCGTTGTCCCACGCGTCTTGGAACCATCTTCGATAGGTTCCAGCGTCCTCGCAGATTTCGGCGTCGGAATGTTTTCCGAATCGGCTCGCCCGGTCAAACCAGTCATCCTCTGAGAGGTCACGGCAACCCGTAACGACAATGCCGGTTTCGGACCAATTGCCGGACTGGGCCTCCTGCCATTCCCGAAACTTCCTGCATTGTTCCGATTCATTGGTTTGCGACCCAGCGACAAGGCCGCCCGCGCAAAAGAGGATCACAGCCGGAGTAAGGATTTTGCGCAGAGTCATTTCCGGCCCCGGATCGCGTTTACGGCGGCCCGCCCCAGCTCGTCCGCCTCATCTAACAGGGCTCGCCCGATTTCAAGGTAATCGTCCATGCAAGCGCGGTAGCGATCCCGGTTGCCGGTTTCTTCGTATTCATCAGCACAAGCCGTATACTTCTTGCCCCAAGCGATCTCCGCATCCGTGTGCCGGTACGGCCCGTGAAGCTTGCCGGGTTCGTTGTAGTCGTGCCTCGTCTCGCCGTCGGCATTTACCAACACGCGGAACGAGCCAGCGCGGCCAAGGACGCCGGGATGACCGGACGCGATTGCCGCCAACCTGTTGTACTCGGAATCGGGATCGGACAGATCGCTGAATCCGGTGCCGTGGTGCAGGTCTCCGTCATAAGGTACAGACGTGTTTCGGTGGAGCTTGATCACAACCTCGTAGCTGTCGGTACCCGTACTCTTCCCGGAAACGACTTCGAGGTACAGCGCTTCCGGATCGTCGCCACTGAGCATGCAGTGTGGCCACCCCCAACTGTCCGGCATCGCTTCATCGCAGACACGGGGGTCGTCGTCAACAATGACCCACCCGCGCTCCCAGATAGCGCCTTCAATGCCCGGAGCCGTGATTTCGGGGGAAATGCGTACCACTACGTTGTCGCTGACTGCGAACGTTCGACCACCTTGGCGGATATCCGCATGGCTTTCCGGAAGCGCGGCGACATGGTCAAGGGCGGTGGCGACGGCGCCCGTTACCGTAGTGACACCTGCCGAACCATCGGCCTCGAATGTGTCTGGAGTCGCGGCTACATCGGGGCCATCATTGCAGGCGGCAAGCGCGAGCGCGAGCCAGGCAACGGTGGTTGTGGTGGCGTTGGTCTTCATGGTGTCCTTTCTCCTTGGTCCGGAGGGGGCGGTCACCATAGTGTCGGCCCGCGCAACCGCGCAAGGGGTTGGCAGGTTCCGAATGTCGGCGGGTTTCTAGTGTGTTGGCGAGCATCAGCGCAAGGGGGCGGGACGGGCCGTTGGCCCCAACACCGGCCCAGCCGCCAGCGGGCCGGGAAAGCGCCTTCTAGCGCCCCCGTCAACGCGCGATGACTTCCGCCCGTCCTTCCGGCGGATCGGGGTCCATCGGCGGCCTTGTACAATTAGTCCCAATCTGCTCAACGACGGGTTCGGTCTCGGTCACGACGGGTTCGGTCTCGGTCACGGAGGATTCGCACCCGAGCACCACCAGCACGGCGGCAATGAGCAAAGTTCGCATGATGCAGTCTCCTTTATCTGGAGGGTTGAATGGTGCGAACCTCCAAGTTACAGCGCCGTCACAGTATCCGCGACGCTTCGGTCCTTCAGCGCGTCCCAGTGCCCACCCAGATTGCCCGAGGTCTTGGGCTTTCCGAGATAGATGAACTCCGTGACTCCGTCCACCGCCGATTCCGTCATGTCGAACGCCTCGAACAGGGCCGTCTTCACCTTCTCGCAGTTCGTACCCGCCGTCCAGTCCGCCCGCTCGAACCTCTTGCGCCAAACGTCCAGGTCGGAGCCCAACAGCCGGTCGAGATCGTTGTAGTGCTTCTCCGCGCACTTGATCGCCGTCATGTTTGTCTGGCAGTACATCTGATCGTCGGCCCATTGAGCCGAAGCCGGGGCCGCGCACCACAGCACGGCGGCCAGCGCGGCCAGCGCCGCCCGCCTCATCGTCTGCCGTCCTTGTAGGTCCGGGCCTCGAACGGCTCATGCCAGCGCGCCCGAAGTACGTTCAGCGAGTCCCACGGCGTCTTGCTATCTTGCGCCTCGAAATGGCCGCCCAATGCTCGTTCCACGTTCCCGCCCGGCGGCATCGGTAGGGCGATCCCGAAACGCTGGGCGTCTTCGTAGAAGCTGCGGCTAATCTTCATCGGGAAGTGGCCTTCGTAGACCGTGACGCCTCGGCCGGTCTCATGGTTGAGCGCGGCCCCGAACGCCAAGCCATCCACCCATGTAACGGCATTGATGCCGAGAAAATCGGGGAACCGCTTGTGAAGGTGGAGGAGGGTCGCTTGCGGGATCTCGTCACCGATCCGGTAGGGCCAGCCGGGGGGCGAGAACGGGGCCGCGCCGAACTCCATTCCGGCGTCCTCGATCCAGTCCAGCGCGGACGTGACTTCCGGAGCCTCGAACGGGATAACGTCCGGGGGCGGGGTGGCGTCGCCGCAGCCCGCGAGCGCGAGCCAGGCGACCGCGGCGAGCAGCGGGGGCCTTCTGTGTTTCCTGTTCATGGAAACATCTCCTTTCGGAGTAGGGGACGGGCCGGATTCGATCCCGGCTCGCCCCGGTGTCAGGGTCTCCCGTCGTGGGAAAACCCTTTCGTGTCTTTGCTGTCGCTTGGCCCGAAACATAAAAGGGGTGCCGGGCCATTTGAGCATACCAGCACGAAGGAAGACCTACGAGAGGCCCCGCCTATTCGTCCGAACCCCTGCCGGGAGCTACCCGCTTCGGTCCATTCATGGACTGTTCTATTCAGCGGATAACCCGACATCGAACCTCCGCCTAGTATGCTGTCCGACCACGATGGCGACCGTTCGCTCCCCGCGCAACGGGGGATCTTCTGGCCCACTCGTGAGCGAAGGAGGACGCCATCCGCCCCGAAAAACACCTCCATTGGGGCGCGGTTTGGTGGAAAGACCAGTGCCTCGGTCCCAAGAGGCTCGACGGTTGGGCCACAATCTGCCGCCGTGACCGCAAGTAGTTCTGGTTGCGGTTTCCCGGCTCCGCCGGTACCATGCCCACTGCTACTGACAGCGGGGAGCCCTATGTCGGGTCACCCGTTCGAATACAAGAGCCGATCAAACCCGGTCGAGGGGTAGCTCCCCGACGCCACGGCGAATAGACGGGGCCACTTCGTGGTTTTCTCTCCGCGTGTCGGTAGCAATGGCCCGGCACCCGTCCGGGTATGTCCCGGCCGTCGCCACCCTCCACCCTTATCACTCCGGGAGACGCCCCCGATGTTCCGACCCCTTGCCGCCTTTCTCCTGTTCACCCTCCTCGCCTGCGCCGAAGAGACGATCCCGCCCGACTTGCCGCCCCCGAACCGGCATCCTGTCCTGTCCCGCGGAGTAACCGCTCAAACGCTGTGGCAAGGGGCCACGCGAGTGGACGTGGATCTGACCGGATCGTTCAGCGACCCGGATGGCGACGTGCTGGCGTACGCGGTTGCCAGTTCGGATACGTCGATTGTGTCCGTGGCGTTGCATCCCGGCCCGGTGGTGAGTCTTGCAGGGCCGGTCCGAGGGACGGCCACGGTCACGGTCACGGCGCGCGATCCAGACGGACTTGAGGCGCAGGCAATGTTCCCCGTGGCGGTGGTCGAGAACCCGGACCGGGCGGTGCTGGCGGCACTGGCCCATTCGTTTCGCGTCGTCTGGTCCTTTAATGGTAGTGTGACAAATCAGCAACCGGACAACTGGTTGCCGGAAGTGCCGCTCGGCGACTGGTACGGGGTTGATGTGAACGCGGCGGGACGTGTCATCTGCTTGGGCAGGTGTTGGTCGGACGAAGTGGACGGGTTGCTGGAATCGCTAGGCTTCGTCGGTTCCGTTCCTGCGGAATTGGGCCGGTTCGAGAACTTGGAGTTTCTGGCCCTGATCGTCGTTCCGCCGGACCGGGGTGGCATGGGCGTTGGTCCGATTCCCGGCGAGTGGGGGGCGCTGGCCAACCTCGAATTCCTTTGGCTTGAAGGGTGGATGACCGGACCAGTTCCACCGGAATTCGGAAGTCTCGCCGCGTTGAGGCGGCTACACCTACTGGGCTGGCATCTTTCCGGCCCGCTCCCCGCAAGTCTCCGGTATCTCTCCAACCTGGAGCCGCCGTTGGACATCGGTACCTATAGCGGTGCTTCGGGTGGAGATACCGATATTTGCGTTGACTCCGATCCGCTCGCCGAATGGTTGGTCGGAACCATGGGCTGGTCACCGCGCCCCTGCCGGGGTTCGGCGCACCTGATCCAAGTGGTTCAGTCGCGCGACGGGTCCGTGCCGTTGGTCGCGGACCGACCGGCTGCTTTGCGGACAATCGACATAGCGCCCCCAGCCCGTGCCCGGTTCTATCTGGATGGGACCGAAGTTCATGTCGCGGATCTTGACGAGATCGCTTTCGACGCCCGTTCCGGGCAGGCCACAGCTCTGGACACGATAGCTCCCGCTGCCATCATTCCCCGTTCCGTCGTACAGCCGGGGCTTGAAATGGTGGTGGAGTGGGACCAAGGCCGGTTCCCGCCGGAGGGACGCAAGGCCATCGATGTGGTGCGGCTGCCACCTTTGGAACTCACGCTGGTTCCCCTGGTCTTCAGTAACCCCGACACCAGCGTCAACCGCGAGCTCGTGTGGCACGCCGAAGGCATGGCCTCCAGCCTCAACAAATGGGGCTTCAGACTCTTGCCAGCGCACGGATGCCGGCTACCCCCGTGCAGTCCGGGGTCATTCGGGGTAGAAGCGAAGACGCACCCCCTCATCGGAGTCGTCGAAACGACGGGGAGGCGGGTTCACAGTGCTGGCAACTTCCTGAGTGCAGTATCCGTGGCTCGGCGACTGGCAAACGGCACCGGGTACTGGATGGGTGTGGTAAGCGGCAGCGGAGTGGGGGGCATGGCCGTAGTCGGCGGTCATGTGAGCTGGGCCACGGGCCTCACGGCGGCCCAGCACGAGTTGGGCCACAATCTGAGCCTCCGGCATCCACCGAACATCGCGATAGCCCGGAGTGGTTGGCATTGCGATGCCGTCACGACCTTTGATCGGAACTATCCCTATGACCACGGCTGGATTGGAGCGTGGGGCTATAACTTGGGGTATCCAAGGTTCGTGCCGCCGAACACTCCGGACGTCATGACCTATTGTGGGGATCTCTCTGTGCCCCGAGGTCCTTGGCCGGGATACCGCGTCTGGATTTCCGACTACCACTACAAGAAGGCCCTGAGCCACCGCCGCCCGTTAGCGGCCCAATCGGCCCCCTCCAAGCCGGTTCGTAGCCTGTTGCTCTGGGGCGGCTACGATGCGGTCGAGGGCGCATACTTGGAACCGGCGTTTGTAGTGGACGCTGCACCTGCGCTCCCCGAGAAGTCCGGCCCGTGGAGGTTGGAAGGCCGGGACGCTGCGGGGCGAGTGCTGTTCACGCTGCCGTTCACCATGCCGGAGATCGCCGACGCGGGTGAGGGCACCGGGCTGTTTACCTACACGCTGCCGGTCCGGCCGGGGTGGGAGGCTCTCGCCAGCGTC
>LXNI01002605.1_pt1 | contig 12084 bp, 12 predicted proteins | sample 809091 | NCBI WGS metagenome assembly LXNI01 (sample SAMN04870527, study PRJNA318959) | sponge metagenome | biome: 01000161; feature: marine sponge reef; material: water | host: Sarcotragus foetidus | place: Greece: Milos, Mediterranean Sea | collected 2013-05-29 | depth 5-7 m | reverse complement strand
GTTCCGGGCCCTGTACCACCTACCGGCGGCGCGGTCGGACGTTCCGAGCTTGTGACAGAGGCACTTCGGACACCCTCGAAGGAAGCCGCGTCGACCGAAAGAGGCTTGGAGCGCGCCGGTCAAGAACCACCGGATACGCTCGATGCGGATGACGAAAACGCCGATCTTGACCGACCGCACCAAAGAACACCGTAGTCAAACTGCAAAGACCTTAGCATAAGGCGTTGATTGCGGATATTTTTCTTCGCATGAGCAGACTATCCGCGGCTCATGCGCGGCCCGCTGGAAGTCTGCCGCACCAATAGGAGGGATTTCAATGATCGTAGGACTCGACCACATCGGCGTCGTCGCGCACAGCATCGACGAGGCGCGCGCGACGCTGGAAGACAAGCTCGGCTTCTCGCTCGCCGCGAGCACACCGTTCCCGGACGGCGCGTACTTCGCGCCCGAGGGCACCCACAACTACATGTTCCAGGTCGGCTTGGGCGCGACGAGGATCGAGGTGTTGATCCCCGTGGTCCAGGAGGCCGGCACCTACAAGTACCTGCAACGGTTCGGTCCGGGTCTGCATCATTGGGGCTACGCCTGCGACGATGTCGCCGAAGAAGCGGCGCGGCTGCGGGCGAACGGCTTGAAGCAGATCGACCTGGGCGGTCGCCCCGACGGGAACGTGGTGACCGCGGCATTCTTCCACCCGAAAAGCGCCGGCGGGATTCTCACCGAGTTGGTACCCGCGCGCCGGTAGGCGCGTTCGCGCGCCGGTAGGGGTAAGCCAATCCCCTGACCGCTGACCGCGCCGTCGCGTGCGATACTTGCGTTCCATGCCACGTTTCAATACGCGCCCGCCGATCGACCGTAGCCCCGCTGGCCGCCATGGCGCGTAGCGCCGGGCCGCCGTCCCAGCCCAACGCAAGCGCCGCCGAGACCGACCGCCCGTCGGCGCGATCCGGCATTAGGTACGCCGGTTTCACCGAGGGTAGCGTCGGCCGCCACCTGGTCCGTCTCGGCTCGTTCATGGCCATGGGCTCGTTGTCCATGAACTTCGCACGGCTCGCCGAGGCGATCTACCTGGGTTTCGTGGGCACCGAAGCCCTCGCCGCGATGGGATTCGCGTTTCCGATCACCATCTTCCTGTTCGCCTTCGCAGGCGGCATCGGCACCGGCGCATCGTCGGTGATCGCACGCGCCTACGGCGCCGGCGACCGGGCCCAGGCCGCCCGCCTGGTCACGCACGCGGAGTTGCTGGTGCTGATCATCGGGGTGGTGGCCGGTGCATTCGGCCTGTTCTTCGCGGAGAACGTCGTGGCGCTGCTCGGTGCCCAGGGCGACGTGCGCGCGATGGCCGCCGAGTACCTGAGTGTGTACATGCTCGGCTTCCCCCTGTTCATGCTGTCCATGGTCGGTTCGACGCTCTTGCGGGCCACCGGCAGCGCGGCGAGTCCAGGGGTGGTGATGACCACCGGCTCCGTGATCCAGATCGGCCTCGGCCCGTTGCTGATTTTCGGTTGGCTCGGTTTCCCGGAACTCGGCATCGCCGGCGCGGCTTGGGCGTACGTTGCATCGCGGGTCTTCAGCGTCGCCCTCTACATCGTCATCCTGGTGCGCGTGCGCATGGTGAGTTGGTCACTCGACGATCTTTGGAAGTCGTGGTGGGCGATCCTGCACGTCGGCGGACCGGCAACGGCCAGTGGCCTGATCATGCCGGTGTCCATGCTGGTCATCACGCGACTGCTCGCCGGCCACGGCCACGAGGTGGTCGCCGGCTATACCGTCGCCTCGCGGGTCGAGACGATGGTGCACATGGTCCTGTGGTCCGCGTCGTCGTCGATCTCGCCGTTCGTGGGCCAGAACTGGGGCGCGCGCAACTACGCGCGCGTCCGCCGCGCGATGCGGCTCGCCAACTGGTTCTGCCTGGCGTGGGGCGTGGTGACGTTCGTCGTGCTCGCCATCGCCGGGGATGCCCTGGTGCGGCTGATCGATCCCAACGAGACGGTGCGCGAAGTGGCGGCCACGTTCTTCCTCATCATCCCGCTGTCGATCGGCTTCATGGGCGTGATGCAGGTCGCCACGTCGTGCTTCAACGCACTCGGCCAGCCGCTGCCGCCGCTGACCATCTCCGTCGCGCGGTCGATTGCCTTCTACGTGCCTCTCGCCATCCTCGGAGACTACCTGTGGGGCTATGTCGGCATCTTCATCGCCACCGCGCTCAGCAACGTACTGTTGGGCGTCCTTGCCTGGTACTGGAACCGCGTCGTCGTCAAGCGCGAGATCGCGGCCGTGGGGGCTTGAGACATGACAGCGAATCCACGCCGCGGCGGCGTCAAGTTCGTACTGCTGCACCACGGGGCTTGCTCCGGCGATCGCTTCCACTACCGCATCACCGCCGACGGCAAGGTCCGGGCCGAACTCGATCAGGCCGAACGCGGCCAACACCCGCGAAGCATCGGCGTCGTGGTCGATGGCGACTTCGACGTCGATACACCTGCCGACGCGCAGATCGACGCGCTCAAGGGGCTCCTGCTGACCCTCAAACTGCGCTATCCGGATGTCCAGCTCGGTGCTCATCGACAGGTCCGAGGCGAAAAGCCGACAACGTGCCCGGGGCGGCGGTTCCCGATGAAGGCCCTCGTCGCCTGGTCGCGCGACGAGCTGCTTCGCCAACGCCAGGACGTGCTGACGCGCGACTTCGAGGCGCAGTACTCGAAAATCTGATGCCAGGCATTCCCGCCGCGGAAGTGCACATCGACGTCGCACTTGTCGCCGAACTGATCCGCGAACAGTTCCCGCAATACGCCGGACGGCCGCTGCAACACCTTGCGAGCGGCTGGGACAATGTCGTCGTGCGGCTGGGCTCTGACTTGCTGGTTCGGCTGCCGAGGCGGAAAGTCGCCGTCTCGCTCATCGAGCGCGAGCAACGGTGGCTCCCGGTGTTGGCGCGGCGTCTGCCCATGCCGGTGCCGGAGCCCATCCATGTCGGGCGTCCGAGTCCGCGGTTTCCGTGGCCGTGGAGCATCGCCCGGTGGATCCCCGGCGAGAGCGCCGACGTCTCGGGCCTGCAGGGCGAGGAAGCGCTGCGGTTGGCGGCGTTCCTCAAGGCTCTGCATCGGCCCGCTCCCGAAGAGGCGCCGGCCAACCCGGTGCGCGGGGTGCCCCTGGCCACCCGGGCCGCGGCCGTGGCTCGGCGCATGGCGCGGCTCCGGAAAACGACCGAACAGGTACCGGCGCGCGTCGTGGCTGCCTGGCGCGAGGCCCTCGAGGCACCGGCGGCCGCCAAACGCCACTGGCTCCACGGCGACCTGCATCCGCGGAACATCGTCGCCGACGAAGGCCGCATCGTCGGCGTCATCGACTGGGGGGACCTGTGCGGCGGCGACATCGCGACGGACCTGGCGGTCCTCTGGATGCTCTTCGACCGGCCGGAGAGGCAAAAGGCGCTCGCAGCCTACGGCAACATCGACCCGGCCACATTGGCGCGCGCGAAGGGCTGGGCCGTGTTCTTCGGCGTGGTACTACTCGATACCGGACTCGTGGACGACGAGCGGCAGGCCGATGTCGGTGCGGCGACCCTCGCCCGCGTCGCCGCCGATCGGTAATACGTTCCGTCCGCGGCGCTTTGGCTACGCCGCCGCCTTCTCCTTGCGCCCGCGAGCGAGCTTCGCGAACTGCTCCTTCTGTTCCGGCGTTGCGTACTTGAAGCTCCGGGCATAGTCCGGCCCGCTCTCGTCCCAGCCCATGTTGTCGTCAGCGCCGACCAGGCGCGCGAACTCGGGCGGGTTGCGGTCGATCATCTCCTGGGTGACGTGCCACTGGTAGCGCTCCTGGGTCTTCAGACGGCGGTGGCAATGGTAGCTGGTGACGTTCAGGCGCAGGCCGTCGGTCTGCTTCTGGAAGGCACCGTGCCAGGTGTTGCCGTGCCAGACGATCAGCGATCCAGCCTCGGCCTCCACCGGCACGGCCATGTCTTCGCCTTCGCCGGGCTTGGGCTGACGGCAGAAGGTATGGCTGCCCGGCACCATGGCGATGGCGCCGTTGTCGAGCGTGTAGTCCGTCAGGCAGTACGCGGCGTTGGCCACGTCCGAACACGGCGGCATGCGGCCATCCCGATCCGGCGGCGAGTCGCTGTGCAGGCCGAGCGTGTCGCGCTCGCCCTTCCACTTCACGAAGGAGGTGAGGCTCGACAACGGCTGCTGGCCGCGCATCAGGTAGTTGATGAGCGTGTACAGCGTCGGGTTCACGATCCACTCCTCGAAGACCCGATCCGCCATCAGCAGGTAGAAGAGCAGGAACTGGCCGTCGCTCTGCGGCTGCGCCTTGTAGTGGCCGAAATCGCCATTGCGCCCGACGGCGAAATCCACGCCGGTGCGCTCCTTGCAGATTCGCAGCACCGTGGCGCGAATCCGGCCGAAGAACTCGCGCTCGGCCACCTTGTCCGGCGGCACCACGGTGAAGCCGTACGAATCGAGCTCGAAGATGTTGCGCTCCAAGCCCAACTCGCCGATCCGCTTGAACGTCGCGTTGAACTCCTTGGTGTTCTCGAACTCGCCGAATTGCATGTCCCCTCCGGGCCAGAAAGCCGAACGTTGGATAGTACGCGCATTCCGGCCATTGCCACCACCGAGCGCTCGTTCGACAATCCGCGTCATGCGACTCCACGTCATCGACGGCACGTTCGAACTGTTTCGAGCGCACTATTCGAAGCGTCCCGGCCGGTTCGCGCCGGACGGCATGGACGTCAAGGGGACCTTCGGCGTGGTGTCCTCGTTGATCGGCCTGCTCGACGATCCGGACGAGCAGGTGACGCACGTCGCGGTGGCCTTCGACAACCCGATCGAGTCCTTCCGCAACGAGGAGTTCGCCGGCTACAAGTCGGGCGAGGGCATGGAGCCCGCCATCGTGGCGCAGTTCGACCTCGTCGAGCACGCGGTGGCCGCACTCGGCGTGACCGTGTGGTCGATGGACCGCTACGAGGCCGACGACGCCCTGGCCACGGCGGCGAAGCGGTGGCGGGACCAGGTCGCCCAAGTCCGCATCATGACCCCCGACAAGGATCTCGGTCAGTGCGTCACCGGCAACCGCGTGGTGCAGGTCGACCGCATGCGCCGACGGGTCATCGACGAGGACGGCGTCGTCGCCAAGAACGGCGTCCCGCCGGCAAGCATCCCCGATTGGCTCGCGCTGGTCGGCGATACGGCCGACGGCATCCCCGGCGTGCCGGGTTTCGGCGCCAAGACCGCCGCCGCCCTGCTGTCGCGATACGGCACGGTGGAAGCGATACCGCCGCACTCGGTCCACTGGGACGTCAAGGTCCGCGGCGCCATGCGCCTCGCTTCCACCTTGAACGAGCGCCGCGACGACGCCGCGCTGTACAAGCACTTGGCGACCCTCGTGGACGACGTGCCGATGTCCGAGACGCTCGCGGACCTGCGCTGGCAGGGCGCCCACAGGGATCGGTTCGAAGAGCTCGAACGCCGACTTGGAACCTTGCCGATGCGACCGCGCCTTTGGCAGTGACCTTGCCTTGAGCCACCGGGGTCGCGTTCCGCCTCGCCATGTCGGCTTTCACTTCCCGCGAACCATCTCGGCCAACTCGATGATCGTCCGTGCAAGCCGTTCCTCGCCCCCCGGTCGCCAGCCGAGCGCATGAAGCGCGGTGGCGCGCATGGGATGCTGCACGCGGTTGCGCGCCGGTTCGGGCAACACGACCGCGACGCCCAACTGCCGCGCAAGTCGCGCCATGACGTCACGGCTATCGATCATCAAGTCGCTACAGTTGAACGCCCGTCCCGCAACCGTCTCAGGCGGCGATGTCAGCATGATCCACACCGCGTTCGCGACATCGGCGCCGTGCACCTCGGTGCCGAGCCGCGCCGGAGGCAGCGCCGTGCCTTGCGCGATGGCCCGCGCCAAGTCGAACCACTTGCTGTTCTCGACGGGTTTCGTGACGCCGTAGACGCCCGTCGGCCGCAAGCTCGCGTAGCAGACGCCATCGGCGGCCGAAAAGGCGCTGGCATGGGCCTCCAAGGCCAGTTTCAGCGCACCGTAATGGGTGTCCGGCACGGGGCGGGCGTCGTCATCGACCCAATCGGCCGCCAGCGTCCCCCGCCCGAATACGGCACGACTCGACAGCAACACCAACCGCGAGGCACCCGCCAGCCGCGCGCGTTCCATCAATCCCACCGCCGCCAGCAGATTCGTGCGCCAGAACGCGAAACGATCCTCCGCTTCCCCACCCCGGTAGCGTCCCGGCGCGTGGGCGTAGGCGCAATGCACCACCGCGTCGACGGCGTCGAGCAATCCACCAAGCGCCACGTCGTCGGTCAGGTCGCCAACAACGTAGCGGATCCCGTCCGGCAACCCGGTGCGCTCGCTCGTCGACCGCACCAAGGCGCGGATCGCCACACCCTCGGCGTGCAGCCGCTCGACCACGAAGCGGCCGACGATCCCGGTCGCGCCGGTGACCGCGATCCTCATGTCAAGCCGCGAGCCGCTGGTACCGGAATCGGCGGATCGGCGAGTTCCTCAAGGATCTGGACCTCGCAGAGGGCCCCTCGACCGGTGTGCCGAAGATCCTGCGGGCGATGCAGCTTGAGCCGATTCGGCCCTGCCATGGTTGGCTTGACGGACGTCGCGCTGGCTCACCTCGGACGGAACCGGGATCGCTGGTTCATAGCAGGTCCTGGCGGGCGGCCTCGTGCCAGACGAATGGCGACACTGTTTTCAGGACCGCTTGAGCATGGGTGTCTCCGCCGTTCTCGAGATACCGGCTATAGTCCGACGCTCGTCGCCGTCGCAGTTTCGCATCGTCCAGTTGCAGCCGAGAGATAGTCTTTCGGGCGGCTTCGTGGGCTTCACTATCGAGATCGGAGTTGGCCCGTATCGAGCCATCAGCCAAATTGATGTGGAACGTGTGCGGCCCGAGCCCGACTGGATCCAGAACGTCCTCGTGCTCACGCTTCCTACGGTTTGCCGGCAAACAGGCGAGCCGGAGGTTGGCCCAGTCGTAGGCACGCCCCGGTGCCTTGGACTTCGGGACGAAGTGATCCGTCGTCAAGTCGCCGGTTACGGTATCGATGCGAACGGCAAAGTACGCACAAACCTGCGAATAGGCGGCTCCAAGTTGTCCAAGTGCCCGCCTCCAGTATGGCGGCAGCGTCTTCCCCGTAGGCAGAGGCGCCGAGGTGGGGATGGCCCTTGCAGCCAGCCACTCCACGCCGGGCTTGCGGACCTTGTGGTCGAAGTCTTCAGGTTCCGGCTGCAGGTCGACGGGAATCACTCGATCCACCCTTTGCGGCGGCAGATGTGCTGCCATCGAATCAGGAACTCGTCGGCCAAAGGATCTAGAGACGCCACCAGACTCCGATTCATCTCGTGCACGGTCTCCAGATTGGGATCGTCCTCCTCAAGAAGGCGCGCGGCCTGCTCGACGAGTTCCTCATAGTCTGGGGCCCTGCTGCTCCTCAGATCGAATGCCTCACTCGTGAGCCACGCGTCCGCATTCCCGTGCCGCTCGAAGGGGCGTCGACAAAGTTCAACGGTAGTGTCTTTCAAGTCGAGATCGAACCAGGCATCAGTGGCCGGATCGAACATCGGCTCGACAGCGGCCATGATCAATGGGGAGTGCGTCGTGGCGACGAGTTGCACGGTGGTTTGCTCTTCCGAGAGCGTCGCCATCGCTGACGTCAGTGCCCGAACGATGGTGCGTTGCCACGACGGGTGTAGATGGGCTTCGATCTCGTCGATGAACAGAACAATCTGGTCCGTCTCTTCTACCTGCAGCAACTGCGCCGCTCGCCTGTGCTCCTCCCAAGCCCAGACCAGAAAGTAAGCGAGAGCGATGATGCGTCGCACCGCCGACGATGCATGTACGACAGGTACATCAGCAAGGTAAGGCATGCGGATAGTCGGCATGTCGCGTTGATCGTCAATGCTGATGCGTGTCAACGGCCCAGGCGCCAATGGACTGCTGGCTGGCGGAGTGAGGGCGACGAGCAGCCCGACGAGACGCCGATAGGCCGCTCCGTTCTCCTTTTGCCAGCCAGCCCAGTCCCTGATCAGCCCGTTGCAGAGCCAGGTACCCTGCTCCTCGCGCCCGTTCCAGACCTCGAGCGGGCTGAACACGTAGGCGGCTGGACGATCCGCCACCGCCTCTTCCCGAGCGAACACCTGCCAGCCACGAGGCTTGCGCCAATAGTTGCGCGCGGGATCCCAGACGGCGAAGGCACCGTCCGACATGGCGTAGAGTACCAGTCCGGAGTTGGCAGGACGCCCCGGGCGCCCCATCCAGGACTGCTCCTCTGGTCTATAATGGCTGGTGTAGTTCTCCACCGTGCTTGCGCCGGTAAAGGAGAACCTGATCGACGCTTCTCCCGGACCGGCCGGCAGCACTGGCATGCCTGTCGCGATGCTAGGGTTCACCTCGGCGGGCCACCGGCGAGTCATTGCCCACCATCCGACATCGAGCAAGAAACTCTTGCCAAGCCCATTGTCTCCAGTGAGCAGGTTCAACCGCTTGCCGAATTCGATGTCCAGTTCCGGAGCCGGGCCGACGTTTCTCAATTCGAGTCGTTTCAGCATGGCGGTCGCCGGGCACCTGCTCGACCTTCATCGATGTTGGGCCAATCCGAAGCCGACACCCCGGAGGCCGAAGGCCATTCGTACCGGCCACTGTAGAGCCTTGCTTCCATTGCGCTGAGTCTGTCGGAAGTGTCGCCCGCATCGCAAGGTCCGGGTGCCGCACGCAGGTTGTTCCGCCAGCCCTGCATATAGGGGTCGGGCCTTGCCTCGGCGCTCGCCATTCTCATGGATCGTCGAGATCCTTCGGAATCGGCTTGCCGTCGAGCACGGTATGCCACAGATCGATCAACGGCTTGAGCCGATCAGCCCTGCGGTGGTCGGCCTGCCACGGCTTCTCGAACTGGTAGTGCACGACCTTGATGCTGGACCACAGCCACAGTTCCGGGAACTTGAAGAACAGGTACTGCAGCGCGTTGTACGTGTACGGGAGCCCGTGCCAGTCTGGAAAGTAGGCCTCGAGGAATGTCTGATCCGTGCGCCGCCAGAAGACGTCCGGCCGGTCCAGGCGGGCGAGCATGTCCAAATAGGTCGCTTGGTCAGGCTCGGCGACGAAGACGCCCGAATTCAGCCGGTGCATGTCCGTCAGGTTGTCGTACAGGTTCGGCGCCGCGCTGAACTCGGGATAGCCGAACAGCTTGTCGATGTTCTGGACGACCAACGTGTCCGCGTCGAGGAAGACCACGCGCTCGAATTGCGTCAACCGCCATAGCGCGAGCTTGCAGAAGTTGTCGAGCGGGTCATGGAACGACGGCTTGTTACCCTTCGTGTAAGGGTCACGCGCGTGCAGCGCATCCCGCGCATGGCGCGCCCGAAACGCGGTGGAAAACCGCGGCTGCGCTACCGGGACGATCCGACAGCCCTCGGCTTGTAGTGTTTCGCAGGGCGCGCTTTCCGTTGCCAGCACGACCAGGGGCCATCGACTGCCGACCGCCTTCAACGAGCGCGCCAGGGCGAGCGCCCCAAGTGCGTAGTCGGCGTTGGTGACCAGCGTCACATAGGCGTACACGAGATTCGGCTAGGGAGCGCCGTTGGTTCGACGGTGCGTTGGCGGGTCGCCCGCGCGCTCTCCCAACGGCGAGTTCGCGATCCTGTCGGCGATGTCCCGGGTCCAAGCGGACGTGCTGGGGATGCGCGAACGGTCGACGCGGTGGATGAACTTGCGCGCGACGTCGACGAGTTCGGTCAACAGGCCGTCGCGCAGCTTGATGGGGTCGAGGCCCAGCGCGAGGAACTGGTCGTTCCTGACCGACAGTTCGTTCTCGGCCGCTTCCTTGCGCGGATTCGGCAGGTAGGCGACTTCGGCACCGGTGAGTTGATGAACCAGGTCGGCCAAGTCCCGCACCCGGTGTACTTCCGTCATCTGGTTGAAGATCTTCGTGCGCTCGCCGTTTTCAGGCGGATTGGCCAGCGCGATCTCGATGCAGCGCACCGAGTCCTGGATGTGGATGAAGGCACGGCTTTGCCCGCCCGTACCGTGGACGGTCAACGGGTGGTCAAGTGCGGCCTGGATCAGGAATCGGTTCAAGACCGTCCCATAGTCGCCGTCGTAGTCGAACCGGTTGATGAGTTGGTCGTGGCGACGGGTCTGATCGGTGTGGGTGCCCCAAACGATGCCTTGATGCAGATCGGTAATGCGCACGCCGTCGTTCTTGGCGTAGAACTGGAATAGCAGTTGATCGAGGCACTTGGTCATGTGGTAGACGCTGCCGGCGTCCGTGGGGTAGAGGATTTCGCGCGCCGTCTTGCTGCCGTCGTCGAGCGTGATGTCGACGTTCAGGTAGCCCTCCGGTATGGACGCGCCGGCGGTCGAATAGCCGTACACCCCCATCGTGCCGAGATGCACGACGTGGGCATCCACCTCGGTGGCGACGAGCGCGTTCAGCAGATTGTGCGTGGCGTTGACGTTGTTGTTGACGGTGTAGGTCTTGTGCCGGTCGCTCTTCATCGAATACGGCGCGGCCCTTTGCTCGGCGAAGTGCACCACCGCGTCGGGGCGAACGTCGCCGATCCACGCCTTGAATTGCTCGTACTCGGTCGCCACGTCGATGTGTTCGAAGCCGAGCGAGTAACCACTCACTTCGCGCCAGATGCGCTGTCGCTCTTGAATCGAATCCATCGGCGTCAACGACTGGACGCCCAGTTCGGTGTCGATCCAGCGCCGGCTCAGATTGTCGACGATGGTCACATCATGACCGCGACCGGACAGATGCAAGGTCGTCGGCCAGCCGATGAAGCCGTCGCCGCCGAGTACCGCGATACGCAACTGTAGTCTCCCGCGCTTACCGTGTGGGCCTCGCTCCAAGCGAAGCGTACCGTATTGGCCGCAGCGAACCCACCGTGATCACCGCGTGGGTCCGCGCCGGTGAGGACAGAACACCGTCCCCGACCCCATAATCCGCGAAGCGCGCACGCGACAGGAGAACCGCAGTGGCTCAAAGTGGAACGATCGCCCAGATCCGGCCAACGCTGGTCGCCGAGTTGCGGCGTCGGCCCTGGTGGATGACCCTCATGTGGGCGTTCTGCCTTTACATGACCTTCATCTACCTTCCGTTCGACCTGTTCTTCAAGCCCGTCGCCGAAGACGAGGAAGTGTGGTTCGGCTTCGTGCTCACCGGCTGGGCGGCCAAGGCAACCGCGCCCCTGCATTGGCTGATCTACGGCGCCGGCGCGTACGGGTTCTGGAAAATGAGCCGCTGGATGTGGCCGTGGGCCGCCGTGTACGCCGCCCAGGTCATGGTCGCGATGCTGGTCTGGAATCTCGTCGATCCGCGCGGCGGCGGGTGGATCCCGGGATTGATCGCGGCCGCGATTTTCGCCGTTCCGACGGCAGCGCTGTGGTTTTCGAAAAGCCACTTCCGCCCGGCGACCTAGTTTGCGTGACCGGGGTTTCGGTTTAGAGTCGCCTTGACTCTTAAGTCCCGCGGATTGGGCTATGGCCGAAGACGTGTTGCCGCTCACGGGCACAATCGCGAACCTCAACTGGTTCGACAAGCAACGCAAGCACTACGAGACGCCGGATCAGATCGCACGGCGCTTCAAGCTGCCGGACGATGCCGGCATGCGCGCCTTTTGCGGCGGCGCTGCCGCCATGCAGGGCCGGGACACCGTGCAGTTCGTCCGCCGGGCGCCGGGTACGCCCGACGGCGCCTGGTCGTCGTTGTTCGCGGACCCGGCAAACGCCGCGCGGTGGTTGTTCGGCGTCCATTGGGAACTTCGCCCGGACGGCGAATACCGACTGCCCGAGGCTGGTGCGGGCATTGCGCGGGAAGGCCGCATCGCCGAACTGGTGCCCGGGCAGTTGCTCGAGTTGTCCTCGCCGAGCGGCGGCCGGACCCGATTCGAGTTGCTCGACGCAAGCGGCAGCGCCCGTGCCCGGCGAGACATTCCAAATTATGCTGGCCCGATCGTGGAGCTGCGGCTCACTGATCGCGTGCAGGAAGGTGCCGGGGCTCCCGACCAACTGGATGAGACGACGTCGGCGCGGATCGCCCAACCCGGCGGCGTCGGCAC
>LXNI01002604.1_pt1 | contig 12085 bp, 12 predicted proteins | sample 809091 | NCBI WGS metagenome assembly LXNI01 (sample SAMN04870527, study PRJNA318959) | sponge metagenome | biome: 01000161; feature: marine sponge reef; material: water | host: Sarcotragus foetidus | place: Greece: Milos, Mediterranean Sea | collected 2013-05-29 | depth 5-7 m | reverse complement strand
CTGGTCGACCTCCGGGTCGGCTGCGGCGCGGTCCACGAAACCCTCGACCACGGCATAGTCGTCCAGCGGGTGGTAGAAGGCCGCGTCGCGCTCGTCGAGCACCCCGAAGGGGTCCGACTGAAATTCCGGCGCCCCGCGCGGCTCGATCGGCTCGTACCGCAGCGGCGTCGAATTCGGATGAGGCGGATCTACGTCGATCAACCGGTCCAGGTAGCGGTGGTCGAGGGGCGGGGAGAGGCGGAAAGCCGCCTCCTCGGGCAGGCCCAGCGCCTCCCGCACGTCCGCCACCCACGGGAACGAGCGCTCCACCTCGAGCCTTGTGGCCGGGCCTTCGGGCCGGTCCTCGATCGCCTGCGCGAGGTCGTCCCAGTCAACGCGCTGCACATCCAGGTTCGCGAGGCGCGTGACGCGCATCTCGTACATCGGCAGGTCTTCCGGCAGGAAGAGGTCGCTCCGCAGCCGCACGAGCGGCCCCAGACGCACGAACGCTCCCGGCCGCCCCGGCACGGGCAGCAGCCGCGGCAGCGAGTCCGGCAGGCGCACCAGGTAGTCGAGCGACTCGCGACCCGCCGCCAGGTACAGCGCCTGGCTCGAGAGCCCCGAGATCGCCCCCGGATCGAGCAGGTCCGCCCGCGGCGAGGCCTCCTCCGCCAGGTAGGCGCCGAAGTAGCTCCGTTCCAGAGGCGTCAGCTCGCTCGGCTCCAGCAGCAGGAACCCTATTTCCGTCAGGGCGTTCCGCAGCTGCTCGTGGATCTCCGCCGCCTGCAGCGCGCTCTCGTACGCCTCCGCCAGGACAGTGCGGTACTCCTCGTGCTCCTGCCGTCCGCCGCTCTGCGCGCGTTCGAAGACGCCGTAGATCCGCGCCGCGAAGAACTCATCCAGGTTCGAAGCGAAGATGGCGAGGAAGCGCAGTTTCTCCAGCAGGGGCACATCCTCGCGCGTGGCCTGCAGCAGCACGCGGTGGTTGAACCGCAGCCAGGAGCGTTCGCGGGTAAGGACGGTGGAGACCAAGTCGTGTGCCCCGGTCATGGAAGGGCCCCCGCATTAACGGACCATGTGTGAACGCAGGAGACCCTGCACCGGGTACGATACAAGCTCCATGACGAAAACCGGAAGAGTTATGGAAACCGAATGGCAGTTCGTCCCCGACGATCTTGCCGCCGTGCGCGAGTGGCTCGAACAGGAGGCTCCCGCCCCGTTCAGCATCGGCGAAGGCCGCGACCACGACCAGCACGACGAGTACTGGGACACCGCCGGCTGGCTCGTCTGGCGCGCCGGCTTCGCCTGCCGCGTGCGCCGTCGCGGCGAATCCGCCGAGCTCACCCTCAAGGCCCTCTCCGGCGGTGAGGGTAACTTCCGTCGCCGCCTCGAACTGGACGAGCCGCTCGACGCGCTCGGCGGCCTTCCCGGAGCCGTCGCCAGGCCCTGCGGCGAGGCCAGCCGCATGCTGCGCACGCTCGCCGGACCGCACGCGCTCCGGCCAGTGGCCGCCCTCACGACGCACCGCACCACCCTCCCCCTCTCCGACAGCAAGGGTCCGCTCGGCGAGATCGCTCTCGACCGCACGACCGTCGGCGAGGGCTGGCGCGCCCACGAGCTGCTGCGCGTGGAGGTCGAAACCCCCGCCGATCTCCTCGACCGCGCCGAACCGTTTGTGGCCGCCCTCCGGGAGGGAGCGGGCCTGCAACCCGCGCTCTCGGGCAAGCTTGCCCCCGCCCTCGCCGCTGCGGGCGCCTCGCCCGGCTGGGAGCCGCGCCCCCTTGGCCCCATGACCATCGATCGTGACAGCACCATGGGGGAGGTGGCCTATGCGGTCCTGCGGCGGAACTTCCTTCGCCTCACCGAACACGAGCCCCTCGCCCGCCTCGGCGAGGACATCGAAGGCGTCCACCAGATGCGGGTCGCCTCCCGCCGCCTGCGCGCCGCCCTCGGCGCCTTTGCCGAAGTTTTGCCCTCCGAGCTCGCCGGACAGCGGCGCGAGCTGCGCTGGCTCGGACGCTCGCTCGGCGACCTGCGCGACCTCGACGTTCAGCACGAGCGCTTTGCCCTCGCCGGAACCCTCATCGGGCGCAAGGCAGCCGCCGCTATCGAGGCGGTCTTCGAGCAACGGCAGGAAGAGGCTCGCGAGGGCGTCCTCGCCGCCCTCGACTCCGACCGCTACATCTCCCTCGTCGAAACCATGTCTGAGCTGCTGCGTGCCGGTCCCGGCCCGGAATCGGGCGCCGAACCCGCCCGCGCCGCTGCCGCCGCCATCATTGAAGGCAAGCGCCGTCGCGTGCGGCGCATGGGCGCGCGCATTGGCGAAGGGTCGCCCGACAGCGACTATCACGCCTTCCGCCTCAAGGTCCGGGACTTCCGCTACGTGCTCGAGTTCTTCGCTCCCCTCTACGGGGATGCCGCCGACGCCTATGTCCGGCAGGTGACCAGGCTCCAGACGCTCCTCGGCGACCACCAGGACTCCGTGGTCGCTGCCCGTTTCTACGAGCAGCTCGCGGACCATGGGGACCTGGGCAAAGGGGCCATTCGCGCCGCCAGGGAGCTAGCCGCCAACGCAACCGCGGAAGCCGAGGGCTACCGCTGGAAGTTCCCCAAGCGCTACGGCCGCCTCCGCGGGACTCGCTGGCACGCCTTCAGGCGCGCGATGAAGAATTCGTGAACGTCCGTTAACAATTCCTGGCCCCCCTTCCGGTATGATCCCGGTGATGGGAGTCTTCCCAGCCAGCACCTTCTCCGCCGCCGTCCCCGGCGGCGTTCCTGTATCTCCCCCTCGCGCCAATACGCCGGTCGCCATCGTCGACCTCGGCTCGAACTCCGCCCGCGTTGTCGTGGTCGACCACCCCATCCCGGGCGTGATCGAGACCATCGCCGAAGAGCGCCTCGATCTGCGCCTCGCCACCGAGCTCGACAAGCGTTCCCGCCTCAGCGAGCGGGGCATCGCCACCACCATCGCCGCCGTCGCCGACTTCGCCGCCTTCGCCCGCGAGGTCGGCGCCCGTTCTATCGACGTGGTCGCGACAGCCGCCATCCGCTCCGCCAGCAACCGCGATGAGCTCCTCGCCCGCGTCCACGCCGAGCTGGGGCTCGCCGTCGAGGTGCTCGACGGCGCCGAGGAGGCTGAATTCGCAGCCATCGGCGCCCTGCACGGCCTCCCTATCCGCTCCGGCGTCATTGTCGATATCGGCGGCGGCAGCACCGAGGTCGCCCGCGTGATCGCTGGAACCATCGTTGGCGCCTGGAGCTTCCCCCTTGGCGCGCTCAGCGCCAGCAGCGACTGGCTCACCGACGACCCGCCGAGCCGCAAGCAGATCAAGGCGATGCGCCGCATGGTCGCCGAAACCCTCGCCGAGAGCGCCCCCTCAGGCCTCGACGCCGGAGAGGAGCTGGCCGCCACCGGCGGCAGCGCGCGTACCCTCGCACGCCTCGCCCAGCGCCAGGACACCTACCCGATTGACCGCCTGCACGGCTACAGGCTCGACCGCCGCAGCCTTCGCAAGGTGAGCGCCTTCCTCGCCGGCCACAGCGCGGCCGAACGCTGCGAGATCGACGGGGTGCGCGCCGGTCGCGCCGACTCCATCGTCGGTGGCGCCATCATCCTCGAGGAGATGATGCGGCACCTGGGCGCCGGCAGCCTGACCATCGCCTCCGGCGGCGTGCGCGAGGGCGTCGCCATGCGCGCCTTCGCTGAGTCCGTGCCCCAGCCCCGGCTCGTCCGCGCTGCCGCCATCGAAGCGCTCCTGCGCCGCCACGGCGTCTGGGACGAGGACGATATGGAGGCCCGCGCCGCTCTCGCCGACAGGCTCTCGCCGGAGGTCATCACCGACCCCTTCAGCGACATCCTTGAGGCGGCCCGCCTCGCGGCCATGCTCCGCGCCCTCGGTGAGGCCTGGGGCGACAGGGGTGCGGGCGCCCGCGCCGTCGATGCCCTGCTTGCTGAAGACCTCGCTGGCTTCGACCATGCCATGCTCGCCCGCCTCGCCGCGGTCCTCCACTACAGCGACGGCGACAAGGACGCGGCCCGACCCTTCCTCGCGCTCCTGCCCGCAACCGAGAAGCCCCTCCTGCGCCGCTGCGGCGACCTCCTCGGCTAGCTTCCCGCCCGGCTCCGCCCACAAGAAGAAGGCGCCCCCTGCGGGACGCCTTCCGTAGTTGGCGAAGAACGGAGGGAGGGGGCTACTCCGTCGTCGCCGTCTCGTCCGTGCCTTTCTCGTGGCTCCAGCCGCCCCCCTTGCCGAACCCCCGGCGACCGCCGGACCGTTCGTCTCGATCGGGCTTCTCTCCCGACTCGATCGCCGACTTCAGTTCCTCGGCCTTCTCTTCGCTGATCTTCCCGGCTTCGACCGCCGCATCGATGCGGTCCAGCGCAGCCTGCTTCCACTGGGCCTTCCGCTCATCGAGCGTCTCACCGTCGAGCGAGCCTCCACGTCCGAAGCGGTGGCCTCCCCGACGCTTGTCACCCCACTCGCCCGACTCGATCTTCGTCCGCGCCGACTCCGCCTGCTCCTCCGTGATCGTGCCGGCCTCCTCCGCAGCGTTGACGCGGTCGAGGGCCACCTGCTTGAACGCCGTCTCAAGCTCCTCCACCGTCACGCCAAGCGCTTCGGCCAGGTCCTCGCGGAACGCTTCGGCGCGGGACTCCCTCGTCTCTTCCGTCGTGTCGGAGGAGTCATCTCCGTCACCGTCGCCCTCGGCAAAGACGACGCCCACGCTGAGCGCGCTGAACAGCATGGCCAGTCCGAGGGCAACCAGCAGCGACTTGATGGAACGGTTCATTGGACTGTTTCCTTCCCGCTGAATTCTGCGGCAGGCGGCGGGGTGTGTCCTGCCGCGACGAATGCTCGCAGGGCGGCCATAAGACCGGCATAAGCCGCCCCGCGCCGGTTTATCTGGGCCTTATGCGGAACACCCGCACAATGGGCGCATGCGCGTGCTCATCGTCGAGGATGACGAGCGTCTTGCCGATGTCGTCGCCCGCGGCCTCCGCCAGGCCGGCATGGCCATCGACATCGCCCTCGACGGCGAAGCGGGCCTGGAGAAGGCGCTGGTCAACCGCTACGAGGTCGTCCTCCTCGACCGCGACCTGCCCCGTGTACACGGCGACGAGGTCTGCCGGCGCCTGGCCGGGCGCCCGGACGCCCCCCGCATCCTCATGCTGACCGCCTCCGGCGCCCTCGACGACCGCGTCGAGGGCCTCTCCCTCGGAGCCGACGACTACCTGCCCAAGCCCTTCGCCCTGCGCGAGCTCGTTGCCCGCATCCGCGCCCTCGCCCGCCGCAGCGCCGTCAGCACGCCGCCCGTACTCGAGGCCGGCGACGTGCGCCTCGAACCGGGCCCCCATCGCGCCACCCGTGGCGGCCGCGACCTGCGCCTCACCCGCAAGGAGTTCGCCGTGCTGGAGGTGCTGCTCGCGGCGGGCGGCAACGTCGTCAGCGCAGAAGAACTGCTGGAGCGGGTCTGGGACGAGCACGCCGACCCGATGACCAACGTCGTCCCCGTCACCGTCATGACGCTGCGCCGCAAGCTTGGCACGCCACCCGTCATTGAAACCGTCAAGGGCGCCGGCTACCGCGTTGAAGTCGAAGGCGCGGCATGAGGTTCCCCCGCCCCACCGTTCGCATCCGCCTCACGCTCCTCTATGGGTCGCTTTTCCTGCTGGCGGGGATCGTGCTTCTCGTCGCCACCCACTTCCTCTACCGCGAGGCCCTCGACAAGGACGAATTCGAGGAGAAACGCGCCTTCTACGCCGAGGAGCAGGTCACAGCCGCCTTCGGCGATCGCCTGCCCTCCGGCAAGCGCCTGCGGGAGTTCACCACCAGGGACGGCCGCACCATCTTCAAGTTTGTCGAGGACGTGAACGACAAGGCCATCGACGACGCCGTCGACGACGCGCTCCGCGAACAGCTCGCCCAGTCCGGTGTCGCCCTCGGCTTCACGACCATCGGCGCCCTGCTCCTCGGCTGGATCGTCGCCGGGCGCGTGCTTCGCCCCGTCCAGCGCATCACCGAGACCGCCCGCGCGTCTTCCGAAACGGACCTTCACCACCGCGTCGGCCTCGAAGGCCCCGACGACGAACTGAAGGAGTTGGCCGACACCCTCGACTCACTCCTGGAGGCCCTGGAACGAGCCTTCAGCAGCCAGCGCGCCTTCTCCGCGAACGTCTCCCACGAGCTGCGCACGCCCCTCGCCATCCTTCGCGCCGAGGCGGAGATCAAGCTCGCCGACCCCGAAGCCACGCAGCCCGAGCGCGACTTCGCCCAGCGCATCCTCGACTCGACCGAGCAGGGCGAACGCACCGTCGACGGCCTCCTCGCGCTCGCCCGCAGCGAGAGCGGCCTGCTTACGCGCGTCGAGGTCGATATTGCCGAGCTAGCCGGCGATGTCGTTGGCGACCTTGCCGCCTCGGCGAGTCAGGTCGAGCTGACGCTGGACCTGGGCGAGGCAACAGCCTGGGGCGACCGCGCTCTCCTCGAGCGGCTCGTCGCGAACCTCGTCGAGAATGCCATCCGCCACAACGTGCAGGGCGGCTGGGTGCGCGTCGCGGTGGCACAGGAGGACGGCGAGGCCGTGCTCCGCGTCGGCAACTCCGGGCCGCGGCTCACCCCTGAGGAGGTAGAGACCCTCTTCGAGCCGTTCATCCGCCGCCAGGAGTCGGGTGCCGGGCGCGACGGTCTTGGCCTCGGCCTTTCCATCGTGCGGGCGATCGTCCAGTCCCACGGCGGGACCGTGTCCGCCCGGGCGCGCCGCGACGGCGGCCTCGACATCGAGGTGCGCCTCCCCCGCGATCGCGAGTCCTAGGCGCTTCGGTTAGCCAGCCAGGTACCGCTGGAGGAACGCCACGATCGCCTCCAGCCCCTCCCCCGCCGCAGCCACCTCCTCGATCTGCAGGAACGCGTGCGTCGCCCCCTCGAACACCAGCACCTCCGCCTCCACCCCCGCCGCCCGCAGCGACTCGCCGAAGTCCAGCGACTGCTGGAGCAACGGATCGTGCGTCCCCACCGTCATGAACGTTGGCGGGTAGCTCGCCAGGCACGCGCTGAAGCGGGGACTGACCGCCCCCGATGCCAGCAGCGTCTCGTCCGCCTCCAGTCCGAGGTAGTCCTCGATCTGCCAGACGAAGATGCGTCCGTTCACGAACGGCGAGTCGTCCGGCAACTCCAGCATCGCCGGGAAGTCGTAGACCCCGTACGGCAGCACGGCCGCCCGGAACGGCGTCGAGCCGTCTCGTTCGAGCAGGCGATGCAGCGTCGCCGCCGCCAGGTTTCCGCCAGCCGAGTCGCCCATGATCGCAAGCCTCGACGCATCGATCCCGAGGCTCGCCGCCTCCGCCGCCAGCCAGTCCGCCGCGACGACGCAGTCGTCGAGCCCTTCCGGATGCTTGTGCTCGGGCGCCAGCGCGTAGTCCACGCTGACCACGTAGTAGCCCCGCTCGGCCAGCCGTCGCGCCAGCTTGTCGTGTGTCAGCGGCGACCCCGCCACCCACGACCCACCGTGGACGAACAGGAGTCCGGGGTGCGGTCCCTCCCCGTCCGGCGGGTACAGGTCGACCGTCAGGGGCTCGCCCCGGCGTGTCGCCACCTCCCGCCCGCGCTCCACGGCGCGCTCGGGCCCGCCCTGGTTCAGGAACGCGGCCGTCATCGCCCAGCGCTCACGTATCTCAAGCCCCTCGACGCGAGGAAGATCGGGATCCGGTGTCGTCTCGTAGAACTCGATGATGCGGGCGGTTATGTCGTCCAAACGGGTGCGCCTCAGTCTCCGCTCACGGCGTCGAGCACGCCCACGGCAGCCATCGTGCGCTGCCCCGCGGCGACATCGTGGCTGAGGATCACGAGGTCGTGCTTATTGCCGTCGCGGTCCTTCACGTGGTCCCGCAGCAGCGCTTCCGGCTGGAAGCCGAGTGAGCGGAACACTGCGATCGCCTGGTGCTGGTCGACCGTCATCTGCCCGATGACCTTGTCCACGCCCATGCCCAGGGCGATCCGGAAGGCTTCCTCGGTCAGCAGCCGCCCCACGCCCCGGCCCCGCAGGGTCGGGCCCACGAGCACTCGTAGCTCCGCCACGTGCTGCGACCACGGCAGGTCGTTCCGGTCGACCGTCGCGTACCCGGCGATCGTGCCGTCTTCGTCCAACAGCAACAGCGAGGTTGTCACCCCCGCCTCGATCCGCTGCAGCCACGTCTCCACCTGGTCGGGCTCGGTGATGTTGCGCCGCAGGAAGAGGAGGTCGTGCTGGGGCAGCCCCCGCGCGAACGCCAGCACGGCATCGCCGTCGCTGCTGTCCATCAGGCGCAGGCTCACGCGCCGCCCGCCCACCGTACCGGCCGCGGGGTAGCGCTCGTTGTTGCTCATCGACTTCAGATCGAACGAACCGAAAGCCATTGGTCCAGCTTCGGCCAGAGACGATACATGGCATTTCCCCCGGCGACGAGGCTCGCGTGGCCGCCCCGCAGGACGACCTCCTCCGTATCCTCCGACCCCACCTGCTCAAGCGCCGGCTTGGCCGCCTCGTAGGGCACGATGTGGTCGTGCTGCGCCATCGCGTGGATCATCGGCACCTCGATCGAGGAGAGGTCCACGTGCCGCCCGTCCAGCTCCAGCGACCCCTCGAGCATGGCGTTCTTCCAGTACAGCTCCTTCACCATCTGCCGGAAGGCCTCGCCCGCGAAGGGGATCTGGTCGGCCCCCCAGCGGTCCACGAGCATGAACGACTTCACGTACTTGTCGTCGCGAATGCGGTCGAGCACCTGGATCGGGCTCGTCAGGCGCCCCGCCGGGCGCAGCATGTCGAACGCCGACAGCAGGATCTCACCGGGCACGTTCCCGAGCGTATCCACGATGCGGTCGACGTCGAAGTAGCGCTCATCCGTCCACTGGCTGAACAGCCCCATCCCCTTGAAGTTCACCGGCGTGGTCAGGCAGGCCATGCTCCGCACGGGCGCTTCGGGATGCGTTCCCATGTACATCAGCGCCAGCGACCCGCCCACGCAGTACCCGAGCAGGTTCAGCTCCGCCTCTCCCGAGTCCTCCAGCACGCGGTCCACGCAGTCGGGGATGCGCGCGAGCGCATAGTCCTCGAGCCGCAGGCCGCTGTCCTCGTTGCGTGGAACGCCCCAGTCGATCAGGTAGACGTCGTACCCCTGCTGCACGAGGAACTCCATCATGCTCTGCCCCGGGGTCAGGTCGAGGATGTAGGGCTTGCTCACGAGCGAGGTCACCACGAGCAGCGGCGTGCGATAGATCTCGTCCGTCTGCGGGCGGTAGTGATACAGCTTCATCGAGCCGTCGGTATGAATCGTGTCTTTCGGCGTCGCCCCCACCTGCGGGTCTTCCAGCGAGATGTACTCGAGCCCCACCAGCCCGCGACGCAGGATCGCATCGACGGTCGTCTGGACCTGGTTGGCAACATCAGGAGTAGCGGAAGCGGTCGTCACGGTTCATTCCAAGGTGCGGGTCGAGCACCCAACAGGCAATGTCGATTGTCGGAGGCGGAGACGCTAGATGGGTTACCGCGGCGTTAATTCGCGGAGCCGCCCTCTGCGGCCGCGGGCGGACGCTTCGTGCGCTTCGGACGGGCCGGAGCGGCGCTGTTCGCGCTTGCGGGAGCGGCCGCCAGCGCCATCGAGAGCTGCGCCTCCATCGCCGCCAGCCGGTTCTCGATCGCCAGCATGCGGTCGCCCAGCGCCAGCACGTCGGTGCGCGTGGGAACGTTCATCGCCGTGAAGACCGAGCCCATCGCCTCATTCATCGTCTTCTGGAAGTGCAGGAACACATCGAGATTCCGGCCAAGGCCTTGGCTGAACTCCTCGGTGCCCATCATCTGGTTGAAGAACTCGTTCCACTGCCGCTCCGACTGCGTGGCCCAGTCCCTCCAGGCCTCGGAGAAGTCGGGCGTGGTGGTCTCGTTCGTGGTCATGACACTTCCTCTTCGCTGCCGGCGCTCTCGGCGGGCGCCGTCGTCGTCTCGAATCCCGCGAGCGCGCCCGTGAGCACCTCGTGGTACTTGTCCAGGGCGTCGATCCAGGTCCGCAGGAACAGCTCGCCCGCCGCGGTCAGCGAGTACATGCGCCGCGCTGGCCCCTGGTCGGACGTGTCCCAGAAAGACGAGACGAAGCCGCTGCCCTCAAGTTGCCGCAGGGCCCGGTACACCGTGCCGCTATCGGACTGGGGCAGGCCGGATTCCGTCAGCTGCTGGCTGAGCTGGTAGCCGTAGGCGTTGCAGCCCTTCAGGAACGCGAGCAGGCTCGTCGCCAGCATCTCCCCATGGAGGCGCGGTTCCGAGGTCGTGCGCTTGCGGCCACTGCCGTCAGCCATAGGGGCATTCTGTCGGTAGGTGCCAATACGCGCAAGATGCAAGTTGCATGTAGGTGCCGCCGGTCGTAGGGTTCGACCATCACCCACCAGAGCGGAGCTGCAACATGACCGAAAACACCCAGACTGACCAGTACTTCGAAGCCCTCCTCGCCAGCTACGACGCCCTCACGCGCGCCATCGAGCAGGCCAACGAGCGCGGCCTCGGCCTCTCCCGCCAGCTCCTCACCGACGTGACCGCCGCCCAGCGGCAGGCGCTCGACCTCGCCAGGCAGGTCGCCGCCAACCCGTCCGATATGGCCGCCGCCTACTCCGCCATCATGGAGTCGGCCGTCGCCGCCCAGAGCCAGGCCCTCGATTTCACCCAGACCGCCTACAAGGAAGCCGTCGCCGCCAGCGGCGAGGCGCGCGAGGCCCTTGAGAGCCTGCTCAGCGCCAGCCGCACCGCCGCCGAAGCGGCCCTCTCCCTCTCCCGCGAGTGGCAGACGTCCAACCCCTGGGCCGACCTCTTCCAGAAGAGCATGGAGAGCTTCGGCGCGGCCGCCAACTCCACGAAGGAAAAGGCCGCGACGAAGAGCTAGCTAGGACTGCAGGTACAGCCCGATGATGAGGCCTACGGTCGTCGCCCAGGCCCCACCCGCCAGAACATAGAGGTTGTTGAAGCGGCTGTTCATCTCAGAGCGGAGGGCGGCCACTTCAGAGCGGATGGCGGCCATCTCGGCGCGAAGCTCTTTGCGAGAGATAGCGTTTTCGGCGCGAAGCTCATCGCGGGAGGTAGTGATTTCGGTCCGAAGCTCATCCCGTAAGGTGACGCTTTCGTTGCGAAGCTCGTCTCGCAGAGTGGCGATGACGCCCATGATCTCCGTGCGAAGGTCTACCACCGCCTTCGCGAGGTCGCCCAGACGCTGGTCAACCTGTTCGTAGGCCCCTTCGAGCCTGCTGAGCCGTTCTTCCGTCATCACCATTGCCCAAGGCAATAGTAGCGCACCTGGGATGGCTTAGTGCAAGGGCCGCGGAGCGTGCTAGCCGCCAACCTCGCGCCAGTAGCGTTCGAGCGCTTCGATGTGGGCGCGCGGGCCCTCAAGACCGGCATTCATGGTGCGCATCGACACGTAGTCGATCCCGGCCTCGCCCCAGCGCTCGACCCCGCCGGCCCAGCTCTCAGGCCCGTCACCGTAGTTCACCATCGCTTCGACGCCGAACGTGGCCGGGTCACGGCCCTCGCGCTCAAGGTAACCGCGGATCTTCTCCAGCGCGCCGGCCGAATCGGTTGAGCCGCCCCCGAAGATGAAGCCGTCGCCGATGCGGGCGGCGCGCTCGAAGGCGGGTTCGCTGAAGCCGCCGAACCAGATGGGGATGCGGCGTCCGGGGAGAGGGTTGAGGCCAGCGCGGTCGATGCGGTGCCAGTCGCCGTCGAAGTCGACGATAGGCTCGTCCCAGAGGCGGCGCATCACCTCGACCTGCTCCTCCTGGCGCTTGCCGCGGTTGCGGAAGTTCTCGTTCAGGGAGTCGTACTCGACGTAGTTCCAGCCCGTGCCGATGCCCAGGCGGAGGCGTCCGCCGGAGAGGATGTCGACCTCGGCGGCCTGCTTGGCGACAAGCACCGTCTGGCGCTGGGGCAGGATGATGACACCCGTGACCAGCTCGACCCGCTCAGTGATGCCGGCAAGGTAGCCGAGGAGTACGAACGGCTCGTGGAAGGCCGACTCGTGGGTGTACGGCCCCCACAGCTTGGGCTCGCGATCCGGCAGCGCCCCGATGACGTGGTCGTAGACGAGGATGTG
>LXNI01002603.1_pt1 | contig 12088 bp, 10 predicted proteins | sample 809091 | NCBI WGS metagenome assembly LXNI01 (sample SAMN04870527, study PRJNA318959) | sponge metagenome | biome: 01000161; feature: marine sponge reef; material: water | host: Sarcotragus foetidus | place: Greece: Milos, Mediterranean Sea | collected 2013-05-29 | depth 5-7 m | reverse complement strand
GCCGTCTGGCCGTCCATGATCATGCCAAGGTTGAACGCCAGGTCACTCCCCTCCGAGGTCACCATCAGTCCCCGTTTGCGCGCGATGTCCGATACCCACTGGCGCTGGTCGCGGCGGGGCTGCAGGTACTGCTTGAGCGACACCGCGCCCCAGGATTGCAGCCGCGCGACGTCGTCCTCGGCGGCCTCGTAGCTGGTCAGCTCGTTGCGGCGGGCGCCGTCGCCGCGGTAGAGCGGGTCACCGGTGGTGTAGGTGCGGGGCCCGACGATCACGCCCGCCTCGATCATCTGCACCGCGGGGAATATGTCCTGCGACCACTGCGAGTTGTCGAGGTTGGTGGTGACGCCGTACGCCAGCGCGACCGCCATCTCGAAGGCGTTGGGCGGGATTATTCCCCGGTATTCGCGGAAAAAGTGGGAGTGCATGTCGACGAAGCCGGGTATTACGGTCTTGCCGGTCGCGTCAATGGTGTGATCGGCCGCCGAGGTGTCGCATTCCGCCATTGCGCCGACGCAGGTGATGCGGCCGTCGGTGGCGACCAGCGCGCCGTTGTCGATGACCTGCCGGTTCTCCAGCGTAATGATGCGCGCACCGGTGATGGCCACGGTGCCGCGGGCGAGCGAACCGCGCGGGAGGTCGAGATCGATCGTGAAGGTGTCGGTGGTCTCGGCCTCGACGTTGTGCGTGTAGTAGCTGGCCGCGCTCCCGAACTCGACCGTGTTCGCGTCGCGCCAGCCGGGGAAGATGCCGCCCTGCATGCTAAGCTGCCGCACGGGGAGCTTGCCGTTCTTCTTCGCGACCGGCACGGCCTCGCCGCCGATGGGGCCGGGGACCGGGACCAGGTACGCGTTGTCGCCCTCGTTGAAGGCGGCGTGGCGGCCGTCGGGGGATATCATGATTTCGTCGGCCCAGGGGAGGACGAGGTGGGTGCGGCGGTCGGTGCCGTCGCGGGCGACCGACACGAGACGGGTGGAGTCGCCCATGGTGCGGTAGTAGATGCGCCCCTCCGGACCGAATGAGCCGCGCACGCACTGGGTTCGGGTGGGGAGGGAATTGCCGGCGACGCGGACGACGAGTTGGCCGGGGGTTTCGGCGCCACCGCCGGGTCCGTGGGCGGGAAAGAGGACCAGGTCGTACCACGGGTTGTGCGCCAAGGAGCGGTAGCGGACGGTCGCGCCGGAGCCGCGCGTGGCCAGGATCTCCGTGCCGTCGGGGCTCCACTGGGTGTGGGCGTACTCGCCGGGCTCGCTGCTCACCTGGCGGGGATCGCTCCCGTCGGCACCGATACGCATGACGTGGCCGGTTCCGTTCTCGTCGACCGTGGTGTAGGCCAGCGACCGGCTGTCCGGGGACCAGGAGGGGGCGTATTCGAACTGCTTTTCCGCGTCGGAAGTGAGGCGGCGCGGGGTGCCGTCCGGCAGGTCCATGACCCACACGCGCCCGCCGGCGGTGAAGGCGACTTGCGACCCGTCCGGCGAACCCGTCTGCCAGCGCGTGAAGGTCACGGGGACCGGCCCGTCGTCGATCCGGAACGCCTGGTATGCCTGCTCCGAGATGACGCGGTGGACGCGCGCAGTGAAGGGGATGGTCGCGACTTCGCCGCTGGCCACGTCGAGACGTCGCAATTTTCCTCCCTGCGCGATCACGATCGAGGCCCCGTCGGGCGCCCATGCGTACCCGGGCAGCACCCGGATCGTCTTCATCCCCTCCGACATGTCCTGCGTGATTGGATCCATGGCGATCCGCTCCGCACCCGTCTCCAGGTCACGGATCCAGAGCGCAGTGCTGGGACCGAACTCGTGTCCCTTCCATTCGATCGTCGCGTCGGGAAGGCGGCGCGCGAAGGCGACTTGACGACCATCGGGGGAAATCTCCCCGGCGAATCCCCCACCGCCCGAAAGGCGGTACTGCCGCGACGGCGTCCCGCTCGTCACCCGGATCACGTCCCCAGTCTCCAAATCCATGCGGCGCAGGTTCATCGTCCCCTGCAGCGCGTCGCGCAGCACTTCGCCGTCCACCTGGTCCACCGCCCACGGCACGGTCGAACCCGGTGTGCGGATGTGGTAGTAGACGTAGCGCCCATCGGCGGATGTGGAAGGCCACGCAGCCGACCCCTCTTCGGAGGACACGACCTCAATCCCCGTCCCCCCATCCATGTGGTACATCCAGACGGCGCCGCCCTGCGCGACCAGAATGTACTCGCCGTCCGCCGTCCACTCGGGCATGGTGACCCGCGTGTCCTGGCTGGACTGCACCTGGCGCGGGTTCGACCCGTCCGCGTCCATCACCCACAGGTTGTTCTGGCCCTTCCGGTCGGAGACGAAGGCGATGTGGCGGCCGTCGGGCGAGTACCTGGGGTGATAGTTGACCGCGACGCCGCTCTCCTGGGTGAGACACTCGGCCTGCCCGCCACCCGCGGGGACGCGGTAGACGTGCGCGAGGAGGTCGAAGACGATCCACTGGCCGTCGGGCGAGATGTCGACGGACATCCAGGTGCCCTCGTCGGTCTCGAAGTCGATTTCGCGGGTCTCGCCCCGGGCGAGGGTGACGTCCCATTCGGGGGGATCGGGGTCGTCGGTGTCCTGGGCGAGGGCGGGGAGGGGGAAAAGGGTGGTGGCTAGGAGGAGGGTGGTGGGGATGCGGCGTGGCATGGTGACTCCAGCGTGCGGGGAACGCTTGCGGGACCGTCAGAATAGGGTGCGGGGGGGGAGGCTGCTAGCCAGCGGCGTTCCTGGCCGCGGTCATTTTTCTCGGCCTCAACGGATTCGCCCTCGACGCGCCTGAAGAGGAAGCGGTCGAGAGGATGGTGGCCGTGGCGTCCGGAAGGCTGGACGAGGATGCGATCGCCGTTTGGTTGCGATCGCGAATCGAGCCCCGGCCAGGCGTCTGACCAGGGCTCCGGAAGCAACTCCCGCGGCAGGACTCGAACCTGCGACCCGACGGTTAACAGCCGTCTGCTCTACCAGCTGAGCTACGCGGGATTGGTAGGAACGGCGTGAATAATCGCACCGGACGCGCATGGTCGTCAACCGACTCGGCGCGTATTTCCTACACCCGGAGCGCTTCCCAGAACCCGCGAGGGGTTGTGATCTCGATGCCTACCCGTCCGGCTACCTCCAGCAGGTCCCGGTCACCCGTCACGAGCACGTCGGCTTCGCTCGCCACTGCTTCCTCAAGCACGGGGACGTCATCCGGATCACACAACTCTATCGCCAGCGGGATGCGCCGGCCGACCACCGCGCCCTGCTCACGAAGGAACCGCTCGGTGGAATCGACGGTGGCGCAAGGCACTCCCATCTTGTCGCGGAGCACCCGGCGAAGCTCGCCGAGCACCGTTTCACCAAGCACCAGATCGTGTTCCGCTACTGCGATCCTCAGCACATCAGCGCAGAGTCCGCGCGTCGCCAGGGCGCTGACCAGGACATTCGTGTCGAGGAAAACCCTCAAGAGATGTCGCGGAAGACGTCTTCGTCGGTGAGATAGCCGCGCGCTTCGGCGAATGGGGTGATCCGGCCACGTAAGTCGGCCAGCCGGTCCAACGCGAGCTGGCGCTTCAGGGCCTCACGCACGAATGCGCTTCTGCTGCGGCCGCTGCGGCGCGCGGCGCGGTCAAGCCGACGCTCCATTTCGCGGTCAATCCTGATCGTCACTGCGGAAGTCTTCATGTCATACATTGTAATACGTCCTGGAGTATCTGACCAATGCCCGCGGCGGAAGTGGCCCAATCTGACGCCTGGGAATCAGCGACTATCATGTCCCCCTACACATTGAACCGCACATGCACCAAATCCCCGTCCACCACCACATACTCCTTCCCCTCCACCCGCATCAGCCCCACCTCCTTCACGGCCTGCTCCGACCCGTGCTCGGCGAACACATCATACGGGATGATCTCGGCGCGGATGAAGCCGCGTTCCATGTCGCTGTGAATCTGCCCCGCGGCGGCGCGCGCCACAGTGCCCCGCTTGATCGTCCACGCACGCACATCCTCCCTGCCGATCGTGAAGAACGAGATCAGGTCCATGAGGCCGTATGCGGTGCGGATGAATCGCGCCAGGATCGGTTCGGGCAGTCCCATGTCCTCGAGGAACTCGGCCTGGTCGTCGGGCTCCAACATGGCAATTTCGGCCTCGACGCTGGCCGAAAGAACCATTGCGGCGCCCCCCATTTGGTCCACCTCGCGGGCCAGCTCCGGTGAAAGCTCCTCGCCCGCCTGGTCCTCGGCGACGTTGACCGCGGCCAGGAGCGGCATGTCGGTCAGCAGTCCGTACCCCTTCACGAATCCCCGGTGCAACTCGGTGGCGGGCAGCAGGCGGAGCGCCCTTCCCTCCTCCAGCGTGCCGGCACACGTCTCGAACGCATCGATTTCGCGCACGTCCGCGCGTTCCTTGCGGGCCCGGTCCAGCCGGCGCTCCACGACAGCCAGATCGGCCAGGACGCACTCGTCGTGGAAGGCCCGCAGGTCGCCGAGCGGGTCGGGATCGCCTTCGAGGGCGGGGTTGAGGAAGTCGCGCAGGACCAGGCAGAGCGCCTCGCGGTCCCTGATCTCATGCAGGCTTCCGGGGGACAGGACCTTGGCGCCCGCGCCGTATTCTCCCGGCATATCGCGCAGGTTGATGGTCGCGTAGGTGGTCTTCTTCGGCGAGATGGCGCGCGATAGGAAGTCGACGCGCGGATCCGGCACGCGCACGGTGCCAACCCGCACCTCGCCACCGTAGCCGACGGGCACGTTCAGACCGGTCATGGCGTTGAAGAGGGTCGTCTTGCCGGAACCCGGGAAACCCGCGAGTCCGAATCTCACGGCGAGGGGGTGGTCTTGGACATGTTGTGGAGTCACCTTGGCAGAGTTACCCCAAAACGTGACACCGAAGCGGTCGGTGACGGAAGCCCGTGACCGGCCTGGAAGCAACCAGCCGGGAGCGATCCGATGACCGAAGGTTCCAAGCGGGCGCGGGCGGGAACGGCGGCCAGCCACCTCTCGCGCCGCGGCTTTCTGACCGCGGGCGCGGCCGGAGTCGCCGGCGTCTCGTTGTCCGCCTGCTCCGATGGCACCGGGCAGGAGGACGCGCCCGCAACCCAATCACCCATTGCATCGCCCGCCGGGTTGGAAGACGCCGACTGGGCCGACATCCGTGCCCGGTTCATCCTCGAGCCCGGCACCGCCTACATGAACAACGCCAGCCTCGGCATGCCTCCGGCGTCCGTCGCGGCCGCAGTTGGAGCCGGCTACGAAGCCCTCTCCCGCGAGCCCCTTCACGGGAAGCACGACCTGGGCGAGGTGATCGCCACCCGCGTGGTCCCCGGACTTACCGCCTTCCTAAGGGCGGACCCGGAGGAGATCGTGCTGACTCGCAACGCCAGTGAAGCGCTGCACATGGGAGCGGTCGGGGTCCACCTGGAACCGGGGGACGAGGTGCTCATCACGAGCCAGGAGCACCCAGCCGGGCGCCGTCCGTGGGAGTACCGGGCCGCGCGCCACGGGGTGAAGGTGAACACCGTCTTCATCCCGAGCCCCTTCGAGAGCGAAGAGCAGGTGATGGGACTCGTGGAATCGGCCCTCACCCCCGCAACGCGTGCGATCGCGTTCTGCCACGTTACCCGGGGCGGCCATCTCTATCCGGTCCGGTCACTGTGCGCACTGGCGCGCGAACGCGGGATGGTGAGCCATGTGGACGGGGCCCAGGCGGTGGGGATGTTTCCCGTCGATCTGCACGACCTGGGCTGCGACACCTACTCCGCGAGCCTCCACAAGTGGATGCTGGGACCGATGGGGACCGGGTTCCTCTACCTCCGGGCGGATGCCCGCGACCGCGTCCGGTCGGCCTTCGCCCCCGAGGACACAACCGACACCCCCGCCTACCATCCCCCCGGCACCTCCCCCCTCCCCACCCGAGCCGCCCTCGCGGCCTCGCTCGACTTCATGGAAGCGGTGGGGATCGAGAACGTCGCCGCCCGGACGCGCCACCTCTCCGACCAACTCAAATCCCGGCTCGCGTCCCTGTCCGGCGTCACCATGCTGAGCGGCCCCACCCCCGCCACCTCCTGCCCCGGCTCCACCATCTTCGAACTGGAAGGCGTTGACGCGATCGCCGCCGTCCCCCTCGTCGAGGAGCGCGCGAAGATCCACATTGACGAGCACCAGCGCGACGGCCACAACGCGATCCGCATCTCGACCCACGTCTACAACACGACCGCCGAGATCGACCGGGTGGTCGAGACGCTGCAGGGACTTTCGGCGTAGCCGGTGCGCCGCCGTCGCCCGACCTCACCCAAAAAGGACCCCAACAGGAGCTGCCCCATGTTCCCATCACCCTCCCTGCGAACGGCCCTGATCCTCGCCCTGCCCCTCGCGGCCTGTAAGGTCCAGCCCATCCCGGAGGATGCTCAGCCCACGTCAACGGATGCTCAGCCCACCCCGGAGTATACTCTGCCCATCCCGGAGCCTGATTTCACCCTCGGCACCGAGAACACCCACAACCGCTGGAGCGCCGTCATTCCGCCGGTCCTGACCGTCCCCTCGGGAGCGGTCGTGGAGGTGCACACCAAGGAGGCGTCCGACGGCCAGATCACCGAGTCCACGACGGCGGACGACCTGGCCAACATCGACTTCGGCCTGATCCACGCGCTGACCGGGCCGATCCACGTGGAGGGCGCCAGCCCGGGCGACGTCCTCGCGGTGACCATCCACGAAGTCGAAGTGAGTGGTTGGGGCTGGGCGACCATCCTGCCGGGATTCGGATTCCTGGCCGACGAGTTCACCGAGCCCTGGATCCGCGGCTTCCCCATGGAGCCCGGCGCGACCGAGGTCCGCTTCAACGACGACATCACGCTGCCGCTGGCGCCCTTCGCCGGCGTGCTGGGCGTGGCACCCGCCACCGATTCCATGCTCGTGACGATCCCGCCGCGCACCAACGGCGGCAACATGGACAACCGCCACATGACCGCGGGGACCACCGTCTACCTGCCCGTTCAGGTGGAGGGCGCGCTCTTCTCGATCGGCGACACGCACGCCGCGCAGGGGGACGGCGAGGTGTCGGGGACGGCCATCGAGGCGCCGATGCGGATCGTGCTCACACTCGAGGTCGTCGAGAACACGCGGGGGATGGTCGAGCCGCAGTACGAGACGGGGGATTACTACGCGGTGACGGGGTTCGCGACGACGATCGACGAGGCGGCGCGCAAGGCGACGCGGTACATGATCGACTACCTGGTGGCGGAGCATGGGCTGACGCCGGAAGAGGCTTATGTGCTGTGCTCGCTGGCGGGGGATCTGAAGATCTCGGAGACGGTGGATGTGCCGCATATGCTGGTTAGCATGCATATGCCGAAGGGGGTTTTCGGGGGGTTGTAGGGCTGGACAAGCCGAGCCGGGGGCGAATCGGTCCCGGTGTACGGAGACAGGCCAGATGTCCTATCTTGGGCTCCGATCCGGGTCGACGGGTTCACTTGGGGGATATGCGAGACTGAACGGCGACTGAGATGGCAAACAAGCAGACCAACAGCGGCGCCGTGACCGGCTACGAGGCGCTCGGTTTCCGGAGGCGCGTATGACGTACACCGCACAAGAGCTTCTCGACCAGATCGCGGCGGGCGAGGACAGCCGGTGGGAATTCAAGCGGGTTGAGCCGTCTGCCGGACGGCAAGCTGCTCGTCGTGGCCGAAGTGCCCCAAGGGGACTCGCATCACCGGAGCCCCGGCGGAAGCTTCGTGCGAGTCGGTGCAACCAAGCGCCGGATGACGACCGAAGAGCAGCCCCGGCTGGCGCAGCGGCGCGGCCAGGCTCGCTACCTGTGGTTCGATGAACAGCCGGTGCCGCAGACCGGGTTCGACACCCTGGACATGGAGTTGTGGTTGCCCCTGCTCAGCGCCGAGGGCGCCGCCGACCCACCGACCGCGCTGGCGAAGCTCGCGGTGCTCGCAGAGAACGAATTCGGACTTCAGCGCGCGACGGTTGCCGGAGTATTGCTGTGCTCGCGGCGGCCTGACCGGTGGCTGTCCAACGCGACAATCACGGCGACCCGGTATCGGGGTACCGACCGGACGACCGGCCAGGTGGACGCGCAGGAAATCACCGGTCCGCTTCCGCGCCAGATCGAGGACGCAGTGAAGTTCGCGGTGCGCAACATGCATGTCGCCGCCCGAAAGACGCCGATGCGGGTCGACATGCCACAGTACAGCGAGAAGGCGATCTTCGAGGCGGTCGTCAACGCGGTCGTGCATCGCGATTACTCGGTCCGGGGCAGCCGGATACGCTTGTCCATGTTCTCCGATCGCCTGGAGATCCAGTCGCCCGGGGCGCTGCCCAACACGCTGAGCGTGGAGAGCATGGCCGTGCGACAGGCGACGCGGAACCAGGCCATCGCCTCCCTGATGGGCCGGATGGGCGTGGAAGAGATCCCGGGGTCGGCCCACCGGCGCTATTTCATGGAGCGACGCGGGGATGGCGTGCCAACCATCATCCGTGAGACTCGGGAGCTTTCCGGGCAGCCGCCCGAGTACCGGTTGATCGACGACGCGGAGGTTCTCCTGCGGATCCCCGCCGCACCGCAGGATGCAACATCTTCGCACGAGACGGTAACCGTCAGCGCTGGGGAATCACCGCTGCCAGGAGCGGAAGTCCTGGCCCTGTTTCCGAATCGGACCTGGAAGCATGCCGTTGCGGACGAGCGCGGCAAGGCCGTATTGGAGTTGTACGCCACCGAGCTGCCGATGACCGTGTTCTGCGCGGCGCCGGGGCATGCGGCCCGCCTGGTTCGGAAGTGGCTCCCCGCAGCCGGCTCTCTCGCGATCGAACTGGTCCCGCTGCCGGGGGGCGGAAGTGCCATCTTCCCCGAGGAGACGGGTCATTTGCCCGGCCTGAGGGGGCTTCTGAACCCCAAGCGCGATTCCCTGGATCGCACCTGCCTGTATGCATCGAACATCGCGATAGGCCAGGGCCGCCCGCAGCCCGTGTTTTTCGTCCCCGGCGAAGAACTTCCACTGACGGACTCGGCCGGGAAGGCGCTGCTCGTGCGCATCGTCGAAATCGTGGGCCGTACAGCGCTCGTGGAATACCGGAATCCGGAGCCGCGAGAGTAGCGCGGAAATGGAGGCCATCGATACGACCTTCCTGCGGCGCTGCATCGCTTCGCTCGAGCGGGTGGTCGAACCCCCGGTCTCCCCAATGATCTTTCCCTCCCCCCCATTCGTAGAGACCACCAAGTCCACGTCCACCACCTCACCCCGCCGGCCTCACCCACCATGTAGACTCCACTTTCCATTCTGTCATGTCCACATTACATATCGAACCGTGAAGAAGACCCAAACCCTCGGCCTGATCCTCTGGCGAGCCGGCATCCTCATCGTCGCCGCCTATTTCCTCTTCATTGCCCTCCGCTTTATTCTGCGTATCACCGACCCCGTCCTCGAAACCGCAGTCACCCTGCTTCTTGCCGGCGCCCTCTTCGTCCTGGTTTCCGTCGTCCGGGAACAGATCGAAGATGCCCGCGGGGAAAGGAGTTACGAAGAATGACCCGCCTGCTGCGCATCACCGGTTTCCTGCTCATCGGCGGCGGAGCCCTGGTCCTGCTTGTCTGGGCGATTCGACCGCTTCGCGTGATCTGGCCGGCGCTCCTTGCCTTGCCCCCGGCCATCCAGATCGGCATGGGAGCGGCGGCGCTGGGGCTGGTCGTTCTGATGGGGTCGCTTATCGCGGAGAGAATCGGGGAGCGTGAAGCGGACCGTAAGCTGCTGGAGGATCGTCCCGAATCGCATCGCCGTTTGAAGTAGTCGCCGTCTCGAAACCAGTCACCAACCCCACGAAGGAGCAGAAATGATCGTCGTGAACACAGAAACCGTCCCGGGCCACCGAGTCGTCGAAGCACTCGGCGTCGTGCGCGGAAGCACGATTCGCGCCAAGCACCTCGGCAAAGACATCATGGCCAGCTTGCGAAACGTCGTCGGCGGAGAGGTCAAGGAGTACACCGAGATGCTGACCGAGACGCGGAACGAGAGCGTGCAGCGGATGAAGCAGGAGGCGCGGGCGCTCGGCGCGGACGCGGTGGTGAACCTGCGCTTCAGCACATCTCAGGTGATGGCCGGAGCCGCTGAATTGCTGGCGTACGGAACCGCGGTAAGACTGGAGTAAGACGAGGCATGAGGAACAGAACAACCCTTCCGACAAGTATCGTAGTGGCGACCCTCGTCGCCGGGTGTGGATCGAGCAGCCTCCATGTCAGGGGTCAGGGGCCCTCAAGCGCTTACGAGGAAGTGGCACTACCTGGTGCAGACCCTGAGGCGGTCGAACGAGCGCTGGCGACCTACGCGGGCGACTGGAGGCTGAACGCATCCGCCAGTTCGGGGTCTGACCGCCTCCTCCTGGGGCCGATCAGGGTGATGGAGAGTGAGGCCGAAGGCGTGAGTGGTGACGACCTGAACCCTCTTCGCGTGGAGGTGGAGGAAGCAGACAAGGTGGCGGTCATCCGAATGGCCACCATTGATCTGTTGCGCTATCGCCCGGTCAAGCTGAACCTCGCGGTCGAGGACGGGCTTCTGATCTACAGTCCGACACCCGGACTGAGGCTCCCGCTGCCGTTCGACGGAACACCGGTGTCCTACTGGATGGGAGGGGTGGACGCCATGCAGTCCGTCGTCACGAGGCTCGGCTGGGCCGGCTCGCGACCCGCGATCGTACACAAGGTGGTCCCGGACGGCCACATTCACGAGGTGTTCGAGATTGTCGACTCCCAGTTACGGATCACCCGCACGGGCAGAACGTCCCGGGAAGAGTTCCAGGAGGTCGTGCTGGTGTACGACAGGGAGTAGCTCGTGGCGCCGATCAGGAAATCACGGTCCCGGCGGAACAACAGGCCGCCATCATCCTTGACGCCCCGGAGCTGTATGAGAGCCGGGGTCCAAACCGAGCAATGACCGCTAAACAGATCGCACGCAGCTTCTGGCTGGCGAGTGCGCTCGCCGTCCCCACCCTTTCCCCAACCCCAGCCTCCCCCCAGGTCCCCCCGGAGACCGAAGCCCGCCTCAGATCGATCTTCGAGGCAAGAGACTTCGACGCCCGCTCCTTCCAGGCAACCTGGCTGCCCGACGGATCCGCCTACACAACCCTGGAATCCCCCCCCGGCGCCTCACACCGCGAAATCATCCGCTACGACGCCGCCACCGGCACCCGCACGGTCCTCGCCTCCCTCCCCCACCTCACACCCCCCGGCGCCTCCGACCCCCTGACCATCTCCGGCTACCAGTTCGCCCCGGACGGCACCTGGGCCCTCCTGCAAACCCGCGGCGACGGCTTCTGGATGTTCGAACCCGCCACCTCCACCCTGAGCAAGGTGGACGCGGGAGGCAGCAACACGATCTCCCCGGACGGCCGCCGCATCCTCTTCACCCGCGACGGAAACCTTCACGTCCACGACCTCGCAACCACCCAAGCCACCCGCCTGACCCATACCACCGCCGAATCCGTCTCCAACGGCCGCGCCGCATGGAGCCCCGACGGCAACCGCATCGCCTTCGTCCAGTCCGACGCCTCCGGGGTGCGAATGAGGTCCATGCTCGTCCCCACCGATCCCTCCTATCCCGAGCTCCGGCAGGTCCGGTTCGCAAGGGTGGGCGAGACCATCACCAAGCTGCGGGTGGGAGTCGTGGACGCCCAGGGCGCGGAAGTCCGCTGGGTCTCCATCCCGTCCCCAAACGAGGGCTTCTACCTGGGGCAGGTGAGTTGGGCCGGGAACTCCGAGGAGCTTCTGGTGGAGCAGTTCAGCCGGTTCCGCGACGAACGGGACTTCTTCATTGCCAACGTGACCACGGGCGAGGTGAAGCGGATCTACCACGAGTCCGATCCGGCCTGGGTTGTCGCCAGCTATCGCCTGAACGCCGGGCTCGAGTGGATCCACGGGGGCGACTCCTTCCTCTTCCTGACCGAGAAGGACGGGTGGCGACACTCCTTCGTGTACTCGCGGGAGGGGCGGGAGGAGCGGCTCCTGACACCGGGAGACAGCGATGTCATGGAGCGGGGGCCGGTCGATGAAGGCGAGGGCTGGTTCTACTTCTTCGCCTCGCCCGACAACGCCACCCAGCGGTACCTCTACAGGGT
>LXNI01002602.1_pt1 | contig 12095 bp, 12 predicted proteins | sample 809091 | NCBI WGS metagenome assembly LXNI01 (sample SAMN04870527, study PRJNA318959) | sponge metagenome | biome: 01000161; feature: marine sponge reef; material: water | host: Sarcotragus foetidus | place: Greece: Milos, Mediterranean Sea | collected 2013-05-29 | depth 5-7 m | reverse complement strand
CTTCGACGGCGACGACGAACCCGAGAGCCTGCTCGTCGGCTCGGTCGAGGAGCGCACCGGCGGCGTGATGATCGTGTCGCCGGGCTCTCCGATGGGCAAGGCACTGCTCGGAGCCGGCGCGGGAGATCAAGTCGAGTTCGAGACGCCGGGCGGGACGACCGAGAAGGTCACCGTAGTCGAAATCTCCTATGCAGCGTCTACAAATTCTGGTATAGGTGAATAACAGCAGGTCAATACCGTTTCACGGTGATCGCCAACGTCGACGGATTCTTGCTCGGAACGCAGCAAACGGCTACTGTAGCCAAGCCGTTCCAGCGAACCGAAGATAGTACCGTGGCAGACCCCAAGATGTATAGCTGAACGGTGTAACGTGATGTTCTTCGTGCCGAGCCTCCCGACGGGAGGGAAAAGAGGAGGAGAAACCCGATGACGGCCGAAACTAGGTGGACGCGCTATGTGGCAGCCATCACCGCGACGGTGGCGATGACGGCCGCGCTGATGACATCGCCAGCGCTGGCCGACGACTCCCTCGGCTGGCTTCTCGACGACGCCAATACACCCGCGGACACGCCGTCAGAGCCGCCGGTGATAACCGAGCCCGTACCAGATCCGATCGACGCAGAGCCCGAACCAGACCCGATTGACCCCGAGCGTGTCCAACCGGACCAGATAGAGGACCTGGCGGCCACCATCGAAGAGGGCCCGGTCGGGGTTGTCGACACCGCCCGCTACGAATCCGTGTGGATACCGGGCGAGCTCACCCCCGCAGCCGTCAAGATCGTCGACGCTGGCACCGACGCCCATATGCAGGCCATCGAACTACCGGACCTGGAGGCACTGATGGCGCTGGTAAAGATCACCAGCGCCGACGCGCCCACCGTCTTCCGCTTCACCGACGCCGTGCCCGAGGGCCACACCGCGTATGTGCATGCCGACGGGTCGGTGCGCTTCGTTGATGCTGCCGGTGTCGAGACCGACGCCGGGATCGCTGCGCCGTGGGCGCTCGACGCCACCGGCACCGCGGTGACCACGACCTTCGCTCTTGACGGCACGACCCTGACACAGACCGTGGACCACACCGGCGCCACCTATCCGGTGGTCGCGGACCCTCTCTGGTTCGCTGTGGCCGTCTATGTCACCTATGTGGCGCTGCGGGCCGCGCCTGTGGTCGCGTCGACATACGCGACTTGTCAGCGCGTCCAATGTGGCCCTATTATTGGACGGGTCATCCGGAACATGCGCATAGGCGACCGCAGCCCTTCGAGCCAGCGGCCCTCCGGCAGGTGCCGGATACCCAGCCGCTGCTGATCTGTAGATGCTCTGGAGCATCTACAGTCTTCGGTGATGTGGTTCGTCAACATCCTGATCACCCTGGGTTTGCTGGGTATGCTGGTTGCGGGCAACGTCTGGTTGCTGCGTCGCGAGGTGCGGTATCTGCGCAAGGCTGCCGAAGATCAAGACGTCGAGGGCCGCGACCGGCTGCTTCGAGACTTCCTGAGGCTCGGAGGCGGCGGCTAATGGTCGGCTGGCCAGTTCAGCCTAATCGCTGGTGGTTCCAGGGTCGGGTCCGCCACAGCCACACGACAAGCGCCGTGTTCGCAGCAACGAGAGGTAGCCACCACAGGCTGTAGTAGACGGCGAGCCACGCCAACGGTAGGGTTGCCGTCCACACGATCAGCTCCCATCGGCGTGTGCGGTACACGGTCAGGTCCAAGATGAACCGGACCGCTCGGCGACGTTCGGTCATAAGGCGGGCTCCTCGAAGGTGCATGCTTCATCGCCGCGGCTGAGGTCGCTGGCTTCGCCCGACATCTCGATCCCTCGGACTCACTAAAGCCTAACCCTGTACTTGCCGTACCTTACAATAGGAGCGTGCGCGGCGCTGTGAACGGTCAGGGACCCGGCAGTGGCGACGGCGAGCAGCCCCGTACCCTGCGCTGGGCCCGGATCGCGCTGGTGGCCGGCGCGCTGCTGCTGGCCGCGGCGGCGACCCTGACGGTCTGGGACGCGGCCACCGACGATCCGCCGGTACCGGTGATCACCGGCCGCGCCGGTTGAGCGGGACGCGGCCATTCGCAGCTGGCCGACGAGTGGCGTGACAGTTGCCTTCGAGACTCCCCGAGACATGGAGCCTGCAACCCAGCGGGATCCGGGCCCGATGCGGCTAGGTCGGATGCACCTCTACGGGCAACAGGCGCTGCGTGACCGGATCGACAGCCAAGCTCAAGCCCTCGAGCGTGTAGGCCCCAAGCAGAACCGGCGCTTCGTCGCCGCCGAACACGACTCGCGTGACCTCGTGTTCTCCGTTCACGGAGGCCCATGCCCGACCGATGTCGTGCCGTACGATCCGCCCGTCCGCTAGCCGCAAGGCGACGCTGCCGGTTCGGCGCACGCCGATCTGCTCCAGCAGGCGCGTCGGGACCTGCGTGTAGAACGCGCCGGTGTCGACCAGCGCATCCACCGCCATGGTCTTCTCGCCGTCCATGCCCGTGAGCCGCAGCGCGCAACTAAAGGTGCCCATGCCGTCTCCCCCCAAACCGCACGGTCGCCGAGAGCCGGGTGCACGGATCGCTGATCTTCATGTATTTGATGATAACTGAGTGTTGCACGAGATCGCAACTCGTGGCGATGCACGCCTCGCGGGGATCGGGCTCACGCGCTGGCGCCGACCGAGGCGATGCCCTATGCGCCGGCGCGCGGGGCGCTCGGTCCGGCCAGACGAACGAGCCGGACGCGGCGGCTCTAGGATCAGTCCCGTGACCGGGCCGAAGACGCTGAGCGAGAAGATCTGGGACCGCCACACGGTCACCCGGGGCGGCGACGGCGAGCCCGACCTGCTCTACATCGACCTGCACCTTGTGCACGAGGTGACCTCGCCGCAGGCCTTCGACGGTCTGCGGCTGTCGGGACGGGCGGTGCGCCGCCCCGACCTGACGGTGGCCACCGAGGACCACAATGTCCCCACCGCCGACATCGACAGGCCGATCGCGGATGCGGTCAGCCGCACCCAGGTGGAGACCCTGCGCCGCAACACCGACGAGTTCGGCATCACCAACTATCCGATGGGTCACGCCAAGCAGGGCATCGTCCACGTGATCGGCCCCGAGCAGGGCCTGACCCAGCCGGGCATGACCGTCGTGTGCGGCGACTCCCACACCTCCACCCACGGAGCCTTCGGGTCCATCGCCTTCGGCATCGGCACCAGCGAGGTCGAGCATGTCCTGGCCACCCAGACCCTCCCCCAGATGCGGCCGGGGACGATGGCGGTCACCGTGGACGGGACCCTGGCCGAAGCGGCTGCCGCCAAGGACGTGATCCTGGCCATCATCGGCCGCATCGGCACCACCGGAGGGGTCGGGCGCATCATCGAGTACCGGGGCCCGGTCATCGAGGCCCTGTCGATGGAGGGCCGCATGACGGTGTGCAACATGTCCATCGAGGCCGGCGCCAAGGCGGGCCTGATCGCCCCCGACGAGACCACCTTCGAGTATCTGCACGGACGGGAGCAGGCCCCGTCGGGCGAGCTGTGGGAGCGGGCTCTGGACGACTGGCGCACCCTGCGCACCGACGCCGGGGCCGCCTTCGATGTCGAGGTGACCCTCGACGGCGCCGGTATCTCCCCCATGGTGACCTGGGGAACCAACCCGGCCCAGTCGGTGCCGCTGGCGGCCGCAGTCCCCGAGCCCGACAGCTTCGACGACCCGGCCCGCCGGGAGGCCGCAGCCCGGGCCCTGGACTACATGGGCCTCGACGCCAGCACCCCGATGCGCGCCATCGCGGTGGACACGGTGTTCATCGGCTCGTGCACCAACAGCCGCATCGAGGATCTGCGGGCTGCGGCCGCGGTGGTCGAGGGCCGGCGGGTAGCGCAGGGCGTGCGAACCCTGGTGGTTCCCGGTTCGGGTCAGGTGAAGGCCCAGGCCGAGGCCGAGGGCCTGCCGGAGATCTTCCGGTCGGCCGGGTTCGACTGGCGCGAGCCGGGCTGCTCCATGTGCCTGGCCATGAACCCCGACAAGCTGACGCCGGGCGAGCGGGCCGCCAGCACGTCCAACCGCAACTTCGAGGGCCGCCAGGGCCGGGGCGGCCGCACCCATCTGGTGTCGCCCGCAGTGGCTGCGGCCACCGCCATCTCCGGGCACTTCGCCGCGCCCGGAGACCTGGAATGACGGCGCCATGAAGGCCATCCGGATAGTGACGGGCACCGCAGTGCCGCTGGACCGCAGCGACGTGGACACCGACCAGATCATCCCGTCGGACTGGCTCAAGCAGGTGTCGCGCACCGGCTTCGAGAAGGGCCTGTTCTCGGAGTGGCGCGACGACCGCGGCTTCGTGCTCAACGACGAGCGATACGCGGGGGCCACCATCCTGCTGGCCGGAACCAACTTCGGCACCGGCTCGTCGCGGGAGCACGCGGTGTGGGCCATCCAGCAGCACGGCTTCGAAGCGGTCATCAGCCCCCGCTTCGCCGACATATTCCGCAACAACTGCACCAAGAACGGCTTGGTCCCGGCGCAGCTCGAAGCGGGCGCCGCCGCCGAGTTGATGGCCGCGGTGCAGGCCGATGCGGACCTGGAGATAACCGTCGACGTGGAACGGCGGCGTGTGGAGGCGCCGGCCATCGGGTTCGAGGCGGACTTCCCGCTGGAGGCGTCCACCCGGCAGCGCTTCCTCGAGGGCCTCGACGACATCGGCATCACGCTGCGCCACACCGAGGCCATCGACGACTACGAGCGACGACGGCTCCCCTGGCTCCCAGCAGCCACGTAGCGGACCGCGATGCCGGGGGCCTCCGCGACAAAGGGAGCGCTGCCGGGAACCACGGCGGGAACAGGAACGTCTCAACCGTCGACTGCATGGCGTGTCGCCCGACACGCCGCTACGAAAGGCCCTCGCCCCATGCGCAAGATGCTCGTCCTCGCTATCAGCACACTGCTGCTGGCCGCCGCCTGCGGCGGTAACAGCCCGCGGGGCGCGCCGGGAGTCTCCGGTTCGGTGGGATCCGGCGACGGCACCGCGGCCGGTGCCTCCACAGACGGTAGCGCCGCAGGCGACACCGTCGTCGATCTCGACCCCGGCGATGTCGTGCTCACCGCCGGGCTGGTGCGCTTCGATGACTGCGACACCCTGCTCGACTACCTCCACACCGAGCACTCGGCCCGGGTAGGGCCGTGGGGCTTCGACGGTGGCGGCTGGTTCGGACCCATGCCGATCATGGAGGGCGGCATGGACGAGGAGATGGCGATGGCCGACGACGCCGAAGCCTCGGCGCCCGACGCGACCGCGGCGCCCGCTCCCGTCGAGGGGGTCGACTTCTCGGGCACGAACGTCCAGGAGGTGGGCGTGGACGAGGCCGACATCGTCAAGACCGACGGGCGGCGGATCTTCACGCTGTCGGCCGGGCGCCTGGTGGTGATCGACGCGGCCGGCCGCACCCGCACCGGGGAGGTGACCGTGGCCGAGGGCTGGGACCGGGATCTGTTCATCGACGGCGACAGCCTGCTGCTCATCACCCGTTCGCACAGCGAGGGCGGCGACAGCTCCGAGACCGTGCTCCAGCGCATCGATGTCAGCGGCGGCACGCCGGAGATCCTCCAGACCGTCAACGTGCAGGGCAACTACATCAGCGCCCGCAGCGTCGACGGAACCGCCCGGGTGATCCTGCGCTACGACCCCCAGTGGAACTTCCCGTTCGTCTTCCCCCAGAACGAGGACGCCGAGGATGTCGCCGAGACGGCCAACCGGGCCGCGGTGCTCGACTCCACCCTCGACGACTGGCTCCCCCACTACACGACCGGGACCGCCGACAGCTCGACCGGATCGCTGATGGTCCCCTGCGGCGATGTGCACGCCCCGTCGGTGTTCTCCGGCTTCGGGGTGACCACCGTGATCAGCGTTCCCATCGGCGGCGACTTCGACCCGTCGTCGTCCACCGCGGTGATGGCTCCCGGCGACACCGTCTACGCGTCGACCGGCTCGCTGTACGTGGCCACCACCCGCTGGGTCGAGTCCGACACCTTCGATGACGACGACGCCTGGGAGGAGGCCTGGCGGCAGCGCCGCACCAGCATCCACCGCTTCGACATCTCCGGCGACGAGGCCGCATACGAGTCCTCCGGCGAGGTCCTGGGCGTGATCCACAACCAGTTCTCGCTGTCCGAGCACAACGGCCACCTGCGGGTGGTGACCACCGTCGGCGGGCCATGGGGCGAAGAGTCCGAGAGCCAGGTGCGGGTGCTGAGCACCGACGGCGACGTGCTGGCAGAGGTGGGCAGCGTCGGCGACATCGGCCGGGGCGAGCAGGTCCAGTCGGTGCGCTTCGCCGGCGACGTCGGCTACGTGGTGACCTTCCGCCAGATCGACCCGTTCTACACCGTCGACCTGTCGGACCCGGCCAACCCCCGGATCCTGGGCGAGCTGAAAATCCCCGGGTTCTCCAGCTACCTGCACCCCATCAGCGACTCGCTGGTTCTGGGCGTGGGATCCGACGCCGACCCCGAGGGACGGGTCACCGGAGCCAAGGTGTCGCTGTTCGACGTGAGCGACCTGACCGCGCCCCGCGAGGTGGCGGTTTGGACCGCTCCCGACGGCTGGAACGACGTCGGCTGGGACCACCGGGCCTTCCTGTGGTGGGCGCCCGAGAGCCTGGCCGTGATCCCGGTGACGGTGTGGAACGACTGGTCCGGAGCGGTGGTGCTGCGAGTGGCCGACGGCTCCATCACAGAGGTCGGACGGGTCGACCACATCGTCGAGGGCGAGGAGCCCGGCCGGACCGACTGCCGCCGCCTCACCGAGGCCGATCTGTCGGAGGACTTCTCCACCGAGCTCGAGTACATGATCTCCGACGAATACGGCGCGGTGCTGGCCTGCGAGCCCGGCGAGGCGGGCATGACCGGCTTCGAGTGCTACGAGCCGTCCTTCGTCGACGAGGCCGAGAGGCTCGACCTGCTCCGAGGCGACGAATCGATCTCGATCTGCTGGCCCAGCGACCAGCCCGACGTCATCTCGCGCAGCATCGTGATCGGCGATGACCTCTGGACCCTCGGCTTCCAGGGCTGGGGCGGCTTCGACGGCTCGAGCAAGGCTCGCCTGCACGCCAACGACCTGCAGACGCTGGAGCGCCTGGCCGCCCTGGAGCTCTAGGAGCAACCGCATCCCACATTCCACCGGTACGCTGTCGACATGTCACGCGTGCTGGCCCGGGCCGTCCGTCTGGTCAAGTTCGGCGCGGTCGCGGGCGCGCTGGTGGGCGTTGGCCGCCTGATCGTGCGGCGCCGGCGCCTGTCCGAGGCAGCCGAGTCCTCGTGGCCGACGATCGCGGAGACGGCAGTCCAGAACGGTGAGTCGGTCGACGACGACGCCGGGAGCGACGACACCACCGGTGACGACGAAGCGGCAAGCGACGAAGCGGCAAGCGACGCCGACAAGTCCTAGCTCTACAGGCCGCTGATCTCCAGGACTGGCAGGTCGTCCGCGGGGGTGAACCCGAGGACGCGGCCGAAGAAGGCCAGCTCGGCCTCCAGAGCCGCGATGATGTTCTCGGCGGTGCGGAAGCCGTGCTGCTCGCCCTCGAACAGCAGGTAGGCGACCGGCACGCCCTTGGCCTTCAGGGCGTCGACGATCATCTCGGACTGCGACGGGGGCACGATCTCGTCCTCGTCGCCCTGCAGCACGATCATGGGCGCGTCGAAGCCGTCGAGGTGATTGATCGGTGATCGGGCGAGGTAGGTGTCCCGGGCCTCGGGATAGGGGCCGATGAGGCGGTCGAGGTAGCGGGACTCGAACTTGTGGGTGTCGGCGGCCAGGGCCTCCAGGTCGGCGACGCCGTAGCGGTTGGACCCCGCCGCGAAGACGTCGTGCAGGGCCAGCGCGGCCAGCACGGTGAAGCCGCCGGCGCTGCCCCCTCGGATCATCAGCCGCTGCGGGGCGACATCGCCGCGGTCGGCCAGGAACCGGGCTGCGGCCACGCAGTCCTCGACGTCTGCGATCCCCCAGGCGCCGTCGAGGGCCTGGCGGTAGCGGCGGCCGTAGCCAGTGGAGCCCCGGTAGTCGACATCGACGACCGCGATCCCCCGCGACGTCCAGTAGGTGAAGCCCAACTGCAGCTGGCGGCGGGCGGACGCGGTCGGACCGCCGTGGGCGTGCACCAGCAGCGGTGGGAGCTGTCCGGGCGGCCCCGCGCAGGCCGGGTTGGCCGGCGGGTAGTAGAGGGCGTGAGCGGTGGCCGCGCCGTCGGGTCCCGTGGGGAAGGTGATCGCCTCGGGCTCGACCAGCAGCCCCTGATGGAGTCCCAGATCCCGAGCCGGGCGCACGACCCGGCGCTGGTAGCGGCCCCGGTCGGCACCGATGAGCGCCACTACCTCGGTCTCGTGGCGGTATCCGGCTCCGGCGTAGGCCGGTACCGGTTCGCCGTCCGGCCCGACCCGGGTCATGGTCAGCGAATCGATCGACGAGTCGGCCCCCGCCGCGCCGTCGCCGGCGCCCACGATCTGGTCGCCCGACGGCATGCCCGCGGCGGCCGCCACCATGCCTCCGCCTGCGGCCCAGCGCTGCATCCCGAACACCCAGGGCGGCGTGGCCACGTCGAAGGCGCCCGTGACCACCGGAGACAGCGTTCCACTGCCCAGGTCGGCCTCGTAGAGGCCCCACCAGTCGTCGTGGTCGCTGCACACCAGCAGGCGAGCCACCCCGTCGCCGGGATCCCAGCCCGGCTCGCACAGGCTGCGGTCGCCGTCGCGGCCGACGACCATCACCTCGTCTCCGAGCTGGCCGTCGTCGAGCCGGTGGACGTGCAGGCGGGTCGCGTCCCACGGCATGTTCGGATGGTCCCAGGCGATCCATGCCAGCAGGGAACCGTCGGGAGACACCCGCGGCGTCATCACGAAATCGGCTCCGGACCACAGCGTGACGGCTCGCTGGGAGCCGTCGGCGGCCACTGCCGCCAGCTCGTTGACCGGCTCGGCGCCGGTGTCGTGGCGCTCCCGCACGCACACGCACCAGCCCCCGTCGGGTGTGACCCGCCCGTCGGCGTAGCGCCAGGCCCGGGGCTCGGGAGGCTCACCGGTGAGCAGTACCGGCTCGGCGCCGGGTGCGTCGAGGCGCCGCAGCCGCTGGTCACCGAACTCGACGTAGAACAGCGATCCGTCATGCGGCCACCAGCCGCCGCCGCCGTACTCGTGGACCCGGGTGCGCACATTCGAGCCCGCCGGGGCCACCTCCAGCGGTTCGCCGCCGCGGAGGTCGCAGCGCATGACCGCGGTGCGGCCGCCCTCGTCGGGGCGGCTCTCGGCCCACCACAGCAGCCACGGCTGCATCGGGTCGGCGATCACCTCGGAGATACCTGCGGCCCCCTGCACCAGTGACGACGCCTTCACCGGCGACGGCCACTCCCCGTACGGCGTCGTCGTTGGCCCGCTCACGTCAGCTTGCTCCACCCGCTCGAAATTGAGAACCGTGTGGGCACTGGACACCCAATGTGTCCCCCGATTTCGCTCATGCGCCCGGTCTCAGGTGCTGCCGAACAGCTCGACCATCCGGCTGACGCCCTCGCCGAGGTCGTCGTCGCCCAGCGCGAACGACAGCCGCAGCCCGCCGCTGGCACCGAAGGCCTCGCCGGGGACGACGGCCACCTGGGCCCGCTCCAGCAGCAGGTCGGCCAGCTCCAGGGTGGTGCCCGGCCTGACGCCGCCGAAGTCGCGCCCCAGCAGGCCGCTGGCGTCGGGGTAGGCGTAGAAGGCGCCCTCGGGCTCGGGGCACGCCAGCCCGTCGATGCCGCTCAGCAGGCTGTGCATGGTCCGCCGGCGCCGGTCGAAGTGGCGGCGCATCTCCACCACCGCGTCGAGCGGCCCCGACACCGCGGCCAGCGCGGCGGCCTGGGCCACGTTGCACACGTTGGAGGTGCAGTGGGACTGCAGGTTTCGGGCCGCGGCCAGCGCGTCGGACGGCCCGATCATCCAACCGACGCGCCAGCCGGTCATGGCGTAGGTCTTGGCCACGCCGTTCAACACGATGCAGCGGTCCCGCAGCTCGGGCACCACCACCGGCATGGAGTGATGCTCGGCATCGCCGTAGGTGAGGTGCTCGTAGATCTCGTCGGTGAGCACCCAGATGCCGTGCTCGGCCGCCCAGCGGCCTATCTCCTCGATCTCCGAGCGGGGGTACACGGCGCCGGTCGGGTTCGACGGCGACACGAAGATCAGCGCCTTGGTCCGGGAGGTCCGGGCCGCCTCCAACTGCTCGACGCTCACCCGGAAGCCGGACACGGCGGTGGACAGCACCGGCACCGTCAAACCACCGGACAGGGCGATCGGCTCGGGATAGGTCGTCCAGTAGGGCGTCGGGAGCAGCACCTCGTCGCCGTCGTCGACCACAGCCGCGATGGCGTTGTACACCGCGTGCTTGCCGCCGTTGGTGACGAGCACATCGGCCGGGTCCACCACCAGCCCGGAGTCGCGCTCGGTCTTGGCCGCCACCGCCTCCCGCAGGTCCTCCAGGCCCCCCACCGGGGTGTACTTGTGGTGCTGCGGGTCGCGGCAGGCGGCCGCAGCCGCTTCCACGATGTGTTCGGGGGTGGGGAAGTCGGGCTCGCCGGCCCCGAAGCTGATGACCCGCTCCCCGGCGAGCCGCAGTGCTCTGGCCTTGGCCGTCACCGCCAGCGTGGCCGAGGGGGCGATGGCACCGACCCGCCGTGATATTCGCGTGCTGCTCATGGCCGCGAGCGTACCGGCGGAGGTTCAACACATTCTGTCGATCTTGCGGCGCGAAAGGCGTGGAGCGGGGCCGGCTCGGTGCCAGACTTCCGGGCGATGCCTGCACAAGCGCCGCCACGGCCTGACACCATCGTAATCCCCGCCGCGATGCTGCCCTCCGACGGGCGCTTCGGATCCGGCCCTTCGAAGTTCCGCCCCCAGGCAGCCCAGGCGCTGGCCGAGCGAGCCGTGGACTATATGGGCACGAGTCACCGCAGGACAGGCGTGCGCAATGTTGTGGCCGAGTTGCGGGCCGGGATCGCCGAACTTCTGGGAGCGCCCGAGGGCTACGAGGTAGTTATGGGCAACGGCGGAGCCACCGCCTTCTGGGACGCGGCCAGCTTCGGGCTGATCGAGCGGCGCAGCCACCACCTGTCGCTGGGCGAGTTCAGCTCCAAGTTCGTAGACGTCACCACGACCGCGCCCCATCTCGCTGAACCCTCGGTGCATGTGGGCGATTTCGGAACCTGCCCGCCGCTGGAGGCCGTCGAGGGCGTCGACGCCTACTGCTACCCGCACAACGAGACCTCCACCGGCGTGATGCTCCCGGTGCAACGCCCCGTCGGCGACGACGATTCCCTGGTGCTGGTCGACGCCACCTCGGCCGCAGGCGGGCTGCGTTTCGACGCGGCCGGGTGCGACGTGTACTACTTCGCGCCCCAGAAGGCGCTGTCGAGCGACGGCGGCCTGTGGATCGCGCTGATGTCGCCCGCAGCCGTCGAGCGCATCGAGCGACTGTCGGCCTCGGGGCGGTGGACGCCGGCCTTCCTGAATCTCAAGCTGGCGGTGGACAACTCCCGCAAGGACCAGACGTACAACACGCCTGCTCTGGCCACGATCTTCCTCACCGTCGAGCAGGTGAACTGGCTGAACGGCAACGGCGGCCTGGAGTGGGCCGCGTCCCGCAGCGACCGCTCCGCCGACATCCTCTACAGCTGGGCCGAGACGTCCGACATTGCAGCGCCCTTCGTATCCGACACCGCCATACGCAGCCGCGTGGTCGGCACCATCGACTTCGACGACCGGGTGGACGCCGACACCATCAGCGCGGTGCTGAGAACCAACGGCATCCTCGATACCGAGGGCTACCGCAAGCTGGGACGCAACCAGCTGCGCATCGGCATGTTCCCCGCGGTCGAGCCCGAGGACATCGAGGCCCTAACCGCCTGTCTCGACTACATCTGCGAACAGATGATCGCCTGACCCCCCCCCCCCGGCCGGGACGCTCGACCCGACAGGCCGGGGGGTGGCACGGGGGCAAGCAATGGCGGCGCTCGCGCCGCCAGGGCGCGCCCGTGACAGGACCCGCCGGCCGGAACACTCAGGCCGGGTTGCCGGACGCGCCGGCCG